>Ga0163179_10000366_pt1 | contig 32383 bp, 26 predicted proteins | sample AtlANTMetagenome_FD_109643 | JGI IMG/M metagenome (GOLD analysis project Ga0163179, IMG submission 109643) | Marine eukaryotic phytoplankton communities from the Atlantic Ocean - Atlantic ANT 2 Metagenome | ecosystem: Environmental > Aquatic > Marine > Oceanic | place: North Atlantic Ocean... | reverse complement strand
CCAAGCCATTATCACTAGTAAAGATTATGATTGTTTCGTCCAAAATATTTTGTTCTACTAATGTGTCAATAATTCGACCAATAGCGGTATCTAAGTGAGTAATCATGGCATAGTATTCAGTAAGATGCTTCTGTACCTCGGTTTTTGTACGAGGGAAATTAGCTAATTGCTCATCTCTACCAGTCATCCAACCATTATCAAATGGGTGTTGCGGCGCGAAATTTTCGGGTAATTCAACTGAATCAGGATCATATAGCTCTCGGAATTCTGGTGGCATGCTACGAGGGTCATGCGGAGCCATAAAAGAAACATAGGCAAAAAAGGGATTTTGTTTGCTATTGTGATGTCGAAGGAATTCGCAGGTTACATCGGCAAATAAGTCAGTCGAGTGTTTCCCCGCCGTGACATGGTCGCAATGATGCCAACTCACTATATTGTCGGCGTATGGATTACTAATTTTGGGTCTTTTTGGGTATTTCCCACTAGGATCAAAATCACAAGCTGGCACATTCCAGTGGTCACTCATACCACCAAAGAAAATTTCAGCACCCGTGTTAAAACTACGAGAGAAAGACGCCGAGCCATTGTGCCATTTACCTGTACCGAAGCAAGTATAGCCAGATTCTTGTAACACTTGTCCAAGAGTAACATGCTTCGGGTCTATGTCTTCTCCCTGGCCTCGAATACGGTATAATGACCGACCCGTATGCAACATGCCTCGGCTTGGCATACAGACAGCACCCGAGGAACCACCCATAATATACGCATTGGTGAATGCCGTTCCTCGACGAATTAACCCATCAAGATTAGGTGTTTTGATGTTTGGGTTATTCAACCCTCCGATAGTATCAAAACGCTGATCATCAGTAAAAAAGAAGATGATATTTGGTTTTTTCATAACTCTGAATTCGTAGAACTTAGAGCCCCAAACTTATAATATACCAAGCGGTGGGGTGACTGTAACAGATTCTACTGTCATGTCAACTGGTGACATTGCCAGTTGCAAAATAGTATCAGCCAAGTGATGTGGCTTTAGCATTAAGTCAAGATCTGGGTGTTGTTCCATTTTATCCCAAAAGCTAGAATTAATAGAGCCTGGTAGAACTGCAGTTACTCGAACACCTTCCGATCTCACCTCTTCTCGCAATACGTTACTCAAAGCTAAGGCTCCAGCCTTGGCTGCACAGTAAGCACTAGCGAACGGAAAGGCAACTTGAGCTGCGACCGACAAAATGTTAATGATTTGGCCTGATTTTTGGTCTAGCATAATTGGTAAGACAGCTTTCGAACACAGATAAATACTAGTCAAATTGGATTGAATAACTGATTGCCAGTTGTCAGGATTAGAATCAACCACCGATTCAAAAATCCCTACTCCTGCATTATTAACAAGCAAATCGATTTGTCCAGTTTCCTTGACAACTTGATCTACTAAATTCTGTACTGACTGAGCTTGAGTTACATCTGTTGGAATTGCAAAAGCATTTCCGTTATCACTATTAATCTCCATGGCAACCTGATTCAAATCATCTACATTACGAGCAGCCAAGAAAACACAGATTCCAGCCCTGGCTAATCTAGTTGCTGTTGCTCGTCCTACACCACGGGAAGCACCGGTTACAATTGCTACTTTATTTACCATCTCAAACCTCTAATTTTGGCGAATTTCATGTTTATTGGCAAAGGCTTTCTCAACTCTCCAGCCATCCCATATTTCTGGTTCTGAAAGTGGAAACCCACTACCAATTAACTCTTGGCCATCGTCAACTTCAAATCGGGACACGAGAACGTGATTAGCTGATTGGGACAAGTTAACTTTAGTTCCCTCAGCCATAAAAATCATAATATGTGCTCTTCTTTGTTGATTAGTAATATTTGGGGGGGTAGCGTGAAAATTGAGGCAATGATGAAACATGCATTCTCCAGCCATCAGTTCAACTGGTGTACCAAAATCGATGTCCTTCTGACTAATAAACTCCCTTTCTGTTTTGTAAGTCCCTTCAGCTCTAGCTACAGGACCGAACTTCTCATCGATGTGACTACGTGGTATAACATGCATACAACCACTGTCGATAGTTGCGTCATCTAGGGCTAACCAACAAGTCACAATTTGGGGATGATCCAAAGGCCAGAAGTAAAAATCTTGATGGAAATTGAATTTCCCGTTGTCTTTTGGTGGTTTAGAGATGATTTGATCGTGCCACAACCGTACTCGTTTCACACCCAATAGAGCACAAGCTATTCCAGAAATGATTGGGTGGTGTAATAGTTGTTCGTAGCTTGGTTGACGCTTCCACATGTTGACAAACTGAGTAATTGCTCCTACTTCATCTTCATTCTTCCGCCGATGACCATATCGAAATTCTGGCTCAGCATCATCACCACCGTCAAATTCTATCTGAATTACCTTGTTCAAATCTCTCCGTAATTCTTTGATTTCATCCATCTGTAAAACTGATCCATATGATAAATAACCGTTTTCCTGAAAAAAAGAAATTTGAGATTCGTCTACCATAAGCTATGTAATAAACCCAACCGTTTTCAAACGATTGTCTCCTTACTAAATTCGACTGGCATTATAACACTTGACCTAAAAATATGCATATCATTGTCGTGATCAATTTTGGTGATTTTACTTTGATTTTGGTAGTAGATTGGTGTAAGATGCACCATTCTCATTTGAACATATAACATTCTCATTCGAACGCATAAGGAGTCATCAAAAATGGAAAAAGTGAAGGTTGGTTTTATTGGAACAGGCGGAATTGCCGGAGCACATATGAGCAATATTGCCAAATTTGAAGATGTGGAGTTTTCCGCTATGTGCGATGTGTCCGAAGATCGCGCTAAAGCTCGCTCTGAAGAGTATGGCGGTAATCCATATACTGATTATCGACAAATGTTTGATCAAGAAAATTTAGATGCTGTTTACATTTGTACTCCTCCTTTCGCCCATGGCGAACAAGAACAAATTGCGTGTGAAAGTGGAGTTCCCATGTTCATCGAGAAACCGATTGCTGTTGACATGGAACAAGCTATTATAATTAATGAATACATTGATCGATATGATATAACTACAAGTGTGGGGTACCACTGGCGGTACGGGGGTAACGCGCAACAGGCAAAGAAAGTTCTAGCAGACGAGCCTCAAGTTTTAGGGGCTCTCGGCTATTGGATGGGAGGTATGCCTGGAACACCTTGGTGGCGTGTTCGTGCTGAGTCTGGAGGTCAACATGTAGAACAAACAACACATATTTTCGATTTAGCTCGTTTCCTCCTAGGTAATGGAAAAACAGTTCATGGTGTTGCTACTAGTGGCAGTATGTTAGATATCCCTAACTACGATGTTGATGATCTCAGTATGGTCAATATAGAGTTTGAAAATGGATCGATCGCTAACATTGTTTCTTGTTGTGCCATGCAAGGATGGGGGCGTGTACACCTAGAAGTTTTCTGTCGTGGCTTGGTCATAACTGTTGGTGGATCTAATGAAATCAATCGTGAAGGTGAGACTGAAAAATTATCGGGTGAAGAAGGGCAAGACCGAGATCGAGTATTTATTGATGCTGTGAAAACTGGTGATCGATCTAAAATCTTGTCTCCTTATAGCGATGCCCTTGAAACTCAAAAAATTATGCTGGCAGCCAGTAAATCGTTTGAAACTGGCAAGGCAATTGATATATAACACAATCAATTCTAGGGGTAATTTTGTTTTTGATTGGCGTCGAGCTGATCTAAGTCGTTTTTCAAGCGAAGTCAAGCTTGACGCCAATTTTGGTAACTACTGTTAGTTCCCTTTTATCTCGTAATTCCTAGAGAGTTAATCGACTACTGATGACACACAAAGAAAAATACAAACTGTTAGTTTTTGGCGCACACCCCGACGACTGCGATATTAAAGCTGGTGGATTAGCTACTTTGTACGCTCAAAAGGGGCATCAGGTCAAATTTGTTTCTGTAACGAATGGAGACGCGGGACATCATCAGATGGGAGGTGCTCCTCTAGCAATTCGACGACAGGCTGAAGCTCAAGCGGCGGCTGACATAATTGGTATTGAATACGAACTGTTAGATAATCAAGACGGCCTTTTAGAACCAAAATTAGAAAATCGTCTCCAGATCATTAAGCTAATTCGTCAATTTCAACCAGATTTAATTCTGACTCATCGGCCCAACGACTATCACCCTGACCACAGATACACATCGATCTTAGTTCAGGATGCCGCTTACATGGTTACGGTTCCCAATATTTGTCGACTTGTACCAAGCCTAGACTATAACCCGACTATTCTCTATCTGAGTGATGCATTTACCAAACCTAATCCGTTTCAAGCTGATGTAGTAATTGGTATTGATGATGTCATCGGCCAAAAGCTCGATATGATGCATTGTCATCAATCTCAGTTCTACGAATGGTTACCTTACAATGCAGGTATAATAGACCAAGTACCTTCCTTAGAAGCCGATCGACGACAATGGTTGGCTAATCAACGTTTAAAAGGTTTTGAACGAATTGCAGAGCAATACAGGGAGACATTAGTTTCTACTTATGGTGAGGAAAAAGGCCTTCAGATTCGATATGCTGAGGCATTTGAAGCTTGTGAATACGGAAGTCTCCTTACCCAAGAAAAGAAACAAAAAATGTTAATTGATTTTTAATTGTGGCCAAAAAATGTAGGGATAAAAAATGATCGTAACGGAAGCAATTAGGTCTCGTCGAACTATTTTTCGTTTTAAACCAGATCCTATTTCAGATGATAATCTAGAAGAGATTTTATCTTACGGGATCTGGGCTCCAAATCATCACCTCACGGAGCCGTGGCGTTTCATAGTTTTGGGCCAAAATACCAAAGAGACTTTGGCTCAAAGATATCGCCAGATTCAGGTTGATAAAGCGATACTGAAAAATAGCGAACTAACGGAAGAGCAAAAGCAACTAATTGCCGATGCTGGTTATCGAAAGCTCATGTCAAAACCAACAATTGTGGCTATTTCTTCTCTACAAGAGGGAGATCTGCAACGCCAGCGGGAGGATTATGCTGCTGTTTGTTGTGCTATTCAAAACATTCAACTAGCTGCCTGGTCGATTGGTGTTGGAATACAATGGAGTACGGGCCCTATCACTCTAGAGCCAAACACTTACCAAGTATTAGGAATGGATTCTAATAACGAATATATGGTAGGTTTTCTTTATATGGGTTATCCTCAAGTTAAGCCTGAACCCAAAAGGAAACAATTTGACTGTTTTTTGCGGTATACACCTTGAGTCTTGAAAGCTTTATTTCTTGGACTCATTTGTTTAACAAGCAAACAATCCTATCTTGACAAGAGAAGCTGAAAATGGTATTTTGGCATCCTCTGATCCCCACAAAATCATCTGATGAGTACACCCCATACTTTGCCTGAAATTGACTATACATTATTCCATCGACGTCAAGTCCTAAGTCTGATTAACCGCATATTAGCTGACCCTGAGATAAAAAACTGGGAAGTCGATCAAATTTTGGAAGAAATGATGCGCTTAGACTGCGATATCAGCCCAATTCTAGTGGACCGATTAGTCAAAACCACTAGTGATAGGGAAATTCAGTTAATCGCCTATGCCTTATCCTTTCTGCAGGATGATAGTATCCTACTCTATTTGGTCAATATTCTGACGGATCCACAGGTCCAGCCAGCAGTCAAATATGCTCTAATTCCGACCTTCGTTAGTTATGATATTCAACCGAACGATCCTGATTTTGCTCATATTTTTGAGTCCGCTTTTGGGGACATTGCAAACGTGATTCATCAGAGTACTGAGGACATTCTGGATTCTTTAGGTGGAGCAAAAAAATCAGAAACCCTTGCGTTTTTGACCGATAGTTACTCTGCTTTCCCGCTTGAAGCCCAGTTGTCGTTCATTAAGCATTTTGGTAGGACTAAAGATCCTCGGGTAGTTGATTTTCTGAATATCATTGCTCTTCAAGAACAAGACGGAACAGCTGAATTAGCGGTCTATTATTTGGGAAAAGTTAAAAATCCAGTCGCACTTTCAACTTTGATCAGATTAAAAGAAGAAATACAATCGACCCAGTTACAAAACGAGATTAGCAGGGCAATTCAATTCCTGTCTATGATGGAGATCCAACCGAAACAGAAATCTCCTCATTCTAGAGTTAGCTTGGGGGCAATTTTCAAAGTTCTGATTACTCATTTTGACAATATGGGAAGTCGCATCATTCTGTTCTCTCGCCTTTCAGAGGATACTGAACAGATTGACACTGTTAATTTAATGGTGAAGACTACCTCTGGTATAGTTGATTGCTTTGGCGTTGACCAACAAACAGAGGCTGAATTTGATGATTTGGTGGAATCAATTGTTCAGGAAGTTGGATATGTTGAGGTCAGCTTTAACTATGCTATGACCATTATACGTGATGCATTATTCAACAATCAGATAGCCAAAAATGCAGTCCCCGCCAACTTTTTCTTATTAAAATACTTTTTTGGTGATCAAGACCTTTCTCCAACTCCACACCTGCCTAAATGGTCTGAATATGGTTGGGACGTCGAAGCAATAGCTAAAGACAAAAAACTAGTTGAAACTTCAGCCCAGCTGATAGACTCAGAAGCCTTCCTGCATTGGCCCGATCGATCAAGCAAGACTCGCCGTTATGGGCTCAGATTGAGTCGTAATTCAAAAAAATCAGTTGGGAAACGGTTAGAGTTAGAAAACCACCAAATATACAAATCTTACGCAGTCGAAGTTATGGAACCTTTACAAAAAATTATCCAGCAAAATTTGTTCTTGGTTGCTGATTTATTGGCGCAACAAGGGACAACCGAAACTGCTGGCAAATTAGCACTTGCCGCTGCCTTGACCATCGATTCGAATACTTTGGATAAGCACCCATTTGTATCTGCAATGATAGATCGAAGCCTGAAAGTTGCGATGGAAGAAAGTCAAGCATTGATAGGAAACGATGATATACCTATTTTGAGTGATAAGATCGCGGATTACTTAGTAGGTTCGGCCTCACACGGTATTAATCTGAATACTGCGACTATAGAAGAATTAGTAATGTTACCAGGAATAGGTACTGATCTGGCCAATCGGGTAGTCGAAGCACGTCCATATACGAGCCTTGACGAACTGATGAAAGTGAAAGGGATTGGTCGTGTTCGATTCGATGAAATAAAGAATCTCATAACAGTCGAACCTAAGGACATAAAATAAGGTATCCATGCTGGATTGGAAGTCATTATCAACCTTGTTAGATCTAGCTTGGGCGGAAGATATCGGTTCCGGTGATGTTACCACATTAGCAACAGTACCTTCTGATCTCAAAGGGCGAGGTAGAATTTTAGCTAAAAGTCCAGGGCGAATTGCTGGGTTGTCAGTTGTCGAATACGTTTTTCAAACTTTACCCAGAATCCATGCTCCCTTGAGCGATATGAATTCGAGGTTATCTTTCACCCCGTTTGTCTTAGATGGAGAATCTATTACAGCTAACACTGTTATTGCTGAGGTTAGTGGTTATATTGCACCAATTCTCGTGGGTGAACGGACCGCACTCAATTTTTTGCAAAGATTATCTGGTGTTTCCACATTGACAGCTCAGATGGTGGAAGCGGTTTCACACACGTCAGCCCAAATCATTGACACTCGAAAAACTACCGCTGGTTGGCGTTCATTACAGAAATATGCCGTTCGTATGGGTGGTGGTCAAAATCATCGCATGGGTCTCTTTGACGGGATTCTAATTAAAGATAACCATATTGTAGCCGCAGGTGGAATCTGTTCAGCAATCGAGAAAGCAAAAACTGTGGGCTCTCATACACTTAAAATTGAGGTTGAGGTCAAGTGTCTAGCTCAGATTCCTGAGTGCCTTGATGCTGGCGCCGATATAATTCTTTTGGACAATATGAGTAACGGTGATATGACTACCGCAGTAAACATGATCAAAGGTAAAGCATTAACTGAAGCCTCTGGTGGTATTACTTTAGAGAGCGTAGTTGATGTCGCTCAAACGGGGGTCAACTTAATTTCTGTTGGAGCTCTAACTCATTCAGCTTTACCTCTCGATATTAGTTTGGACTTAGAACTAAACTGAGTAAATCAACTACTATTTTATAAACAGGGAGACAAAATGATGCAACCGACTTCGATTTCAGCCGAACACACCACAATTGGCTGGATTGGTACAGGAGTAATGGGTCGCTGGATGTGTCAGCATATTATGGATCTTGGTTATCAGACTAATGTCTATAACAGAACTCCGGCCAAAGCTGATTCGCTAATCAGTAATGGCGCCATATGGGGTGATTCGCCCCAAGTGATCGCCGAGAAATCAGATGTTATATTTACTATCGTTGGTTTCCCTGATGATGTGCGGCAAGTTTACTTCGGAGAAAATGGAATCTTAGCAGGTGTTAGAAGTGGTAGTGTCGTCGTTGATATGACGACTACAGAGCCTTCTTTAGCGTTGGATGTGTATGAACATGCAAAAACAAAAGGTGTTTTTGCCATCGATGCACCTGTTTCTGGCGGAGATGTTGGAGCAAAGGAAGCTCGTCTTGCTATTATGATTGGTGGGGATGAGTCAGCCGTTCAAATAGTTCAACCTCTGTTTGCCGCGATGGGTAAAAATATTGTTTATCAAGGTGCTGCAGGCTCAGGTCAACATACCAAGATGTGTAATCAAATCACCATTGCTGGTACAATGATCGGTGTATGTGAAGCCCTCGTTTATGGAGCCAAAGCTGGGCTCGATTTGGAGACTATGCTCTCTACTATCAGTAAGGGGGCTGCTGGTTGCTGGTCCTTGGATAACTTGGCGCCTCGTGTCTTAAAACGGGATTTCAACCCAGGTTTTTTCGTTGAGCATTTTATCAAAGATATGGGTATTGCATTAGCAGAGGCTAAACAAATGAAGCTAAGCCTTCCAGGCTTAGCCTTAGTTCATCAGCTTTATTTGGCCGTAGAAGCAAAGGGAAATGGTCGTTTGGGGACACAAGCTCTAACTTTAGCTTTAGAACAAATGTCAGGATTAGAGTAACATGAGGATTTCATTTTGAACTGATTAGCAAGACGTGTTATCATCAGTTGAGTTTCTCTATGTCTTTGACAGTTAGTTCCGCTTGGCTCGAAGTTAGTTGTGATCAAAGGATATGATTCAGATGTCAATGAGTAAAATAAAATTCGGCAAAGAAGGACTAACCTTCGACGATGTATTAATCATTCCAGCTGAATCAGATGTTTCTCCCCAGAATGTTTCAACGCAGACTCGTTTAACTCGTAATATCTATTTGAACGTTCCCATTTGCAGCTCGGCTATGGATACTGTGACAGAAGCTCGTTTAGCGATAAGCCTTGCTCGCGAAGGGGGTATTGGTATCATTCATCGCAATTGCAGTGTTGAAGATCAAGTACAAGAAGTCGATAAAGTCAAGCGTTCAGAAAGTGGTATGATTACCAACCCAATTACGTTAGATCCTGATAAGAATGTAGGAGATGCGCACAAACTAGCAGCCAAATTTCGTATCGGTGGTGTACCGATAGTAACTGGAACAGGAAAGTTAGTAGGCCTGATTACAAATCGCGATCTCAAATACCAAGATGACTTCAGTTTGCCGGTTACCGAGTTGATGACTCCTAGTAGTGAGCTAGTCACTGCTCCTCCAGGTATAAATTTAGAAGAAGCCAAAAACATTCTGAAACAAATTCGAAAAGAGAAGCTCCCAATTGTTGATGAAGACTTTAATCTCTGTGGTCTTATTACCATAAAAGATATCGATAAAGTTCGTGATTATCCATTGGCTTGTAAGGATGAACAAGGCCGTTTGCGAGTTGGGGCCGCTATTAGTCCTAATTCGTCTTTATCAGACGTTGCCAAGTTAGTTGAAGCTAAAGTTGATGCACTTGTAATTGATACCGCACATGGTCATGCCAAAAATGTGATCAAGGCAACCGAAAGAGTTAAGGGTGAATTCCCCTCGGTAGACCTAATTGTAGGCAACGTAGTTACTGAAGAAGCTACTCAAAAGCTGATTGAGGCCGGTGCTGACGGGATTAAAGTTGGGGTTGGACCAGGCTCTATATGTACAACTCGTGTTATTGCGGGTATTGGCGTGCCGCAGATTACAGCGATCTACGACTGTGCTCAAATCGCTGATCGATGTGATATACCGATTGTCGCTGATGGTGGTGTCCGATACTCTGGGGATGTGGCCAAGGCCATTGCAGCTGGAGCAAGTTCGGTTATGATCGGGAGTCTATTCGCTGGAACCGATGAAAGCCCTGGCGAAACAGTTATTTATCAAGGAAGAAAGTTTAAGGTATACCGAGGTATGGGTTCCCTAAGTGCTATGAAAGAGCGTGGCGCACGGGAACGATATGGACAAGAAGATCAGGAAAATTCCAAGCTCGTTCCAGAAGGTATTGAAGGACGCATTCCTTACAAGGGACAGCTGAGTGAGTTTATCTATCAATTTGTAGGAGGACTCAAGTCTGCTATGGGATATTGTGGGGCACCAGACATTGATTCTCTTCGAATTAATAGCCAGTTTGTCCGAATTACGACTAGTGGACGCAGGGAAAGTCATCCACATGATGTCGTAATAACTGAGGAGGCGCCGAACTACAGTGTTTTGACCTAACCTCTTGTTTGGGGAGGTCATCAGATGAGCTATTTTATATTTTCTAATCGAATCTTGTTTTTTATTAACTATTTCAAAATTAACAAATCAAAAATACTTTAATACATGTCCACAATCAGCTTACTAGGTGATTGCCAAGTGGCTCTGCCTTTGGCTATCTTTTTGGGTCAAGAAAGTCAGTATACCAAGATACGAATTGTTGGTTCTATTTCTCCACAGAACTTGAGTACGGCACAGGATTGTCTCGCTAATTCAGGCTCCTATACAAATTTGGATCAGTGCCAAAGCGGAGCGAGCCTAAACGGTTCAGATATCATCATTATCTGTTCTAGTTTGCATAAAACAAGTCTGTCGTTTCCTCTTGACCCATTTATTAATCGTATAAATTCAAATGCAAAGATTTTAGTTGTCGGACGTTCTGTCTGTCGATTATCAGCTGATATTTCTAAGATGATCGGTGGATCAGCTTGCCGTATACTTGGCATTCCTGCCACCGGGTCAGCTTACTTGCGACGTCATATTGCCAATCAAATTGGAGTAGCGACTGAGGACATAACTACTTTTACCATTGGTAATGATCAAGAAGTTCAGATTATCCCTCAGTACTGTCGAGTGAACGGTATTCCCATTCAGCACTTTTTGTCGAATAGCCAAATCAACGAAATCATTTCGCTGAAGCGAATTCCTATTTCAATCGACCTAATAAAAGTTTCCCTAGCTCAAGTTGTCGATGCAATTATTCAGGATAAGAAACGTTTGTTGACAGTCGCATCTTCAACACACACGACTCACCACATATTCCTTAGATTACCAACCCGTATCGGGCAAACTGGTGCGGAATCGACCTTTCCACTAGACCTAGAACCCCAACAATTAGAAAAGTTTACTCGTTTAGTCACAAATTGTGTAGTCTCTCAAATTTAGTCAATAAGAACCACTAACATTAGAATAGAGCGTTTAAGTATATGGATGCCAAATTAAAAAAAATTCAAATCACCCCTACTAAATATGATAAAGATGGTGCTATCCAGAAAGAGGAATTTGCCACTTTAACCTTCGAAGCACCTGTCGACACCCCTCGTCAAAGGGACAGCTTAATGAAAATACTCGACTATCTAGGACATGAGTGGGTGCGTGTTCAGGTCAGCGACAAACCGATTTCAACTAATAACCAAGCAAATGCACAGCAAGCAACAGAGCAACTAGTCTAAGTCATTAACTCTGGAGTATTGAACTCTCACAACATAAGAATTTATAGATGAAAAAATCTTATCTGTTTGCTCCTGGCCCCACACCAATTCCCCCTCAGGCTTTGCTTGAAATGGCAAAGCCGATAGACTATCACCGGACTACAGAATCCGCACAGCTAATTCGGTCTGTTTCGAAACAATTACAGCATGTTTTCCAAACACAGAACCAAGTACTAATGTTAACCTGTTCAGGGACTGGTGCTCTAGAGGCTACAGTGGTAAACCTGTTATCCCCTGACGACCAAGTAATAGTAATTCGTAGCGGTAAGTTTGGTGAACGATGGGGTGAAATTTGCTCTGCATATGGTGTTAACTTTCAGCCAATTGATATCGAATGGGGTCATTCAATTGATCCTAAACAAGTTGAAAGTATGTTGCACAAGATGCCGAACTGCAAGGTCGTCTTCTCAACTTTGTGTGAAACCTCGACTGGTGCGCTTCATGATATTCAAGGGTTGGGGCAAGTGTTAGATAAATTCGATACACTACTTGTAGTAGATGCCGTTAGTGCTTTAGCCGCCGATAATTTGGAGATGGATAATTGGGGCGTTGACGTTGTTGTTTCAGCTTCTCATAAAGGTTTAATGACACCACCTGGCATTGGGTTGATTGCTCTTAGTGATAAGGCTTGGCAAGCCACGAATCAGTCTAATTTACCCAAGTTTTACTTTGACTTGCAGAAAGCTCTTCACTCAGCGCAAAGTGGTTCTACTCCTTACACGCCGGCCGTTACTTTCATCTCTGCCTTAAATCAATCGCTTACTTTGATTTGTCAAGAACAGATCAAAAATGTACTTGCTCGACACTCTCGCTTGGCAGAGGCCACCAGAAATGGTATTCGGGCACTCGGTTTTGATTGTTTCGCACAGTCCCCTGCAAACACAGTTACCTCAATTCGGTTACCTAATGAAATTGATGGTCAGACATTCGTCAAAACAATGCGAAAGCGCCACGGAGTAACCTATGCAGGAGGACAAGCGCAGCTCAGTGGAAAAATTATCCGAATTGCGCATTTGGGATGGGTAACAGAACAAGATGTAGTTATAGCTCTCGCCGCATTGGAACGTGGTCTTATAGAAACAGGTTACTCTATTAGCCTTGGTTCATCGATAACCGCGGCCCAACAAACCTTTTTAGGATAAATCTATACTTATCGAGTAACTAAAGTACTCAATCGGTATTTTTTGGAGGGAAATACGATATGTATGTAAAAGCAGCGACTGTTGATCAAGTGAAACCCGGCCGTGGTTTTGGTGTTCGGCTGAACCAGTTGTTCGTAGGAATTTATAATGTTGATGGTGAGTACTTTGCCATCGATGATGTCTGTCCACACATGGGAGCTAGCTTACACCATGGTTGGTTAGATGGGTGTGTAGTCTCTTGTCCTTTGCATATGTGGGAGTTCGATGTAAAAACTGGTACCTCTGTGTGGCCTGGCGATGCAGATTTAATTTCTTATCCGGTAAAAATTGAAGGAGAAGATATTTTGGTGGATGTTGATTCTTCAGACAACAAAGACGGAGCTGACGTGTGAAGTATTTGATCACAGGTGGTTTTGGTTGTATTGGGTCTTACGTTATTCGGGATTTGCTGAAACAAGCAGCCGAAATCGTCGTCTACGATCTTACTTACGATTTGACTATACCAAGGATGGTATTAACCGATAAGCAACTTGATAAGATTGAATTCGTACCTGGTGATATTACTGATGCTTCCAGTCTGATGAGAGCAATTAAGACACATAAAGTGGATCGTATCATTCACCTAGCTTCTTGGCAAGTTCCGGCTTGTCAGTCTAATCCGCCACAGGCTCTTAGAGTAGTGTCAGAGGCTACCATAAACGTATTCGAAGCAGCACGCCTTTTCGATATTCAGAGAGTCGTCTGGGCTAGCAGTGTGGCGGTCTTTGGTCTACCTGAAGACTATGGTTATCAGCGTATCAGTAATGATGCTCCTCACTTTCCAAAATTTATCTATGGGGCATGTAAATCTCTTAATGAAAGATATGCTCAACATTATTTTGATGAATATGGGCTGGATACTATTGGCCTTCGGTTTACTGCTGTCTATGGTGTGGGGCGAACAAGGGGTATGAGCTCTTTCACGACGCAGATGATCGAATCTGCGGCCTTAGGTAAACCTTATATTGTTCCATTTGGGGACGATAAAGTTGATTGGCAGTACGTTGAGGATGTTTCTCGTTCTATCATCATGTCTTGTGATTGTCCAACTACTCAAACTCGTGTCTTTAACGTTAAAGGTGGACTCTGGCCAGTGAAAGAAGGGTTTGAATACGTCAAAAAATTAGTACCCTCTGCTGATCTGACGTTAGAACCTGGCTTATTTGGTATCTCTTGGGATTATGACGCAACTCCGATAGAAGAAGAGATTGGTTTCGTTCCCAGCTACAACATGGAACAAGGCATCGTCAGAACAATCAATCTGTTTCGTGAACTTAATAGCCTTGATTATATTGAAGTGCCAACCTAAATACACCAACCTGTTTCCATGTAAACATTATTACATTATTGTTAAATTGAAATACTATTTGGATTACCAGTAAATCTCCTAAAGTTAGTTCTTACTCAATAGCTACTGCTACTGATGTTAAACAATCATCTAAGAGAGGTTCAGTAGTTCTTTAGCATGAGCAATCGCTGTATCTGTATCTTGTCCACCCTGCATTCTCGCAATCTCCTCGACGCGTTCTTCTATTGTTAATTCTTTAGCTGTAATAAAGGTGTTTTTTCCAATAACTTTCTTGTTTATGCGGAAGTGCTTATCTGCTAGACTGGCGATCTGCGGTAGGTGGGAAATACAGATTAACTGACGAAATTGGGACAACTGTTTCAATTTATGTCCTACTACATTGGCGGTGTGCCCACCAATACCTACGTCAATTTCATCGAAAATTAAGGTTGGAATTGGATCGGTTTGGGCAAGGATACTCTTCAATGCCAACATGAGACGCGAAATTTCTCCACCTGAAGCAATTTCTACTAATGGCTTGAGCTCAGACCCGATATTAGTAGCAACTAAAAATTCAATAGAATCAATACCGGTAGCGGTCAAATCGGTTTGTTCTTGCGAGATATAAAACTGTGCCTTCTCCATGCTCAAAGTATGTAGTTCTTTTTGTATCAGTGTCTCCAACTTTCTTGCGATGGATTTTCGCTTAACTGAAAGTTGCTCGGCTTTTGCTTGGGCCGACTTTTTGACTTTTTGTAGCTTTTCTTGCACTATTTTAATTTTTTCAGAAGATAATTCAATGACTTCTAATTTTTCAACTGATTTTTGGTAATGACCAATGACTTGTTTTGTTGTAGCACCGTATTTTTGCTTCATCCGGCTGAAAGTTGAAAGCCTATCTTCGATTTCATTCAATCGACTTGGTAAAAACTCGATTTGATCGCGATAGTCCCGCATATCTTGAGCCAAATCTTCGATTTCATAGAGTGTTGACTCTAACCTTTGGTTAGTAGATTCAATTCGTTCATCTAAATCAGCTAACTTAGTTGACGATTTGTTTAATGTTCGCAAGATATCCAGCAACGACGGTTTCATTTGCCCACCATGTAACCCCTGATAAATCTGATCGGCTAATTCAAAAAGTTGTTGGGCATTCGATAAGCGTTGACGTTCCTTGTTAAGTTCTTCTTCTTCGCCGACTTGTAAATCAGCTTCAGCAATTTCTTTGACCTGAAAAGTGAGGAGATCCTTTTCTGCTTTCAGCTTTTGGTAGTCATGATTTAATTGGGAAATCTGGTGTATAAGCGATTGTACTGACTCATATTTTGAAGTAACTTCTTGCCTCAAGGGTATTAACCCACCATAGTCATCCAGTATTTGACCATGCATTCCTTGTTGAAAAAGAGATTGGTGTTGGTGTTGACCGTGAATATCAACTAATAAATGACCAAGAGTCTTTAACTGTTTGAGGTTGATAACGTGTCCATTTATATTACTACGGCTTCTACCACTTTGAGTTATTTGACGATGAAGAGTTACCAGTTCTTCATCATCAATTTCAGTCGTTTGTAAGGTCTTCTGTATCTGTTGAAAAACTGATGTAACTGGGTCTGCAACAATTTGTATCTTAGCTTGTTCCTGGCTTTGGCGAACAATATTACCTCGTATTCGCTCACCCAAAACTAGGCCAAGAGAGTGAAGAATCACAGACTTACCGGCACCGGTCTCGCCTGTTAGAATGTTAAATCGAGGTGAAAAAGTCAATTGTACTTGATCAATCAGGGCAATATTTTCAATGTAAAGTTCCGTAATCATGCCAAATTTTTCGTCGTAAAATGAATTGATAGAAGCAGTAGGGAAGGAGTGTACTCGAGGTGATTTGAAGGCCTTAACCTGTAGCCAACAGATGACAAACCGGATTTATCCTTTAGCCAAGTCGTACGGACTCAACTCAACCATTATAACACGAAAAATAATGATTGAACAGGTAAGGATCTATAGGCGAGGCTGATTAAGATTGGATCGTATGGATTTTTAGTTTGACTTTGGCATAAACGTCGTTGATAATCCAGATTGATACTTAGAAAGTTAATTATGATTAACCTCCATTATTTAGTATTTAGGAGTTTTTGTGATAGACAACCAAAACTTGTTGAATGATGAACAAATGCGGCATTTCATCGTCAATGGTTATGTCAAAGTTCAGACGGACCTTCCAACTCAATTACACAAACGAATTTTCGATAAAACCAACGCCATATTCGAGCGTTGTAGGTCTTTTGAACGCCGGTATAACCCACTTAATAATATTTTGCCGATGGTGCATGAACTACAAGAAGTTCTCGACGCTCCACAGGTCAGAGGGGCTTTAAGCAGTATTCTTGGAGATGATTACGTCCTGCATCCTCACCGCCATTGCCACCCCAATTTCCCTCAGGAACCATCCGAATCGAAAGCGTTAACTATGCCTCTTCACAAAGATGGACATGCTACGGGCAAACGCCCTCGGCATCATTTACCTCGTTGGGCTATCTTATTCTATTTTCCGCAAGAATGCCCGATTGAGCTCGGCCCAACTTGCCTAATTCCAGGCAATCAATATTTAAAGGATATTTCCTCTGGTGATCTAAATACTAGAGATTTGGTTCCAGATCCGCAAGGAAATGGGACATTTCTGCTACCCGAGACCTTTACTAATCGCCACCTAACCACCCTGGAAGGAGAACTTGGAGATGTTTGGGTGATGCACTTCGATATTGCTCATTCTGTTTTTCAGAACTATCAAGACTTAGCCCGTTATGGGATGAAATTCGTTTATATGAGAACGGAAGAGCCCAAAATTCCATCGTGGCATAATACTGAAAATTACTGGTATCCACCGAAAAATAACTGGGTTTCTAATGATTACGAAATTGTATGGACTTATGTTTGGAATTGGCTATCTGGCAAATCAGATTTGTTCGAAACCAAACGTAAACCCACAGAAGAAAGTATTCACTACTGGGTGAGTCAGCTATCAGCCGATAATCGACAGAAACGATTGGAGTCAATCAAAGAGCTCGGGTTTCTTCGGCAGTCGGCTAACATTGCTATTACTGATTTAATTTCTCAACTACAAGATGATTACGAACCAATTCGGCTGAATGCTACTTACGCACTCGCGGCAATCGGTGAAAGTGCAGTTGAGCCACTAATTGAACAGTTAAGATATAGTAAGGATGATTATCATGAAGAGCCTATACTGCATATGTCTGATGCGGCTCATAGCTTAGCAGCTATTGGTGAACCAGCTGTCCCAGCTCTAAAACGATCGCTATGTGAACCCGAAGAGCATATCCAGTCCCAAGCTGCTTATGCCTTAGGTGAAATGAGCTGGCGTTCAACTAATGCTACTCCTGATTTATTGAATTTGTTATCCAATTCTAATAGCCCCGTCAATCAACATATAATTTCCGCCTTAGGCATCATTAAAACCCCTATTTCTAAGGTTGTACCAGTATTAGTGAGTATATTGGGAGATTCTGAAGATATGTCTCTGTCTTTGTTCGCTGCACAAGCTTTAGTTCGAATTGGTCAATCCGCAGAGTCAGCTATTCCAGCTCTATCAAAAGCTCTCAAATCTTCTTCACCTTATATCCGAGCTTTTTCTGCAGAAGCTTTGAGTAGAATCGGTACTCAGGAAGCTTTACAACCACTTGTTGCTGAATTAAGGACCAGTCGATGGTTTAACTATCAAGGGACTAAAGTTAAGGTCTTAGACATCCCAATCCAATCTCGGAATTTTGACTTGAACAATACAGAGATGGTTCAATCCCTCATAATTTCAGAATTTGAAAGCAAATATAAGCACAAATTAAGTGAGATAGTTCATACTTCAATCGAAGATTACGATTGTATTCGGTTTTTGATGGCTGATGGTAATGAAGGATTTGTTGAACGAAAAAACGATGATTTGCATTACTACTACCTACGTCGAGTAGTTGAAGGCGCTTATTAGATATTGAAAATGGCGAGATAAAATATGGATAAGATACTAAGTGGTAGTGGATTGACCTTCCCCGCGATGGGAATTGGTTGCTGGTCTTATGGGGGGGGGAATTATTGGGGACTTCAAGCCCAATCAGATGTTGATGAAGTTGTAGAGACGGCGTTAGATAATGGTATCAACTTTTTTGATACAGCAGCTGGTTATAACGAAGGTCGAAGTGAAGAGTCTCTCGGAATCGCGCTTAAATCGAGGCGGCAAGAGGCTGTGATTGGTACAAAAACAGGAGATGTTAACCCACAAACATTATCTCAACAACTTGAAAGTAGCTTACGTCGATTGCAAACAGATTATGTTGATCTTTATATGGTTCATTGGCCTAATCCGAAATATCCAGCTGATGAATTATTTGAAAGTTTGATGCAAATCAAAAGAGCGGGAAAGGTTAGGGCTATTGGAGTTTGTAATTTTGGTGTTAAACAATTGTCAGAAGGTCTGGTAGTAAACGACCAAATTGAGATTAACCAACTTTGTTATAACTTATTGTCCCGAGCAATTGAATTAGAAATAATGCCGCTATGTAAGCAAAATAAAATTGGTATTCTAGCTTATATGCCTCTACTTCAAGGTATTTTAGCTGATCGTTTTCAACGAGTTGAAGATATTCCACCTCAGCAGTCTCGGTTTCGTCACTTTCGTTCGAATAAGGAAATGTCGATACATAGAGAATCAGGTGCTGAAACCAAAATGTGGGAAACAATAGAACAAATCCGACATATTTGTAGAGATGAGAATCAACCTATGAGTCGACTTTCAATCGCGTGGGTAATGGCAAAATCGGCTGTCTCTTGCGTATTAGTGGGAACACGAAATGTTGACGAATTAACGGAGAATTTGAAAGCTGTTAACTATGTAATCTCACCTGAGTTAGAACAAAAACTAGACAAGGTAACCCTCGGCTTACGTGATCAGATGGGTAGTAACGCAGATTATTTCTGGGCAACAAGAACTCATTGAGAAAAATTAACCTTTGGTACAATGAAAATCCAAGATGAACACGATATTAATTAGTTGTATATTTGCTCTGTACACTCAGTGGAAGCAACCTAGTCAAAACAGCCCATCATCAGCCGGCCACATAGATAATCCGAAAATAGCTTGGGAATTTGACCCTAGAGGTCGAGAGTATCTATGGAGTGGTTTTTTAAGAAAAGGTCAGTTTAGTCCGTCCTTGACAGAAAATCTTAGACCACTTTCAAGAGAATCTGAAAGATATTGGGGAATTATTTCTCCCAAACTGGATGTATCTGGTAATGGCCAGTTGATTGATCCACCTGCGGTACCTGGAGAAAGGTGGGGGAAATTTTTAGCTGATGTTTCAGGTATACAAAGATTAAGCTGGACTACAACATGGGGGAATGATGCACATTTCCAGTTACATAGTTTTGAAGATGGTATTGACTATCCCAAAAAGATCTGGGATATCGAATTTTCGGGAGATATTTACTCACCACTAGTGGTAGTGGCCGATATAGATAAAGACGAAAATTTAGAAGTAGTATTGTCCACTTGGAATGGAGTAATTGCCTATGACCTAACCAGTGGTGTTGAGAAGTATAGGTGTACTTATCGTTCAGAACATGGAAGACAATATGGATTTTTTGGTGCTCATGTTCATTCCTCAGGCCAGGTTTACTTGGTAGTAATAGGTGATTTTGCAGGGCATATCGGTGTATTAACAGTAGAAAATGGAGCTTTAATAAACCTTTGGTACAAGACTTTTGATACAGAATCTGCTCAGGGAATTGACAGGAGGTTCACCATTAATACGGTGGGACCTAGTCCAGTTGCTGACTTCAATGGAGATGGATCACAAGAAATCCTAATGAACGTTTTTAACGAAAATAATGATAGTCGTTGGCATATGATGGCTTATGACTTAGAAACTGGACAACATAAGCTTGATTTACCCGATGTTTATCTACACGGCCATGCCGAGATTGAGCAAAATAACATACCAAGGCTATTAACACAATATACTTCTAATCGTTGCTTGTCAACCAATGGAAAGATTATGATCTATCGCTGGGACCAACAAATATGGCATCATCATAACGCTCGTTGGTCTATGGAAAGTCTCCCTGATCTACCATTGGAAAAGGTGACAGGTGCTCTACGAGGAATGGAATCACCAGTAACTGGTTTATTAAAAGGGCAAGAGAAAAATACTGTATTTTTTACCACGAAAAATGAATCTAAAGAATCTTTACAGGCATTACAAATAAATGCTGAAGGACTACCCACTATTTTATGTACGATTGAGGCAAGTTCTCAGGTTGAACTATCAGCCGTCGCAGTTTCCGAAGGTAATATACTCATTCGAACACTATCCACCTATCATAAATCTGTAAAACTGAAGGCCAAAGGTATACAGCTTACCCCTATCGCTAAAAATTACACAAATTTGTCAGCTCCTAAACCTTTAGTTTTGACGGATCAAAATGGAGGCCACCAAATAGTAATGGCTGAGCCATTAAATTCTATTTCTGCCTATCAAGTTACAGCAGATTTAGAGCAGCCGTTACAACCAATCTGGCGTACAACCGGACGAGCTATGACGACGCAAAGCCCTCAGATGGAAGGGTTAGTTTCAGGAGATATAGATCAAGATGGTATTGATGAGGTTCTTTTCGTACGTGAAATGCCAGACGGACACAGTCGGCTAATTGCAATTGGCCTCAATGGTATAAATCGATGGCACTATGACTTTATAAACTTTAATGGTCGCTCTCCTATTTGGAATGAATGTGGAACTACAAGATGGGCAGTTGGGCACTTTACTAATTCTGATCGTCTTGATGTTATGGTGTCCAACCGCCGTTCGATTATGCATAGTGACGAAACAGTAATTATCAATACCAGAACTAACATGGTCGCTTGGCATAAGGATATTCTTGAGATGCCTAATCATACTCGTGGTTATGGTGGTGGGCGTTATTCTGTTACTAGTATGGGCGACGACCAGTTGGATGATATCATTCAGGCCTATCCGGCTGAATTTTCCATTGTTGATGGTAAGACTGGGAGGCAGATCACAACTTTCAACCTAGGTCCAGTTGAAGGATCAACCCATTGGGTAATCGATGGAACACCAATGGTAGTTAATGATGAGATCACTATTGTGACTCACCCTTCAATGGTAATTGCCTTGCAGAACGAATCAGATCAAATTAGTATCCTATGGAGAACGGAGCCAAACGATGGTGTAAATGGCTTCCCATCAATTGGAGATATCGATGGCGACGGTAACATTGAAATTGGTTTGCCTGGTTGTCAAGATGGCTTCAGGTGTGTTGATCTAAAAACTGGTTATACTAAATGGTCTATAGATAACTCAGACAGCCGAGTCTCTAATTGTGTTTCAGTAGATATTAATTGTGATGGAATTGAAGAATTCATCTATGGAAACGGAACGCAACTGCGTGCTGTTGCCAAACGCGCCAATCAAAAGTCCCCAATTATCTGGCAGATTGATTTACCTGCGCCGATAGAGCATCTTGTTGTTGCAGATATTGATGGGGATTCTTTTTCTGAAATTTTAGTTAGCTCAAGTAACGGGAAAATTTACTGTATCAAGCAAGGATAACACTAAATTAGATTGCCTACCCACAGGTGAATAGTATTAAAAAGAAGCCAATTATTCGCAATGAAACAGACCAACTTTCAACGCCCCCAAGGTGTTATTCCCGCAGCTTTAATGCCATTCGACTCGAATTTAGAAATTGACCCAGTTGCTTATCAAAAGCACCTTAGAGATTTGGTCTCCGTTGATGGGATTTCAGCTATAACAATTAATGGACATGCAGCTGAGGTCCATGCCCTAACCTTGAGTGAACAAAAACAAAGCCTGTATCTAGCTCAGGAAACTCTTGACCAAAAGATCCCATTGATTGTCGGTATTTCTACAGCAAGTAGTATGGTTGCCAGCCAACTAGCTCGTACGGCTGCAGAAGGAGGGGCTTCCGCGTTACTTGTTTTTCCACCGGATAGCATGTCTTTAGGTGGACATCAGCGACCGGAAATGGCTATTGCTCATTTTGAGCGTATCGTTCACCAAACGAACTTACCCTTGATTTTGTTCCAGTATCCGGTTTCCAGCGGCCTTGCCTATCCACTACCTACTTTACTAGAGCTGTGTCACCGTTTTCCTACTATTCGAGCGATTAAAGATTGGTGTAATAACCCGGTTCTTCACGAACAGCATATTAGAGAACTCCACGCTCTGAATCCGCCAGTATCGGTACTGTCCACACATAGTGCATGGCTACTTAGTTCTCTAGTCTTAGGTTGTGACGGCTTATTGTCTGGTGCTGGGAGCGTAATCGCACACCTACACGTGAGTATTTGGCAAGCAATTCAAGATGAAAATTTGTCTCTTGCCCGAGCTATAAGTGATCAATTGTATCATTTAAGCAAAGCTTTCTATTGTGATCCACTTGTTGATATGCATAATCGGATGAAAGAAGCTCTTGTACTACTCGGGCGTTTGCCGTCAGCATACGTCCGGCCACCTCTATTACAGTTATCTACTGAGGAATTGGAAAGTATCAAGAGGAACTTGGAATTAGCAGGACTCCAGACAGTGAACAAAAGTACACCTTATTAGGCTATACAACAATAGTAGACAATGATAGCTTGGGCTACAATTTGGGAATATTAGAAATGATATAAAAAGGTAAAAATCTTATGTCAGCTAGATATAAAATCGATAAATCTACCAAGCTTTTTTTAGCTCTGTTCTGGTGTACTTGAGCGTTGAAGCCTTACTGAGTTTTTTCTATGTTGTCAGGAATCAAGTTGATCTGGATTTCAAACGTTTTGGATTCTTTTTTAATATGATCTCCTACTTGTATTTTCTGATATTGTGTGCCTGGGACCTCTGTTGTATATAGTTCATTACTAGTATCGACCTTGACATAATGGCGGGCAGATGTAACTCTGATAGCCTTTCTTTCCCTAACATACTTTTCAATAATCTTTCCTTCGAAAGAAGAATAATAAAGATCTAACTGATAACCTAAAAACGCAGACAACACTATCGTCGTAATAATTGGGAAAATAAAGAATTTTATATCTCTTTTCTCATTTTTGTTACTCATCTTAGATGAAAAATTGGTTTGGCGTACCAGCATAACTATGGAACCAGTAAAAAGTAAAAATACAATTATCGTAATAACAGGATACCAAATAAACAGTTGTGTCAAGAAATTCATTCTATTCTCGTATTTTTGCTAATCCATGTTATTTATACCTGATATTCGTATCGTGATGTAGCAGGTGGCACAAGGAGGAGTTCTTTTATTGATGATATTATTCACAACGCTTTGGGTTTTGCCTAATTTACTTAAAGAAAAATGTTTATCTCTTAACTTTTGAAGTGTTATGATTAATCAGCCAAATTTACTGGTTCTTTGATGAGATGCCGCTCTACAATCATCACTTGGATCAGTATACACAAAGAACCATACACATCTTTGGAAGGGCTTTGTTTCACACCTCTTAATTCACTACTATACAGTCTTCCTGAATTATACAATATAAGTGTTTCCAAGTATCAATAGAAGTCATAGCTGTGGTCAAAAAACGATGCTCTGTAGCTAATTATTTTATCTACAAGACTCGAATTTTTTTTAGTAATTTCATTGATGTTGTATTTTATAAATTCACCATCTGCATGAATGCTGAAATTATCAGACTTATAGAGTGTTAACTTATAAAATGGGATAGCCCAATAGCATTTTTCGATTTGGGAGATAATACGAACTAGCACTCCCTTTTTTCTCATTTCGATATCAGAAAAAACAATCTGTTGGCCAGATTGGATAATTTTCTGAATTCCATGACTTGATTCTGAAACAGTCAAGCGACTTGACTTTACTCCATTAAGCATCAGTCTTTCAATTAAACCAAACTTCTTACCAATTAATTCATTCGTCTGAACTATTCTACTCCCATCGTTATTGGATAGATTGTACAACATTATTTTAATCTCTCTAAAAATTATTAGGTTAACCTTCAGATCAAATGCAGTCTACAGCGATTAACTCACTCGTGTATTTTCATTTTCCTTAAAGATCGGAAAAATCTAGAAATAGATGTATCTCTTAATCATGCCTTACAGACAAAGAATCTTTTAGTTTCACAGAACCTATTCGCTAACCAAGCAAACACGGTCAAGGAATAAATAGAACTGTACAAGAAAAAATCTGACGTGTCTGACGATATACACAACTTCATAATTTTGGAATTAGCTATTTTCAGATATTAGTTATCATATATTATACAACTGCAGAGCACCGGTTAAAAATTTACTAGCGACGAGATATTGCTGTGCTACGCGCACTTATAGCGAATGATCGGTTTACACTCGTACCTGGCAGGTATCATCACATGAATAATTCGCCAAACAGCGGACCCAGATAAAGGAAAAGCCTTCCCCAACAATCGTAGCCTCATCAATTGCCCAGATGCGACTTTCGGGGAAGTGCTTGGCCCAGTGAGCTATTCAACTTGTCTGGATGATAAGTAGCATTTGGGAAATAATCTTAGTCTCACTTCGAACAGAAACCTCAGAAAAAACAGATAAGAATTCAATCCGACCTACAAATTTATTTTTAATAAAAACTACTCTCTTATACAGGTTCGTATTTGCAGGATAACTCAGTAAATTACCAGTAATGTTTTTCTAACCGAACCATACTCCATAACCTCTAAAAATACCTGATCCAATACTTGCAAGTATGCCCCATACTATTCCTGCAGTAAAAAAATGCCCTAACGTAATGCCTAAAAAGCAAGGTGTCAACTGACGATAAAGCCCAATTCCCCCAATTCGAGTAATAAACACCTTGAGAATCCAAGCGACAAGAAACGGCCCCCATAAAGGGTCTCCATAAGCAGTTACCATAGCAAAACCAAGTGGGTGCAAAGGAAATTGTAGAAAACTACGACGTAGAAAACCCAAGAGTGTAGTGAAAATGAAACCAAATCCAACTGCACTTGTTCTTATCAGATTTGGTTCACTTTTAGACAATTGATAACCTTTCATCAAATTGTATTCATGACGAATAAGTGCGGCACCGCGCGTGCCACCTTTTAGCCCTTGACCTCCTTCTAGAATATTGGCACCATACTCGTAATAGGTAGTCAAATGCATCCAGTAAGCACCTACCAACCCAATTATCAAAGCTAGCATGATTACAAAAGGAATAATTCGCCGATTAATTTTTACATCATCACTATGCTTAAGAGATTCAAGTTGATAAGCCATGAATGAAGGGAAATAACCCCTAGATAAAAATGTTAAACTCGCCCAAACAGATAGATTTTGATAACTTCCGTTCGGAGTAAAAGCTGCGGAGCCAAAGGCATTTATCATAATATTCTTATGTTCACCATAAGGGAAAAGCCATATCATGGGAGCACCGGCTTCTGCACGTATTTTTGTGTAAACAATTGCAAAACTGAAGATAAGCCCGAAATATATTAGCGTTGTTGTGAGAGTCATTCCTGCGAGAGTACACCAACCACAGATAAAGGCGACACCACCAATAAATCCCCAAAATGCGAAGCGGAAAGATAATGGCTCCTCTTTATCTTCAACAACTTTCGTGCTTAATGCGTTGATAATTACGTTTCGCAGATGTTTTTTAGCTACCCAACAAAACGCAACAACAAGTGCTAAAAAAGATCCGCTACTCTGATCGTGAACGTATGGGAAACCTGGTAGATTATAGCCAGACGCTGAAGCTAGAATTGACTCTATTTTCAATAAAAAGTATAGAAACCAAACTGAGAAGTTAATATCTAGAGGCATTAGATACGCTAAGCCAAAAACGGCAGGCCGAAATTGGAAAGTAATTGGTCGTATAGCAGTCCAGGGCCTATCTGTAAAATGATGACTTAAGTCAATTCTGGTTCCTGGTCCAGGGATAGAAGGATAAAATGCGTGTATAATATTCATGAAATTATATAAGAATGCCAAACTGAAACCAACCCACATATAAGGATTGCTAAAAAAAGATCTTCTGTTTGTTAGACTAGAGCTAGCTAGGCCTTCGTTTGGTGGGTAGTGATTGCCGACGAGTTCAATTCCAAATCTAGCTACTGGAAATACCAGACGTTCTTGGTCAATCCATTGCTTGCGAAAAATAACTACAATACATAGCATAGTCCAAAAAATCGAAATAAACAGAAATGTCCAAAATGTGAGTGGAGTTATCCAAGCAAACCAAGGAACGGAAACATTGTGTCCAATACCTTCATAAGCACCAATAATTGCTTTTTGATCATTCACAACCATCCAAGAGGGAAGATGCTGAGAAAAAAAACTAAATTCGTTTTCAGAAGTAGCATAGTAGAATGGTGCTGTCAAAACGGGCAAAAAGTATCGGACCATACCAACGGAAGACATAGAAATCGAAATAGCAACAACCGTATAAATAACGATGATCTCAGCTCTAGATAACGCAAATGATGGATTTAACAATCTAAGAAAAGGGTTGATAGCAACAATTATTATAATCGTTGCAACTGCAGGGATTGGAGGTACGGACTCTCCAATTTGGGTAGCGTGTACTATAAGACCACTATGAGCAACCCAAATATTACTAATCCAAACGATTAGTATTGATAGAAGAGTAGAGCGAGTTGTTAACCCTACTGCTAATTTCTGGATCATAGTTAAATTCCAATTTGATTAATTTGCGCTGGTAGTAGTTCCTGAAAAATGTGGAAAATAATTTAGGAGTGTTAAAAATCAGCAAGTATTTATTTTGCTATTTCAAGGTGAAGGTAGTTTTCATTGTAAATTGTTCGCTCGCATTTATAGATAAAACGAAAGCTTTATTGTATATACGAATTTGAGCCTTTTCTGTTCAACAAATGGAGGTTTTTTATGATTTTTCCCAACATGTTACTGATGCTTTTGGTATCAATTATATCTGATAGTATGCCTACAAAATTTCAAGCGGGAGCTGCGAAGCGTATTATTACACCGAAAGGCTCAGTTTATCTAGCAGGATGGTCCAACAATCGAAAAAGTGAAGGAATCCATGATGAGCTTTTTGCCAGATGTATACTAATTGATGATGGACAAATACAAATCGGGTTTTTGTGCCTTGATCTTTTGGGAGTAACTCGGTTACAAAATCTGGAAATTCAGCGCCTCTGTCGAAAAAAAGGTGCTCTGCCAGACCATCTCATCATTATGGCGACACATCAACATTCTGGTCCTGATACGATCGGTCTATGGGGGCCGGATGAAACGACCACTGGTGTTGATTCCGAATATATAGATTGGGTCTGTCAACAAGCTGCTGAATGCATAGCAGAAGCAAAAGACAAAATTGAACCGGCTAAGATCTCTTTAGCAATGACAACAATTGATGAAGCCGATCGTATTTCTATCAACCATAGAGACCCAGATTTAATTGACCGTGATTTAGGTCTAATTAAGATTGACCGACTTAACGATACCAATATTGCGATGTTAGTCAATTTTGCTATGCACCCAGAAGTAATGAAGTCTGATAGTCGGCTCATAACTGCTGATTTTCCATCTGTTATTTACCGTGAATGCGATAATAAATTGGGGGGAATTACTCTATTTGTCAATGGTGCTCTAGGAGGAATGATTTCACCTGATAGAACAGAAGGTAATTTTCAAGAAGTAGAACGAATAGGTAGTTTTATGACGGAAAAAATATTAGAAGCTGCAAAGTCTGCGGTTTTACAAGAAAATATTAAGCTCAGCCACCGTTCAGCTAAAATAAATATACCACTCGAGAATTTGCAATTTTTGTCGGCCATTGAAAAAGGGATTTTACCAAAACAAATGGCTATTCGTGATCCGAAGATGCCACCCAATGAAAGTAGATTGATAATTCCGACAGTTGTTCGTTTCATAGAAATAGGCGATGCGAAAATCGCAACTTATCCTGGAGAAGTTCTGCCGAAACTCGGCTATCAGGTTAAAGATAGAATGGACACCAAATATCGTTTTATTTTCGGTCTAGCCGATGATGAATTGGGTTATATTTTGGATGACCAAGATTTCGGCCGATATCCTTACGAATATGAAAGCTCAATGTCTATTAGTAGAACCGCTGGGTCTTTGACTACAAACGCTATAATTCGCTTACTGGGTATGTGATTAAAACTCGTATTAGAGTATGAACACAGCAATGTACATAGCAATTGGTACAAACGTCCGATGACTTCAAAATTGAAGCTGAAAACAAGTAGCTGAAACAATTGTGTTTTCTAGTGTTCCGTTAAAATTAGCGAATTTAGGAAAAATTCCTGCTGAATACAGTAATAACATGAAAAAGAAAAAACGCCGACGAAGAAATTCAATCAGACAGAATCCAACGAGCTTTAATCTCACAACAGTTGATGGTAAAGATTATGTGGTTCTATTTATGAATAGGGAAGGAACTACTCATCACTGTCCATTTTGTGGATACATTCACCATCATGAGGCTGAAGGTCTTCAGAAGGTAAAGTGCACAAGTAAATATACCAAGAAAAAACTTAAAATATCTCAGACTGACCATCCATTTGAACTGGTGGATTGCTATAAAGATGACGGATATTATCTTGCGTATGAGGATACAGTATCAGAATACATTGATCTTTCAGATACGAGTTTTTGATTTTTTCTTATATCCATCTAATGAAGTGGTATTGTTTTGAAACCTCCGTACCCCTTACCTTGTCCAGTATGGCCATAGGTAATATCAAGTCAGGTATAAACATGCATTTGTCTACTAGGTTCTAACAAACCGTATCCCACCATTCAGGGGATATCCTGTTGATGTCTATCACCTGTCAAAATTAAGCTATCTATGATTATCCGTTTAATTGAACGAATAATAATTCAAGAGCTCAATTTGAAGGAATTAAATTTTTTGGATATAAGATGATTTTGTTATTACCTGATTTTTTGAAAAATAGGAAATGAGCAATATGTTCATGAATGGTTACGATGCCAATTTGCCATCCGTTGGTCTTCGTGTTTCATGCGCCAGTGAAGAAGCTTTTGGCAATACCGAAGAACTGTCGGCATATGTAGTGGATCATTCGCCAGATTGTTATATTCATCTGGGTCATTACGAAGATCAAATAGCAGTGGTGGTATTTCTTCACTAGCAAATTGAACATATTTATAATCGTCATCCCGGACCAACCAAAACAACCTCAAATCAGGATCAGAAATAATATGGTCCACTTCACCACCAATATCTTTTTCGTAGTAAATCTCGGTTTTACTATCCCCACTACCTTGCAAACGACTTAGAATACTAGTTCCTTGAAAACGCTTCGGGATGGGAATACCAAGGTATTCAAGAATCGTGGGCGCGTGATCAATCGATTCGACAAATCCGTCAAGTTGCTGTCCCCTGGTCGCATCTGCTGACGACGAAGGATCACGAACAATAAGGGGGACACGCATGGTACTATCGTAAAACTGGCCTTTACCAGTTAGGTAATGGTCTCCCAGATACTCACCATGGTCTGAGGAAAAAACGATCAGTGTCTTATCCCACTGATCAGTATCTTTAAGAGCCTGAAATAGTATGCCCAGAGAGCGATCAAGTTCAGTGATCATCCCCCAGTAATTAGCCTGAGTTTCACTTAAGTCTCGATTCGACTCTAATTTTGGATTTTTGTGGATACTTTCTAGGTACGGGTGGTCAGATTCCAATTCATCTTTTCGTCTTTTAGGTGGAGGCATGTCCGACGGATTGTACATGTCGTTATACGGAGCCGAACAAATGTTAGGTGGGTGTGGTTTGATATAATTAACGTTGAGGACCCAACCTCTGTCTTTGTTAGAATTAATATGATCTATAGCCCTGTTAGTTATAAATCTGCACTCGCAATCTTCTTCTTTGTAATGCGCAGGATATCGGAGCGGAAGATGCTCTCCCGGCCCCTCTGGGGGAACATTGGGATTATGAATGGATTGATGATTGAGCAAATGTTCCGGATAACCTTTTTGTCTTAGGTCTTCGAAATATTCAGGAGAGTCATACTCATGATATAAAATATTTTCCCAACCAGGTTGGACATTATCATAACTGGGCTGCTTCTTCCTCGGATCTTCATCTGGTAGAATCCGAGGGTCAACTGCATAATCATGATACCCTATTTGAGCCGGCTTATGGCCAGCATCCCTAAGAAAAACTCCTATATTCTCATGGGCGTCAATGAGTGGAACTTTATTGTTCAAAACACGGTGAGAGCATGGATAGCGACTAGTATACATACTCATCCGACTTGGGCCACATGGCGCAGTTTGGACAAAGCATTGCTTAAAGTAGGTACTCTCCGAAATCAATGCGTCTAGATTTGGAGTTTTTACTACAGGGTGTCCCACCGAACCCATACTGTCGGCACGAAATTGGTCGGCAAGAATAAAGAGCACATTTTGAGACATAATTGAGATCCCTAAAAATAGTTCTAACTTCTATTTGGCAACGAAATAGTTAGGATTCCTGAAAATCTGGTCGGCATTAGTTAACATCCAGACTCATATAATCTCTGGAAAAGCTATCTTAGATATAAGCAATTCCAATAAGTCTAGGTCCTCATTGTTTATAAAGCCAATATCTGAACACAAAAAATTCTCTTACCCAAAAAACTACTCCTACTGATTCTTTAAGCGTAACTTTTTAATTTGGCTCCAAGTAGTAGTAAAAGCATCTTGAGGATTAACCGGAAAAGTATCAGTAATCACCAAATTATCAAAGAAAACTCCACTCTGTGCGTATAGAATAAAGCCTATGTACCCAGCCTTACTATAAGTATTATCTTTACCTTCAACAGCCTTTTTCCCATCGACCTCAACTCTAAATCTATCGCCTGTGACCTCAATTTTCCAGTGTGTGAGTTTCCCTTCAGTATAGGATTTTCCTTTTTCTATATCTAGAGTGTCATAGAAAGGTAATTTTTGTCCTGCACCTTTGCCTAATCGAACTTCCAATTTACGCCAAGGGCCAAGTTCTCCATTGGGAGGATTACCACTATCAACCATAGTAAAGAATCGATAGTGTTCGGAAAGATCTTGGAAACGCCAGACAACACCCATTCCGTCATTGTCATTGGCCAAAACATCAACATCCAAAACAAAATCAATCCACTTCTGTTTGGTATAGACTGCTACGGTACCAATGGCAACTGTGTCTGTTTTATCTCCCCAGATATTGGAACTCTGACTCAGGGCATTTCCTGTTATTTCACCTTTCTTAATTTCCCAACTGGATGGTCCTTGGTCTCCTAGACTCTTCTCATCGAAAGTTCTCCAAATACTATCAGCAGCAGTTCCAATTTTGATGTTTTTTGCTTCAAAGTCAGTCTTAAAATCGGCGGCTTCTGATTGAAGCAAAATAATGACAAGAGCTGTTATTGACAAAAAGATTTTTTTCATAGCAACCTTCTAAGTTATTTAATCGCCAAATAATGATAAGCGATTGTTTTTATTTTTTTTAATATCTGCCCAATATGTAGCCAATTTATGACCATCATCTACAAATAATCCAAATGATTCCATATTCTGTTTAATTTCTTTCCCAGATAGAGCCCTATTATAGATTTTGACTTCGTCTATTAATCCGTGATGGGGGAAGAATTCATTTTTATCACGGTATTGACCAACTACGAGTTCAGCATCACTCTCATCTTTAGGGTCTTTAGCATTAGGATAATTTATATCACCTTTATGATTTTTGTTCTCTGCAACGAGTTCACCATTGATATATACTTTAATCTCTTTTCCATCATAAGTTCCAGCTATATGAAACCATTCACCTCGGTTCGGGTTTTTGGCGGCCTTAACATATGTCAAGACACCATTACCATCATCAGGTTCCTTGGTAGAAACAGCAAAACTAACGTTATTGTTGGTGCCAAAAACCCAACCTTTTTCAAAACTTCCGTTGTCCTGAGCACAAACTACATATCCACCCCACTCGAT
>Ga0163179_10000365_pt1 | contig 32390 bp, 19 predicted proteins | sample AtlANTMetagenome_FD_109643 | JGI IMG/M metagenome (GOLD analysis project Ga0163179, IMG submission 109643) | Marine eukaryotic phytoplankton communities from the Atlantic Ocean - Atlantic ANT 2 Metagenome | ecosystem: Environmental > Aquatic > Marine > Oceanic | place: North Atlantic Ocean... | reverse complement strand
TATTTGGCGGTCAAACTGGAGGTGAGGTATCCAAACAGCTACAGATAGGCGAAATGGATCGCATGATGCGAATGATGTCAGGAGGAAGACAGGGTGTTACTCCTCAGATGATCAAGCAGATCATGGAATCCACAACTAAGGAAGACAAACTTATTGCAGATCTTAAAGCTCTTGGTCAGGAAGAAGTTGCCGCCCAGCAAGCTATTGTTAATCAGCAAGCCAACAATGTTAATAACTTAGTAGCCGCAATTAATAATATGGTACAGCGTATCAATTCGTTTATAATGAAGGCTAAAGGAGAGGTAGCCGACGCAAATATAGCCGTGCCAAAAGCTAGCGGAGGATTAATCTACAGAGCTGGCGGAGGAAGTATATTCAAGCCTAGAGGAACAGATACTGTTCCCGCCATGTTAACTCCGGGCGAGTTTGTCATTAAAAAAAGTGCTGTCGATAAGATTGGTGTTGGAGCGCTTTCCGCACTTAATAACGGCAATGCTAATACTGTTTATAGGGCTGGAGGCGGTTTTGTGGCAGGCGGCAATACTGAGCAAGACGCCTTTGCTTCAGGCCAATCTTTTGCTAGATCAATAGCATTAGGAGCTGTCAGCAATCAGGGTTGGAGGATGTGGAAAAATAAACAGGATGGCCTTCCCGGTTGGTTTGAAAAATATGTAAAAGATTATGGTCATGGTAAAAGGTCAGATGGCATCTTCAACAGGGTAGCACACGCTATAGGATCTACTGGTTTTCTTGGTAACCCTCGATTCGGGTTAGGTAGACTTCACCTTACCGATCCGAACAACGGTCCGAATATCAACGATAGCGCCCAAATAACAGCTAAAGCTGGGGGATTACTACAGTTTGGAGGTGGTAAGCTGCGATTCAATCCGGGATGGTCAGGTAAAGAAGCTCTTTTGGACCCAGCGCTAGTAAACGCGAAATATAATGATACGAGCTGGTTCCCCAGTAGCTTACAGATAATGAAAAACAAGAACGCACCTGCCCATCTGAAGCAACAGGCGAAGGAAACTAGACAGGCGTGGGCTATGGCATCGACCGGAACAAACCCCGCCGAGCCGTGGAACAGGATAAAAGTAGCTGGTGTTCAAATGGCGATAGAAATGAACAAGAACAGATACTGGTACAAATTTTTCAGTGCTTTTGCACCTGATTTTTTGAACTCATTGGCTACGCTCAATAAGTTATCAGACCTAAAAACTAATAGGCCGGTAGATGCTGCTAGAGGTGCCAAGATATCGGAGCTAGTGGTTGATAATATTCCGAGATTCGCAAAAGGCGGTAGTGTAGACTCAGTTCCAGCTATGCTCACTCCGGGCGAATTCGTTATGAATAAAGGTGCTGTACAAAAACACGGCTTGTCCGCAATGAAAAGTCTCAACAAAGGAAATGTGCCCGGATTTAATAGAGGCGGTTTTGTTGGTGGTGTTCAGTATAGACAGGGTGGCGGAAGCGTTCAGGGCAATCAAATGTTGATGCAGGCTTTGGATGGCTTGGCACAGGCTCTGCCAGTCTTTACGAATGTAGCAAACCTTCTGCAAGGTATAGCTAACTCGTTTAGTAACTTACAGGTTACACACAATGTAAATGTTAGTGGAACCCTAGCTATTCCGGGATTCAGTCAAGAGGCAATAACGACATTAGTTCAATTAATAGGAAGCGAAGTAACACTCAATACTAGACGCCAAATTAATAAGGCGGTCAGAGAGTTCAGGCAACAACAAGATCAGCGAGCAGATTAATGGCAAAATCAAAAAAGAAATTATCGTTACATATACAGAATGATCAAACCGGGACATCTAATGTCTCCCAGCGTAATTCTGATCTTGCTCTCGTTTTACAAGGGCCCGGAGGTATAGAACACTTTACAAATTTCAATGACAAGGTGATTTCTTTATCCTCTACAACTCCTCCTCTTTCAGCATTTACATCTAGCCCATACCACAAGAACGCAGAATCTGTATTTGGAAATATAAAAGGTAAGTACCCTAGCGATACTCCTAGCGACATTAAAATATTAGATGATATTGCAATAGTGTCTTATAAAGATCACAGCCAAAAGGTTTACCTAGCTAATACCCCTTTAAACAATGCAGTTCCAAAGGGAGATAAATTTTTCATCATAAGAAAAGAATACACTATTGGATATGAGTCTACCACCACTGTATATACCCTGCAAACCGGCCTTGTATTCAAAAATGTCGGAATCTCAGACGCTAAACAGTTTGACTTTCTTACTTCAAATGCCGGAAACAACTCAGTATTTAATTTTACATTGGCTGATGGTAATTCTTCAACTCCGTCAGTACTAACAAAAACAGAATACTCTATTGAGTCTGATATAACTAGGCAGGAAATTAAAAGAGACTCATCTATTACATCATTGTCAAATTATAATTCTGATGTGGATATTATCTTCTTTCCTACTGAAGATAGAATGGCAAGGATAAAAGATACTGACGAAAAGGGTTTAGTTGTAAAGTTTTCTCCTACTGACGGCAACCTAGAAGATCTCGCATCTGAAGGTAGAACTATATTTTCTCACACGGATATAAACAACTCCGCAAAAATAATAAGCTACATAAAAGTATCATTTGACGTATCCCCAGACTCTTACTTTGCTAAGACAGGCGTACACAATAGATGCGGAAGAGTAGATATATTTGAAAGAAGAAAAGGCTTAGTGACGGCAGTAGATGGAAATAAAATTACAATTTCAGGCCCTGCTGGAGATGGTACTTATGATACTAAACTTCTTCAAGATGGAGACATCATAAAGATTAGCTGTGGCTTGAACTCAGATACATCACTGGCCTACAAGAATGATATAAACGGGATAAAATATGTACAGAGAATAAATGACACTCAGTATTTTATATACAATGACGAAGAAATGTATGAGCCAACTAATACGTCTGGCCTAAGAACGACAGACGGTGTGGTATGGACGCACTATGGTTCAACTCAAGAACTTACTGGTTCTTGGAGATATCATACAACATTGTTCTCTCCTAATGGCTTGAACGGGCAGTCAGTGTTCAAAGGAGATATGCTGATACCAACAGACGCAACGCTGTCAGCTCCATCTTCTGAAACTGTTGTTGATTACGACGGTGACTCTATAGTAGCTGATAAATATAGGTTTGGCCAGTGTGTTGATGTGATTCGACAATCAGGTCAGGACTTCTACTGGTTGGCCGTAAGCGAGCTAGGAGCCCCATATTCATGTATAAAGGGCATAGACTATTACGGGAATATCAAAGAGGTAAAACCCGAACCTATAGAAACTGTTACTGCTGTTGGCGACACAACAACTGTCTATAAAACATATGATAATCAGGCTGGTGGATTTAAGTTTGTTGAACCAGATACAAAGCCTTACGGTAAGGTTTTTCTATACAAGATAAACATGTCCGGAGACTTTATTAGCAGTGTTGGAGATGCGGAGCAAATAGACGCCTCAACAACAAACCCATATGTGAATGGAGCACCTTTCCAAAATTCTGGCGTTGATTTTGAAGCCTTTACAGATTTCAAAAATCTTTATTGGTATCGTGCAGCAATAGCTAACGCTTTAGTTGACCCTGAAGCTGTAGTAAAGAGCAGCTCTGGTGTGTCTTTGAAAGACGCTATTTTAGATGATGAATATTTTATAACTCAGAATGGCAGCAGAAGAGCTGAATTCAGAAGAAATATTGACAGCTCTAATTTCTATAGAGACAAAGTATTAGAGTATGTTAGAGACAATACTTCTCCGTATTTTTCCAAGCAGAACGCCATCTCTATAAAATGGTTCACTGATGGTTACAAATTTGCAGACGGATTTGGTTATAGCTTTGCGTTAAAAGCCAACAAAGAAGATGATAATATTACAGGAGCTGAACTCAAACCTATAATCGCAGTTGCCAATAGAACCTTCCCGTTTGCTGCTTCTGTTAGTAAGTCTGTAGACGATCAGCTAGAGTCATTAAAACAGTTGGCGTCAGGAGAGGTCAATACGCTTGAGTTTGTTGAACTTAATAGCAAGAGCAATCAATCTATTATCGAATTTTGTCGTGAACCCGGCAATTCCTATAAATGTGGCTCTATTTTTATATACAATCCAAACCAGAGTGTCAACACAAAGACTCTGAGGCATAGTACTCGACTCAGGGAAAAGCTAGTAGAAGATAACTACCTACAGTCTAATTCTATTCTTGCGAAGTATAGCAATATAGTTGGCTGGTATGGAAAGCCATTTTCCATGTTCTATAAGGATGATATGCTGATCGCTGGAACAGATGGTAGCGGTATAAAAATATTCAAAGAAAAAGACTCTGTGGTGTCTCAGTACGAAACATCTGTGGCTGCTGGACTTAATTCTTATAGCTTAGATATATCGGAATATACAGGAACCTTGTCCGATGGCGACGAAAGGTTTACTGACTATGATGAAGATCATACAGATTTGTTTAATATATCAAACTCCAATACAAACTTACCAAGCAGTGTACTGAATTGTTGGAAATTTTCAAAAACATATAGTTCAGAATCTGACTCTACATTTCCGAGCGATTCCGGAACCAAAAGCATATCAAAAGACTATGATGAAATAACAATTAGTTCTGATTCAACAATCGTGCCGTTTATGATATATCCAGACTTAACATCGGATTTCTCTGTTGCGAAGCAGTCCCAATCCTCGACTCGAACAGAATACGAAAGTGCCAACATACTTCTGAGGACTCCTTTTGGTCACAACTTTAGATATGATGATAGAGTTATTACTTTGAACGCAGCCTCTTATGTGAATGAGTTTGACATTACAGGTTCGGACATTCTACACAGATTATATGTGTATGAAATAAATAATAATAATACTACATCATTGATTCAGAGAATAACCCCTGCAGTCTCAAGGGAGGTTGCTCCTGCAGATAGAGGAACTTCTAGTGACTTTAGCTATACAAAATATGTAAGAGAAGGATCGACAACATTTTCCGAAAACTACAACAATAGTCTATCAATATCCTATTTAATGGATGATATGTTTGATATGCTTAAAGGCAAGATAGTCTTGAAGACTCCTTTGGGTCATGCAGTATTTTCTGACTCAGGTCGTAGACCTTTATTGGACTTTGTTTCCACTGAGAGGAGCAACTTTGTTAATCCATACTTTAGTTTTTTGGAAAGTTTTAATCCTAAAAAGCCATATGATCTAAATAGCATATATACATACAAAGAAGGCGCAGGAATTTCCTACGATGAGACCATATCTGATGTGAACGAAGAGCATAGAGGTATGTGTTTATTCTATAATATAGAAGACAAAACCTTCAGAGAACAAACAGTAAGAAAGCTAATTGGTGCAGAGTTTACATTGGATATTTCAGACAACATAACTATGCGAGGAAATACGCTCGTTAGTGATGACAGTTCATCGCTTAGAGTGTTGCCCAAACTTTCCCTGCTATTCAAAGACCCCAGATCTTCAATAACACAGAAGGGGAATATTTCTGGTAGAAAATTAGATTATGGCGCCTCTACTGCAACTAGATCTCCTCTATATGTAGAAGGTTTGCAGGATGCCGAATCCGTGACAGTCGCTCCCACGTATCAAAAAAGTACAGAAATAACTGGGAATGAAAGTTGGAGGGGTACATATTCTTTTAGTGCTGCTGATCTATTTAAATTTATTGGAGGAGGAAACGAGCTAAAAGACTCTTCTAACAATAGAACATTTAGGTATAATGATGGCGAAGGTAATGCTACAACCGCTGGAGATGTAAACACATATGTTCTATCTTTTGATGACGCTGCAAAGCCGAGTTTCGACTCTTCTATATCTATCGAGGGCACGCTTATTATTTCTATAACCGCGCAAGAGAATAGCACTAGTTCCAATTCTTACAGGCAAAAGTGGTCGTCTGATATGCGCCGTGAAGAACTTAACTATGTTCCCTATAGTATTCCTTATAGTGATGGCCCAAATCAACATGCGTTTGTTAATAAAACAAAAATAGCTTCTACCAAAATGCAATATAGAGATTATGACTTGGGAGTTATTAGAAGATATAGCTGCGCTACTTATAATGAAAGTTTGAGTAGTCGTCTAGATCAGGCTCTTTCGTCTGAATCAACACCTACTGGAGAAACTCCGGGAATCATACGTATGGGATCTTCTAAGTCAGCAGCTCTGTTTGATGAGCCGAACATATCTTCAGTTGGTACATTTTCAGATTCCCTGCAAATTTTATATTTTAACTCTGATGGAACTTATGAAGGTTTATCTCCGCATGGTTTAATTGGTAGTGGGAATTTGGATAGATATGGAAACTTTGATGTGCAGAAACCAGAAGGGCTTTCATTAACTATGAGATCTTATCCAACAATAGATTCGGAGAGTGAGTAATGGCTAGAGGTTCACTATTTATGACTGGTTCTATTGCCTCTAGTGGCAATATACCAACACATATGACTGGGATAGCATTCTCAAGTGTAGACATGCCCTTACGGATAGGTTCTACTAAATCCTCTACATTTAGAACACTTGCGATGCCTCAAATTATAGGCTTCAAGTGTGACGGCATAAGCTTGTTCACTCCTACTCCTTTAGGTAGATCAGAAACTAAAGATATCGCTCTTTCCTTTCCCGGAGGCACTGGGGTTAATAGAGGTATAGACCTACACATAGGTAATATATCAACTGACGGGTCTATGGATCTTTCTATGGGTCTACCAGCACCTGCCAGCGGCACAATGAATATTGCTGTGTCGGGAGCTCACGGTATAGTTAATACGATCCCATGTGTAGAAGGTAATCTTATTCAAAAGGGCGCGTATTTAGACAACGAAAACATGACGCTGCATATCAACAGGAATGTTTCTAGTGGCATCCTTCCGCTTCGTATGTCGTCGCCCGACCCGTCCACGTCTACAATGCCATTTAATCTAAACACAGCTCCCTTTGCAAGTGGGCTCAATTTAGATCAGACTGGACATGCGTTATCCAACTCAAATACGACTCTTGTTCTTAATGACAGAAATAAGTCTAATACCATGAGTCTGTTCTCGGCTTCTCCTGAACCTGTCACAGGTACGGCATCTTTGATGGCTTCTGGAGACTTTAATCCGGCAGCTAATTCGTTAGATAACAATTACTGCCATCAGGTATCAGCATCGCCATCTACTTCTCAGTTTGATGAAAGTTCAAATGCCGAAAATCTTATAATCTCAACTGGCTCAAACTCCATATCTCGTAACAAGCTATCTTCAAGCAATACTAATGACTACGGTGTTAGACGTGTGTCAAAAGTCGGAAGTAGTATTGAGAACTACGATGGAAACTATGTTAAAAACTTCTACGACAAAGAGTCCAGCAGAGACTCTATTGATTCCAATGGAACTTATCTGGCGATTGGTTCAAATACAAGCATTATATCTTCACAAAACACGCTGCAGATATTCGATGTGATAAGCTCTGAATCCATAAAACTAAAGTACGAGTACAAGAATTTCTTGGAGGATTTAAAATCCCTGTCTGTATTCGGAGACGATGAGCCATACTTGAAGATGTATTACAAGTCTGTTAAAGTTTCCGACAAGCACAAGATTGCAGTTTCACTGAGAGTGCGGAGCACTTTAGGAGATTCCGATTTAGTGTGTATTCTAGAACCTGCAACTATAACCCAAACTTCAACTCAAGCAGAGGTTGGAGATGAATGCGCTATCGAACCCATAACATCTGAAAAAATATTTACTACAAGTATAGATGGATGGAAAATAACAAAAGCTATTTCTTCAAGATATTGGAATAGCACTGATTCCGAAATAGAACTCAACTCCATGATAGGTTCTTCGGTAGCTTGGAAAAATGAAGATTTGTATTATGATAAACAAAGCGGCTCATACGCCTCTATATATGCGGCTTATGAGTCAGAATCCTATGCCACCAGAAAAGCCTTTGGCTTCAGCGATACGTCCGATGGCTTTGGGTATTATAGTAATAGAAACAATCTTCCAAACCCAACAAAGGTCGCATTTGGCTCAAGCATAAAAATTCATGGCGATCTAGCATTTGTCTCTGCTCCTCTCTTGGATAGTTACGTAGCTAACAATACTTTGTCTGCCTTAAATGCTGCCTCTCCTGATGGAGCAGTCTATATATTTAAGTATGATAGTTCTTGGTCACATGTTGATACTGTCTATTCTGGAGGATATACATCTGCTGATATTGCCGGCAAAGACTCCTGCGGATATGAACCTAAGTTATTTGGATATAGTTTTGACTATGATAGTGATTCAGAAATATTGGCAGTTGGTGAACCTATGTCTAAAAAGGCCTATCAGTTTACAGTAAACTCTTCTGGAGAGGCCGTGAACCTGTCTGAGTATTCATCTTCTTTAGATGGTTTCGGAGCGTTCGTTGGTTCTATATCTAATACTATTATTACTAATTCAAAATCAACTATAGAAGACCCTAGATATAGTTCTTCGGTTTCTTACAGTAGTTCTAACATACAGTCAGAAGTTAGCCAATACACTTCCGGAGAGGCAATAACAGACACTAGTGAGACCATACATTTTGTTAAGAAGGTTTCACTAAAAGGAAAGGATGTACTACTTGCGGGTCGTGATTTTTCCGTAACATACGGTTTTGGTAAAATTACAAAAGTCCAGAAGATATCGCTATTGAATCTCACCGACCTTAATGGGACTCTGATGATTCAAGGACCACTTCCATCAACATCCGACCTTAATCTTTCGTTTACAAGACCATCTGGAAATGCTACCGGAGATATGGGTATTACTTTTGCCGCATACGGTGTTAACAGTAATACTACATTATTTACCAAAGCTCCAATTGGAGCCACTGGAGATATCTCTCTACACTTGAGAGCGGAGACATCACTTAAGTTTCCTCTATCTCTTCAGGCGTCATATGTTTCGGGCACAAGCTTCATGAACACCTATGTTGCAGCCCCTTCAGGTGCTTCAAGCATAGCTCCTATGGTTGGCTTAGGTCATGGCAATCCTACCCTAGCAACAGATATGTTCCTCAGAGGTACTGCGGGTAATGAACAAGTACTAGGATTTGATTTGTTTATTAAGCAGGTAGATATTTATAATGCTTCCGGAGCGCAGAATTTCCAAATGCTAGATGTGCTTGGTCCGGGAACAGGAAACGCCACAGCTCTAAATACATTGTACTTGGGTGCGGGTGATTTTGGACCTGCTAGTGGGATCTCGACTGCCGTAGTGAAGGGCCCTGATAACATAACAAGTACAGGGACATTGCCTATCAGATTACAGGTTGATCCGCCAAGTGGAGTTGCCAACAACACCGGAACACTTATGTTAGAAAATACTCAAGATAGGATTCCTTCAGGTTCATTGGTTGGTGGAATTATAACTAGAAAAGGTATAAATATAACCATGAATGCTGCTGGTTCTTCTACTGGCACTTCCGACTTAACACTGTTTAGAAGAGGTACTGACAATTTCTTTGAACACGAATCAACTATGGGTCTGTCTTTGACAAATGTTACGGTTGCGACAGGCTTAAATGTGTATATTAGTGGGGCGCCTACTATAACTAATACGATGAATGTAGCCATTTCTGGCGTATTTGGATCTGTAAACAATAATAGAGACTTACATATTGGCGGTTATGAGTCATAATAAGGAGTAAAAAATGGCTGTTAGTTTTAATCCACATAACGGAAGTTCTGTCACTATTGGCGGTAGCTCTACCACTGGACCTTTTCCCAAGTATAGCATTGGGTTGGAGAGGGTTGAGAGTGATGCGGGAGTACTAATAGATATAGTATATGCAATAACCGTTACTGGACAAATGATTGCCAGTGGAGATGTTACATCAGAGGGTGCTAGACAAACAAGTTTATTTAATAGACAAAAAGCTTTGGCAGCTCTTTTAGAACAGGATTCCCCCACAGGTCAGTTAAATATAGACCCTTATGGCGGTAGTACAGGAATGAGGTTTGGCGATGCCAAGCTAACGGGGGTTGAATTCCCAGAAGGAGACGATGAGACTGGCGGAACGCAAGTCGCAGACTACACATTTAATTTCCAAGCAAGTACACGAGATAGCAAGATAGGCACCGCTCAGCATTTGTCTGCTTGCGATGAAAGCTGGGAAGTAGCTAAAGGTGATGAGAAGACAACGGATCTTGGTGATAGTGGTAGCGAGACTCTTCTAGCAAATCCCAAAAATACATTTACAGTAACTCATACAATTTCTGCAACAGGTTTTGATAAGTACGTTTCTGGAGCGTTTAATAGATCTGGATGGGACGAGGCCAGAGCTTGGGTTCAAAGCAGATTAAAAGCAGCCCCTACTGAAGTCACTACAAATCTGCAGGGCGGAACCGATTTTACTAATTTTGACCCGAAGCGTATGGGTAATTTTGTAGCTGAATCTGGCGAAGGCGAAGATTCAACACCGGCAGTTGATAGTGGGTTGATAAACCTTACTAGTCTTAGCTCCTTTGATTATAATGTACAAATAACTTCAGATATTAATACGGGCACTTACTCTGCTACTGAAACATATTTTCTATCTCCAAAAGACTACACTACAAGTATAGAAATGTCTTATGAGGTTGATGAAGAAGATGTCTCCACTGTAACGGTGAATGTTTCAATTAACGGTTTAGATAAGCCGGGTGACGACGATGATGACGGAACCTTGAGGTTGTCAGACAGCAGCATCCAGCAGGCAATAAGTCAAGTGGCTTCCTTTAAGGGATTAATGTACAGTGAGGCGAATACATTTTATCGTTCTCAAATTGGAGCATCCGATGACACAGATTCTGAGACTGGCGCCCTTCTAGATGGCAGAGCCTTGTCAACCACAGGCTCTAGTTCTGAAAGTAGAAACTATACTACTGGCGAAATAAGCTTATCGCAGACTTATAATGACAAAAACGCCGGTGGAGATGAGCTGGTAAATGAAAACAATTTATCAGAAAGTCACAATTTTTCAGATTCAAATAAAGGCCATACAAATAACACAGTTGCAATATTACCTGTGATTGGAAAGCCAGACGGCCCGGTGTTTCAAAACATGGGGACTACTAATGAGAGGAAAAGAAGTCTTAGTCTTGAGTGGACATCTAAGAAAAACATTGATGTTACCACTGTCGATGGGGACGGTGTGTCGAGCACTAGCAGTATAAACTTTCGTAAGGCAATTACTTCCTATCTAAAAGGGGACACAGAAGCGGATAATTACGCAAAAGGCAAAACATATGTTGAGAGTGGATATAATCATGCAGATACTTATAGGCCAGATGGAACCCAAGGAACACATTATTGGCAAATTTCAAGAACTGATGGATGGAATGAACAGACAGGTCAATTTACCTTAAGCATAGAATGGACATACTAAATGGGAATAAATTATTTAACAGAAGGATATACCAAACTAGAAAGGTCAGCTAACGTCGAAGAGCCGTCATTCATGTTTGGTGTTTATGTAACCAATTTTAGTAGCTCTGTAGGTTATGGTGCGGAGTCTAGTACTCTGCAAATGTCTATAATAGAGGACCCCAACAGAGAAATTCAAAAGAAGAATGATCTAGGAGAGCTGTTGTATTTAGGCACAAATGCTCAGGGCGAGGAAGTAGAAACTACAGATGCTTTAGATTCCAATGGTAACGCCAACACAAAGATTATGGTGCCAAGCCCTGTAACAATTCATTACTTTGAGCCAGTCCGTGACAGTGACGGAGTACAACAAAAAAATGCAGACGGAACTTGGATGGTTGCCAGAGTAGATGGGTTTCCTCCTGTGGGAACAGCGTGTCAGTTCAAGTTTCAAGAGTTTGAGTTTGCTGGAATTTTCCAAAGACATAGCTATAAGGAAGATACTGGCGGTCGTGTATACGATTTAGTTTTTGAATCACCGTCAAAAGCTCTTGATGGCGTGCAAGTTATTATGAGTGATTTTACCGGCTCAGTCTTTCAAGAAAACAATATGCTCAATCCTGCTGGGTACAAAAAAACAATATGGGATGATCCAAGCTGCACAGTTACTGAGTATATCTCCAACGGGAGCAGAGAAGTGTGCGGGTATAGCTGTAACGACGTTTTAGGCTCAGACACATTTACTAGTCAAATAAGAAACGTGTATAATCCATTTGGTATATTAGCTAACTATAAATTTGTTTGGGGCTCTGCGGCTAATCAGGTAAGGTCTCGATTTAGCTGGCCAAACATTAATAAATATGGTATTGCGCTGATGGGTGAGAATGACGCGAGTGGTAGCGATAGTCCTTATAACAAAGGTCTATTAACGCTTATACAAGAAATATCAGAATCCAAATACAAGTATCGACCATATACTCTAGACACTGCAACCGTAGCTGGGGTTCCTGCAAATAATGCCAATAGCGACAGTCCTTTTGGAACTTCCTATGATACCGATCCAGATACTTACGTAGTCAAATACGAAGACAACAAAGAGGTTATAGGAGGCCCAGTTCATTATGGGATGTCTTTGATGACCATAGATATGAGCGATCTAAAAACTAAAATCTCTGATAATATTCCAAATAATGATTTTCTAAGAATGAAAGGGCCTATTCAGTCAGTTCAGGCAATCGTTCAAGAAGCATGTGACTTCATCGTTCACGACTATGTAATTACATTAGATCTAGTTAAAGACATAATGCCCAATGGATCTTCTGATGAACCCACCATAACAAATGGTGTCATTCCACAAAAGTACAGAGAAGACGATCCCGAACAAGAGGTTGTTGGCCCTGCTATTAGATTTAAATTATTAAACAAACAGTCAGCACCGAAACCCGGAGCAGTAAAAGAGCTCATAGATGAATATAGAGCAAAGACCGGAATAGAAAAAACCTTACAATCTTCTACTCATGGGACTGAGAGTTCAAACGTAGTAACTCAAAAATTGTTACTAGGTGGGAAGGCTAGTCGAATATGGGAAGGGCTAGGCAATTCGCATTTAATACCAGCTTATGGTAAAAGACCCGATGGAAGCTGGATCGTAGGTACTGGCTTTGATGATGCCACGACAGTTGAAGTGTGGGGTGAAAATGGAGAACAGTATGATGATGTTTCAATTCTTGAATTAAGATGCGCACTAGCCTCAGAACAAGCGTGGGGAATTTACCGAGAGCTTTGTCAAGAGTTTGGTATTTCTACTGTAACTAGCCCTCTTACCTCTAGGATGAGTCTTAAAGGCCTGAGAGCGATGAATAAAGTTGCAAAAGGTACATGGTCTTGGACTATGGCCTCTGCTGGTTTTTCAGGTGAACAAATTAAAGCCACACAGAGACTGATGAACGATGGCGATCCTAACGCAAATTACCGTAGAGAGGATAACAGATGGAACGCAGTTTCAAATGTGGCGCAGAATTATTTCGGCAAAACTTATTTTTTAATGTTACCTACAGAGCCGGGAGCTTTAGATAATAATATTAGATACCTCAATGACGAGGAGTATGACTTTGAGTCTGCTTGGGAAATAGCTGATTCTGGATGGGACCCTCGCTTTAGGGCCAAAGGTAGTTACAACGATGTCTATACAACCGAAGGAAAGCTTAAAGCATGTGTAGGCTATAGACGTACTGCTACCTCAGCTATTAATCTTGAAGATATGGATTTATCCGATCTCGGAAATACCTTCCCTTTGGAGTCAGAGGGCGGCTACGGACTTGGTGCCGAAAGGTTTATTGGGACTGCTAACATACAAGTGGAAAACCAAATATTTTATCAAGACATTACAACAATGGGGCATCTCTTAGACAGTAACGGGAATCTCAAATATGATCCATGTAATGAACATGGTCAACGGGCGTTAGTTCATATAACCTGTCCACAAATTTTAGTAAACGATATGGGTAATGCTTTATGGGACGCAGTGAAGAATCTTGGAGAAAATTTGCACGAAGCTATGGGAGCCGGAATGATAGGCGGCTCCGCTAGCGACTGGGACAATGGATTCCAGAGAGGTTTGGCTGTAGAACCGGGAGACAATCTAGCCAATGTCGCTTCAACATGGTTGTCTCAAATAAGAGGAGCTCCAAAAGTTAAGCACCCAACAATTGTATGTATACCACAAGAGAGTAATATGTACACTTGGGGACCTTGGTATTCTTATGGTCAGGGAGAGAATAGACATTTTGGCAAGGCTGCAGTGGAGCAGGACACCAACTTAAGGCCAGAAGTTTTTGGTAGCGCCTCAAGCTTGGATAAGGCTGCTTTTAGCTTAGTTAATGCTGATACTGCAGATATGTATGCCTCAGAAAGCGGAAGTATAACTCTTGCGGAATTTCCACAGTACAACATAGCTGACAGATTCAATGCTGGTGGCCCTTATATCACAAAAATGGATGTCTCTGTTGGTACTAATGGATTAACAACAAGTTATTCGTTTTCGACATGGACTAGAAACTTTGGCAAAATTGCTAAGTATAATGTCACACGTATGGCAGACATTAACAAGAACAGGATCAAACGCCTTAGAGAAGGTGGCTCGCAGGCAGGTTCTTTTGGTGGTATGTCCGGCTCAAGTACTTTTGCTTCGGATAAGAACAATAATGATAATATAGTGAGAAGTCGTAGGGGCATGAACTTTTTTAGTGGTTTTGCGGCGACTATGCAGAGACCCCAGAATGCAGGCGCTGCTGCTAATCCATTCGCAACACACAAGACATATTGGGATATGAGTGGAGTAAGTTCCGATTCCTTACATGCGGATTTTGCGCAACAGGATTTAGTTAACCCCAAAACTGGAAAAAGGTATGCAGATGAAGGCTTAGAGCCAAAGCACACTTATGACAGAATGTTTGGCTGTACTCCTGAACAAATTTTTTCTCCTGTTGGTGTTAGGTTAAAACCTAATGACGGTAAAGTGAATGATCAAAATAGCACTACTGGGCTTGACGATTTACCTTATATATTACTTCCAACTAAGTCAAAACCTTTAGCGGATACTGAAGAACAGGCGGATGCTGCTGGTAATTTTTATGAAGCAAATGTTATTCCTACATCAATGGATTTAGACCCATATTACGGAGCTCAAAGAGAAAATGGGGTTATAGACTTTGGCGCTACCTGTATAGGAGATGTTGCGTGGCTCACAGAAAATGAGGGAGAAGGAAGAAATATACACATCCAAAATAATGATGGCAAAATACCTGTTGCTGAAAATGGCGAGTCTTATCTAAGAACTTACGGATTAAGAGGTCCTATTCTTTTATCTGGTTGGGGTTATGATGTTTGTGGCCTACCTGCGCCTTCAGTTAATTCTAGCCTTCATATGCCAAACGCTTTAGTTAACCCCGCAAAGAATAGATCTGTATGGAAAACAGGACCTGTAGATTTGATGTGGGATGACGAAAGACAGGTTTGGTCGGGCGGGTTAAAATTCCTAGAAGGCAAACTCACAAGTGCTATAGAACCGGCTGAGTCTCTTGAGGAGCCCACGACCGCGACTATGGAAGTATATAGAAGAAATCGAACGGTAGAGGAAAGAAATGACCAAGGAGCAGCCACCAAATTTGACACTAAATGGGATAATGTCTTAAACGACACAATAACAATAACCAACAGAGATCCATCATTATCCGTTGATCCGGGCAGCGCAAGTTATGACATATATGTTATGGTTGCTAGGATTAATTATGAGTGGAGAATTGTTTACATAAGCTGTGACAATGCTTAGAAGGAGAAGTCATGGGACGACCGGGATGTAGCTCTTGTTGCGACAAAGAGAGTAAAGAAGGATGCATTATAAGCACTTACGACGTTTGCTATTTAGACATTGAGGGTTTAAGGTGTGAGCGTGAAGATCCAAGCGCTTCTACTGATGATGAAGATATACAGAAACGGATTGGCGATTATATAAAGAGTCTTGCCGGTAAACAGTTTCAATATGGTGGTTTTGATATACCAAATGTCACCGACGACGGATTAGTGCAGTATAAAGAATGCAAAAGTGACTATGCTGAATATAGCTCATATGCAACTCCTTGGCTCTTCCCTGTCACTTTTTTGAGTCCTGATTTAGGAATAGCTCATATAGACGAAGGCAAAGATGAAGACGGGAATGACATTAAAGAAGGAGCTAATTTCTCTCCACACAGAAACGGCTTGGATGTGCAAGATAGTCAAATGGTAGGCACTCATATACCTAGAAAGTGGACTATTTATTTGAAGTCGCTAGATGATGACGATACGGGCGTTATAAAAATTGAGAACGAGTGGGATTTTGATAGCAATTGGGACGAAAAATATATATCGTTTGTATATCACGGCGAGAAATATGGGTTTGATGACTTTCACCGCGAGATAAAGTGTAAGAGCAGAAATAATTACAAAGCGGAGATTCCTCAAAAACTGTACGAGAAATGGGAGGAGAAATACATAGAGGCAATAAATCCCGACGAAGACCCCGACATGAAGACAACCATAAAGGTAATTAAGACGGTTTATTTTAGAACATTTTATAGAAGTATAAGCGGCCTAAGTAAAAAGAAAAAATCTGTACCAGTAGTGATTAAGTACACTCTGAATAATGACGGAAGTCCAGTTGATCTAGGAATTGAAGATGAGGATTTTGGAACAAAGGGCAGGATAGAGGCGAATGAAATATATTTGTACTGCTGGGATTATGATGACAACAGAAAAAAATGGCTACCGTTGCATGCAGCTAGAAAGGCTATGAGCCCGCATTTGCCGGACTATAACTTAAACAATGATCAGAGTTTCGGCTTTGGGCAAGGTGATGGGGATCTTGTGCAAACATCATTTGATTTTCTTACAGCGGGTACATATGATGAGTTTGCTTGGTGTTTGACTTATCCATTCATGACGCACACGGATGGCTTTGCGCCCGGCGGCGAGATAAGGGTCAATCAAAGTGGACCAATAGTAGACGGCGTGAGACAGATGACAGATAAGATGCCAACTAATGAAGTATACGAAGAATATGAGGAGCTTCTATCTGGACAGCTGCGTAGAGGTGTTTCTATAACTAATATACCATCTCACGAGGTGGGAGCTAGACATTTTGGCGAGTCTGCATTTAAGTGTATAGTTGTTCAAAGTGAAGAGTTTCTTATTCTAAACCCTTATGTCAAGAATATAATGATTGAGGATGAATGGTTTGATCATTATGACTATGAATACCCAACCCTCGCGGAAGAAGTAGATGGTATTGATGACGCGGAAGAAGAAAGGGATGAGGCTAAACTAAGAGATGGGATTGTTAACAAATATACCGACCCTAAGTTAACACCAGTTGAAAAACCGGAAAAACCAGAAAGAGATGATTTTCCTGAAGGAGAGGACGGAGACGAAGGGTTTGAAGAAGCTATGGAAGAATACGAGGAGAAGCTTGAGGAGTACAACAAATACCTTGAAGATCTCTTAGAAAACTACAAGATACTAAAAAGACTTTGGGGCGACACCGACTTTAGTACTAACGATACTGGAGATGGTTCCACTGCTATATTTACCTATAGGGATGTCAAAATTAATCTTGAAAAAGATATACCACAAACTATATACACAACCTATGCTCCTCTTGGCCTTTGGAATCATAACGCAACACCTATTAGTCGTGCCGGTCTTAATGATCCAAACGTACCTCAGTGCGGAACCATAGATGCTGCAGTAGGAGGGGTCGGAGATACAGCTAAAGATATTGAGTTTCCTCGTCAGCAACAAGTTCCAGCGAGCACCTCAGCGGATGAGGATTCTGTTTTAAGCGCGCCCGATACAATTGAGGAATACGAAGATACGAATAAGTTAAAAAACCCACTGTTTAGAAACGCTGAAAATGCTTATTACCAACCTCAGAGCTTTTTTGGACTTTTGGTCAACGATGCGTATGCCACAAGCTCAGGAACAGAGACAGGAGGTACAAAAGGAGACCGACTTAGAGATGTAATAGTTGTCAAGCTTAGAAGTATGCGAGCCGTCCCACAAGACAAAGTAGACGAGATGTTGGAGCACGGTTTAGTTTGGTATCCAATAGGGGGATGCGATTTGCTTTCTATAACCGATTCTGTTATAGGTGTTTCTGGACAGCCTGAAACATTAACTCTAAGCAATGGAGACGAATGTGATATTTCTGAAGTCGAATCTGCAAGCGATATATTCACATACGCTATGGGTGATAGTACATATCAATTACAAACAAGTTACTTACACGGAATGTTTAGGAATCCGTTCTACTATAGGGTTAGATCAATTAGCCTTATAAATCCAGAAAGAGATGTGTATCCAGATCATGAAGGCGGCCCAGACAATGCTGAAATTCATGTAGACGATATAGCATATGTAAACCAAGACTTAAAAAGAGGGTCTATAGTTATAACACATGACGGCAAAGAACATTTAAATCCGACAAGAATAAGACTAACAGGAACATCGAGTTGGACAAAACTACCAGAAGACGAAAGATGTCCAGAGAATGAGGACGAAGATGAAAATACAAGTTTTGTAAAAGTATTAGCCTACGGCGGTCAACCCGGAGATCCGTCTGCGATTGATGGCAATGCCACTATGTATGCGCTAGGTGGCGGTCGTGAATGTCGCGGCTTTCTTTCGAGCGATGATGATGAACAGGCTTTCTTCTTGGAGGCTCTTCCTCTGCACGGACTTAAGGCTAAAAATGTTGGTGAGAGTTTTGGCAAAATTTGCAACCTATCTGAGAACGCGATAGTATTAACACCAAGAGTTTCCTTTGCTAACGCAAGTCGTACCGAGACTGGTGCTTGTTGTGATTTTGCACTGGAGGAGGAGTCAGAGGAGGCGACAGAGGCACAAGAGAATGATGATTCAGTACTCGACCCTGATGGCAATCCAGTCGGGGATGGCACAGGAGGCAGTTCCGGTTTTAACAGGCTAATCATTAACAGGTTTTGTGAAGATGGCAGTGTATCAGAGAGGTTTTTTGATGATAATATAGTATACCCTACCGCAGGGTTAAATATTATGAAAATTTATAGAGAATTAACACTAGAAAATAACTTCACATTTAATGCAGATGGTGGAGTAAAAACACAAATAGAACAGGCTTTCAAGGATCTCAGAAGCCTAATTTTGGCTATCTGTTTGGCACTTACCTAACGCTTGAATTTGAGCTTGAGCAACTCGCTCCTGCTAAAGATAATTGGGGCACAGAATCCGCCAACGAGAATGAGCAGTAAGGAATAATAAATGAAAACGGGAAAAGAATACAATAGATATGGACAAACTGGACTTAGGCCAGAAGACTTTACTGGGCCATGCGAGCCTTGTTCAACGGTCTGCGATGAAGAAATAGCTGATCTGCTGAGTAAGTTCAACTTCTTTACTCTCGGCACGGGAGACACTGGTGAACTTTTATCAATCCCTTCGGATAGTTTCGAAGATTTTTCTACAGCGGGAAACTATGAATTAGAAGATGTGCATGTGGCGATTTCTAAACGAGAAACGTTTCTTGGAGATATACGTATAGATTTTGAAGACAAGGGAAATCCCGGCGTTGTTGACTCCACCTCTACTTCTTTCGGTCTATCCGAAAGTGGCGTCAATATGACTTTTGCAAAGTATAATCGCACTCTCGTATATCAACACTTTAATGGCGCGTTTAGCTATAATGAAGAACCCGGAGAGGATGGGACTACTGCTGAGTGTAAATGCTTCCGAAAATGGATAAAACATTATCATAAGCGAGTTGATAGCGAACGACTCATCGAACTCAGTGGCTGTAATGAATGTATAGGCGACAATGCCGAGAGAAGCATAAGGCTCGTCAAAACCGATAGTATTAATACAATAGGCGATTTCATGAATCCCGGTGCGATCCAGACTAGCGGTATTATTGAAGAAAACATGGTGAATACTTCGACTACCATAGAAACAATAGATGTATTCGCTGTAATTGACCATTTCAATGTCTTTCCTGTCTGTGGAGGCTTGGAAGTAGATGAGAGTGGACCGTTTGAATTTGATTACACAAAAGAGAAAGAAGATGATGATGACGTAGAAGAACGGTTTAAGGGAGAAGGGTTCTATATATTTGCTAGAAGTAATTGTACAGCTAGTCGCGTAAAGTTTAACGTCGCCAGTCATTCTCAGCACCCTCATTTTGTAGGGTCTAGTGCAGACAGTAGGTTTGCTCAAAATTTTAGAAACAGTAAAGGCAGATTTTTTGATAATGATTCTTACTCTAGATCACTTGGAATAAAAAGAGAAAGTCGCTTAACTCAAGTGGGAAGAATATATCATGTAAAAATACATAATGCAGCTTGGGGAGATCTTATAATAAATCAAATACCTGCATCCGACGCGGGAGGTCCTGACTATTGGACAACAGAGCATCCCTTACTGCGTTGCCCACCATCAGATTTAGTGGATACGGGAGGCGGCATTGCCTTTCCGGAGGATGAAGACAAGTTCGATGGATCTCTTAAGTGCAAGTGGTGTCAATCTCCTAGCGATGACGAAGACAGCCCCGGAGAGGAAGGCTCTGTCGAAGTGCCCACATCTACGGGCCTACTTACTCTGCCATTTATTGAGAACGGTGGAGAGTTTTCCTACTTTTGTGACGGCGATGGCAGTAGTAAAGTTAGGAAATATAGTGGAGATTTTTGTGAAGAACAAAAAAAATATATTTTCCCTGATGAAGAAAGCGCTCTTGAATCTTTGTTAGAAAGGCTTAGAGAAAAGGAAACTATAATTGGATGTACTACAAGACCCGCTAAACGTAGTGACTCGATCGGTGAAACTGTCCTAGACCCTGATGGGAATCCCGTTAATCGAGACGATAGCGAAGGGGGATACGGTAAATCTGGATTCGGTCATTTAAATGGAAAATGCCCAAACGCTATAAGAAGCATTAAATGTGGAGAAGGCTATCTCACTCCTTTTTCGAGACTTAATAAGCTTGATGAAAACAATGAACCAATTTTTGAAAATCCAGAAGACAGTGAGTCTGAAGACAGTGAGTCAGAAAGTACCGGCTCAGAGGATGATGAAGAGCAAGTGGCAAAGTTCGGATCTTGGTCTCAGGCTTATATACACGATTTCAAGCCTGAAGATGATCCTGCGGCAGAGAACTGCTCTGAACAAGATAGGCAATTAGACGGGTCGGGTCTTGTTGAAAAGTGCATGCCTACAGTAGACGGATACGTCAAGTTAAGTTCTGAAGAGAGTGCCTCTGAAGAAGAAGACGACACGGAACAAGGTAGTAGTGAAGAGGGTTCTGAGGGAGGCTCTGAGGGAGAAGAGGAAGAGTCTGAATATCATGATGTATTTTTAGAATATATGTTAAAAGATAGAAATGAAGAGCAGCAAGATCGCTACAGAATAATAGAACCAAATAAGGACGACAGATTCAATTTGTCAAACATAACCTATTTGGTAAACCAGTCAACAGAATCTGATTCGCAAATGCGGATACATAATCAAGATACGGGAGGTATATACGGCTCCTCGGGGGAAAGCTTAGGTAACATTGGCTCGGGTGATCTACAGAAAGGCGGAGCATGTGCCATAGAATCTGTTTGTAACTGGAGCGATACAGATATTTATACGGAGCTTCAAACCCAGTATGGCGGTAGCGACAATGCAACTGAGAACCCAGATCAAATTGTTGGCATAACATACTATGAAATCAGCCTTGACGACTTTCAAGCGCAGATTGCGGGCGACAGCAGGTTTGGTATAGACGAAGATATGGGTATCTTGATACTGCCTGAACAAATATATCAGAGAACGTTTGATGTAATCCTAGAGCAGGTTGCATTTGATTATAATCTGGGAGGCTTTGAGTCTACTGACGTTCCAGACATAACAATGGACTGGATCGAGAGTGGAACAACTGGCCAGATTGATTTGTCTGTGATTGAATACATATATAGAGCTAATAAGGCGATATATTTTTATAGTAATGACCCCTTTTTGGCTGTTGCTGAGGGCGAAAATGTGAGTAGTGGCGTTGGACTGATAGACGCAAGTTCTTGTGGCTCTCCGACTCGAACAATAGGATGGGGACAAACGGAAGTGGACACCGGATGTTATGATATTTACGAAAATTCCGGTTTGGCTCAAGGCACCACGCCTTGGCCACCAGTTCGCTCATCTAATGCACCGTATTGGCCGACCAAATACACTTTATCAGCCCCTATGATCTTTGGTGAACAAGATCCTACTAGAGGATTTGAAACGTGTAATGAACAGGCTTTTACATTTTTTATCGGAGAATCCCCGCCACCTTTTGATACCGGACAAAGAGTTCATGATTGCGGTCTGATTGTGGATGAGGTTTATTTATTTCCGGGAGCTTCAAACACGCCTAAGAATATTAAGCGAGGTACACAGGACTTAGAATTTGAAAATCCTCTTGTTAAGAAGTGCCTGTATGATGAAGACGGAAATATAACAGATGCTGTTCCAGAAGGCATGATATGCACTGAAGAGTCTATAGAAGAAGGCGAGGGAGAAATTGAGACACTATGCGGTAAAAAAGGTTTTGTATATATTGTGCATAGGAAAAACGCAAAGCCAATTGCCTTTGCTCCTAGAAACCCTACAGATGGGGGGAACAGCGAGAGAGTTGGCATTAATTGTAAAACTTGCTTTGAGGAGTTTCCAGAACCTGAAGATAAATACTTCTATGAGTGTTCAACCCAGATAACATATCCATTTTCCTCCGAAGAAATTTCCACTGAGGCTTTTGCAAGCTTTGAACCTGATCTTGCAACAGAGATTTCCGGTAGCAACTACTGCTCTATTCAGTACCCGCTTGATACATCGTTTGTAATAGATCCTTTTACGGGTAATCGTCATGGGTGTCAGATGTGCCCAGACTATGTTGCTGAGTGCGAGTATTGGCAGGATGGCGATCTTAAAGCATGTAAGATGAGATGTGGATCACCGCAAGAAGATATAATTGAGTTTCCTTACTGTGACAAGATGGGAGATCAGGCTATTTATGTAGGCGCGGAACTTCCGTGCTGTGATAACTGTTATAGTAGCCAAGATGAGGGAGATGAAGATCCGGGAGATCCGGGAGATCCGGGAGATCCGGGAGATCCGGGAGGTATGGACGATCCAGCAGGTATGGCTATGTGGGGAGGCGGTGGAGATCTTGACACCTGCAAAAAGCAATCATACGCCTGTGGAGTTGGAGTAAGTCCTCATCAGAGTGGTTATTGGTGGTGGAGAAATGCTGGTAGTAAAGTTTCATTGGACCACCATTTGATAGAAGACGGATTGAGTGGAGATTTGTTTGGCGGAGATGGCGGCTGTGGAGCTTGCTTTTCAGACCCAAGACAGTTTATGGAGAAACGCTGCTGTCATCGTGGAGTTGAATGTGATTACTATGCAATAGATATCACAGGAGGCAGCGAAGTTATAGTCCCCGGAGTCGTGAAGGATTTTGAAGAGTTACCTTTAGAAATCAAGTTATACTAAGGAGATATTATGACGGGAACTGATTCTATTTATTCAACAGAATTATATAAAGCATTCCCTATAGGGAAAAAGTTTCAGTTCAAAGAGGCTGGAACTTCGACAGACTATCAAATAAAATCTTATTATGGGTATCACATAAATATACAAAGATTGTCAGACAATAAAAGAGTGACAATCGCTATTAATGAGCTGGTCGCTAAGCTGAAACTTGATGCTATTTATGACGAAGATGGAACACAGCTAAGTGTGAAGTCAGACGGCTCTATTAGCAAGTACGAGGATTCTGAATAGGAGAAATAATTAAAAATGATGATGAGAAAATGCCCCAGATGTAATTACACTAATACGTGTGATTCTAGCATGTGCAAGTGCGAGGCTTGCGGTCTTGTGATGGGTGGAGGAGCAGAAGGACAAAGCGAGGCTGAGAAAAAGCCCGAGAAGGTCACTAAGAAGAAAATGCCGTCTATTATGAAACAGGCTGCGAACTTTGCTAAATCAGTTACCAAACATGTGGCTACTGGAGCCCAGAAGGTTCCTAACCATGTGCGAGCTAGTCGGTTAGAAATATGCCAGACATGCGATAAGCTCAATGAGAAAAGATGTACGGAGTGCGGATGTTTTGTGGATATTAAAGCTGGTTGGGCGTCTGAGGCTTGTCCTCTAGCTAAATGGGGTCCTTACAGACATACCAGAGGAGGCTGTAATTGCGGTCGAAAATAGAGAAAAAATGAAGTTAACTGTAGCATATTGTGTATTATAATACATAGGTGCTTTTAGATACATAAAAGGAGATATATTATGGCAGAAATCACATTTGGTATCGACAACCAACAGAACATTGTGGGTTCCGGACTGGGTTTTTACGGATCAACGTTTGGTTCGTCAGTCCAAATTGGTTCGTTTCAGGATACTACGTTCGTAACAAACGCCGCTGGCACATCTCAAGGTCCAGCAGCTAATAATGTTAAGTTTACCGTTCCAGCAACAGGCAGCTCTCAAGCTGTAGGTTCCGGTATTCCAATTACTAAAATTAATTCAGGCGACAGATCTTTCCACGTTAACTTCGATCATACTTCAGATGTTAATGTACAGAACTGTCAGTTAAGAATATACGATAGAACAAATACAAATTATCCTGCTTCTGGTGTTGTAACTAAAGTTTGCGAAATGGTAAACTTCGATGGAAAAACATCTAGCGCATGGAACTCTGGAAACGGTTCTAGTAATGTTGCCTTAAACAGTAACTTCTATGGTTCTGGTGACATGTTCTGGTGGGGTTCTCCTTGGCCAGATTCTGGTCCAGTAAGAGCTGCACAAGACTTCTATACTAACTCTTCTGGTGTTACGTTTAATAACTTTACCCAGACAGAAGCTACTGCAGGTCAAGGAAACGGCGACTCTAGACTCGGAACTGTGACTGGTGACACTGAAACAGTTGGTGGTACAGGCGTTGTTGTTCCTCTGTTTAACTCACCCGGTAGTGGCGGTTACTTCTTGAATTCAATCAATACTGATGTAGCTGCAGTTCAACCAAAATGGTTGCAATATTATGACAATAGTAATCGTCCTGATGACTGTCCTAATCTTGGAACTAAAACAACTACTAATACTTATGGTGGTACTGGTTTGGCTAAACGTCATACATGGTTTGTGGGAATCTCCGCTTCACCGCTAAGTATTGGATCAAAGACTTCTTATGGACTATATGTATCTCTAGAGTACCTATAAAGACTTGAGCCTTTAAAGTCCATTAAAAAGCCCTGCCTCGTGTGGGGCTTTATTTATGGCATAAAGAAACCTCGCCCAAGTTTCCCTGAGCGAGGTCGCCTTAACCGGAGCACCCTTATTCAAGGGACTTTGTTTTCGGGTTCCATTTCTGCCACCCGTTGTCTGCCAGCCAGTTGCCGTCAGCGTCTTTTCTTCGGGGGAACAATCCTCCACCCTTTTTGTTAGCTCCAAATGCCAATCTAGCGCCACAGTCTACACATCGTAACTCATAGTACTCATTTCCGTCATTTTCTCTAACGACGAACCGAAGGTTCTCAGAGCCACATTTACCACAAGTGGTTTCGCCAAAAACCTCTTGAAATGTAGCTAATTGCTTCCAGAGTTCTCTTACTGTCTCGCTTTCAAATGCGACGTTTAGTTTGCCTAAATTGTAGTTTACTTTCATCGTTAACTTCTCCAATTCTTGTTATAACCCATTATATGTTCTGGAGTTTCACTTTGCTTTGTCTGGTATTTGTTAAGAACACCAAGCATAGCCGAAGCTTTACTTTTTTCGATTTCTTCTATCGAGTCATATGAGCTTTCTCCAGAGTTAATAAACTCTATGACATTGATGTCAAGCTGTCTACACTTATTATCAATAAAGTTAATTTGTGAAGAGCTAATCTTGGCATCTTCTTCCCATTCCCCATCAGTGGGGTTGTCCTTCTTTACACTCTGTTGAACAATAGATACAATATCTTTCTTGGCAAGTTCTTCTGCCGCTAGACATCTTAAACCTAAAGCTTTCCTCAGAGCTCTCCCTTCAGCCCTCGTGCTAGCAGTAGCGACAGGATGAGCGCAGAACAGATCATCAGTATTACCATGCCATACATCCGCAACCTCCTTAAACACACGAGCTTGACCGCTATTCATCCAATTAATAACAACCTGATAGACAACAGTCGCTCTACCGGGCCCATTCCCGTCAGTTGCTGGAAATACCTTATCTGGACCAGATTCCATAACGTCGCCCAAAAGCAAGTTGGCTACACGTCTTAGACCAGCACAAATAGGATTGCCATCAATTAACTCATCCTTACGAAAATGTCCCATAACATATTCGTTCCATTCTTTAGTTCCATGTTCAGGAACATCATTAGCTTGTTCCTGCTCTTCAAGCAAATCATCATTTTCTACTGTGTCAACATCAAACAATTCCAAATCAACTTCTGACATTACGATATCTCCAGTTCAATTAGTCTTTTAGCTTCCGGTGGAAACTTCTTACTTATCTTATTCACTACAGGCTCAACAAGATCCCAAAGTCTCCTATCGACTGAACGCGAATAAGTATTACACAAATATTTTACACGAATGACACAATACCCTTTCTTGAGCATCATCCCATTCTTTATTATATCATGCTTGACATATTCTCGCAAGTTTTTTTCTCCAAAAACTGGCCTAAAATGTTGAGGCCCGTCTATCTCTATTATAGTAGATATTTCAGGTAAAAACAAATCTATTTCGTATTTTTTGCCTTCTATAAGACCTTTTTTGTGCAGTTGCACTTCGTAACCTGAGCTGGATAATTTTTCATAAAGCCCTCTCTCTGCTTTTGAGCCCTGCTTCATTGTAGCAAAAAGTGCCACAGATCCTTGCTTGCGAAACTCTTCCTTTTCGGATTGTGATTTCATGTCCCAAAGTTCTTTGGCTCTATCTTTACGCCTCTTGCGTTCTTTCTTGTTGAGTGATGCCCAAGCCTTTTCAACAGACATACTGATCTTATCTTTTTCTTCATCAGTCCTCTGTTTGCCTTTGGTTGGGTGAGCACTTCTACCAGACTCTAAAGCCTTTTTCTGTGCATTGCTTTTGTCTCTTAGCTCCACACCATTAGAAACCAAAGTGCGTCTAATTTTATTTGGATACGTTCCAAAGTGCTTGGCTATGGCGTGGGTGCTCATTTCTTCTTGAGTATACATCTCAATAACTCTATTTAAGTCCATAGGATTTCCTCCATTTCTTCTTTGTTCCAGTCATCCAGTATTCCAATAACTGGCTTGTTGCAGTAGTTCTCTATAATTTTTTTATGCGATTCACTTCTAGCTATAATGCTTAAGCTTTCATCCCTAAGAACCGCAGAGCATTCCTCGAATCCTAACCCCGATCTTAGCCACTCTATATCCCATAGGTATAAAAACTTAGTTATATTGCTATTTGTTTTAAGCATGGTCTTAGCCGACTCTATATCTGTAGCTACAGCGGTGCCGTAAAAGCTAGAGAAATAATACGGACTAACACAGGCAAAGTTAACAGCCTTAACTGTAGGCAGCAAAGGGTTTGTGTAACACATTACATTATATTCATTGCCAGCTGCTATTTTATTTAGTGTACTTATTAGATAGAAAGCATTTTGAGTTGGACTCAAATCTTTCGTTATAATAGCTAGATTTCTCATTTGATTAGTGGCCTTTCAAAGTAGTCTTCTCTCCACTTCCTACCTCCGGCAAAGTGCCTTACAATAACATCAGAAGCTCTTGTGGGATTTATGTAGAAAGTATTGCCTCCATCCTCGTCTGGTATTTCTGTTACGTTCCAGTTAGGATCTAATATATCTACGTTATCATAAAGTTCTGGCAGGCTGTAGACAGTATCTTCGCTATATTCTGAATGCCATCCAAAGTGTTGTAGCAAAAGGAATGGTTCCCAGCTATGTCTTTTAACACCAGCTAATGAATACCAAGACGCTTGTTCTCTGAATATCTCCCAAAACGAACTCTGCTCGTTCATTGAGCCTGTTGTGACTTTATCCTTGAGTTTTTGATACCTCTCTTCTGAAAGTAGGTTGTTAAGCATATCAAAAGACCATTCATTGACTTTAATAGAATAAAGACCCATGCAATGGGTATTACAGGAGTCTATTGAGTATGTAAAGCTCTTACGCGCCACTAGAGGCACTCTGCCGTCTACAATGCACATATCTGCATCTAAGTGAGTAAGCGTGTCTCCTTCCTTCAGGAAGCCGTCTCGCATGTAGTCTAAGACCTTACTGAATTTCCACCATGTAGGATGACCTCTAAAAAAGTCTTCGCCTCCATTAAACTCTATATACTCAAAACCATGCAACTGGCAATATTCTTTATTTCTGGGGCGCATATGCTTTGCGTAGAAATCTTGCCGCCAGTCTGGGTAGTTAGCGATTACATATAAATATTTTTTACTCATGCTATTCCTTTAACTCTAGTATATATTCCAAAACTTTGCTATCAAAGAAAGTCTGGCATAGTTCTGCATTTGGTATGATACAATGACCGCCAATCTTTCCTTCTTTAGGAGGATACAAGACTGGTCTAACAACATTATTCATTCCTAGACTTTTGTACCCTGCGTTATAAGTAAGATTCCATTTGCTAGCGACTTCCTCATACTTAACATCGTACTCTTTACATAATTCATTCATATCATTGTGAAAGGCAATGCACATTCCATAATATGTCGTAGATAGAACCTTAGCTAGCTCTGTCGCTTCACTGGAATCAAACGTATCGTATTGGACTCCCAATTCTTCATAGTGCCCCTTAACTTTTTCTACAGTCTCTAAGCTGTCTGCACCAATAAATTTTACGAAGGTTTTTAATCCTTCATATAGGTTGGGATGAACTCCTCTTACTGGAGAATGGGCAATAGACCAAAATCCAGACTTAGCGATTACCTTCTTGGTTGTTCCGGGAGTCACTGTGCTGTGGATAATAACTAGATTGGGCGAGAACTTGTTTATATACTCACATACAATATCAGAAAAAGACTCTTGGTCTTTAAATGGTATAGCAATGTTGATAATGTCCGCTTTTCCAACTAGATCAAATATCTTCTTGCCGGTATCTAAAACCTGCACACAAAACTCTTTGCCGAGATAGCACTTTTCTAATGACTGCCCAATCTCTCCGTAACCTATAATTCCTACCTTTTTCATTTTATCTCCAAAAGTCTACAACCTCTTCTATAATTTCGTCGATGCCTTTAGTAGGCTCCCATCCAAGCTTTGTGCGAATCTTAGCTGCGTCTGGTATCTTTTCTGGTGCTTCTGAGAATAGTTCACCATGAAGCTCAACTGGGTCTACATATGTTATTCTAGATTCAGAGCTAGTAAGTTCCTTGACTCTTTTAGCTAGATAAATAATAGTTTCTTCATTCTTCTCATTTCCTACGTTCCACTCTTGGTTCCATAATTCGTCGGAAGCCACAGAAGTTAGATATATTCCGTCAACAATATCTTTAACCCATGTAAATGCTCTAATCTGCTGACCAGTATAGTACACAGTTATGTCTTCGCCCTCAAGAGCCTGTTTAACAAATCGAGGAAGTACAAAGCCTCCATCTGGCAGTTGAAAAGCTCCTGTCACATTGAATGGGCGGATGATCTGGTATTTGAAATCCTTGTTTATTTTACCACAGTTAGATAATACTATTTCCGAAAGTAGCTTAGCGATAGCATATTCGTTTCTAACTGTAAACTCTCCCTTTAATACCTTGTCTTCGTCTTCAGAAAGGTAGGTCTTGTTATCTCTATGCCCATAGATTTCTGAGGTAGACACAAATACTAGAGGACAGTTGTTATGTTTCGCTCCGTCGATTACCGAATATATATCCTTAAGTATAATGTCGGCCATAACACCAGAATGTTTTAGTACACCAACTGGCCCGACAGGAGAAGCAAGATGTAATATGAGATCAAACTTTGGCAGTTCCTCCCACTTTATGTCGATTACATCTGCATGTACAAAGGTGGCTTTCTCTGCTATAGGATGGTCTTGACTTATGGCGTTAGAAGACAAATTGTCTATTACATAAACATCCCAGTTTTCTTGTACCCACTTCTGTATACAGTGAGTTCCTATAAACCCTAAACCTCCTGTGATTAGTATCTTCTTCATTTATTCTCCAGTAGCGTCAAGGACATGTCTGTAGGGGATTGAATTATTAAATAAGAAGTGATGTGTCCTAGAAGGGCCTTGATTAGGGCGTACACCGAACTCAAAACCTATGACTGAGTTGCTCCAGTCGTTCCAACTATTTCGTATGTCTTCACGGCTTTTACCTAGATCATATTTTTCGCTATAGTCTTCTTCTGCTAGAACTCTTGTTATGGTTGCGTCTCCTATAGGCCACTTATCTCTAAAGAATGGGCCAGACTTACAGCCCTTGAGTCCATCCTGTGGTTGCAAGGGTGTTTTCCAATGGTAGTCATATTCAGCCTCGCAAGATTCGTAGTAGGCTAGATCCGCCAATTTTAATCTAAGAACGAAATCGTCATCTTCCCAGCCTCCACCATAAAATCTCTCATCCCAAAACCCAATAGTTCTAAGAAGCTCTTTTGAGAATCCCATAAAACCTACACTGTATTGCGTAGCTGCGGCAAAGCCGTTTTCTAGGCAGTTTATAATTTTTTTAACTTCATGTGGTTTAGGATGAGTTCTGTCATTTATTAATACTACAAACTCTGTTGGAGAACTATTCATAGAGTCATTAATTAACTCAGAATAAGTTGTATAAGCATCCGGATGTCTATCTATTCTATTATTCCAATAGACCTTATACTCTTCTTCGAGAGGCTTCAAGGCTTCCATTTGCTTGGAAACAATATCTTGATCACAGCCGCAATGTAAGCATATTGTAAACTCTTCTATCTTCAAGGCGTATTATCCTTCTAAATGTTTTTCTATTTCTGAAGTAATGTAGTTAGCCACGTTTTGAGGCGAGACTACATCTGATATGTATTTTAGAGAGCCTTCCGATATTTGTTGTAACATGTCAGGTTCGCTTAAAATGGCGGAAACTGATTCATGGTACGAAGGAGTACTTTCATTATAATGTACATACGGAGCGCTCTCGTATATCCAATTATAGGGTTGGGAGGGACAAATTACCACACATCCGTGTGCCGCAGCTTCAAAAAATCTAAAAGTTTCTGCACTAAATGCTCCATGAGGACATATGGCTATTTTTGTGTCAGACAAGATTTTATTATACATATCAAAATCTAAACCGGAGTTGAAGGATTTGTATAGCCCAAAGAAGCAATTCAACTCATCGTCCTCTAAGAAGTTATTTATTTCAGCCAAAAACGGAGCTCTAAGTGGCGTTGTCTGACCGATAAATGTTACATCGAACTTTCTATCTTGTATATCTATGAGAGATGATGCATCTTTTGGTATAGTGCCCAAAGGGATAGGCCTAACTTTTTCATGCTGGTCATCATAGGCGTATTGTTTAAAAATCATCTTAACACTTGGGTCAGACACCTCACACGGGATTGTGTATTTTTCATCGCCATTCATCAAAAGGATTTTGTCTCCTTCGATCTCCTCAATAGGATCGTGAAAGTTCTTAGCAACAATCGTAACATCCGACTCTATATGATTAGCTATTTCAGAAAAGTATTTCTTTTCTAGGTTGTTGTCAGGTAGGTAATCTACGTAATTACTCATCAATATCTCCTTTATATCTTTCATTTCTAGCAAGCACAAGACCATCGCGCATTCCCATGTCGTCTTTATTAACAAGCATAGTAAAATAATCGGGAATATGCTTTACCACATCTGGTCTATTTGGCCGAGGAGACTTGTTTGATCCGTTGCTATGAACGCCAATGAGATGAGTGGATATAAATATAAAATCTATAAATTCATATAACTGCTTTTCTGCCAACTCTTCGACTACATAAGTTTCGGCACCCTGTATATCCATGTGCAAAATATCAACCCTTTTGTCTTGTGATATTAAAGAATCTAAAGGAATTTTCTTGGCTCCATAGTCATCTCTTCGTATTTCCTGCAAATGAACTTTAGCTCCTACGTACCCATGTATAAACTCTGCTTCAGGGCAATAAAGTTTTGCTATTTCTATTTGTCTTGGCAGTATGTCTAGACATACATTCGTTCCTCCAGTAGCTTTCCAAAATATATGAGAATACTGAGCCTCAGCACATCCAAGCTCAATCATCCTTGGTTTCTTTGACTTTAATTTTTTTATAGCGTCTTCAAAAAGCGCTACCTCTTGTTGTTCACATTTATAGATGTGTAATGGAAGCCCTTTTGATCGCTCGGCAGCAGCGTCGTATAACTTTCGTGTCGTCTCACTCCGTTCATCTTTTTGATTCATTTAATACCTCTATTAGTTTAATTGCTCTAGCTTTTGTAGTGCCGACTGTCCAGAGCCAT
>Ga0163179_10000363_pt1 | contig 32454 bp, 19 predicted proteins | sample AtlANTMetagenome_FD_109643 | JGI IMG/M metagenome (GOLD analysis project Ga0163179, IMG submission 109643) | Marine eukaryotic phytoplankton communities from the Atlantic Ocean - Atlantic ANT 2 Metagenome | ecosystem: Environmental > Aquatic > Marine > Oceanic | place: North Atlantic Ocean... | reverse complement strand
TTTTTATTTTTTCCTATTTTTCTAAACGGCATTACTGTAACCAATCAAATTCTTCTGTTTCTTTTTTAGAATATCTTTTTCTTGTTTTCCTTGTTCGTCTTGAAGAAGATGTATTTGTGTTTGCTCTTCGTTTTAATTCTTCATAACCATAAATTTGATATTCTGAATAGTTGAACATTCTCAAGAAAGCTTCTCCGGGACTCTTGACATCACCGAATAATATTTTAGAATAGTTGTCATAGAACTTAGCAAAGTTGTTAGCAGGTACACCAAAGAGTTCAGCCAACTTAACCATAGTTCTGAATTGATATTTCTCTGCAGTTGTCTCTGACCCTGCATTCTTATATTTTGTGTAGTCATCATTTAAAGCTTGAAGTTGGTCAAGGATAGGTATGTTTCGTATTGGTTTTGCCCACGGCTTGTTGGATATCGAATCAAATATATAAGTTAAAAGGTCACCGACTATAAAAGCTGAATTGAAAGTCCCTAATAGAGCTGCCCTAATAAAATCAAAATCATCTTCGTCTCTCCACTCTCGTGATATACCGGGAAAGCCTGATGCAATGAATTGAAATGTCAAAGGTAATAACAAGTGATAAGTAAACACACCCCTTAAGTTCTGACCTAGTGAACCCTTACCTGCGTTTGGGTCTAGCTTAATCATTTTAGTGTACAACCCTACCATATTTTGTATATCTCTCCTTAGCAAAGCTCTAGGCGAGGATGTAAACAACTGAAACAATCTCATATATCTATTGTTTTGATATGCGTCTCTGTTGAGTGCATCAAAATCTTGCTGAGTAGTTATTATTTGTTTGGTTACTTTGTCTAATGCAAAATCTATTGCCTGTTGGTCGGTTGACTGTGGGTTGTTTTTTTTGAATTGGTCTTTGTAATAACTGTATGCAGGTATGCTACCCATAACACCACCTTTATCTCCTGTTTTAACAAACCACATCATTGCATCGACTACTCGGGCAAGGTCAATCTTTTTACGACTTAACTTTTCGTTGATGTTTTTTGGAAGCTTTATATTAAGCTTTTCGAAAACACTTTTGCTTGGTCTTTGATTATACCCTTCAAACATCCTAGCGAAATCCCTTCTTGTATATCTTTGCTGTAAGGTAGGTGAGTTCTTGTACATTTCTTGCCATGTTTTATTCCAAGTACCTATTCCATTTCTTAATTCTTTTGTACCATAAGTAAACCAATTTCTATAACCTATGTAGTCAGCAAAAGCCATGGATGATGAGAACTGTTTCAGCATGATTGTAGGGTTCGCAGCCAAAGCTTTATATATATATAACCCCGAGGTGATGTCAAAGAATTTATCAAACAACTTATCTACCGGTCCTGTAGACCTTTTACCATAAGGATTGGCTACCATCTGTAAGTTTTGGTAAATCATATTATGTATATCAAACCCAACTTTGTAATTCATTGCTTGTTTTATGAGAGCTTCATTCAGCAATTTATTGACATCTCTAAGTGGTATAGCATATGCTCTGAAGTTTTCCATGTCTTGAATATATCTTCTCAACTGTTGGTTCCCATCAACAAACTGTATAGGTGCTGCATTATTTATCCTTGCTATAGTAGATTGACCACCAATATTTGTTTGATATTTTTTGTTATTCATATCTTTCAAATCCAATATACCTATTTCTTCTTGGTCTAAAGTTCTTTGAAGTCTTCCTGCATACTTACTGTTCCATGGCATATTAGTTCTGTATACATCTTTATACACAGAATTATATCTTGGGTATACACTAGGGAAAAACTCTTGCACCTGCCACTCTGCCCATCTTCTTATTCTTGGGTCTAATTTTACATCTATTTGTTTTAGCAATTCATTCAAATCAAATTGACTGTCTTGTAGTAATTCATTGTTTTGAAGACCCGGGTGGTTAGCAGTATCTAGCCCTTGATTATATATATAGAACATTTGATTTTGTGTGAGTTGAACAGTCATATCATTCAATTCATTTGTAAGCTGCTGAAACTCTATGGAATTTTTGTCAAGGGTTTTTAGTTTTTGTTTTATTTCTGCAGCCCTTTTTGGATTGGCTTCGAAATTAATTGTGACTTTACTGAAGTCATCTAATATCAATTCATAATTTTTACCAAAATACTCTTCCATTTTGGAACGAATTAAATCCTGCATATAAACCACTCCTTTGTCTCTTTCAAGTCTAGCTCTATATATAGGGTCGTATATTAACTTGTTTGCTTCTGTGCTATATATATCGGTCGACTCTCTAGATATTTGTTCGGAGAGAACATCTATACCCATATTTCCGGCAAAAAAGCTTTTGAATGCAGCAGCTAATTTGTTGGCGTACTTAGTTAAAGTTTTATTGTCAATCCTTTTTAATATGTTGTTTAGTTTTCTAAGTGCATCATTGGTTTGCTTCTTGTCATTAAAGTCATTGTCAAGCCCTGAAACATCTTTATATAATTTTCTTTTTTGCTCATTGTATCTCAACCTTCTTTGTTCCATGTCAGCCTTGAACTGTTGACGACCCTGAACAAAAAGTTCTTTTAACAATGTAGATGCCTCATCTAGTGTAGAAGATTTGTGTGGATTTGTGTCTTCCATCAACCTTGCTTCGTTATACAATATGGCTATTTGTAAAGTTTCAAGATTAATTTCATCATCTACTGTATATACATTCTTATTTTTAATCTTATCAAACTCCTTTCTAAGTTCTGTAATCTTATTGTTTATAGCCGTTACATCTTCTTCATTTGTTGGGTTGGTGTTTATGATATTGTTCTTTAACTTATTTATAGCATCTTGCAAGTTGGGTAAAAACTTTCCTTTAAATCTTGTACTAGCTTTTACTTTAAGTTTAGTTCCAAGTAGTTTGTCAAAAACACTAAATGAATCTCTAGTGTTTTGTTTATTAATCATTTGGATTACATTATCCAAAACCATTCTGATATCATCCGGTTGTTTTACAGTATAGAAATCTTTATAGAACTTAGCGTCTGCTATATTGTTTAAAAACTTTTTTACTTGTGGAGAAGTCCATTTGGTCTTCGGCATATTCTTAAATATAAAACTTTTCATTTGCCTTTGTAGCTCACTTAATTGTCTAGCCCCAAGTTTTTGTTGCCTTGTTCTTTCCTTCATGTTCTTGATGTCATTGGCTACCTCAAGATTTTTTTGAATAGCCAACTGTTTATCTAGGGCAACAAGTAAATCATCTTGTAGTGTTTTATTGAGTTCTTGAAACTCAGGTTGTTGTTTTAATATTTCCTGAGCTTTGGCTCTTACTTCTGAAAGAGTGCTATTTTTTTTCTTAGCAAATTTCTTAACCTGAGCCATCACTCTGCCGAACACCTGCATTCCCACACTCATACCACCTTTTATGTTTCCAAACATTTGAGGCACACTACTAAAAAGGTCTGTATCTACCTTCATTGCCTCGTTTATTTCGACAACTTTGAAGCCTTGCTTTCTTAAATATAACCTTATTGCAGCATCAGATATATCCAACTGTCGTGCTGTCATAATTATGTTAGCCATAGTTGATTTCTTAGCATCCATCTTAGCCATCAGTTGAAATGAGTTCTCTAAATTATTGGCTTCAAATTCTGCAAACACAGGTTCACCTGAAAGTAAATCAACAACAACTCCTTCCACAAACTCATCCATAGTCATGTTGGTGATATCTTTCTTGGTTCTCTTAGACAATCCCATTAATGATTTTATGTAATTGAATAATTTTTTAAGCCAAACCTTAAAGCCCTTCTCTTTAGATGCTAGTATAAAACTCTCACCCTTATCACCTATAGCAGTAGCCAATGCTTCTTCTTTTATGTAGTTGTCTATCATTTCTTGACTTCTACCTTCCTTCTCCATCTCTTTAATAATTCTTTGGTAAGCCTTATTATTCTTGATTTCATCCATATACGGACTATCTGACACAAGTTCCAACCCTTTTTTATATAAATCAGGTCGTGCAGTTTTGGCTGTGTTTAACCATATGTGACCGAACTCATGTATAGCAGCATTCATACTATCATGTTTGGGATTTAAAAAGACCTTACCATCAACAACACCACCGTAAACTGAGGCTCCATCTCGATTCATCATTCCTTTTACTATAAGCTTTTTTGCATAAGCATTCTCCATCATAGCATTAAACGCTTCTTGGCTTGAAACAACTTCTATTCCGGGAAAGGCACGACTCAAAAGATTTAAAAGTTTTTGATACTTGGTAAATGTAGGAGGTATCACTTCAAAAGTCTCTGATGCTCTCATCATTAAACTCCTAAGACCACTTGCTTTTGCAGAATCCATTGAAACTCTGTTTAAATTTTTTGCTGCTATCTTATCAAGTATAGGTTCAGCAACAGTATAAACCGGCACAGTTTCTTCTAACAAACCGACTGCCCTACCTCTAATAAAAAATGGGTAGTTTGGATGAGGTGTGAGACCTAGTTCTTTTTGTTCTTTTCTATCTATTAATGCTTGGTCTTTAGTAGCTTCAGTAACTTTATTTCCTTGTTTGTCTAGTACCTCAACAACCATAGTCATAGCTCCTGCCGGTAATTCATCTGTAAACTGCTCTCTAATTTCAGCTCTTATATCTTCTATAAAAAGTCCTGCCGTTTCCATTCTCACCTTTGAAGGGGTGTCCGGCATAGACTGCTTTCTACTCGCTACCACTTCCCTGATTGCTTTGGCTCTGTCCTCTGTGCTAGTTATATCTTCCGCAAAGAATCTTTTTAAATCTTCAAGTGTATTAACTTTATTTAAATCCTCTAGAAACTTAGGTCTTCCTTTTATGTGTCTGTTATTTTTTTTATCTACTGCCACTATAGTATTTACCATACTAGCTAATCTATCTTTAATTTCTACAATAATCTCTTCATTATTGAGCCTAGGGTTTTCTATTATCTTATCTATGGTTAAGTTTGTTAGAACCACATTAGAGTCCATTGCTGTTTCGCCCATATTAAATACCACAGATATTTCAGAGTCAACAGCCCCGTCTATTATTTTATTAGCTGCAGTTTTATCTATAGATGCCCAAGCTACTTTACCAAAATTTTTAGATGTTAAGGGGAAAAAAGGTCCTCCCAATAGGTTGTTTTTTTCATCTACTTTTAATTGGTCTGCCATTAAAAAATTAGCTTCCTTTCCTATAATCTCATCAAGACTTATCCTTGGTATCTTGTTTGCTAGTTCTGTATTCTGAGTTATTTCTATAGGGGTTACAGTAACATCGGTATCAGGTTCAGTCAATTCAAATGTCTCTTCTTGAATATTTTCTAATGCCTCCATTTGTCTCATTGCCTCCTCTTTTAAGTCGGCTATTTTTTGAGTACGAGTGTTAGAAGATACGACTTGAAACTGTGGATTATTGTTTTTAAACAACTCTTCAAGTGCGTTGAGTTCATTTTCTACTTCAGGACTAATATTTTCTTCAGTAATTGCAGACGCTTCTGCCAACTCCTCAGGGGTTATAAAAATATCTATTTCAGTTGATGGAGCAAACCCACCTTTTCCATCAGATTTCTTTTTAATTTTTAACTTGAATATAGTGTTACCTGCTGCTGCACTCTTGGTTGTTTTAGGCACAATTTTAACTTCTTTAACCTCAATATCAAAGTCTTCTAAATTTTCTTTTTTTATAATAGCTTCTTTGAAGTTTTTAAATCTTGTTTCTTCTATAGGAACAGCAGCTCCTTTTCCTTTCCTTTTCTTTTTTGTTTTTTTGTTTTCCTTTGTAAAATCAAAAGTAACTTTTTTTACACCCGTGGTCTGTTCATCATCTGCCTTGGCTTCATCAGTTATATTTTCTTCGTAAGTAAAATTGCTAGTCTTACTAGACTGAGTAAATGACAAAGGTGTAACCCCAACTTCTAGATTCTCAGTAGTCTCAGTAGTCTCAGTAGTCACAGTAGGTGTTTCTTTTGGTTTTCCATCTACTTCACTATCTCTTTTTACATTAAAGATTTCATTTACCTCTAATGCAGTTTTATTGTCATTACCAATGAATATTTCAGTAGTGTTTATTTCTTCAGGAGTCAAGGCATTTATCCTTTCCATGAACTTATCCTTGGTTTCAAAATTTTCTTTACCAATCAGATATGTTGGTGCTGTTTTCTTGGTAGGTTCCACTTTGATACTACCATCTGCAATACCTGCTATACGAGCATCAATCTCTTTTATTTTTGTTTTAAATATTTTCTTTCTTTCCGGTGTGTTTGTTAACTTGCTTTTTTCATCAAGCAACTTCATTATTTCTAGCGTTGCTGTTTTTTTATTTTTAATCTTTTCACCCTTAAGAAGTCCTTTTGCTGTTTGCTTGTTACCTAATTGGATTTCTATTTTTTGTCCAAGCTCAGGTGTTATTTTTTTCAACTTCACCATTCTCTTGGTCCAATCATATATTCTGCCATCAGAAGCATTATAGGATTCATCAAGCATACCTTTGGGTGTAGACAAGTCTTTTGATAACTTTGAAGTTCTGTTGTTAAGAGTGTTTACAAAACCACTGAATGCTGCTGCAGGTGCATTACTAAATAATCCTCCATAACCTTCAGCAAATATCTCTTTACCATCTATGTCTTGACCGGCAACCACCTGAGCTAAAAACTCACCTGTGGCTTCCATGGCAGGGTCAAAAGTTACCCTCTCTGCCAAGAATGCTCCGGCTTTTTTAAACGCACTTGCTGTTCTTCCAACTTTAATTACATTACCTGCTAAACCAAAAGACAAAGCATTCACTATACCAATTGGAATACCTCTCTTGTGTCCCAAAGCTGCACCTTCACCCCACACATCTTCATTGACTAATGCTTTTGTCACATCATCAGGATTAGTCATATCATAACCATAAGCTTCAGCCGTATCAATGATAGCATTTGTAAACTCCATGGCGTGTCCAATCATATAACCTCCGGTAACAAGTCCACTTTTAGCACCTATTATTCCACCACCTACAGCTCCAACTCCGGTTCCTAGTCCCGGTATAGCTACTGTGCCTCCTGCTGCTCCTATTGTGGCTCCTGTTGTTGTACCAATACCAACATTGGTTGCTAATAGTTCAGCTCCATATGGTAACATCTGACTTAAACTATAAGCCATAAACTGCATACCTAAATCAAGAGGGTTTTCTTTAAGGACTTGAAGGGTTTCTCTACCAAATAAACCACCTCTTGCTTTTTGCCACCTATCTAATACACGAGCTTGACCTCCTCTTTTAGATTCAGCAAGGGCTTTGGAAATCTCTATAGCCATTGCCTTACTGTCTTTGTTTTCTAAACCAAGTCCCATTTGTAGAATTATGTCAGCAGCTTCTCCACGAGCCCAACCTTTATCCCATTCGTTAGTAACTGCAGACCAACCTTCTTCCCATTCTCTGTATACACTTTTATCAAACTTGTCATTATACCACATATTAGCAATCTCAAATTGGTCAGCAGCCATTCGTCTATCTGCTGCTGCTGCTTCATAAGATAATTGCAAAGCTCTAGCGTCATTTATTTCTTCAGGTTTTTGTAAATCTAGTTCCCCTAAGTTTTCTACTCTTACTCCATATTTATTTAATGATGCAACTTGTAATGCGTCTTGAGCCTTAATCATATTTTGATTTTCTCTAGCAGCTCTTACTGATTTGTCACGCCAATATTGATGGTAATTATAGTCTATATCCTCTCTGACTTTTACTAAATCCTCATCTTGAACAACCACACTCAACTCCTCAGCCTTTTTTTCAAGTGCTTCAATAATATCTTTTGTGACACGAACTTGTTTGCCGTCAACAAAGTAGTTGCTGTCTTTTAGTAGCTCAATGCTTTCTTCATCTAACTTATCTTCAGCGTCTTCTATATCTAAACCTGACTCTACGCCTAGTTCTTCAAATGATTCCAAAGTATTCATGATTTTTTCGTACTCATCAAACTTTTGTTTGTAAGTCTTATAGTCAATACCATCAGCATTTTTGTCAAAATATTCTCTACTATATAATTCAAAAGTGTTTTCATCTTTCCAACTACCATTAACAAAATCTCTAGCTTCCACAGAGTCATCAAATGTATATACCTCATTTCTTTTCTTAGCTTCTTCTAAAGCTTCATCGCCTGAAAGTTTTAACCAATATGCTCTTCTAGTTCCGTAATTAGAGTCAGGGCTTTTGGGAAATAAAGTGGGATAAACTATGGTTTTACCTCCTTCTTGTTTAGTTTCCCAACCATATGCCTCTACTCTGCCATTGTCTAACAAACCTCCTTTACGCATATTCATTACTTTCAATGCGGTGTATTGTTCGTCTGTAACTTCTGTCTCTTCTTTTTTAGGAGTGGCATTTTCTTTCATAAAGTTTTTAGCCGCTTCTAATTCATCGGTATCAAATTGCAAAGAGTTTCCATTCTCTGCCATTACAGTTATTTCATCATCAAAAAATCCCTCATCTACTTTAAACATAAAATTATAATCTTCAAACTGATTATTTAAAAAGCCAACACCTGACTCTATAGACTCATCAAATATTCTTTCATTAGTATTGAGTAAAGCACTTTGAAAATCAGGGGATTTAACAACTTCTATATTGGCTTGTTCAGATGTGTATTTTTCTTCAAGCTCTTGTTCTTTTGCTTTTTGTTCTGCGGCTAATCTTTCTTCAGCATCTCGAAATTGAGCTTGTTGAAATTCTTCAGGAGTAGGAAAATCATCAGGTAATCCCGGTTGTTGGTATCCGGGAATCTCAGGATATAATGTTGGAGGAAGGTTGACACGAGTATTGTCTTGAGCAACCTCTACTAACTCCGGTTGTAGTTGTGGGTTTTGTATTGTATTATCTACTACAGGGACTTCCTGTGGTATAGTTACACCTAATAACTTAGCAAATTCATCAGGGGTTTTTTGATACCCTTCTTCTGTAGCAAATTGAAAACTTAAATCAAAAGCCTCTTTATTGGAACCAAGAAGCTCAAGAAATTCTTCACGAGACTTTCTATATCCCTGACTAACTGCGTGATTATATAATAATTGAAACGCTTCTTCATTCATCCTTTTTCTTTATTTAAAAGTTGCTAAAACTTCCATCAGGGTTATTGTCTGTTTTGAACTCTTCATTAAACCTTTCTCCGAAGAATATATTCTCAGTTCGTCCCATTCCTTTAGTTTGGTTGGCTTGGTCTGTGATATCTTGTGTTGCGAATACACTCACACTTTCATCGCTTAATGCATCAAGAGCTGCCGCTATAGAATCAGCATCATCATCTTCGTAGGTTGCAATTACTTTACCATCAGGGTCTTTGATTTCTCCACCATCTACTGCATATCCGGGCAATCTTAGTTCTACTAATAAATTAGTAAGCCTATCATCTACATTGCCACTATCATTAGCCATTTCGTTAGGGTTGTATTCTGCAATAGCTGTATCCACAACTGCTCTTTCATAAGTTTGAGCAGGGGACTCACCTTTTTGCTTGACTGTTTTAGTTCTTCCTAATCCTTTTCCTCTAGTGTCTTTACCTAAGTTTAGTGATGTTCTCTTTTTAAATTCTGCATCAGTTTCATTTTTAAGTCTTGGTATATTAAGCCCTTGGTTTAATACATCTCCAACATTGTCAGTAATTTTAACTTTATTAATAAGTTCCGTGACAAACTCTCTCATGTTTTTCGTCTGACCTGTTCCTGTTACAAAGTCAACAGTTTCTGTTGTTCCATCTGCAAACTGTACTCTCACACCGTTGGTAGTTCTATCTATATAGTCTATAACTAATGAGGGGTCTTTAGAATCTTTGTTAAGGTCTTTCACAAACCCAAGGGTTGATTCAATACCTGCATCGTCATCATAATATAATTTTGCCAACTCTGTGAATGCTTTTTGTGAAGACTCTCTGTTCACTTTGTCTTGTGGTTTGAAACCTCTTCTACTTGTTGAAGTAGTTATTTCTTTATTTATTGAAGCATCTATTTGTCCTTTGATATGTTCTTCTGCTGCTTTCTTTTGTGCCTCAGTTAATTCAGGGTTTCCTCTAGCTGATTTTTCGGTGTTAATAAATATTATGCCCTCTGTGCCTTTGTCTGCAGGGTTTTTACTAAAAGTATATGCTTTACCATTAACTGTTAAACCTTCATCAGTTAAAACGGAAACAACATCCCAATCATTCACCATAAATCTTTTTGTGGTTTCATCTCTCCACTCTTGGTATAATTTTATTTCTTCATCATCTGCACTATACTTACCGCCTTGTGACCTAGTCTTTATTAAATATTCTAAATCTCCTTCTCCACCATACTGCATTTTTAGTGAATCTATTATACCAAGTCTTGACTTGTCATCTCCGATAGCTTTTTGTAAATCAAAATTATCATATTGAGAATTTAGTGCGGCAGTCATTTGGTTCACAGTCATAAATTGATTTGGGTCTCCGTCCATTTTTCCATCTTCCCAATGACCAATAGAAACCATACCATTGTTTTGATTAACTAATGCTTTGGTGTTTTGAATATTATAAAGACCTCCTATTTGGTCCATCTCCCAACCTTCATATGCTTGAGATTCACCATTTTTTTGCCTTTCCATTTTAAGCTTATACACTTCTTCGTATTTTTTAGCCATACCGTACACCTTGTCGGTTGAATCATTAAGGTTGGCTGCTATCAAAGAGTATTGTCTAGGTTGTAAGAGACCGGCTTTTAATGCACGATTGGCTGCTAACATAGCAGCAGAACCATCAGCCGCAAATTGAGCAGCAAATTCATTTGCTTCAGTATATGTACCTGAAGGGGCATTAGCAAGTCTTTCTTGCATTTCACGAGCTGCTTTGTCAAGCTCGTCCTTTTTTGCTTGTCTTCCTGCAATTTCTGCTTGTAGAGTATCTGTAAAGCCTGATGCGACTGCTGACCAATCTATTTGACTGTCTACTTGTCTATCTACATATCCGTATCCTTCAGTTGCACTCATATTAATTTATTCCTAAAACAGCTTTTATTTCATCATCAGTCATAAGAATCATATTTCCTTTGCCATCATCTTTCATAAATCTCTTATCTCCTGAAGCTTTTGCTTGTTGAACTTTTAATTGGTTTGCAGTTTGTGCAGGATTATTTGGGTCAGCAACTCCTAAGTTTTGCTGAAGATTATATGTTTGTAAGAAATTAGAGCCCATCAAGTTTTGTTTTTGTGTGTTACTTAAATTTCTATCTAATTTTCTAAAGGCACGACTATCTAAACCTGCAACTAAATCTTGATTAGTAAGGTCTATGCTCTTTTCCATTTTTTTCCCAAATATACCGGGTAAAAATTTTCCTTCTCTTATTGTAAAATCAACAGTACCACTATCTTTCAAGGCTTGTGTTTGGTCTGCCGTATAAACTGTATCTCCAATAGCCTGTTGTTGAGCTGCTTGGTTTTGAGAATAAAGAGGAATAACGGCTGCGGCTGATGACAAAGCATTGGCTGCCCCCTGAAATCCCTGCATCATTGCTTGATTACCTAATCTCTCTTGATTAGCAGCTTGAGCTTGAAACCCTTGAACCTCGCCTAAGTCTAATTGAACATTTAAATCTCTTAACCTAGCATCTTCTTCAGCAACTAACTTATCTAGGTTTGACATCTCTTTACCCATCTGAGTCCTTATTTGTCCTTGTGCTGCATCTTGAGCAACTTCTAATCTTCCGGCAGTAGCAGCGATACCTCTTTGGTCTCCCTCTCTTGCCGCTTCTAGTGCTGTTGCTCCTTGCTGAAGTGCTGCTTCACGAGCTAATTCATATGGTTCTTTTTGTATAGCTAATTCATCTAAGTAATTAACCTCTAATCTTTTTCTTGCTAAACGCATAGCTTCGGCTGCCTTGCTTTCAGCATCTCTTGCAGCTCTTTTGGATTTACCTGCTTGAGCAAAAGAAAGACCTGCTCCGGTAGCACCTATTGTTGCACTTACTATTGCCGCTATTCCGGCTGCTCCTAATCCTGACATAATTCTAAAGCTTTATTTATAATTTCTTTTGGCAGTTCAACAAATGAATCTGCATAAATTTCTTTTTCTGCATCCTCCACATTGTCTGCATCGGTTTTATAGACACAAATCCAAGTGGTATCTTCATGTATGTAAAACACTCTTTGAGTTCCTATCTGAGTAAAAACCGTATGAGGTGCTTCTATATTTTTTACTTCACCCTCATCATTTAAGTATGAAAGCTTACCCTTGACTAAAAAAGAAGGATGTTGTTGTTTATGAATAAAAGAAACACATATATGCCCTTGAGGCATAAATATTTCTCTTGTATATAACCCACCTTCAAAATGATGTTTTAATGGGTAATATTTTTTCATCAACTTTTCTTGCGGCTCACCTATCTTATGAGTAGCCGTTCCATCTACAGAGCTTATTAAGTATTTAAATGCTTCTATCTTTTCCCATAATAAACCACGGTGATGATGTACTGCATTTAAAATCTGTTCAGGTCTATAAGTTTTTTTTCTTTTAGTCAAAGATAATATACTCATATTATTCACAAAGATACTAAAATTAAGGAAAAGATTTCATGACCTCAGATTCTACGACAAATAACTCTGATGCCGTATTGGCTTCTATCTCTAATTGAAATATGCCATAATGTCCGAGTATACCATGTGATTCAGCGACAGGATTCTTTAGTGTAAAGAAATATCCTCCCGGAATAGGTAAAGGTGCTGTTGGTTGAGGTGCAGGATAAGTTCCTGCGTTTGTGCTATTTACAACTATACCTGCTAAATTAGGAAATGCAACGGTATCAAACACAACATCCACTAATGTGCCAATAAAAACAGGAGGTGTTGCTCCATCTTTTAAATAAACAAAATCTCCTAAGGTATATATACTCGATAAGGGTTTGTCAATATTAAATGTTATTACAATATTAGCCGGGTCACCTTGTGCAACATCTATACTTTGACCAATACCATTTATGCTTCTTAAATTTAAATTTGCTCCTGCAGGTATAGATGCAGTTGCACCAACACCACCTGTGGGGCTGTTACTTCTTAAGAATGCAAACCATGCTCCTTCTTTCTGAACAAAGTAATCAGCATCTATTTCTCCATATATCTGTATGTCTGATGTAAACTTAGCAGACCACGCATCATCACCTTCTAAATTAAGTGTTTTGAATATTTTATTTTCTAAGGGTTGGTCATTGAATACACTTTCAATTTGAGCAGGAAACTGCTCACCATAATATTCATTCCTAGTGTTGTTGGTATTATGCCTATATAGATTTCCATTTTTAAATGTATACAAGAACTGATTCATACCAATTATATAATCAGGATTGTAAGAATAGAATGACGGAAACCCTTGCGAGTCCTCACTATAAGTAATCGTTCTTTTAAATTCTTCTGTTATGGGTGTATAAGTAGGCATATTAACAAGGGTTATAAGCGGTTATTACATGGTTAACATCTATCGTAATTAATGCAGTCGATGCACCCAAATTAATTTGATAATCTCCCGCAGGATATCCTATTTCACCGTTTTCATCTTGAAAAGCAAATTCATTCACAGCAGGGCTACCTGCAGTTCCCGATATATTCGGAGCAACATAAACAGTATTTGGAAATGAGGCATTACCACAATCTACATTGGGGTTACTAATCGGAGTTGGCGTTAATGCTACGGGGCAATTGACTGTTGCACTCCATGCAGTAACAGCACCCGGAGGTCCAAACACTCTTAGCGTTATACTTGTAAACCCAACAGTCGTTCTTGGAATTACTATAGTAACAGCACCCGGTCCTGTATTAGGAGTTAAATTAACATCAGCACTTGAACCTGTTACTACTCCATTTGAATTTGTTGGGGTATTTGGAAAGTTACCATTGGCATCTGCTAAATAAAAATCTTGCCCTGTATATCCTCCTGCATCTAATGTGGGACCAATATTATTTGCACCTGTAGCATTACTAGCCCCTAAGAAATTATATATGCTCCCACTACCAAGAAAACCAAAGTTAGGACTTGTGGCTGTATTATAAACTACATTACCGTAAACACAACTAATTCCATCAACCACACTTTGTGGGTTGAAGTAAACTATGATAGCACCTAAATCTGTACCTATACCATAAGTTATTTCGTAAAGACCGTTAGCACCGTTAAAAGCTAAAGCACTTCCACATGGAGTCACACACGAAGGACACGCAACTACAGGACCCAAAATACCATTTATTTGCTGTCTATAGTTTACACCATCAGAATACCAACCATCTGCTGCTGCAGTAGTTAAAGTAGCATCTGTAAAAACAGTTGTGCTAGTTTCTAATGTTGGTCCGTCTAAAAAAAATGTTCCTAATGTTGCCATATTTATATTATTATGCCGGTGTTATGCATCCACAATTTATGAAAGTTGTTGTTAGACTATTAAAATCTTTACCTGTAACAGAGTCCGCTCTCATACAAACTGTAACCGTACTTCCTCCCGGAATAGTAACTGATGCACTATTACCTATACAAGTTAAATAATTTATTGATAGGTCACTCGCTAAACCGTTGAACAATTCATAAGTTGCACAAGAAGAACTACAAGTTCCCAAAAATAAATTTGTTGCCGACTCTGTGGCTGTTGCATTTGTAAAGGCTATTACTTCATACGCACAACCTGCATTTCCTAATCCACTCAATGCTACAAAATCTCCTAGACCAACACTACTTGTTAGAATATCATTCGTTGCAACGACAGTCGTTGCAGCAGTAAACACATCACATCTTTGAAGCAGTAAGTTTAAATTGTTACAACCACAGTCTGTGTATTCTATTACAGGATTACCTTGGTCAACAGATATGTTTCTCGCACAATAAGTTCTTTCTTCAAGTTGAGGTATTTCCTCTGTAAATACTGTTCCTGACGAATCTTGAACGGTCACTATTGCAGCACCGCCATCGGCAGTTACGGTATAAGTTCCGGCACTTTGCGTACAATCGGTTTGATTTACTATAATGTTATTAACAGTATTCGTTGATGCGTCAGGTGTTTCACTCCCTACTCTGTATTCACAGTCATTGCTGACACCTGTTATAGTCACAAATGTATTTAATGTTACACCGGTAGTCGGAGGTATTACTACTGTGTCAGGACTTCCTGATGTGTTGTTTATAGTGACTCCACCTGTAGTATATTTTCTACATAGAGTGGCTACTCTGTTTGAAGGTGTGTCGCCTGAAGAGCATCCACAACAAGCATCTGTAGCATCGCTTGAAGAATAACAAAGTTCTGCCTCAGTAGGGTCTCTATAGTCATATATTAAATATAAATTAGGGTCGTTTGATGTAGGCATAGTAAACTGTCCTTCAAATTGATTTCCACCCCCTGTTATATTTGGTATAGCATTAGCGGCTGCTAATAAATTCGCAATACCTGTGGGGGTATTGAGATAAGTAGTGCTTGTTCTCAAGAATTTAAATGAGTTACTATTTATATTAAAGTTGAAGTCATCCCCTAAAGCAGGTATCTTATTGCTGATAATTTTTACTGATGCTCCATCAGCCGGTGCTATGTTTCCACCCTGAGCCCCTTGTACAGAAGTAAACTGAGAAACTATCAATCCTGTTCCTGATTGAAACTCTATTTGTTCTGACTGTAATGCACTTAAGAAAGTGGTATCGTTCCATCTATATTCATCATGTATAAATTTACCCGCCTCATTATCGCTAGTGATTGCCACCTGTACAACATTCATTTGCACCGCATCAGGGCAAAATACCGTAAGGTTTATGTCGGCAGACTGAACTGTTCCCACTTTTTCAACTGTAACTTTAAGTAAGTTTTGATTGACAAAAGTCTTATTAAACGTCAAAGCATAAGAGCCGTCTGCATTTATTACTTGATTAAACACTTGGGGACCTGAAGGGGAAGGATATATACCTGTAATTTCTAATTCTTCACCTGCTTGTAATCCTCCAACTGTAAAGTCTACCTCAACACTTCCAATGTCAAAACCTAAATCATAAACAAATTCCTCAGAAGAGTTTTTGGATAAAGTAAAACTCTGAGTGATACCACATGGTATTTCAACCTCAGGAACAGGTATTTCTCTTGTTGTGTTGTTCAATACATATTCATCCATGTAGGGGTCATACCCACCTAACTTAAATGTATTAAAGTTATTTATAAATAAATCTCTAAAATAAGAACGCATTCCTGTTTCTGATATAACTTGAAGCTGTTCGTTTTGTGCTGAACTACCTTTTAGTTGTAATACTGCTCCTCGCTTGGCATCAGTAAAGAATTTATCTGCACCCCATTTGGTAAAACTCTCAGGGTTGTTACTATTGCCATAGTCTTCTATTCGGGCTATTTGTGTTCCTAAAACCTGCGGAACCGATGTCACAGCTCCTCCTCCCGTTGAATCACTTAGTAAGTTTTTACCTTGTAAAACATAAGATATTTTATCCTCTTGTAACACGAGAATATCGGTAGCTCTTCCATCCATTAGTGTAATAGGACCATATTCATCTTCTAATGTTTTAAAGTTAAGTAGTCCTAAATTAAACTCGTTTAGTTTGTTCACATTACTTTCAGGATTAAATACTCCACTATAGGTGATGTCAGCAAAACGATGGGCTAGTTCAAATTCTTTCTCGGATGTGCTTGTTGTTCTGTTACCTAGTTCTAATGGTTTACCCACTATAGAATCTCTTATCTTGCTACTTTCAACACCGTTTCCAAAAGTATAACAATTAAAAAAGTCAGTATCTATAATAGCGTTTTGATTTGCGGTTTGTGATTGTACATTACCCTCATGCGTTCCGTCAGGAAACACACTAAATGTATCTGCACTTTCATACCAAAGGTCAGGTGCTGCATCTTGAGGTACGGTTTCAAATACAATCAAAGTATTTCTACGAATTAGCGTCATGCTAATTTTTAAGTTTACCCTTCTGTTTTTGTTTTCACCACATGACTTACTACTTCTAACATGAAACCTAAGTTGACCTGCATCTGAGCCTGAGTTATCTCTTGTCCACGCTATTGAGACATCTCCCACATTACAAGGTAGACCGCTTGGAGACCCGTCTTGTAAAGTTTGGTTAGGAAATACTAATTCAGGTGGAGAGTCATTAGTATCTGTTCGTGCACTTTGTGCCGAAACCATGGCTCCATAAATATTCTGAGCAATAAAAAAATCATATACATTAGCATAATCTTGTGATGCTGTCACGGTAACATCTGTTAGGTACTCCACCAACTCACATTTGTCTCCACTTCCTCCGTTTCTTTTATTGTCTATGGTTACATTTAAAGTTGAACCTGCCGGTATATCTAAGTCTACTCTTTCGTAAGTTGCAGGGTCAAGAGGGTTATATGCACCTGTAGGGGTGTCAGGGTTATCTATACTTCCTATTAAAAGTTTTAAAGTTTTACATTCAGGGGGACCAAGAAAGCCATCTCTTTGAGCACTTCCTTTGGCACTATCTTCTTGAAAAGGATTATCACCCGATGCAGTCGTAAACTGATTGGTTCGTAACCTCATATATGTTCCTGCAGGAACACCGGGCAACTCATTATTGTTATCATCAAAACCACCGATGGGGTTTCCTGCATCATCAAGTGGGGGTGGAAGAATAAAGTTACTTGATTTAGCCTCTTTGGATAAAACCTTAACTCTTGTGCACCTCGTGATAGGTCCATCAGTATCAGCCTTTACTATAAGCTCATCCCCTTCTTCTATCTTTCTGCTATTCTCACCTTCTAATAAAAACCATGTAGAACCTAAAGTGACATCCTCAAAAAATAAATTAGTGTATATAGTGTCGTAATTTTCCTTATCAGGTTTGATACAAAACTTATAATACTTAGCCCATGTTGGAGCTAATTGAGCAGGAGGTATTTCTACTTGTATTTTATTTTGATTTACCGAACTTCCACAGGGGAAGTATTCATTGTTGTTTTCACTAACCAAAGCTGTAGTAGCTCTAGAAAATTCATCTAAATATATTATACCAATCTCATACCCCCTGTTGCTATGAAGACTTGTTGCGTTTGCTATTTTAGTAAATTCAGCAGTAGCAAGGTTTATGGTTTGATACTCATACGCTTGGTTAGCGGGATTATTAGGGTCAGTATACTGAAGTGCATTGATTTGTATTGTGATAATATTCGGAGTTGCTTGGTCAGCAATAATTAAAAAACCTTGATTTATAGCTACAGTTCCACTACCTGTTTTATTATACGCAATACCTGTGTTTGCATCATTTAAAGTATTCAATGCATCACAATTGAATTGGTCTGTCAATGAGGTTCCGTTACAAGAATCTGCAAAGTTTGCCTCTATTGCAGATATAGCATCAATAAATTCTTGTGAATTTGCCATAGTGAAAGCATCTGCATAACTTGCGGGAAGCAAGAATGTGAAATCAATGGCTATATTGTTGTTAGTTTCTGTTAATGTGGTATCTGTAAAAGTCGAGTGAGACAAATCTGCATCTACCGTAAAAGCTGCACCTTGGACTAAATCCACATTAGAAAAATCTAAAGTCAATCTAGAACTAGGTATTTGAGTTCCTTGAGCACCGGGGTCTATGTTATAGGTCCCTGTATCCAAGGTCACCTCTAGTGATTCGTTGTCTACTAATTCACTAACGGAGTTCGTAAAATATTCTAGCTTTACAGGAGACCCAAACTCATCTACTACATCATTACCATCTTCATAGTTTCCATACATCAACCTGTTACCCATAAGGGTTTGAGCCTTGGCTTTCAATGGCACATTGTCAAATGTCCTGAATATCTCAGTATCAGGCAAAACCTGAAAGACTTTACTATTACTAAATGTATAAGTTTCTGTTGAGTTATCGGGTAATCCCAAATCCTCCTTGTTAAAAGACTCTATGACTTTAATTACATTGGTGCTATTATCCTTAAACAAAAGGTCTACTCCAACAACCAATGGTCCCCCTGTGTTGTAGTCAATCCTCACTATATTAGCAGCATTTAACATCCCTCCATTTAAGAAAGTGTCAAACTCAAATTCAAAAGGACCGGGTATAAAAGCCGGTGGAGAGAAAGGAGATGTTGCAGAGAATGCATTGTCTGCATATCTGTATCTATAAGCAAAAGATAAAAACCTATCCTCCATATAGTTGTTGGGTGAACTAGATGGTAGTGGTGAGATAGCCGGGGCAAAAGCCGGTGGTCTTTTTATGACAAGTATATCTTCTGCCGCAAATTGGTCTACATTTAAAACAGGGTTAGGATAGTTTTTGGTGGTGCTTATAAATCTAGGTGGATTAAAGTTGTCGGTAAAGAATAATAAATTCTCAATAAGATTGACCCCTAATACTAATTCTTTTTCATCAAAATTTAATGTGGTATTTATTCCGCCTCCGTCATCCATACTTACTACATGATATACAAGTAAGTTATTTGTAGCGTCAAAAGATACTATCATATCGCACTTTCCGGTAACACCTGTAGGAAAATTTGGGTCATGGACAAACCAATAAAGAATTTCGTTTTCTCCATTTTCAAAAGCCCCTATGCATTTAGCGTCAGAAGATAAAGGTGTGTTGTTAAATGATAGGGTGGTAAGTTGTTCGTTACCTTTTGCAAGTTCAACTGCTCCAATCTCTGTAACTTCAGTAGAGCCCAAACGAACATTGACAGCATCAATATACTGACCATTAGGTAAGAGTCTTTCATCAAGACCTTTATTCATCTTACCTGCTACAAAGTTTCTAGTTAAATTTGCCATTCTACTTTATCCATTTATCTCTACCCCTTAGATTCATTAATAACCTGCCGGGGTGTATATTGCTAATTCTTATTTTCGCATTTCTTAATAGAGCACTTTTTCTTTTTCTAGTTCTATTAACTATATATTCTTGTACCCCTAACTTTGAACTTAAAATAGCAAATTCGATATATGCATAAATATATTCTTCAAATAATTTGTTTACTGTAATTTTAGAGTTGTCTCCGTTTTCCATTCCATCAGAAACATATTCAAGAACACATAATTCACCTGACATTCCTGAACTGAAGTTTATAACTCCACCCTTGTTGTCTATTTTAAATGTAGGGTTTGCGTTTGCTGTTTCAGTATTGAGACCAAAACGAGAACCTATCTGATAATCAAAATACCAATACCCATCACAGCAGTATCCTTCATATCCATAAAATATACTATTCTTGTTTAGATAAATGCTTTTCAAGCCTCCTGTAATTCTTTCTAAATCCAAGTTTGAATTTTCAGGTTTTAATATATTACCATCATGGTCAAATAAAATTCTACATTTATCGTCTTGTAGGTATGCATCTGAATAATTTGTTTGAATATTTTCTGTCAACGGATACAGCAAACCGTTTTTGAAACAAGATACACGAACCCAATTAACATAATCAGGCGGTAACACAAAGCGTAGTGTTTTACAAACATTAAGCTCCAATATTTTTATCTCCTTAAATGCGTCATAGTTTAATTCTTGTATTGCTCTTTTTGCATGAAATAAAATCTTATACCTCTCCTCATTGTTAACTAAGGAATGATTACCCGCATACATCAATTCAAAATTAGTGATGATGTCTTGTAGGCTTACATATTGATAAGACCCCCAATTAGCATTCTCAGGAAGATTCCCTCCATTTTCGTAATATTGATATGGTGTTATATATGACATAATTTATCTTTCTTGTTGGTCCTCCAAAGCCTCTTGTTGCTGTCCAAACTGAACGGCTTGTATTTCTCTAATTGACATTCCTGAAAATTGTAATATCTTCATAATTAAAGTTGGCTCATCATCTTGAGGCAACTCAAAGTCTTGATAATCTGCAGCAGTTTGGTCAAATACAGGTTCTCCACCCGATAGGTTTATATATGTCCACACGGGGTCTTTTGGGAAACGAATATATTGACAAGTCAAATCTCCGGCATTGTTAATTGTGCTAGGAAATGCTGTGACCACACTACCCGTTTGAGTATATGCAGGATAGAGTGCTGACGGTGCAGTTAATAAAGATTGATTCAATAAAGTGATTTTGTTTTGATGAACTCTTTCTACTTCATTTTGTCGAGCTCCATCTCTATATAATATTTTATTTATTAAATAATAATCAGAAGGCATATTCCAAGTATTAGAACCGGGGGTTCCCGGTACTGTCTGTATTAAAGGGTTAATAACACCAAAGGTGTCGATAACTTCTTCATAACCCTTTTTAATGTCAGCATACCCTGTTCCTGATTGTCTTGCATTCTCTTTGTTTATTTGATAATTGTATTGGTAAAAATAATCTTCAAATATATCTAACTGTGCTTGTTTTGCAAACAAGTTAAAATCACTTGGAGATACATACCCGTAATTATTCTTATTAAGAATGGACAAGACAGTTTGTCTAACTGAATTTATCATCTATAAATCTTTCTTACAAAGATAAACAAAAAAAAAAGAGGACTGTTTTCTAGTCCCCTTTTGATTTCTTCAATAAAACAATTGTTATGCAACAGTTGTTATTGCTTGACTTAAAGTTACATCAATGGTTGAGTCAGTATAGCCTTGTCCCCAAACCTGTACAAGAGCATCTTCGACTGCGACTTTATCTGCAGCTACAAAACTTCCTGCTCCGGTTAGGGCAATTTGCTTGTCTTCGTAGTTAAGGGTTAATGTCCCTCCGCTTACACCAACATATATTACACTACCTCCAAAAACATAATCTCCGATTTTTAAAAATTTATTCATCATAGTTTCTAGGTTTAAAAGGTGAATGTTATAGCGTTAACAGTTTGGCTTAACTCCGGAATAATATATTTTACTTTACTCCATTTTTGCTCTTGAGCACTCTTGATAACACCGAATACAATATCTGCGTCTGCCTGTACTAAAGCTGATGCTGATGCAATAGCAATACTCGAACCACTATTATAATCAATGATTACATCATCATTTGAATCAATGTAGCAAGATGCAACATCAGTCAAAGAAATAAGTCCGTCTCCACCTGAGGTGGATAAATCTCCATATTTTTTCATAATTTAAAAAATTTTATGAGTTAATAAAGAACAAATATACGACTATTATTTGAGCTTTTTTTCCAAGTATTCGAGCTTGTCAACTCCATCGTCTGTTTTAAAATAAGATGATAAAACAAAAATAGGGTCTTCACCAAACGGAATTTGAATCAATCTCTTTTTATTTCCCGGTAAATTAAAATACACATCCTTCTTTTGATTCTTGAATATCAACATTCTCTCATCAAAGAAAGTTTGAACGGTTGAATTTAATTGTATCTCAGGGTCTGATATTGCACTCAAAAATTCCCTAGGGTAATTTTTAGCATATATTAAAATATCTCTTTTTAATTCAGAGCTTGACATTTTAGATACATTACCAAACAAGATAACTTTACCTATCATTTCCATTTGCTCTAAAGTAAGTTCTTTAGCGGCTATCAATGCATCTACTTCTACATTTAAACTTTCCACTTGTGTGGCTGCATCTTTTGCTAAATCTACCTCTTCAAACTTAACACCATTTAACGGGTGATATGATAAGAATGTTTGTAGAGCTTGATTTCTTTTTGGAACTTGAAGTAATCCATCTTCAAAAACAATAGGAGTAACTATTGCGTTACCATCTTGTTCATCTTTAAATGGACTCTTTTGATTAGTTGCATACCTTAACTCTTTGTTGATTCCTAGTTCTTCATCAAACCAAAGGAGTGGTTTACGCTTTGAACTTTTTGAAGGGAGCATGAAGCTCAATGGAGCTGCATTCCTTGTGAGTCTATAGACTCGGTCTTTTAATTCTTTTTTTACTTTCATTATATTAAATTTAAATTTTATTAAAAAAGATAAGGGAGCCCGTAGGCTCCCGTATCATTTAGGGTTTGTATTAGTCTTCGAATAATACAAAGTTGTTCGCACCCATTACACAAACACATCTTTCAGAAAGGAAGTTAACCTTCATTTCATCAATGTCTGTAGTAGCTGCTCCACCTGCTGACCCTGTAATCCATGTCTTATATCTTCTATCTTCAGTTTCTGAAGCTCGATATCTTACATGAAGGTAAGGTCTCTTAGCGTTTTTACCAAGAACTTGGTCATAAACACTTGTAGAACCTGCCGGTACTAATAAACCATTAATTGCACCTGTGCCTGAAATGCCGCCTCTCATAGTAGGGTCATTTAGGTATTTCCAATCAGACTTGTAGAAGTCATAACCTCTACGGAATCCTGTGAAACCTAAATTTAACGCCATCTCTTCATCGTTGTCAAATAGTCCATAAGATGTACCACCTGCTCCGTAAGAGTTTTGAGCTGCTAACATATCGTCAATATCGAAACCGAATTGTCTGTTTAAGAAAATTACATTTTCCTCTATTGCACCTTGCTTGTCTAATCTATCAATGACTGAATCGAAGTCAGCTAATGCATCAGGATTACCTCCCGACCATAAGTTACCTCTTGTTCCAACTGCATGGAATACACCTTCAGAACCAATAAGCCCTGCTGCAGAAGCTCCTGATTGAGGACCACCTGCAGGATTTTCTGCCGGTACTGCTTCTATCATGGATGTTTCTAGGTAGTCATCAAATCTTAACCTTGTTTCATGTTCTGATTTTAGATACCATAAATATCCTGAACCTCCGTCTTCTGTTGAAATTTCAATCCAACCAATTTGAGCCATATCAGAACCGTTCACTAAGTAAGTGTCCTTTAGGATGATTGGGTTGTTTTCAAAGATGTAGTCATCTGATTGTAAAGAGCCCTGCATACCTGCTGTTCCCTTTTCAAATTCTGAACCGTAAATAAATACGGTGAATGGACCTGCAGATACTTGACCTGCTGATTCATAATATGCGACATCAAAATCAACACCGTTACCACCGGCTCCTGTAGAGACGCTTGTAACAACTGCTTTGTTTTCACCGCCACCTGCATTGTCAGATACTACAACTGTTTGACCCACTCTGACTGCAATAGCTGCGTCAGCGTTGTATGGGTTTGCACCTGTAATTACTGTTCCTGCGGGGTTATCACCGATAGCTGAGTCAACAACTGTTAAAGTAGCTGTTGCAGAACCTGCGGCTGCTGCGGATGTAACATTGGTATATTTGATGTGTAACCTTCCTTGTTCTGCCCATTTGATAAGGTCAGAGTTAGAAGGCATTTCTGCACCCACCATTTTAATAAATGATGAAAGTGTTCTGTTACCATATCTTTCAAATTCTTTTTCATATGTATCAGGAAGATACTGATTCAAGAAATCAAAGTTGGTAATATAATTAGTCGACAACGGAACTTGTTGAGCCGATGGCTGCAACGAGAATGTTGGACTTGCTGCAAAATTTCCTGCCATTTTTTTATATTTTAAAAATTATTAATTTACTTTTTACTTCTAATTTTGAGCCCTCTACCCTCACTTGGGTTGATTGCTCGTATAGTCATTCCATCCTTCTTTACAACCTGAGGAGTTGACCGTGTTGTCATATTGACATTTTTTATTTTCTTAGTCACATCCTCTGTTGCGTCAGACTTACCTTGTTCATAAAAGAACTTAGCAAATCTTTCAGGATTTCTTGCTACGGATATTGCCCTATGGTATCCTGATGCATCTTTAATTAACCCGGTTTCACTATCTAAATAAACCTCTGCTAATGCATTGGCTCCTGAGTTTACCTTTTTAATTCCTTCAACATCCTTAGAAGGTAGAAAAGTTATTACTTTGTCTTCTCCAACTTTAAAGTCAAAACCTTTGAACTCTGTGTCGAAAACCTCGTCAGTTTTTTTTAAAAACCAATTTCGTCTTCTCTTTATTTCTTCTTCATAGGTTTGAGCATCCTTAACATATTGGTCATAAGCTGCAAGTTGTTCTTCTTGCTCTTTGGAAATAGTTGCCGTACTTGACTCAAGGGGCTCCTTATACATTTCCTTTTGCTCTTCAAAAAACTTACGAGCTTTACCAATCTCTTTTTTAAACGCTAACTTCTTTTTCTTAACCACATTGTCTTCATCTACTTCACTATCGTAAGCAAAATCTTCCATCATGTATTGAATATCTTCAGCGTCTAAATCCTCTTCAGTTGCTTGATAATATTCTCGCAGAAGCTGCGTTTCATCCATGTCTTTGAAGTTTCTGTTTAATTTAACATAGTCTTCAAATCCACGACCTGTTTTTTTCTTGTATTCCAAAAATGCTGAGACATCTTCAGGTAGTTCCTGTGGCTTCTCTTTTTCAGTAAACAAATCATTTACTGAACTGACATCTTTGTCATAAGTATTCTTAATATACTTAAGAACATCTTCCTCTTTTAACTCTGAGGACTGAGTTATATCTTCTTGTGTTTCGCTTTCCGGCTGTACACTTTCTTGCTCTTGTGTGGGGGTGGTACTCTCATTGCTTGTATCCACTTGCTCCACGGGAGCACTTGTTTCTTTAACATCTTCAGAAGCTTTATTAATTACTTCCTCTTCTTTTTGAGATAAAGACTTTTCATCCTTTACCCCAATGTCTTTTACTTTTATATCCATTGAATTAAATTTTAAACAAAGTTAATAAATATTTTTATGTATTTTTTTCAGCTATCTTGGGTCAAATTCAGCTAAATCAAAACCATCTAAACTATCTTCATTTGATTCAAACCTCTGAGCAGGAAGATTATTTTTCCTTTGATTTATAAGTTGTGATTGCTCTGAATTTTGTTGTGATATTCTTTGACTCTTAGCTTTTTCTCTTTCAGACTCTCTTTGTTGTAAAGCGGTCTCTGAGATATTTCTAAGCTGTTGGTTGTACTGAAACTCCTCTGCCATCAATTGAGATTTTAATTGAGCTTCGTTTTTCATTTTTTCAATTTCAAAAGCTATCTCAGCTTGTTTAATTTGCATCTTTTGTTGACCTTCTAGTTGCATTTTCTGCATTGCCGCTTGTGCTGCCATTTGTTGAGACTGCATATTAATTTGAGCTTGTTGCTGTTGCTTTTGCATCTCCATCTCATTTTCCTTTTCTTGCTTCTGTTTTCTTTTAAGTTTCAAAAGTTGATTAGCAAGTTTTATATTTTTAAGCTCCCTAATATCAATTGCATCTTCTAAGTTTATATCATTCTTTGATAAAGCCATCTGTATATTGGCTTCAAGTTTTGCTTTTTGCTCTTCATCAGGAGCTACATCTATAAAGATTCCAAAATCATATATATATAAATCTTGTATATCATTTAATATACTGACATTGAATTTACCTATTTTATTTACAAAGTCATCTTTGAAATCTGAATACTCTAATATGTCAGCAACTCTGTAAGTTAAAGCCTCTGATAAAGTTCTATATATATACAAAGCACCATCAAGTATGTGTCTTGTTGCTACATTAGAATTTAAGGCTGCAAGTTTTTGTAAGCCAACCAAAGAATTAGGGTCAGGCGTACTACCATCTCTAGCTTCGTTTAATCCTGTCACCGTTCTTATCATGTTTAAATAATGATTGTAATTGGCAATAAGCATTTGTGTTTTACTTGCACCTGAGTTAGTATTTATTTCTTTTATAGGAACCCTTGCTTGATTAAAGTCCCCGTCCTGTGTGTAACTCCTCCCGATAACACTACCTGTTTGAAAATACAAACGCAAAGCATCTTCAGGATTATAAGCATTGCCCGTGCCTAGGTCTACTTCGTTCAATCCATCAGCATCTATAAACACCCCATCGGGTACTACTCGAGCAATAACCTGCTGAAGCTTCAAGTGAGTTATTTGAATTAAATCAGCAAAAGGTATCATTCTTCTTACAAGAGATTCCACAACACCCTTATACATTCTAGGTGCTACAGCAACATAATTAGGTATAGCGTGTTGACTTGCAGATTTTGGTCTGACCATGTTATGAGCTAACTCCCATTTTAAAAGAATATTTGTCCCCATAACCATAACTCCATCATACCAAACATCAATAGTTTTTTCTATTTTTTCGAACCTTCCTTCTTCCATTACGGTTTCCGGTGGATTAAATTGGTCATCCTTCTCAATAACCTTGCTTCCTCCGGTTTCCATTATTTTTTTCTTATATACAATCTTGTTTGTAGATTTATAATTAAAATACAATAAAGTGCAGGTATCTCTATAAAACATATCATTCTCATAATACTGTGCGACATTATAGTAATCATACCAATTTTGACTGTATTTACTAATCTCTTCTAATTGCTCGTTTGTTAAACTTGGGTCTATCTTCAAAAGCTCTGTCATTGGTAGTGTTTTAACTTCTCCCCAATAAAAACAATCTTTAAAATGAGGGTCCTCTGTGTAGCTATAAACAACATTAGCAGGGTCTACATAACTTACTTGCACTCCCGAACCCGGTAAAAACTCATGCTTTGCCACACTTATACCTAGTACGGTTAAATCATAATCAAGTCTTTTTCTTAAATCTACATAATGATTTTCTTCAAATATTGTATTTATAGCTTCCTCCTCAGCAATCTCTATAGATGGTTTGTAGTTAAGCTGCATATAAAGAGATAACTCTTCATCGCTATTAGGCAGTTCTTCAGGTGAAACTGTAAATGGGTCAAGCGAAGACTTTTCTTTTATCTTATTCAAAAATTCTTTAGAAACCATTTGGGCTTCTACCATGTCTTGATATTTACTTCTCTTAGATTGTGACATAGCATCCTGTGCATAAGCACTAACCTTAAATAGTCTATCAGACATTCCGTTTACTACTATATCTACAAATTTTGGTATTATAGGAACCGGTGTCCAATCAAGATTTAAATACGACAAATCACCATCTATAGCAAGTTCATCCTTATATTTTCTAATTGATTGTTCTCCCCTTGCGTATAATCGCAATTTATGGAACTGTCTAAATTGGTCGTAAAACCTACAGCTCATTCCATCTCTACGAAACCATTCGTATTGTATAGCTTGTCCTATTTTTAATCCATATTCGTCTGTAGCCTTATCTGCGTCTGAAACAAATTGGTCAGGAAAAGCTGCAGACTTAATGTCTATTTTTACATCCTTCATCTAATTAATTCGCTTTTTGTTCCCGTGTTTGTATACCTTGCAAAGTTAATCTTTATTTTTGACTCTTTTTTTACAGGAGTATACAGATGTTTTTGATTAGCCATTAAGGCTAAACCTGAGCTTATTGAAGCATCGTAACGGGTTCTATTGTTAATATCAAATTTAGCCCAATCCAAAAGAGTACGATTAAAAGGCATCGTCCCCATTTCATCACTAGGTCTAAACACTTCTTCTGTATCTAATCCTATATATTTTTCTATATAAGATTCGATAGCTGCGGCATGAGCTTGTTTTACTTCTTCGCTTGTGTTGGGTATACCGCCTAATTCTTTTTCGGACCTTGAAAGTTTTGTTGAATGTTTGTCCGGTCTGTTTAAACAAAATCTCCTATACCCTCTATTTTTAAAATGATATAATAACCTTGGCTTATTGTTTTCTATAAGTATTGGCATACCGTAAAAAACACAAGCCATTAAAACATCTTCAAAAAACAACTCTGCAGTTTGAGGTCTCGCAATGTATTCTAAAAAAAATTCATTACTTGGGGCATCGTCCATTGAAAATTTAGTCAAACCGTGCAAAGCACCATTGGAACCTCCTCCACCCACAACCCCACTAATATCATAAGAGTCACAACCGAATACACCTAGATGTTCATTCCCGGGATATTTGAGCCCGTTTCTTTCATTAAAATTATTTTGAATATGTACAGCAGGTAACCAAGATATATGAAACCTTCCTTTTTTTGTGGGAACCCAAATAACCTTTGTGTCTTTAATACCGTCTTGCCAAATAAATTTACCTTGTGTAATGTTATGCTCTCTTATAACAGAGTCATTAAAATCTATTTGTTGATATATCTTACTTAAATTAAATATTGAAGATTTACTTTCATCCCTAAAAGCATGAGCTTCCGTTCTAGGAAATTGTCTATAGAACTCATTCAAAGCGTCAGCGTCATTCTTTAAGGAATCAACCTCAGCTTTCCAATAATCAATACTGCTTGTATATATATAGTCACCATCCACTCCTTGAAGCTCAACCTTAGGTTTTTCTAATACAGGTTGCCCATATCTATCTATAAAGCCTTCCATGTTCCACTCCATAGGTATAAACAAAGAATACAATCCACTTTTAGTTTGACCATTCGCATTTCTGTTCAGAACATCTGAGCTTTCAAAAAGTTTTTTAAAATTATCTCCACCCTTTTCTAATGAATTAGAAGTGGAACCCATCATGCATTTCCCAATTATCTTACTACCCAATCTTAAACAGGTTTTTGTAACGCCCCAATTATTTAGAATGTTATTGGGTTTTATCCATTTACCACTTTCATCATGAACTAACAATAAAAGTTTTTCTCCATCATAAGAGTTGTCGTCAGTATTTTTCCAATCAATCGTGGTATCCAAACCTTCTAAATCGTCCTCAAAAACCTCGTGCATATTTTTCTTAGTAATCTTTGAGGCAGGAACTCTATATGCTAGTTCAGATTTGGGTTTGTCCATTCCATCCTGAATTGGTTTGAAAAAGAACGGAAGACTGTTTGATATAGGAACCACTTTGTCTGTAAACATTTTTTTTGCATCTGCTCCTGTTTTAGAAAGTATACCTATTCGTGAATCTTTTGATATCGTGGCTTTGTTAACACATTCAGAAGAACTCATATATGAAAAACCTGACCTTCTAATTTTAAGATATATCATTCCATAACTTCTTGAATCAGCCTTACACGCCTCCCAAAACAAATACAAAGCTCTGTTGGCTTCTCTAAAATCAGGATACCCTACATCTATCTTGGTCCATTGTAAATACATATAATGAGAACCTGTAATATAAGTTGGTTTTCCATTACTATAAAACCAATAGCCTTCCTCACGATATTCAAATTCCTTTTCTATATAGTCAACCCAACGGTTTTTAAAATCCCTTGGCATTTCATTCCATTGAAATATAGAACGAATTTTATCTAATTGTTTTGGTGTTTCTCTTCTTTCCCAATACTGCTCATATTTTTTTTCATGTCTTTTATATATTTCTTTTGGGGCTTTAGGCAGTCCAATTCTTACGTTGGATATTTCAATAACTTTTCCTATCTGACCTGTTTTTGAAATAATAACCAAATCATATTTTAAATTATAACCATACAACCAAGTTCTAGCCCTGTTTTTATTTACAAGAACTGACTTGGGTATATAGTCTTTTAATTCTTTTATCATTTAGAGTTTCTTTCTGCGAATCCTTGCTTAGAACGAGTAGGTTCGTTTACAAGTTCTAATGCTTCTTTTTCTGTTTCTATTTTGTTTAATATCTCAAAAGCATCCATGATGCAAAGCTTTTTAGTGGCTGCTGCATTCTTCAATCTATCGGCAGCCAACTCATCATCAGGGTCAGGTTTTATTATATCTTCTTTAGCAACTTTGATTAGTTGCTCTACAGCCCTGTATCCTGCGTTTATTATCTTAAGTTTAGTTTCTTTGAGATTCATATGCAATTATATTTGATGTTCTTATTCTATATAATTTATTGTTTTCTAATTTAAACTCATATTCAGAGTCAGGCATAAAGGTAACAATATCTCCTTTTTTTATTCCATGTTTAGTTATAGAATCGGTAGGGTACTCCATTACACCCATCAACGGCTCATATGAAAATGGTTTATATATATAAGTTTCTGTCGCAGGTAGCGGTGATACAAAACAAAAAGGTTCAATTGCATTCCACTTATTATTTTTGTAATACATATAATACTGAGTTTGGTCTACAAAAAAAGTGTTGTCTTTGAAATAACTTTTTCCACTTTGCCTTCTACCATACATATCATTATAAAACTTAAAAACATTGTGGTGTACTAAAAGAGAATCACCCTTCTCAATAGGACCATTATACATAATTGGAGTTTCAATTACTATAGCCTGTCTGTTTGAAAAAGATACAGATTCTTCAGAAGTGTCTAAAATTAAATCTAACCCTTCTATTTTTTTTGTATTGTTATAGCGAGTGTCGTCTTTGGGTTTGACAATAAATTGCGTGGGTGACTGCATTAAAAGTTTATATTAAACTCAAGAGTAACCGGCATAGTAGAATTAAACTGCTTCCACAACAAAACTTCACCTTCGCTTGTGTCTAATATATAAATCTGATATGCGTCTTCTTCTTGGTTGTATTTAATTAAATGAATTTGATACCCACCGTTTAGAACAGATTGCCCTACTATATAGTGCATACCTCCTGATTTATAATCAGGACCTACTGAGATTTTTCTAATGTCCATTTAATTTAATATTAAATTACGGCAGAAGGTTTATTTTTACTACTCCGTTAGTATGATATAACCCTCCTAATCCAATTCCTGCTGCTGCTGCATCTGCGTCATTTGCGTAGTTTTGATTGACCAATTGGTCCATGTAAATCACTCCATGTAGAGGACCCGATGTATTGATAATGTTTAAGGCATTTCTTCTGTTACCTGACGAACTACCAACACCTACTTGAAAACATGGATTACCTTGATTATTAACTACTGAGTCATTATTGTTTTTTCCTACAGTAAAAGAGTTTACTGAATTTGTTACAGTTATATTAGTACCAAAAGCAGCATTGTTAGCACCGGAGCTAATGTTAATGTTATTACCTATAGCTGCACTATTGTTAGCTGCTCCCGACACACCTATAACATTAGTGTTACCTATATTCAAACTTCTGTTTGTACCATTTGCTGTTTGAAGGCTATTACCACTCAGAACATTATTGTTTCCTGAAACGGTGTGTTGACTACCGCTTAAAAGAACATTGCTTGTTCCTCCAACAGTTCCTGATGAATTTAATATCGTATGTTTGTCTCCGGTAATTGTGGCATTCATCTGCCCAAACACGACATTGTTAGAACCGGTTAATGTAACATCATCAGCATTAAATAAGAAGTTATAGTCGGAGCCGGTTGAAATACTTGACTGTTGAGCTCCATTATAACTCGTAATCCCAAACAGAAAGTTGAAATTATTGAACTGAAATGAAGTTGTGCCTGAAAATTCATTTGCAAAAATAAAGTTACGCCCTGAATCTGTTATCTCCATATTTGAACAACCTAGCACATAATTATTTCTAGTGTTGTTACTGTCTGTGGTAGCTAAATTATTATTAAAAGAGATACTAGAACCATTAACAACAACATTGCCCCTCATAGGTTGGTCATTAGCTGCTACCATAGTAGTCGCTAATGAGCCAAGGATTACATTGTTGCCTGAGTTCACACCGGTTATAGCACCACTAGTTGTTCCAACAACGAAGTTGTAACTTCCCTCTAGTGAACCTACTGCACCTAGTGCAAATTCATTAGTATTTAACAATGTATTGTACTGCCCTTGAACTAGTGTTGGGTCTGTTGGTGAAGCACCGGAACTGTTTATAAGAAGGTTGTTATTTGCATCTCTAGCATCAGCAGCATTAATATTTATTGCCTGACTGTTTATAACAGTATTTTTATTGGCAAACTCTA
>Ga0163179_10000361_pt1 | contig 32522 bp, 49 predicted proteins | sample AtlANTMetagenome_FD_109643 | JGI IMG/M metagenome (GOLD analysis project Ga0163179, IMG submission 109643) | Marine eukaryotic phytoplankton communities from the Atlantic Ocean - Atlantic ANT 2 Metagenome | ecosystem: Environmental > Aquatic > Marine > Oceanic | place: North Atlantic Ocean... | reverse complement strand
TTCTGCGCGATACCACTATATTATAATGCAAACTGCGGCCATAAAATGGCCAGAAGTCCTCTACAAGCATTGTTTTAGCAGAATCTTTGCCTCTTCAAATGTTATCGGATTTGATGGATGCACACCTATATGCTCTATGTAGGCAACGCACCGATTTTGCCAGTGCCTCTTGAAGGGTCCCCTATCAACAAAGTCAACCACCACAGGTTTCTTTTTTAAATCATGCAGCCTCATGATCCGCCCTATCCTCTGAATGGAACGCCCTGACGCTTTTCCTGGGTTTGCCAGAATTAGTAAATCGAGGATTGGCACGTCAAGACCTTCGTCTGCCAACTGTGTTGAGATCATCACCCGCACAGTTCCTGTTCTGACAAGATTCAGGTTCTTTTGCCTGTCCTTCTTTTTAGTCTTTCCAGTAACGCAAACGCTTTCCACTCCCCTCCTCATTAAAAGAGACTGTAAGTGATTGGCCAGTTCAACACGCCCAACAAGTATCAGGATGTTTCTATTCCTAAGCGCACCCCTATGGGCGAAATCCAGAATCATCCTTATCCTTTTTGGGGAATTAGATAGTCTGGTCACTGCATCTGCGTACTTGAGTTTGCCATACTTATCCACAATGTCGTCTGTCTTGATTTTCACTTCAGTGTCCACTGCAATAACCTTTGGCGCGCATAGGTAGCCATCCCTGATAAGGTCATAAGAAGACATTCTAAATAGTTCTGGACCGATTATAAGGGGAAGCATGAAAGTGTAGCCATCTGCCCTTTCTGGCGTTGCTGTAAGCCCCCAACGAAACCTTGCCGGACACGCTGTGATCACCTTCCTCCAATTGCTTGCTGCGACATGATGCGCCTCGTCTACGACAAGCGCGCCAGCAGATTTAAGGATTGGATCAGCCTTCTTCTTAAGTCGACTTAGGGTTTGAATAGTTGCAACTACAACTTCATTGCTTGAGATTACGCTAAGATCAGAAGTCTGGCCTCCACCTATTTGTCTTATCCTGGTGAAACCTACGACTTTGAGTGAATCAACCCACTGTCTGAGAAGATCGATCGTGTGAACCAAAACCAGGGAAGGCTGATTGGAAATCTTTAGTGCCGCGCATCCGAGGAAGGTTTTACCCCCACCGCAAGGCAGGACTATATATCCCTGCACTCTATCTATCAGGGTATTGACTGCACCCTCTTGGTAGTCCCGTAATTGAACTGGAAGAGTAGAAATATCATCTGACCCTATCTTCCTTCCAACGACATTTGATATGAACTGAATTTGTGTGAACGTTGCGTCTGCTGCTGACTTTATTGCATCCAAAGCACCCCTTGGCGCTGAATAACAACCTCTCCTCTTATACAGCTTTAACAAGTGAATGTCATATTGAGTATTGGATGGATTTGGAAACGTTAATTTTGCCCCCAATACCTTTATGAAAGATTTTGGTGCGTTCAGAGGAATACTGAAGTCATAACTGACTTTGATTAAAAGTTTACTCATAATAAAAAACCCCCACATACTTCGGAGGTGTATGTAGGGGGCTATTCAGAGAAGATTCAGTAACAAAGAGTCTCTTTAGTTCAGAGTTAGACGCAATTTAAAAATAACATGGAAAACAAAAACCACGCTTCCTCTTGAACCGACACTCTCATTATAACAGAATTGATTAATTATATCATCAACATTTTTTATTTAATGTAATTTAAAATACTTTTTTAAGTAAGTTTTATTTTTTTGACTGTAATTATTAATAGTTAAGGGTAATTATTAAGCTTAATTAAGAATTACAATTAATAAATAATGGGAAAATTTGTTTGGCGCAAGAAAAAACTTCTCAATTGATTTATTTAGAGCAAATAATACTTGCACAGGTGTATCATTAAAAGTATAAGATAAATGAAGGTTGGGAACAGGCTTCATAAAACACTAAAAAAAATAAAAAATCGGAGAAGATGATGGAATCATCAGTAGCAGTACAAAGACAAGTAGCTGAAGGACTAGTTGGTGGGCATGGGGTTTTAGTCTACTGGAAGTTCAGTGGCACATCAATTACACCAGACGCATTACGCTCCTACCTAAACACTGCTGGACTGGCATCAGTAGCACTTTTAATAAAAGATATTGATAGAAACAAAGCCCTTAAAAGTGCAGTCAGGACCTGGACTTCTCAAGGTGTTTCAAAAAACTGGAGATCAAGAGTAGTAAGCGGATTGCAATCAGGGTCAAATCTTCAAAATATTAGTTTGATGGAATTTGAAGAGAGGGACAATGGTGGATCTAGAAACAGGGGTGATTACATCCAAAGAGACATGGTAGTCTACAATACAGACTCTGAGTGTTTTGATTCGTCGATTATGAATGCTGGCCAAATCGGGGAATCAATTTCGGCGCAACACTTTATGGGTTATGCTACAAAAAAGATGACGCACTTGGATGGAAACTACATACGAGAGAAGATAGTCTATCCTCTATTTGAAGATGCCGTTCAGGTAGGTGGTGGTGGCACATTCTATCTCCACAATGATTCACCTAACTTAGATATAATTAAGGCCCTTCAGCCTCTCCTTAAAAACATTGGATTTACACTCTACGTGTGCGATATTCAGGCTGGTCCAGGTTGGGATGAGGCTATTGCTGACTCAACAGTAGAACTAATCCAGGGAAGGTTAGAGAAGCTATCTACCCAGATGGACGGGTGGGAGGAATCTACTCGTCAAGTCAGAAGTGACGCTGAAGAAACTGCCATTAAGAACTTTATTTCACTCAATAAGATGGCGCAAAATGTAGAAGATAACTTAGGAAGACAACTAGAGGAACTCAAGTCAAAAATTAATGTAATGAAAGAGCGTGCTGCTGAAATTATTGATGGAAAAAGAACAGTTGTTGCTCAAGCTAAAGCAAAGAAAGTCGTCCTAAGCCCAAATATTGAGGCGATTGCCATGTGGCCTAGAATTAAAATCGAAGCGGTATGGGGTGCGCTTCTTGAGGAAGCGATTTGTCCAGAAGACAATGTTGAGGCTGCAATGAAGATAGCTTCCGCTATGGGATAGTGTTGAGGTGGGTGGGGCGCTGCTTTAGTGGTGTTTTGTCGGTGCCCTGCCCACCATATCTATAGAGAATATATAGAGAAAAAACGGTTTGCTTTTCAGTTTTATTAATCTTACAATAATAATGTAAGCACTAACGCTTAACTAAATAAAATAAACTAAATCGGAGAACATCATGGCTTTACAAACGCTGGAAGACAGATTCAATCAGGTCGCTTCTGAATTATCTGACCAATTCTATGAGAGAGAGGAAATCATCAAGTCAATGCTTGCTGCGATGATTGCAGGAGAACATGTCCTGCTTATTGGTCCTCCTGGGACTGGTAAATCTATGCTTACTCGCGCATTCGCAGATTCATTTGGATTACCGGCGGTGTTCAATCTTTTGCTTACCAGATTCACTACACCAGAGGAAGTGTTTGGTGCGTATGACATTTCTGCACTTGAGCAGGGTCGTTATGAGCGTAACACTCGCGGCAAATTGCCTACGGCAGAGATTGGATTTCTGGATGAAATTTTTAAGGCTAATAGCGCTATCCTTAACGCACTTCTTACTATGCTAAATGAGCGTGAGTTTGACAATGGCACCCAACGCATCCAGTGTCCTTTAGAGATGGTAGTTGGCGCCAGCAATGAATTACCTGAGGAAGGGGAGGGATTAGAGGCGCTATACGATAGATTTGTAGTAAGGCACTGGGTAAATCCTCTAAAACGCGGAAGCCTACGTACCCTTCTTTCAAAAGGTGGTGGTGGATCTACGGTTACTAAGTTGTCTCCACAGGAGATATCATTGGCTAGACACACTTCGAGCGAAATCAAGCTTGGCCAAAAAGTTTTAACCAGTCTTTTAGATATGAAGGATGAGTTAGCTTCACACGGAATTGAGGCTAGTGATAGGCGGTGGATGAAAGTCGTTAAGATTATGAAAGCAAACGCGTGGATGGAACAGCGTTCAGAGTTAAGTCAGCGTGACTTGCGTGTGGCGGCATATACGCTTTGGAATAAACCTGAAGAGATTTCGACGATTGAGTCAGTACTCATAAATTATGCCATTCCGTGTGAATCTGAAGCGATGCGTTCAAGCGAGGTAGTGGACACTATTATTGGTGAATTTGATATGAGCGGATTCATTATAGATGGACTTACAGATGATGAGCAGATGCCCTATTTGATGAAGCTAAAAGAAATGAGAAAGGGAGTGGATCCTGTTCTACAGCACCTAAAAAGGCTTGCTTCTGAAAACGCTGGGAATGAGACTGTTGAATCTTGCTTGGAGTATGTACAAGATAAGCGGGATGCTCTATCTAATCTTATGAAGCAGGTTATGCGCCTCTCATAGAAGATTCGGGCTGAATGAGGGAAAACACCTACTCATTCAGCCCGAACCAGGTTGCGTTGGACTTGAATATAAGATATATATTATATGAACGAAAAAACAATAAACTAAAATAAAACGGTGAAAACAATGTCTGTAGAAATCTTCAGAGGCGCAAAAAGAAAAAAGCGAGTCTTCAATACAAGCATGCTTAGTGATATGCTTTGCGAGATGCGGGGCATCGCGGATCGTAGTCTCTCAAGTGCCTCGATTAGGTTAGAGCGGGCATTTGATTCCGACCATGGAAATCATAGGTCAGCCAAGGGAAGAGAAAATGCACGAGACTTAACTTCAGAGATATACGGAAAATTGTATGAAGATAGCGAGAGGTTAGAGACTCCAACAGATAGTGTTCACGCGCGAATACACCGCGCACTTGAATCAACAGAGGAGTTCAAAACACTTAAGTATGTAGTTGATGGTGACCCAGATTTTGCTTCATTTGCTACTCGTAAACTTATAAGTTCAATTTACGATAAGATTCCACAACTAATGAAAGAAGAGCAGCAGCGCCAAGAAAACAAAGGAAATGGTGGTAACAGTGATCAGAAAGGTCAAGGTGAGGAAGGTCAGGTTGGGCCCCCAACTAAAACAGAGAATTCCCTTAGACGTGAAATTACTAATACTTTAGGAGAAGTGACAAGGGAGGTAGCTGAAGGGAAGAGGATGCTGAGTGCAGTATCTGGTAAAGGTGGAGTTAAGCCTGGACTCAAGGAGTCAATAAAAGATGTTGATGGAGCTAGAGTAAATCTAATAAACCTAATGAACGAATCTAAAAAATTAAAGCGAGTAATGAATCTCGCTGGAAGACTTAGATTTTATTCAAATGCAATGAAATCTAAAGCCCAGCCTTCTGTTGGGGCAGTAACCTCAATAGAGCGTGGAGGTGACATACCAAGAATTCTTCCCTCACAATTCGCTGGTCTAGCGCATCCAGTCCTAAGAAGACTTACTTTGGCAAGGATTGCTAGTGGGGACTCCCTTCAATACAAGATGGAAGAGAAAGAAAAAGAGGGTCGTGGCCCGCTTATTGTTCTTGTTGATGAGTCTGGATCAATGGATGGGATCGATAGCGACTTCACGAATGTGAAAGATCTCAAAGATATGAACAATATGTCCATAGCAAATGGAATTACAACCGCCCTAGTCGGTTCCGCTATTAAGCAGAAAAGAAAAGCAACCGTTATTGGTTTCACCTCATACATATGCCATGTCACTCAGTTTAATAACGGTAAGTGCATGGGAAGAAACAAAAAAACCACCTCAAATTACCACAACATGGTGGAAGGGTGGGAGAACCTTACAGAGAGTAAGGGAATAACGAGAGTCGGTAGTCGTGTGGCTAGCGGTGGAACAAACTTTCACAGGGCGATGGAGGCTGGATTCGCCTTTGCGGATAAAGATAGAAAGGCTGATATCATCATTATCAGTGATGCTGCTGCAGCGGTTTATTCACATGAGCGTGAAAGATTCCAGGAGGTCAAAGACCGTCTTGGTACCAGACTCTTTGGGATTGTTATTGGTGGTGGAACATTTTGCGGGGACATGCAGAAACTTCTAGATATGGAAGTTGACATGAATAAGGAGTTTATGAATGGTGCAGGAAAAATCCTCAATGCAACTTCAAGTGATTGAGATTGTTGGTGCGCTAAGAGACTGGCGACGACATGAGGTCGTTGGTCCACTTCTAGAAGTGAGTCGACTAGCCTTGAACAATCTTGACGGTCTAAATCAGGAAGAAATAGACAAACTAATAAAATGGAAAGAGTGTTGGCAGGGTCTAGACCGAAGACTAAGAAGAGTGATAGCTGACAATATGGATGAAGTTTCGGGAATTGGCTTTCTGATAATTGATGGAAGAGATTTGTTGGAGCATCAGCACTATAAGATAAAGAAAATATGGTCTGAAACTTATGGATACTCAATGACAGTGGAGTTGTAATGACAAACCCCGAAAAAGGAAGATATGCGATTAAGGGGGCTAAGTTACCCCTGTCTGATATCTTCAAGGATTTGACCGACATGTGGCTTGAGGGAGGCGTTGGAACATTAAAGTCTCTTGCTGCTGATATGGAGGTGACACCAAATGTGATTTCAATGTGGAGAAATGGAACGCAATGTCCTTCACCTTGGTGGGCGATACTTTATGTGTGTGAACAATTAAACCTAGAGATCAGGGTGAAATCTGATCGCGTAGTGATAGTGAGAACATGGAACAAGAAAACTTAGATTTCGTTAAAAAATTCTTTTTAGATGAAGAGTTAATTTCAACGCACGAAGGCCCCAGTGGGGTTGAGATAGGAGTAATAGAAGACAAGCTCTGTCTTAAACTTCTTGCGTTCTTTACCCCCATTATAAATCCTGAAAAAGCCCATCCAGCATATGATGGTAAAACCATCGCTGTTAGTTGCATAGTAATTGATAAGTCGTACTCAAGGGAGTTTGCTTGTCTTATTGATTATCTACACGGAAATGATTCCCAAAAGGATGCTGTCGGTAGCATATCTTTTGGTAAGTGGGAAAACATCTTTAAGAATAAAGATAGAAGGGAATCTATGACTGTGATTCGAGATATCATCTTAGAGAATACACATATTATTATTTCAGAAAACCATCCTGGTGATATCACAATACACGCATCATGCGACGACTCAAACTTTAGTCAAGATGAGTACAATATGCTTGTCTCAACATATGAGAAGTGTCTTAGAGAGTTATCTAAGTACGTGTTATCTTTTCCTGCTTCAAGGTGGGTTGATGTGGCGAACGCAAGCATAGAGAAAATGTTCATGGGGGACTTTGGTAAAGGTCTTCCAGATGAAATCCAAGATAAGATGGGTAATCTTACAGAGCTTTTTGCTAGAGATACAATGTATCAATTGATGGCTGTGGCAGACGCAATTAATATCGCGGCGAACACTTTCCAATCATGGGAAAGGTTTATAAACCACTTCCCAGAACACTGGATCAGTAAAGTTTTTAATAACTACGTCAAGGTAGTTGGTGGATTTTGTCAAGTTGATCCAACAGATGTGATGGAAGCCCACATGAATGAAAATCAAACTGGAACACATTAATGAAAAGTCATGCAAACCGTGGCAAGCAGTGGGAGGGCGTCATTGACGCTCTCCATGCTTTATATGAATCTATGAATATTGCCCTATGTATTCGGACGCCGCCAAACATGAAGATCGTAAAAGCGATAAAAGGTGGTCAGTTCTTAGCATACTTTGAGAAGCAGGGTCCGCCAGACTACATGATTATCCACAAGGGTCTTCCCATAATGGCTGAAGCCAAGGATTGCGCCCAGACACGCTTTTCCTTCAAGAAGATACCGCACCATCAGGCAAGCCAACTGGATGCCTGTGACGCTATGAACGGGCTTTCTGTCGTTCTTTTAAGGCATGGACCCACCGGCACAAAATGGGTCATACCATGGCGTCATATATCTAAAAAATATTGGTCTTGGTGGAGAACTTCTGTTAGAAGAGGAAAAACCGTTAAAGGAAGCGCGTCTCTAAATTTAGAGGAAATAAGAAGGGCTGGATTTGAGTGGGGTGGAACGGGATACTTAACCCCACTTATGAAGTGGTTTAAAACTTTAGAAGGTGAAGAGTAAAATGGCAATTGAAGATCCTCAAATAGGAACAAGAAATATTGGCGGTCCACTGTCTGCAAAAGACATTAGGATGCATTTTCATGTTGACGAATTAGAGTTGCTTCTTACTTTTGCTAGAGCATCGAACGTAAACAAAGTAAAGCTGGATATGGTCGGGATAAGAGGAACTATACACAGATGCAAATCTACTGGCATGGTTTACGAGATCTGGAAATTTGTTTCTGGTCCACCAAAGCCGGAGAACAGTCAGATGATGCAGTCATTGACTGGACATAAAACAAGTTTCAACCATGGCTAAAAAAAACCTTTTGTATGACAAAAACTGGATTCTTCTTTGCGGTCATACAGCAGAACCAAAATTAAGCTATATAATAAGTAAGCTTGATGCTGCCGACATCCCTAATGTTAGGGTCAAGGTTGGCTTTGAGACTAAGTTGATGGTCCCTTATAAAGACATAGCAAAAGCGTGGAAAGCCTTTAGACCCGAAGTTGATAACATGAGGGACGATCACCCTTTCTTTTATCGTTGGCGTAGAGCCGTTCGTTACTCTAAATAAGGAGAGCGTTGTGTCTATTCAGGATGTTGAGATTGAGCCAAGAACAAAACAGTCTACAGACTGGTTGTTTGTGTCAGAGCATGACATGAACACAAGCGGTGTGATCAGGATTTTCAGAAGTAAGCCGAAACCTGTGGTGGACAACAGAATCTTAATAGAGAAGCTCGACTTCTATCGAAAGATCGTTTGGGAATCTTACGTCTTGACTGAGAAGGAATACGATTTTATTACAGATTCATTATCAATGAAATGAAATGGGAATAATATTTGTAGAGGCTTTCTGTGGCATGTCCGCAGTTAGTCTAAAACTAATTGGTGGAAACGATGTATCACCACCAGTAAGCAGGCATGGTGCAAAGACTGGATACGCTCTATCTATACTTGCCGCCATTGGATTGACTCCAGGAATGAGTGGAGTTCACATCATACTAAACGATCTTGACCCTTTCATCTACAATCTATGGTCCCAGATAACAGATCCAAAAATAAAAAGAGAAGTTGTTAAGATTCTCGATAAGTGGGATCAATGCAAAATTTATAGGCACGTTATTGATCCAGAGTCAGCGACACCAGCCTGTCCTCATTGTCGTGGTTTTGGGAGAAGAGTAGAATCTAAACTGTACGACGAACTTGTGGGTGCATACAAGAAAAACGGGGGCTTGTGGCCTGGGTCAAGAGGAATAGCGCAGTGGATGGTAATAAGGGCGTGGTCAAGGGTGTTTGAACACAATGAAGGCCCTTCTATGTATTTGGGTCCAGACCGGCCTTCTGTAGCCCGTAAAGGGCTTAATACGTGCTTCGCTACTAGACTGAAGGGCATAAAGTCAAGAACAGAAAGGATGCCCGCATTCGCGTCTGTAGACGTTCTGAATATTTCAGCGCTTGATCTGAAGCCAATACCAGGATCTTTTCTTTATATGGACCCGCCATATGTGGACGGGCAAGGCTACAGCCACGCGTTTCCAAGAGAAAAAGTTATTGAGATTGCACGCCGATGGGATGCGGTAGGAGCCACCGTAGCTATATCAGAGGCTGACAAGGTGGTTGACGACTGGCACTCTATTGATATATCTCCATACAGAAGACAGTCGGGCAGAAGAAGCAAGGATTTCTTCACTAAGAAATCGAGGGAAATATTAACCCTGAACAAGATGCCTGTATCTATAATCTAATCAGGTATATGTTTTGAGCAACATCGTAGTCAATACCACTGTTTATCTCTATGATAGAATCAAAGAAAAGTGCCTTTGGACTGTCGGGCAGTTCCAGACCATTAAAGACACTTTTGATGCATGCAAATCCCTCTCATTTGGAATGGGAAGAAAAGATGCATTCATGATACCATCAATAGATGAAGATGATGTTATATACTTTGACTCAAAGTCTGAGAACAGATTCTGCTTCAAAATAAAGGTTGAGGCAAAGAAATTAAACAACAAAGAAAGCAAGAGGAACACGGGTTAGGTAATAGTTTAAAAACTACTTGACACACAAGGTTCACGGCTGTATATATAATATATAATATAAAACAATTTACTAAAACAATGGTGAAAAATGACTACGGATTTACTGACTACACTCTCAGTCAAAGGCGTTGCAGAGAGGAATGCTATAAAGTGGGTTAGTTCTAACCCAGGGATGTATGAGCTTTTAGGTAAAGTTACAGATGAAGAAATTGCTGAAAAGTACAACTGCAAATTAAACAGAGTAAAGAGATACAGGAGGGCGTTAGGAATCAAATTTAAAAGGGGTAGACGCTCCCTGGTTCATGACCCATCCGAAGTTGAGTTAGAGAAGACATCAGTTGCCGAACTTGAGGAAGGAGAGAGCAGGCTTTCTCTTGATGAAATCTCAAGTGCTGTTTTGGTCTTGGGTGAGGAGAAGATTAACAGGCTTTCAGAAAAGTATGATGAAAAGTATCCAGGAATATTGGAGCTTTTGGGAAGACATCCAGACCAGTTCGTTGGAAATAAATACGGGATAAGCAGGGAATCAGTCAGACTGATAAGGAACAAATTCAACATTCAGTCTTCTCAAGGAAGAACTACACTTGACGCCCTTAAAGCAAGATGCTCAATGTCCATCGACAAGAATACGGCGAAAGTACTTCTTGAGATAGGTAAGTTTATTTCAGATAATCTTGAAACAATTTTAGAAGCAGCGCAGACAGTTGAAGGAGAAGAGTAAATGAAAAATATAGTAAATGAACAAGAACAGTTGGCGATTGAAAAAATGGGTCTTGAGAAAGATGTAATGACGATCAAGGACCAATTAGACACAGCAGACGCGAGGGCTTCACGTGATCCTAAATACGCAAGTGAAGCTTGGCGTATACGGGCCAGAGACTGCATGGTTTACAAAAAGCGCAGGATAAGCGATATAAACATGAGATTGGCTGAGATTAAAATCATGATACGTGAAAGAGGTCCCGAGAGCAAGACTGATGATTCAGGACATGGATTGACTGTCTTGAAGGCCCTGGCGAGAAAAACGCAAGAATTTCTGGCAGCCGATGAGTCGCTCTCAAATGATGAACAGAATGAAAGACTCCACGATAGGTTTGACATGAAGCTTGATGAACTTAAGGAAGCCTTCAATAAAGTTTATGACTTTGACAGCGGACTTGTGGAATGAGGGGAAACAGAAGCTTCAGCGGTGTCTACTCTGGCTCTGAGATATATTTTATATACGAGTCAGACAGGACCAAGACATGGAAGGTGATAGCAGAAGAAGAAGACTTCTCTTCAAGCAGCGGTCCACACAATGCAGCAAAGAGGTTTGCTGTGGCTTTTGACTTGCCTTGGCCTCTACCTAAAAGAATAAGAAACTCTTTAGGTAGGAGGATTTATGAAGCCAAGGAAAGGAATCCGCATTGGACTTGGGCAAAATGCCTAAAGAAATTTAGGCCGGATATGGAGTATAGTCCGGGTGATCTTGGAACAATGGGATGCAATAGAGCCAAATCATACGCTAAGAGCAACAATATGCCATGGCCTATAAATCAGTCATCATTCAGATCAAGTTCCTCATAAGATCCTCCACCAGATAATTGGTCCGCCGCTATTCTATCGTATGCATCCGCAAATCTATAGTGATCGGGCGGACCTTTGGTCCAAATGAAATTATCGTCACCATCTTTCATGATTCTTTTAGGTGCTTTTAGTTGTTTTGCGAAGTCTTTTACAGAGCAAACATCTTCAGGGAAAACTCTAAGGCCATTGTTGAGTTCATCAAGTGTAGCATCTAGAACCTGGGTTCTGTCCACAGTAATAAGACCGCTCCTGCCGTCAACCTTAATCCCGTAAGAGACAGCACCTACCTTCGCGGACCTGTGGAATTGGCACATATAAACAACAGTCTCTATGCTTCCAATAAACTTTGCCCTCAACTCTTTTACCTTTCTTGTCTCTGGCCTAACATCAACCACTACAACGTTTGCGTGGTAGTTCCTTATCAGCCTCTCAAGCTGATCAAAAGTCATTACAGTTCCCGCTGCAACACATTCTCTTATTCTTTCACCGGCAGCGTTGGTCCTATTTACGCTGACAACAAAGTTGAGAAGGGAACCAACGTCGACGCCCATTGAAACCATTTCGTTCTTGTACTTCTCCCCACCGACCTCATCCATTGGATCGCCAATACAAGCTTTATTAATCATATCATCAGTGATGTATGACCCCTCTGGTATATATGCCATCCCAAGAACAGAGTTGTAAAATGTCATTAGTAGCATGCTACTGCTCTGTGCTTCTACCCACTCACCATAAAGTTCCCATATGTTCTGATTCAGAACATTAAGACGGCTAATACGGTATCCTCTCTTTACACTATCTCTATTCTCCGCGACCCACTGGGACTTCTTCGCCTCCCACTGATTAAACGGTCTATGGCAAAATCTGCAAACTGGCCGCAAATCAAAGTTTTCTGGCTTTTTTATTTTAAATGCCTCTTTGTCCCGTGGGATGTAGCGCCCGCTCTTATCTCTATGAACATAGTTTTCAAGCCAATCCAGAGGCTGCCAGCCATTACAGCGGGGGCACTTGGTATACCATCTTCGCTGGTCCGTCTTCTCATATAAACCATCCACACCAAACTTGGGTATTGTGGGGTTACCAAGTCTAAATAGCTGTGGATTCGGAGATGCACGCAAACGGTCACGCGCCATTCGTATGTTCTCAGGAACTCATCGGTCAAATTCGTCAATAACCATAATGTCAGCAGAGAATTCAACGAAGTCAGAAGGTGTGTTACTACCAAGAAACAAGAGGCTTCCCCTACCAAACCTCTTACCAGCAACGTTACCTGACCCATGCGCCCTTAACTTGTATTCAGGTACACGGTCCAGTAATGGATCTATACGCTTCTGAACAAAGCGGTTTCGCAGGCTGTAAGTAGGAAGAACATAAGCGCATATCTTGTGCGCCCATCCAGAGCGTTCCAGTATCAATTGGATCATCAATTCAGAGATGCCTGTCTGAACTGCCTTGATGATATCTGCACTCTTTATTACAGGGAAATCTTTGTATAGTTCAATAAGGTATGGTTTGTCCTTAAAGGTAATTGGCGTATCTCTAACGGATCTGTGTATTGTAAGAGCTAGTCCAATCAGGGGATATTGTCGCTTGATCTCAGATAGAAACTGCATATTGGGTGTAGAAGACATAGGTTTATTCCTCTAACTCTAGTGATTCATCGCCGTCTTTCTCTGGCTCTATCTCTCTATCTCTCTCTGTTCTGATAGCGTCTATAGGCATTACGTCTTCAGCATCACCAATAACACCGAGAATTATTCCGATATCTTCAATGTCTTCTCTTATTGCATTTACAATCTCACGTTCAGTTCCACCTTTCTTTCTTGCTAGCTTTACCCTGTAGCTTTCAACCTGCTCAACCTCAACACTAGCATTAACGTTAATGTTATCGGTGGGCATTCCTGTTAGCAGCGCCCTAGCCTTTAGTAGTGGTGGCAAGTCCCGTAGAGAGACTTTTACTTCACCCTTTTTCATAGCCTCTGCGATATACATCATGGCGCCATCAATCATAGCAATCTGCATATCGACCTTTTGCTTGGTCAGATGCTTATCACGAACATACTTGCCTAAATCCAAATCTTCTGGACGGGCAGGGGGTATCACAGGGGTAGAAAGCTTTGCTTTATATGCCTGGACTTCTGCAGGTTCTGAAAGGTCTTCAAGGCCCTGCTGCTGCCTTCTAACAAATGAACGCAGGCTTGCTGGTGCACATTCTTCTAGAACAGCATCAATGCCAGACTTAAGAAGCTCAACCTGTACTTCATCCCTAAATTCGGACATCCTGGCCCTAAGCAATTGCAGCGCTTGAACCTCTGAACCAGGAACAGCACCACTGCGGCCAGACCAACCGTACTTCTTTTTCCATACCCTAATAGTTGCTTCGTTTAATCCAGTTGCCCTAGAAATAAGAGCCAAGCTTCTAAGGGATTCTTCCTGCATACACCACAAGAGAAAGCAGTGGTATGCATTGTCGCGTTCATTATCAAGTTGTTTTAGAGGTTTAAGGGAATCCTTTATGGATTCATGTATCTCTGACATATTTATTATCCTACTGTTTTCTATAATATTACTCTTATTCGTGTGTCAGAGCAAATAATCCTTGATTACCTATCCACGATATGATAATAATTAATTGTTGACAATACAATACTAAAACAATCACGCATCCTTAGCTCAGTTGGATAGAGCATCGGCCTTCTAAGCCGAGGGTCACAGGTTCGAATCCTGTAGGGTGTACTTTACTAAACGGAGAATAAAAATGTCTTTCAAGATAGTCGTCAAATCAGAAATAATTATGACTTTTAAAGTTGAAGCAGAGAGCGAATATGCGGCTGCAAGCTTGCTGCACTATGAGCTTGTAGACGGCAAAACATTTCTTAATAGCGCCCCAAGTGTATCACATATAAGAGAACTGTATGGGCAGGGAATAGAGGCTGAGGAATACGCTTCAGAGAGAGCGAGACTGTATAATGAAGACGGACTTTTCTTAAAGAAATCCTCGTATCGGCAGGTTTCGATGCTGTCAGAAAGCGATAGGAAAGAAGCGGAGGAAGTCCTTAATACACGCGTCGCGGACCTATATTAATATGGACGCAGTAAATGTATTCAAGGCAACGCTTTATATGCTTACCGCAACTTCATTTCCTGATGCTTGGTTCGCGGGGTTGATATAATGCACTCTAAAATGAACTTTATCCCCAGAAAGGGAAGGGTAGTAGGAATAGAGGTGAGTGAACCGATTGAGGTTTATGTGTGGGATGGACGCAGGGAGTCATATCACACGGTCCTAGTTCCCGGCCGGAGCAAGAAGACCCAAACCACAAACTTCGTTGAGTGGAATTCTGTCAGGATTGCATCACACGCTTTGGATGATGCGGAATTAAAATTAAGAAAACCGATAGCTACTAAATAGTAGGGGACCAGAAATAATGGTTGAAAATAAAATAGGAACTGAAGTATCCCTAAATGAGATTGAGCAGAGGCTGTGTGTTCATGTTGCTAAAGTCAGGTATGCAGCGAACAGAGACGGCGGGGTCAAGAACGCCTTAAACTCAGCCAATACTTTTGATGTAATGCCGACTTTTGAAGTTGATCTGGAGGGATACGGAGCGGAAGTGGCGTTCTGTAAATTATTCAATGTTTATCCAGATTTCTCTTTTCATCTACGGGACTCTGAAAGAGACTTTGGGGATGCAAGGCTTGCGTGTGGGAGGGTAGTTGATGTTAAGTCTACAAAGTACAAGACCGGCAGACTTCTTGCACCCCTATGGAAGAACGACGCACACGATCTTTATGCTCTTATGATCGGCGTATTCCCAACGTATAAATTCGTGGGATTTATGAAAAGGGAAGACCTTAGAAGAGAGGAGAGGATAGGTTTTATTAATGGTGGAAAAGCCTTCTTGGCACCACAGGAAGAACTAAAAGAACTAAAACAATTAGAGGAAATAACATGAGAAAACAATTAACGCCGGAACAGCAGATGGCTGTATACCAATTACTTCAAATCACCAAGAAACAACTTGTGCAAGCACTTCGAAATTCTGGTCAAGGACTACCTCAGTATTACTCTGAACATACCAAGAAAGAGCTTGTAACTTGGGTTCAGGAGTGGGTAGACCCAGTAAAAGTCTACAGGGCAGCAGAACTATTAAAACATAATAAAGGATAATAAAATGCTTAATACGAGACTAGATGCAGATACTCTAAGCTTGATAGAATCGAACGTTTCAGCATTCAAGGTAATAGGTCTAGGACTAAGTGATGTTTTCACGCTCGATGATGTGAGAAAGAATTCTAAAGGTGAAACCACTACATGTGAAAAATACATTGAAGACATGGAGAAGGAATATCCAGGGGCAAGATTCTGGGAGAAGTCAGAATGGTCGCTTCCTCTTGCTGGACGTGTTGAATGCAGAAAATTGAAGACACATGGCAGGGGGATGTTTGACGTAGATTCAGAAATATACGTTTTAGAGGATGCTGGTGTAATCGCTGTGTTCGTATGGAACAGTGATGTTGACTCAGTAAAAAGGTCGGGACACAGAACGGAATCATCTCATCACTGGGATGATGATGACTGGGGCGCTGGCAGCAATTTCTCATCAGGTGGAAACGATCAGTATTCACAGGCTGAATTAGATAACCACGCAAATCAGTGCAATCCCAACAATGACGCTTACTGGTCATCAAGGAAATAAGATTTTGAAGTGGGTGTGGATTATAGGGGCACAGGCGCTGGATACGGTTGTACCTTGAGCGATTTTTGTAAATGGTCACGCAATCCCGCCCACTTCATTTTTATAATAAAATAAAAGGAGAAGATTATGTTTAAAGGGTACAGAAAAGGAAACGCGATAGAAGAAGTCGACGGGAATACAATTGGAATTGTGTTGGTGCGAAGAAATGGTGATCGTCACGTTGCTCTAGTTGATAAGCATTTTTATTACGAGAAGAATCTTGGGTCTATAACTTTTCGGTTTCATGGTAAAGGTTATGCGGCAACAAGTATCCCGCATCCAGATGGCGGAAAGAATAAGAGTGGCAGTGGCCGACAACAAACCTTTTTTCTGCACCATATAATTCTTCCTCGTGAAGAAGGTAAGTTTACAGACCACAGGGACGGAAACCGTCTAAACAATAGACTTGATAATCTTGAAAACGTTACAGCCAAACAGAACACCCAAAACGCAAAGAAAATGGAAGGAGCATCAAGTCAGTATTTAGGGGTGTCGAGGAATAAAACAAGCCAAGCTTTTGTTGCAATAATAACGACAGACAGGACAAATAAATATCTTGGCTCTTTCACATCTGAGGAAGAAGCAGCAAGAGCATACGATAAAGCGGTAGTAAAATATAGAGAAATAAGATCACCAGAGAGACAACTAAACTTCCAAGAGAATCTTGAAATTTACAGACAAGAATTAAGGGACGATCCAGATTGGCCGCCGCCTAAGAGGGAACCATCAAGTCCCTATAAAGGGGTGTCTTGGGCGAAAAGGGAAGAAGCTTGGGCTTCTCAAATCAAAATTAATTATAAGTCAAAATGGCTTGGCACCTTCGCATGCGAGGAAGAAGCAGCAAGGGTCTACGATAAAGCGGTAGTGAAATACAGGGAAGTAAGAGTACCAGAAAGACAATTAAACTTCCCAGAGAAACTCGAACAATACAGGCAAGAATTAAGGGATGAAGAGAATATTAGTCTTTGGACTAGTTTGGCAAAAGAAGGTGATCTACAGGGATTGCTATTTGATAGCTTATAATAAAAGGAGAACAAAATGTCAGAAGAAAAGTCAACACTTCCCCGCCTATCCGAAGATGAGCGGAAAATGCTGCGTCTATTGAAGCAGTTGGTGAACGCTACCAGTAAAGATACTGAGGTTAAGATACCGCACCTAACAGTGCTAGACGAGCGGTATATAGATCTTGCTATCCTTGAAGGATTAATAGAGGACTCATACGGTCAACCATGGCGATACAACGTCACTATAAAAGGGCATAGATTCATCAGCACTTTAGAAAGCCGACAGACCTTAAACCTTATAATGAGAAGGAAAGACCAGGAGGCGAAGGCTGCAGTTTATCGTGTATCAAAAAATGGAACACTTCTATCAGATGAGACTTACGATGCATACGCCAATAAAGAGATGTTGATGGAAGCGGCGAAGCAAGTTGCATATGCTTATGGTGATCTGGTGAGTCAGATCACTGCGAGGGGGCTTGTAGAGGTGGACCCGTCCGATGAATGGAAGCTTCAAGCGACTCAAAAAGGTCTTGAATATTTAAAAATGGCCTGGAGCTAAGAAATAATGTGACCGATTCGAGATTGCCTGATAAGGTGTTGTAGTGGAGGGACACATCCCTTAAGGCTTATCGAATTTTATGGAATTTTTTTAACCGTGTCCCTCCACTTTAAAATAAAATGAAACTAACATTCAAAGAATTAGAGACCCAACTACTCATAAAAATGAACAGAGATGGACAGGCCGTATTTATGAGAAAAAACGGAACTTCCTTCAACCACAGGGGCGGGGAAGTGACCGAGAAAGGGCTGTCTTGGACAGAGGTCATTCATGTCTTAGACCCATACGAGAAAGGGAAAGATCCCAAGCACTCTACGTTCTTGCTTCAGAAGCGGGAAAGCGGATCGCCTATTGCTTCACACATATATTTCTATAAGGAATTGTAATGAAAAATAAAGGAAAAATAACAATGCCAAGAGAAAAACGATTTATCAAATTAAACAAAACATCATACGAAAGAGATTCGTATAATAAGGGTGAACTAAAAGAGATAACCAACGAGGTCTACCTTAACCCTGATCATATATTATTCTTTGAGAGGGTAGCTAAGGATAAGAATGACGCTCGTCAGAACCACATACCAGAAATCGCTAGGACGGTTATCTGCATGAGTGGTGGCGCCGTTATCTACTCTGACACTGAAGCGTCGCACCTGTCATTTGTTTTGGGGACTAGGGAATTAAGGAAATGAGTTACGATCCTGATTACGACACTGAGACCGACTTCATAAGACGTGTCGACCAAGAATTTGAGAAGACACAAAGGTCTGCAGCAGCAATGGATAAGCTTAACACTATCGCAGACGGTATATCTTCAATATGTATTGCTGTTCTGCTCGTCGTTGGCGGATTCAAGTTCATCCAATACATGTCGGCAAAGATGAATCAGGCATACGATGCAGGAGAGATGTCACTCTACATGATGTATACATCATGTCTTGCGTTGTGCTTCTCTATATTTTTTAAACTAATACTAAAAGCGGTTCAGGGCACAAATGAAAATGATTGAATCTTGCCCCAGGTGCGGGGTTGCTTGCGACTCTACTATAGAGTCAACACTAGAGCCGGGTCAGCAGCTATGCGTAAAATGCGCTGAAGAAGAGGTATTTAAGCCGGGGAAGGCAAGAAAAAAAATTATAGCAGGCATAAAAGCGCCGTTGATGTTCACTGAAGCGTACAGAGGTGAGGCACCCCCACCCAAAAGACTTCATCGTCCAGAAAATTACTGTTTTCCTGTACATTTAGGGCATGCATTGAAAAACAGCATGGCAATATGCTCTTATCATAAGTTCCCGAAAGAACGCATTACAAATAATCCAAACGAAGTTACGTGTTTAAACTGCCTTAAGCGTATACAGAAAGAATTGAAGAAGGCGATTGATGGACAAGCCACCTAATTCATTTGATGTGAAGATCAAAGATCAGATGATTATCATCTCTTTCTCATATGATGAGCAGGACTTCTACTTTACTCTGCCGCTTGGCAAGGCAGTTGGGCTGTTTCGGTTACTGAACAGTAGAATAAAAAAACTGATGGAAGAATACGATGTTGAGACATGAAGATGCCATCACCTTTCTAAGTAGAGTGCCATCAGGTTCTGTGGACTTGGTTTTGGTGGATCCGCCATACTATGAAATAGTCTGTAACGAGTGGGACAATCAGTGGTCGCGCGAGGATGACTATATTAATTGGTGTAACGTCTGGACCCGCGAATGCTTTAGAGTATTAAAGCCTGGGGGTTGCTTCTACGTATGGGGAACAACCAAGACGGATACATTCCTGCGCTATAAGCTTGAAGTCCTGAACCAGATTCCTAATGCCCGTTACCAGAATTGGATTGTCTGGTCTTATGACTGGGGTGGAAGGACTAAGAAGACTTGGCCAAGGAAGCATGAGGATCTTCTAATGTACTCTAAGGGGGAAGAGTTTAGATTTTACCCTGGGCGTGTCTTGGTAGACAGGAAGATGCTTAACAATATCAGGACGAACATGAGCCACGTAAGGGGTAAGGTTCCTACTGACGTTTGGCATATGAATAACCACACCATGTCTAAAGAGTATGTTAACTGGCATCCTACACAGAAGCCTATCGACTTACTTAAACGAATAATAAAAGCGCACACCAATTATAACGAGGTGGTACTTGATTGCTTTAGTGGATCTGGAAGCACAATGATTGCTGCCAAGCAGGCAAACAGAAGGTTCATAGGCTGTGAAGCAAACAGAGATTATCACCGCAAATCATTAGTTCGGATGAAGAAGTTATGCAGGGAAAGTACGACATAATTTATGTGGACCCGCCTTGGGACTACGGAAAACCACAGCACAACGGTAAAGTGGGCACAGGAAGCGCTGAAACGCACTATGACGTTATGTCGATCAAAGACATAGCCAAGATGAACGTTGAGGGACTTGCTGCTCGTGATTGTTTGCTTTTCATGTGGACCACAGGTCCGCAGTTAGAAAACTCTATCAAGGTTCTTCGTGCTTGGGGATTCGATTACAAGCAGGTAGCATTTTGCTGGGACAAGTTCAGGGTAAACCCTGGCAGTTACACCATGACGCAGTTTGAGTTCGTCCTGGTAGGAAAGCGAAAGCGCGGCAAGATTCCACAGCCAAGAGGGATTAGAAACGCCAGACAATCCATTGGACAGATGCGTGCAGCACACAGCGCCAAGCCAGAGAAAGTAGCAGAACGAATAGAGCAGATGTTTCCACACCAGTCCAAGGTAGAGTTGTTTGCCCGTAGACAGCGTGATGGCTGGACGTGCTGGGGTAACGAATTATCAGACTTAGAGCATTACGAACCAATTAGAAAAGTACTATTCAAGAATGAATCCTTATAAATACTCAATCATCTACATGGACCCACCTTGGTCATACAATGAAAAGGTCCACCTTAAGGGAAATGTTCACAGTAGCGCAGAGCATCATTATCCTACGATGGGCATAAAAGATCTTAAGAGGATGAACATAGGTGCTATCGCTGCCCGTGATTGCATAATACTGATGTGGGTAACAGGCCCGCAAATGGACGTTGCCATCGACTTGATAAACCATTGGAACTTTGGCTTCAAGGACGTGGTTTTCTGTTGGGATAAAATCCTAATAAATCCAGGTAGTTACACTCTAACAAGCTTTGAATTTGTGTTGGCAGCAAAAAACCAATTCGGAAAAATCCCTACGCCCCGTGGAAGATACAACATCAAGCAAGGATATACAGAAGTAAGGGGTAAACATTCTGCGAAGCCGCAACAGATCGCGTGCTATATAGAGGAAATGTTCCCACACTCTACAAAGATAGAGTTATTCGCCAGACGAAAACGGGAAGGTTGGACATGTTGGGGGAATGAACTTCATAAGGAAGATCACTACGAACCAATAAGAGAACTTCTGTTTGGTTGAAAAAATATGATGTGGGAAAACATATGGATGATCCTATCGCAAATGGTAGGACAACGATCGCACCACCCCGTCCATAAGGTTGGTTGTGTTATCGTGACGGAGGATAATACTCAAGTATTATCAATAGGTTACAACGGTAACTATAAAGGCGGCGCAAATGAGGTAGATAGCATGATCCCTGGATGCAGTGGATTAATACACGCAGAGATCAATGCGCTGCTTAAGATGGACTACAACAACCCGAAAGGGAAGATTATGTATATTACTCTTAGTCCGTGCGTGATGTGCGCGAAAGCCATCATAAACGCTGGCATCTCTAAAGTTTATTATCTTGATGAGTATCGCGACAGATCTGGTGTAGACTTATTATTATCGGCGGGGGTGGACGTTAAAAGCTTCCAGTCGAAATATGTAATTTAGAAAGGTCTGTAAATGCCAGAACGTGAACTCTATAGAAAGATAATAAAGCGGCAGAACCATTTAAATTGGGATGACTGGGAAATCCACCCATGCCACAGAGAAGAAGCCAACAGGATACTTAAGGCTTACCATCGTCATGCAACCAGAGTGACTGGGTATAAGAATGCTATCAAGTTGGTTGATAAAGACGGTAATACCCTTGGTGTGGGTATATCCTCCCGTCCTGTGAATCGCGTTATAGACGATGGGTTTAGTCTTGAGATTACAAGGGTGTGCTTGGTGGACGGGGCACCAAAGAATGCTTGCTCGGCTTTATATGCAAGACTGTGCAGGGCAGCAAAAGCTTCAGGATATAAACGTGTGTATACCTACACACTAATTCATGAGATAGGAACCTCTATTAAAGCCAGTGGCTTTCGATTTAACGGCATGGTTCGTGGAAGGTATTGGCCAGAGATGAAGCGTAAACACAAAGAGAAAGCGCCAGACAAAAAGCGCTGGCTAAGAAACCTTGTCTAGCTCTATTTTAGGATGATCTGATGGCGACATTAAAGGTTCTTCTTTCGGTGGTGGTACAGGTGCTGGTTGCGGCTTGTATTTACCGAATCCTGCCACCATACGCCTAACATAGGCATCTACTGCAGCCTGTCCGCCAAGGTACGTCATTTGGGTTGATCCGGCCGTCACAACCATGGACATCAAGACGCTGCTGTCTATGGAATTGTAAATCCCGTATGCAATCAGCATCAACCACCCGATGTTCCAAGTCATTGCCGCTATGAGCTTTTTAGATCTTAGGGGCGACTTCTCTATGTTTTTGTGCAACTTCGGGTCCACGGATTTTACTCCAGAAGGTGTGGGGCGTAACGCTCTAATACAACCCTTATTTCATCAGTGTTATTTGCCAACTCTATTAAATATGTAGGAACGTACCACCCTTTATTTTGGGCGCTACGGACAAGCTTAACCAAATTAACAAAAAGACGAGGACGACCACCAATACAGATCTGTCTAGTGTGACGGGTCAACTTGTCTTTGTTGATTAGGATTCTAATCGAAGCTTCTGACTTGTTGAGTATTTCTGCTGCCTCTTGTACTGAAATTAGTGTCATGCTTACCCCCTGACAATAAAGCCTACACTATTTTATAGTAGTGCAGGCTTTAAAGGTTTTTTTAAATGTGGCTTGGGTCTGTCAGTCTTGGTCGTAGGTACCTATCATGAAACCCTTCGCCATACATTCTATTATAACAACGTGGGTGTTTTTAATCACTCCAAAACTGCGGTTAGACATGTGGTGAATACCGCAAACGCATGGTTCTATACTTCTACGAGTAACACGCATCACTTGACCTGCCAAGACCCCCAATTCGCTTTTCATTGGCAACCTAAAGTAATCTGGATGATCGGCGACTATGACCTCTGTACACTCGTCTAAACCATCAGACTCTATCGTCCTGCTGCGCGCTGCTACATAGACTTCACCTGGCTGTTGTGGACGGGTAGTAGACCAGAAAATATGGCCGTCTACTTTCGATTTAGTATCTCCCATTTCTTTAATTTCCTTTTTATTGTTTTATTCGGATGGATAAAGAGATTCATCTTATTCAAGATCTCATCTAGACTGACGTAATAGATCGGTGCGGTGGACATCCAAAAGGACCCTCCCATGGTCCAAAATGATTATACGCTATCAAATACTGTAACGCCTGATCACGATTGTAATACATGCACTCGTCTACATGAATCTTGCCAGCATGGTAGTACATCGCCTTAAAGAAGTTCTTACCCGTGTTCAAATCTAAGCAATAGTCCATGCTAACTTCTTGCTTAGTAAACTCTAACTTCACACCATCAAGATCTTCTATCGCGTCACCCGATAATAAAGGTATCTCTACCGTGCTGGTTAACGAATACTCTATCCATGCGTGACCATAACGCTTGTGCGGTGGCCTACTTAGCGTTGCGACACCATGTACCAAAAAAATCTTATCCGCGTTTACCATCTTGGATAACTCTATTGGTGGCGGCGCCCATGGAAACTTCCATTTCCCATACAATAAATAACGGGCGCTGTCCTCATAACAGTTGCCCCGTGGCTGCATTGCTTGTTTAATATCCATATCTATCTTCCCTGGACTAGTGTGATTCCATAAGAATTATACCACGCCAAAAACACCACTTCAAATACAAGCAAGCAATAGAGAAACTCCATGGACCTTATCGAATTTACTGCCCTGATGTATGTCGCCTGTATCATTACACTATGGCATTCTGGTCTGGACTGGTAACCTCTCAATTAGAAATTCTCTCCAAAATTTTTCTAGCCCAAAACACACTATGAAGATTACTTTTCTACTCATCTTTATTTATGGCGCTATCGTGATTGGTATTTGGTGGAATGATATTAAATGGTAGAGCAAATGCCTCTCTAATTAAAAAATAGAGCAAAAATTTTTTGGGGTCGGGGGCAATAGAGAGAGGAAAAAATTGCGGTCTTTGAGTAGTAAGCCCAGCAGCTATCCTGTAGGTTTTGACCTACCCCCCCACCCATGGCGGGCGTAGCGGGTCGGGTCCTTTATTCAGTTGAACGTGATCTTGTAGTTGGGTACCAAAGCCCATGGTTAAGCCATATACGTCACCTGTTTACTGGTTAAGTAGGGCTTGAATTTATTTTGCGTCAAGGCCGGCGACCCAAGACACCCAAGGCAACGCGCGGCTGTATTTTGGGGCTGTCAGGTGGTAGATCTTCACCGATTCAAGACACCAAAAGCAACCCAAGGCAACCCAAAAGCCAGACACCCAAGGCACCCAAAAGCCAGACACCCAAGACACCCAAGGCACCAAAAGCAACCCAAGGCAACCCAAGACACCCACCAAGACACCCACCAAAAGACACCCAAGACACCCAAGACACCCAAGACAAGACACCCAAAAGCAACCCAAAAGCCAAAAGCGCTTTTGACCAGCTGCCTGTTTTTGCGATTTTTTAGGCTGTACAGCCGCCCTGGTAGCGAACCTAGCCCCAAATAGGCGCCACCACATCGCCCTTTCTGGCGTATAATAAAAGGCTGTACGTCCGCACTATAAGCCAGTGTAGGCCACATGACGTGATAGTGCACCAACCAAGACAAGACACCCAAAAGCAACCCAAGGCAGCGCACCAAGACACCAAGACACCAAGACACCAAGACACCCACCAAGGCAACGCCTAAGGCAACGCCTAAGGCAACGCACCAAGGCAGCGCCTAAGGCAGCGCCTAAGGCACCCAAGGCAACGCCTAAGGCAACCCAAGGCAGCGCACCAAGGCAACGCACCAAGGCAACCCAAGGCAACCCAAGGCAGCCCTTAAGGCAACGCCTAAGGCAGCGACTAAGGCAACGCCTAAGGCAACCCAAAAACCAACCAAGGCAGCCCTTAAGGGCTACCTTAGGCAGCGCACTAAGGCAGCGCCTTAGGGCTGGTTTTTAGTCCATTGTGTCATTGCTTTTCCCGCTTGAACGTTAGTGGTTGACGTGGCGTATATATCGGTCAACAGCGCGCCTAAGGCGTCAAGGTCTGACTTGATGTCAGCCCAGCTTCTAACAAAGCCACCTGACAAGCTTGGTTGTCCTTCTAAGGCAGCCCAGAATAACTGACCAGGCTGGTTATTCTGCAACGCGTTGCAAGCCCTGCATTGATAAGACATGTTGTTTGAACACGCCCCCACAGCGACCGCGCGGCTATCGGTAGCGCCATAGGCAGCGCTTAAGGGTGAAACATCCTGTCCTTTACGCCCGACAAAGTAGAAGGGGATCAAGATGTGTCCAAGTTGTGCCGCGTTTAAGGCGCTTGTCTTGTCTTTTGCGAACGTTATAGGCGCGTTGCAAGTAATGCAACGGCCACGGCTGTATGCCGCAAGGAATCGCCTTTTTGAAGCGCTTGTGTCGTTGGTGCCGCGTGATTCCTTAGTCGGGTCACTGCTTTTGACGGTATGGATATATTGACCTTCTTGGTTAAGGTTACCTTGAATGGTAGCCGTCCATGCTGCCTTAAGGTCTTGGGTGTTGATGTTGGTGTTCAAGGTAGTGTAGGGAATATCGGTTTTAGACATGATGTTGGTCCATAGAAACAAAGATTTTAGCGCCTTGGTGATTGGTTGACACTGTGTCAACCCACCGGCACATATAATATAACATATCCAATTTCGGGCTAAAAAAGTGGACCTTAAAGCCCATGGTTAAGCCATATAGGGCTGATTTTGTTCAAAGGTCAGTCCAAGGCCCTAATTGCCTGTGGACGCCGATTATAGGTCAGTCCGGCCTATTGTTGAAAAGTGCTTTTGCTTGTCAAGGCGATATTTTGATTTATTTTAAAAACGCCCTGTTTTTAGGTACTTACATCGAAACTGGATTTTGTGGACGTAAACACCTAAAAACACTGCGTTTTTCTACTTGACCCCTGAACAGGTGAAGTAGACCAGATTTTGGACAAATTTGGGGGTACTGGGCTGAAATCCAGGAATTTTTCGTCCAGAGAGAGAGGAAAAGCTTGCATATTTCATAGCGACTCTCTGATTTTCAGTTTTCCTGGATATTTTTGATTCTATTTTAAATACTCTCTGGCCCGATAGGCGGACACAACTGCAGTGATTGTCGGGTCGTGAAAGAAAGTTCTTGTGATGGTGGTGGTGGTGTGTGCCAGAAAAGATATTCAGTACAAGGAAAAGCATTCAACCGACAAGACCACGGCCAGTCCAGAGAAGGTTGGTGTGGGTTGGCGTTCCTTGAAGTGTTTCGCCCGCACGCCTACATGAATGCACCACGCCACCAGTCTTCACGCAAAGCAGTGCATGCAAGCACCAGCCATGAAGATTCTCTATAGCGCACACGAAGAGTCAGGACCCCACGCCAGCACTACCAGTACCCAATAAGCACGCACCAGCAAACATGACAGGCGCAGCCAAAGACAAGCCCTGAACACTTCAACACCACCCTGCACACTGGACGGGCTATAAAACGGTTCACTAAACACAGCCTGTCCATGATGGGTGGATGAAGCCAGGTTGACAATGAACCACGCGTGTCACGTCAGCGGCAGGCGCCGCGCGGCAACCTGTCAAAGGATGCCCAGTGGGCTTGACACTTTGAATAAATAAAGATGGCCACCTTGCGGTCAGTCGTCAGTCACAACCACCTTGGCTTGATATATATAGTATACCCACCCACACATCCACGAACACATAGACCGACACATCAACACACTAACATACTAATATATATATCTCCCCACTGTATGTACTTACATAAGCGGTCCTGCCAGCCTTCAGGGCTTCGTGATGCCGTCATTCTATAGACCTGTCTCTCTATCTCTATCTCTATCTCTATCTCTACTTAACCCATAAACTGGTTAAGTAGCGGCAATAGAAAGCCCCGCGTTCACAGGGTATTGGAACGCGGGGCCTTGACTTTGTTTCAAATAGGACAGACACAAACTAACATCACGCAGCGTGAAGCACAAGCCAGACGAAAGCACCGTAGCCGCTGATGTGTGAAGCGATGATTAAAGAAGAAGCAATAAAGTTAGTCATTTTAATTCCGTTTAGTTTATTTTAGTGTAGTGGGTTTCCTTTCCACATATATATAATATCATTAACAGCCTGTTAAGCAAGCTTTATTTTCAACTTTCTACTTAACCTGCTAGCGGGTTAAGTAACCCGTGGTGTTTGTTTTAAAACAAATAGACCGCCTGTAACAGCGGCCTTAAGTTATGTTTTAAAACATTGGGCGGCTACTAACGTAACCGAACCATAGCGCCTGAAACAGTAAAGCTGTTACCTGGGTTGCTTAAGGTTTCAGTCAACGCGACTGATTGATTTAAGGGTAGCTTGTCAGTCCTTGGATCGGCGTCAACCATTTTGGAAAATACGATTTTGCCAGCGCGCTTGACTACTGTTCTGTAAGGAACAGATCTTGAATAGCCGTCATAGTAGTTAATCATTTGGGATTGACCTTGACGGACTACAATTCGGCGGCGGTCTTGGGTTTCATCTTCGAAGATGTCAATGCTTGGATCTTCACGAAGCGCGCCGATAGCAGTGTTGTGAAGCATAAGAACAAAGGTCATGATTGATTCGTTAGTCATTTTCTATCCGTTTAGTTTAGTTTAGTTAGTGTAAGTTGTTTTCCTTACATATATATAATATCATTAACACAGCGTTAAGCAAGCTTTATTTTGATTTATTTTATGGTAAGTTACTTACCCTGCCGGCCGGTTAAGTAGATCCGTGGACAATAAATAAATGCAAAAAACACTTGCAATGTTCCCAGGATATGCTATTATATATATGTGGGAAGGGAAACCAACCACACTAACTAAAATAAAATAAACCACGGATAAAAAACAAATGTCTAACTTCATCGCTTCTTCTATCATTATCGCTTCTTATGTCGCTGGCTACGCTGCTTTCGTTATGTTGGTTGTAACCGCTTCCTAAAAACATTCGGGGGGATTATTCCCCCCACTATCCCCCACTATCACTACACTAAAATAAACGGATAAAATATCATGATGTCATTCCCCAAACCAGTTCAGACTATCCTTGACCTTGGACTTTCCAAAGCAACCCCTGACGCGGCCTACCGTCCCTTGTACAACGCGGATCATATCATAGGTGATACTATCTTTAGTACGCGGGTTTTCACCGGCGGCGTTGTCGTGGTAGTCGGCAAGTTAACCCCTGACTATAAGCCTGTCCAAGGAAGCCAGCGCTTGTATCACTACAACGTTATGAAGTGCGGTCGCGTTGAATACTACACTAGCACACACCACAAACACCCCGAAGCTGTCTGCTAGGCAGGTGTTTGTTTTAAAGGTGCTTATGTTTTAAAACATAGGCGCCTTATTTGTTTTAAAACAAACAAGTAAGTTACTTACCCCCTAAACAGGTGAAGTAAGTTACTTACCCCCTGAACAGGTGAAGTAACTTCTTTGTAGGTGTGTGGGGGTCACACAGTCAGCCCACCACCCAACAGGAATCAGGAAGAAGCCCCCAGCGTTTTCCTTTAGCGTTTTCCTTTAGCGTTTTCATTTTTGTTTTCAAAAAGTCGTTGACACTGCTGCGCCAAGTGTGATATTATATATTTAGGTCATAGATGATCTACTTCAATAAAATAAACCAAAGGTAACTATCATGTTCAGTAACTGTTTCAGTAAGCATCCAGAAGTCGACGGACTAACCATCATCAACCGTGAAGACAATTGGCACACTGCTAAATCAATCGCTATGGCCGTAAGGAAGACCCTTAACGCAGTTCATCCTTTTGACCTGTCCGAAAAGGAATCCAACCACCATCTTAAGTCTGCTATGAATATTTATTGTAGTGATCCACGCGGCGGTCACTGGTCTAAGGGTTGGCTTGTCGAACGCGCTACCCATATGGGCGCTGACGTGTTTGGCGTTATGCCGGCCGCTGACTATCTGCACCACAACACAAGCGCTATTCCATGGAACGCCAGCGCCGTAGCCATTCATGGAATGTATCGCGTGTATGTGGTCGCCCGATTCCACGACATCAAGCACGCGCGTTGGACTGACGGTACAATGAAAACACACCCTGTCAGCCCAACCGCTGGCCCTGGCTATCAATTGGTGGTTGAAAAGTTCTACAGTAGCGCTGTGCGTTGTGCGCTGTTGAATCTGTGGGTACCGCAGGATCAAGCGCTGTTAGAATGGGATGAAAGCTACCAATAGGTAGCCCCAGGGGGGGGCCGTTAGGGGTCACCGTATACTTAACCCCTTCAGTGGTCAACTACGGCTGGACATAAGACGCTCTCTCTCTCTCTTAGGTCTGCCTCTCTCTCGCTCTCTCGCTCTCTCTGACTGTCTCTACTTAACCAGTTGAATGGTTAAGTAAATCTACTTAACCAGTCGCCCCCCCCGCTCTCTCTCGGCCACCAGCCTGCATAGAGAGGCGCCCTCTCTGCCCGCCATGACAGCCGTTCTCTCTGGATAAATAAATCAAATAAAAGGTTGACACCGCAGCGCTTATCGTGCTATTATAATTAAGAACGGGATACCGACACACTAAAATAAAAAGGACTGACTATCATGACTGCACTATCTATCTTCCGCGTTGGCGACTTTGACCTTAACCTTCACGCTGCAAGCGCGCTTCCACAGTGGGTTCACAGCCTTGTAAACAATATCGGACTATTCAAGCCTACCCGCTTAATCAGCCATGGCGGCCAATCCATGTTCTTCTTCTGTGACCTGATTGGCAGCCGATTCGCAGCGAAGCACTGCCCCAGTCACCTTAGCGACGCAAGCAACGACCTACGAAACGACTGCCTAAGCCAGATGGCAGACACCCGCCAGATCCTGATTGACAGCGCGCCCGCTGGCGTTACTGTCAACGCGCTGACGGTTGGCGGTGAACACACAAGCTACATGACCTACCCTGTTCCCGCTGCCATGGCCGATGGGCAGGCCGTGTACTTTGAAGAAGTAGAATATGAAGTTGATGGCGCTGTGAAGACAGTGCTGGGCTTCATCTACATAGATGCCGCTGGAAAACAAAACTGGCATGTGGTGGAAGGCTGGCCTACCCTGTAGGCTGCCCCCAGAATCGCTACCATGGCCCCCAGAGAGGGGCCTTCGTCGTTTGGCCCTGGCTGCGCCGAGAGAGAGAACACCCCTTTACTGGTTAAGTAGATTTACTTAACCCATTAAGTGGTTAAGTAGATTTAGTAGCGGGAAGCGACACCCTTTATATTTTAAGGGTGCCGCTAAACCACTATCAAACTAACTAACTATCACGGACCTATACAAATTATTTCAAATCATAATAAAGGTGGGGGCATAACGCCCCCGTTAAATCTAACCTAGATCGAATACTTCACCAGGCGCTAATTCAGGATCGCCGTTTAAAATATAGGCGATGTTGTGTTGCGCGCAGAATCTGCGAACGTCGCCCACATGCTGCGAAGTGGTTTGCGATTGAAAACCAATTCCGCCGGACGTGTGATCATGGACCGTTAAAATGCCATCCACAAATTCTGCAATAGGAAGTGAATATGAGAACAGGGTAAACCGGCCAGTTTTCCAACTGGGGATAGCACGCATTGCATAACGCCGCGCGCGCTTGCTATAGGTGCCGTTCTCTGGGTTGCCGTCAACAAAGGATCCGATAACTGAATATTTAGTAGCCATGTCATATCCCCCTATGCCGCGTTCAGTGCTGAAAAGACGAAGACGCCGTAAGTGAAAACATAGATGGACAGGCTAAAGGCGATTGCAAGTTTATCACGCATGATAATATTTTCCTTTTGGTTTATTTTATTTTAGTTTTATGTGGCTTGGTTTCCCTTTCCACCTATATATAATAGCATTAACACAGCGTATTGCAAGTGTTATTTTGATTTATTTTAGTGTTAGTGTGTAACCTACTTCACCCCTTTACTGGTTAAGTAAAATCTACTTACCCTATCAAGGGGTTAAGTAATCTCTGCAGATAAAACACAGAGATGAAAACGACTTAGAGGAATGAAGCGGGGGTTATTCACTTCATTCCTCTTTTTCATTTCTCTTTTTCCTTTTTCCCTCTCTCTCTCTTATCCGAAGTAGCACCTCTTTAGACTTTGGCCTAACTTGTTGGTGTTCTTTCTGCGTCTTCTTATCTTTTTAGCCGGCATCTCCTCGAAGCCGTCAAACCAGCGACCGCGCTTTGATAAATCGCTACAGGTTGACCCGCTTGTTTCTGGGTCTTTACAGTGAGCGACAGCCTCTTCTCTGGTCAAGCCAGTTTTAATGACTACATTCCGTCCGCCAAACACCATTCGAACGATTTGATAATTTCTATTGGTCATTACGCACCTCCACAAGAACTTCAGCAGGGATTTCGAGATAGCCATCTGGATCCATACAATCCTCTAAGTAGGATGAATCGTAATCATCCAAATCAATGATCAACACGTCATGACGATAGCCTGCTTTGTCGCCGCAACAATCACAAGAAGCATTAGAGAAGTAAATACAATGATCTCCATCCTCATCTGGGACTGATTGCATTGAATGATTTGGTGGGACGAACTTCTTAAGCGCTTGTTCAACCTCCTCCCAGCGCTTCTGTGATTCGTCGCCTTCATAGTGAAAGTCGAATACGGTAGCATCACCTGTATGGTGATAGTTAAAGCAGTCCTCGCATATTGATAATGGCATAGCGCACCTTTTATTTTATTGGGTTTAGTTTATTGATATGAAGCCATCGCCTCATATATAATATATAGCATGACAATAGCGTCAATGTCAACAGGTTTTTTATTTTAAAGGCCGCAAAGCATATACACCTCAAAGCCCTGCCTCTTCCTCTCTCTTCCTCTCTCTGCCTCTCTCTTCTTCTTAACCACTTAAGGGGGTAAGTAGGTCTTCGCCCACCAAATAACACGTGATATATTTTATATTTAAGTTGACACAGGCAAGAATAACGTGCTATTATAATAGTGAGGGAAGGGAAACCAACCTCACTAAACAATAAACCCAATAAAATAAAAGGTCTGTTATGACTCTACAAAATGCAATCGACGTTCGCTCTTCCTATGAAACCAACAAAAAGAAGGTCAAGTCCTCTGAAATTAAAGACGCCCTCACCGCCTTGGATGTAACTGGCTTAAGCAAGGTTAAGAAGGCGGACGCCTATACCGCTCTCTGCCAAATCATCTCTCTCTGTGAAAACATCGGATTCAATGAAGTTGTATCATACAATGAATTAGAAGCACGCTACAACATGATGATG
>Ga0163179_10000360_pt1 | contig 32555 bp, 18 predicted proteins | sample AtlANTMetagenome_FD_109643 | JGI IMG/M metagenome (GOLD analysis project Ga0163179, IMG submission 109643) | Marine eukaryotic phytoplankton communities from the Atlantic Ocean - Atlantic ANT 2 Metagenome | ecosystem: Environmental > Aquatic > Marine > Oceanic | place: North Atlantic Ocean... | reverse complement strand
GGCCGCAAGCGACTGGTTGTAGAGAAGAAACGACCGGCCGTCCGCCTCACCCTGAGCATTGTATACGTTCACGCCATCCGGCAGCCCGCTGAGAAGGAGACGGAAGGCGGGGATGGAGAACGGGTTGTTGTTGGTGATGGTCACCGTCTGCTTGAAGAGCGCGGTCTGGAAGTCGAGGCTCATCTCACCTGCGGTGGCATTGACGCTGGAAGGGCTCACCACGCTGGTCCCCTCGCTTGCGGAGTCATCTTCCGGGTTGATGCGTGGTTCATTCGCCGCGGCAAGGGTTGCGGAGGTTATGATGCTGTTTGCTCCGCCGGGGATGGAGGACGGAACGCTGTAGACGACCTGAAGGGAGGCGCTCTCGCCCCGGGGCAGGTCGTCGATGACCCAGTCCGACTGATTTCCGTTGGTCAGGGTCACGCCCGCTGGAAGATTGCGCTCCAGATTGACAGTCACGCCACTGGCATCGCTAGGCCCGCTGTTTGTGATAAGGACCGTATGGGTGAGGTTTCCCGGCAGGTTGAAGCCTGCGAGCACAGGGTCCCGGGATTCCGCCACGGTAAGGATGAGGTCGGTTTCTCTCCTGATGGAAGCGCTGGCCGTGATGGCGTTGTTCTGCGGGTTGACGTCGGTCTGGTCGAGGGAGGCTACCGAGGCCTGGTTGATGATCGTATCGCTGCCTGCGGGGGCCGATGGGCCGACCGTCAGGGTGAGTCGAAGGATGGTGGTTGTCCCGACCGGCAGCTCGCCGATGGTCCAAAGGTCTTCGGCAAGGCTTGTGCCGGATCCGGCTTCCACGGAGCTAAGGATTACTCCTGGTGGCAGGGTCAGGGCCTCCCGGACTGTTACTCCGGTCGCAAAGGACGGCCCGTGGTTGGTGAGCGTTACGAGGTATTCCAGATTCTCCGGTTCGGACCCTGCGACGACCGGGTCGGTTGGTAGTATCGTGTTGGTAATCTGGAGGTCTACCCTGGTGACGATGGAGGTGGAGGCTGTGGCGGCGGACAATCCGGATGAATTGTTCTCATTCACGGTTGCGAGGGTGGCAGCGCTGGAAATTGTATCTGTTCCGGCGGCAGCGGTTGGTCCCACCGTGAGGAAGATGGTCAGGGATGCAGTCGCGCCCGGGGAGAGCGTTCCGAGCTCCCAGGTGCTGTTGTCGAAGGATCCTTCCCCTGGGACGATGCTCTCGACGATGACGCCGGCGGGCAGGGTAAGCGCCTCCGCGATGGTCACGCCGGTTGCCGTGGAAGGTCCACTGTTGCTTGCGGTAACCGTATAAACGAGGTTGTTTCTGCCAGATCCCGCGACCACGGGTTCGGCGGAAGCCGTCTGGGTGAGGCTGACTGAGACGATGGGGGTAACCACCAGTGTATCGTTGGCAACGCCACTGTTACCGAGCGAGCTTGTGAGTTCGCCGGTAGTGTTCTCATAGGTTCCCCCCTCCTGGCTGATCACGTTAAGGCGTACGGTGCACACGGTGCCTGCCGGCACGGTGCCGCCGGTGTATGAGAAGGACGACGCGCCAGGGCCGGCACTGACGCTTCCGGCCAGACAGGTGCTGGAATAGTTTATCGGGTTGGCGAGAACGAGTCCGTCTGGCAGCACATCGGTGAAAGAGACGTTGTTGGCGTCCAGAGTGGAAGTGGAGTTGTCGATGGTGTAGGTAAGCGTCGCCGCCTGTCCGGCATTCAGATTGGATGGGGCAAAGGATTGTGTGAACCGGGGCGGAGGGAGCACGGCGATTGTCGCAGAGGACGCCGGGCTCTGTCCCAGGGAAGAGTTGAGAGCGCTTGTCGCGGTGAGGTAGTTGCCAGGGACCGCGCTGGTGACCTCGAAGGTCACAACACAGGTCTCACCGGCTGGGACGGAACTTCCGCTCAGTCCAATCTGCCCGGTTCCGGCTCCAGTGAGGATTTCACCGCCCGGGCAGGTCTTTGCAACGTTCAGGGGCTGCACGAGGACCAATCCATCGGGAAGGGTGGCGGAGAAATTCAGATCCGTGGCCGCGAGGGCGCTGAGGCTGTTGTCGATGGTGAAGGTGAGAATGCTGTTTCCACTCCCGGGAATCGCCGGGGCTGTGAAGCTCGCTGCGAGGGTCGGGGGAATGGGCTCCACCGTGAGGATGTCGCTGGCGGGAAGGGCTGCTCTTGCCACTCCGCTGACTTCCGCACTCAAGCGACTGGTGACATTGAGGTGCGTCCCAAAGGGGGCATTCACGGGGACAGAGACGTCCACGCTGAAGGCGCATGTCTCTCCCGGCAGGAGTGTGCCTCCGGCGATTGAGAGAAGGTCTGTGCCCGAGATGCTGGAGCCGGGCCCACAGGGCTCTATATTGATCTCGGGAACCTCGATCCGGATGTCATCGAACCAAACCCGCACGACCTCGCTGGCGGAGGTGGTTCGGTTGGTGTAGGCGCCAACGATGAGGGTATGCGCTCCGGCCCCGAGGAAGACATCGATGGAAGCAGTCCGCCATCCCGAATCCTGGGCGTTCTGGTTATCATTGGTGCCATCAAACCGGAGCAGAGAGCTGTTTGGCCCGTCTCCCTGGCGGGTTCCATTCACGGTGAGAACGGCTTCCCCATACTCCCCATTGTCATAATCCCCGGAGAGGTTGATCCGATAGCGAAGATTGATGGTGGCCACGGCCGCTTCCTCGAGAGTGAATTCGCGGGTCCAGCCGCCCGAGCTTTGGGGGCTGAAGAAGTTGGCGAAGAAGCCCTGGCCCCCGGTCTGGACCTGCAGGGCTCCACCGGAGAACCCTGCCCCTGGCTCAAGCTGGCCCGAGGAAAAATCCGGATCCGCCTCGTCCTGGAAAGGATCGTCGACGTAGGAGAATCCTCCGGTGGGAGCCTGAGAACCGGGCACGAGCTGTGCCTGGAAGCCGGCATCGCTGCTATCAAGGCTGGTCTGGTGGACCTCCACGGCGATGGAGTTGATGCCTTCGACCAGCACCCCGTTCAGGTTGACCCCGGCAGAAGAGAAGGACGCTTCCGTACCGAGTCCGGAGAGGGTGGTGGTGCCCACTTCCCCGGCGGGCATGCTCGGGGTCCGGAAGACCTCGGTTCCATTGATGTAAAAAATAGCACCATCATCGACGAGGTAATCGAGCAGCCACTCCGGTTCGGCCAGTTGCTCCGCGGTTAGTTCGAAGGTGTTGCGGAACAGGTAGGTGGTCACAAGATTCTGTCCGTTGGGTGCGGCGTCGATGCCGAAGAGCAGGTCGGGAGCTCCCGGGAAGGCGTCAATCGTGCCAACCTGGATAGGGACGAGCTCGGATTCCCAGGGGCCGATGGTGGAGGTCACGACATCAAAATCGGCGGAGTTCCACGGATTGCCTTCCCCGTCGGTGGGATAGCTCTGGTTCGCCCCGTTTTCATTTTCGATGCGATCGAGATACTCCCATTCCGGACCGATGACTGGGCCACCATCTGCTCCATCGAACCCGGCATTGACGAGTGTACCTCCCCGGGTGGGGATCTCGGTCGCCACGAGGCCAGGCAGGGTGGCTTCGAGGTCATCGGTGAACTCGAGATTGGTGATCGTTTCCGTGGGACTGTTATTGGTAATGGAGAACTCGAGTCTGCCTGTGGCCCCCGGAGCGACCGGGTTATCGAGGAATTCCTTGGTGAAGGTCACATCCAGAATCGCAGAGGGATCCAGAACCTCCAGCTGGGCGACCGCGCGCCCTCCGGAAACAGGGGCGTTACTGCTGGCATCCTGCGCCGTAAGGTTCTCGGACAGGCTAAGGTGAATGCCCGGGCTGACTCCCACTACTTCCAGAGTGAGGGTGCAGGTTTCACCTGCAGGTAGCGGAATTGGGTCTTCCGGAGAGACTTCGATCGCCTGCGTCCCGTTGATTGCGGTAATGCTGATGCCCGGACATGAGGTGGAGACGGATGGAGGAGTTGCGATGGCAATACCAGCGGGAAAAAGATCGCTTACCGAGAGATTCAGGACGTCCTCCGTTCCCTGGTTTTCGATGGTGTATACCAAGGTTGACCTTCCTCCGAGGGCAACGAGATCGGGAACAAAGCGTTTGCTGAACCCGAGAGCGACGGTCTCCGTGGTGGTCAGGGTGACGCTCGTGTTGTCGCTTGGTCCGGCATTGGAGCTGAAGTCGGTGATGGAGAAGTCGTGGGGCCCGGCTGCGAGGGCAGTCACGATGGCCCTGACTTCGCAGGAACCGCTGGCGGACACGGCGCCCCCACTGAAGCGCAGGAGGCTCCCGTCCCCTTCTATGGCGAGGACGCCCCCGCACTCGCTGAGCGGTCCGCTTATCCTGATTCCCTGGGGCACAGGCAGAGTGAACCCAATATTGCCGATGGGGTCCTCGTTGGCACCATTATCAATCGTGATGGTCAGTTCGGAGCTGCTCCCCACTCCGATTTCGTCGGGCGAGAGTGCCATTGAGACCGCCGGTGACGATTGGGCGGCGGACCAGAGGGGTGTCAGAAGGATGATGGCTCCGAGGACGAGGCGACTGATTCCTACTGCGGGTGGGCGGCGAGAGAGAAAAAATGGGTTCATTGCAGGCAAATGAGGGCGCTCAGGGGGCGGAGCGGGGGCACAGTGCGGATGGAGGGATTCGGAAACAAACTAAATCCCTGCGTTTTTACGGCATTTGCGGGCGGGCTCGGAACTGAGGAAGCTCTTCAGGATTACCGTTTTTGGGTGAGTTTTAGGGCTAAAAACAGCGGATTAGGGGGTGTTGAGGCGGAGGTTAATAACAAACCCGGCTTGAACGACATGATAATTTCAGCGAGGTTATTCCCATCCCCGCACGCCCCCGGTCCTGAGAGGACTTGTGCGGGAGCACCCAAATCCATGAAGTTCACGAGCCCTAAGACTCGCGCAAACCCAAGTGCGGGGTTTACCATGCTGGAGCTGCTTATTGCCATGGCTGTTGTGATGGTCCTGGCAGGCATCACCCTGCAGGTGATGAATAGTGTCCGGCAGAAGGCCTACCTCGCCCGTGCGACCCAGAAGATCAAGGATCTCGGCCAGGCCTTTGTGACCTACACCAGCGATAACGGGGGCCTGCTTCCCCGGGAGAATTATTCCGGCTCGGGGGATACGTGGGATGCCGCCTCTGATGAAGAGGCGCGGGAGGTTTGGTACAATGCCCTGCCTACCCAGATGGGCTTTCAGTCGGTGGGAGAAATAGGGGAAGACGGCAAGCCCCACATCTTCTATGAGGAATCCTACCCTCTCTTCGTGCCCGGGGCTCCCTACCCGAAGAGTGACAAAAAGCTCGAGGAACCGATGTATGCCATCGGGATGAACAGTCGTTTGCAGCGCCGCGAGAATGACACGGGGAACAAGCCGCAGGGCACAATCGCTTCCATCCAGGAGCCGGTCAATACGGTCATCTTCCTAGAGCGCGGCATGCCCAAGGACAAGAAGGTGGTCCGGTCGCAGGCCAATTTTTCCGGGTCTCCGAAGGCAGGACCCAAGGCCTTTGCCGGCCGGCATAACCAGCAGGGCCTTCTGCTCTTTGCGGATGGTCACGTGGAACCGAAGCTGCCCTCGGAGATCATCACCGGAAGTGGCAAGGTGAAGACTCTGGAAGACGGCAGCAGCGTGATTTGGACCCGCGACCCTGACGATGACCCCAACTAGGGGCGGCGGACCAGCTTCCATGCAGAGGGAAACGTTCCCGGGAACTATCGGGGCTTTCCTGCGCTCGCCGTGGGGATGGGCCTGGCACCTCCTGATCCCGGGGTGCTCAGCTCCCGTTGCAGCCACTGCAGGCCGGTCAGGTTGTCCTGGAGGACCGCCCGGGTATCGAGGTGGCTCTGGTGATCAATGATCCCGACCGGACCCTGATAGCCACTTTCGAGCACGGCCCGGAGCATGGCCAGTTCGTGTCGGCCCTGGCCGAGAGTCAGGATCTTTGGTCTCGCACCGGGGTTCATTCCATTGAGGTTGAGGCAATGAAGGTAGCGTTGCATCAGTTTGAGGGCGGAGGGCCAGTTCCTGATGTGGTCGTGTCCGTGGTGCCAGTTGTAGACGATTCCAACGTGTGTGTGCCCGAGTTCATGGAGGGTCTGGCAGACGGCTACCAGGTTGGCGGGTTCTCCGCCCCACCCCCCGTGATTGTAGAGACTGAGCTTGCACCCAAGGCCCGCAGTTTCTTTTGCGAGTGGGATCAGGGCTGCTGCCGCAGCGGCGACATTCGCGGACTGGGTGGGCCTTCCCGGGCTGGCCAGGCTGTGCCAGATCTGAGGGTGGAGATTGTGTTTTCTGAAAAGGCGGAAGGCCTCCTCATGCCGTCCCCAGAAGGCAAAGTACTCGATATCGTGTTTTTTATACTGCAGGATTTCCTCTTCAAACTCGGCAACGTTCCGGGTGCGCCAGTCGTAGGCACAGCGTTTCAGTCCCAGCTCGGCGAGCATGGCTGCACGTTCCGCGGGGCCACGTTTGTGGGCGTCGAAGGGCACGATGCACCAGGCAACCAGTTTTTCCCGGTCGAGGTTGGAAGGCCGCTCGACGGCCGGGCAGTTTGTCGCAGCTGTCAGGCACACTGTTGCGAGGAGAAGCCTTGCCGTGTGGAGCATGAGGGGATTCTAGCGGGTCCCGAGTTCTGCTGTCGAGGACATGGAATCTGTCCTCGCCTTTCCTTGCGCGAATCCTAACCTCCGGGCTGCCATGAGAGGAATTCTCTACCTTGTTTTTTGCAGTCTGTGTCTCAGTGCGTCTGCCGGGGCCGAAAACTGGCCTTCCTGGCGAGGGGACCTCCTGGGTTCCGGAGTAACCTCGGAAACGCAGTTGCCCCGCCAGTGGGGCCCGAAGAAGAACCTGCGCTGGCGTATTGCGTTGCCTGAGCGGGGGAACTCGACCCCTGTGGTAGACGCGAAGCGCGTGTTCCTGACCCAGGCCATGACGGCTGGGAATTGGAGAGGATTGATCTGCCTTGACCGGAAGACGGGCAAGGAGATCTGGAAGAAAGGAGTGATCTACAAGCCGGAGGAGCGTAGTCACCGGGCCAATCCCTACTGCTCGGCCTCGCCTGCGACGAATGGCCGGATCGTGGTGGCTTCCTTCGGCTCGGCGGGAGTGGCTGCATACGACCTGGAGGGCAAGCAACTCTGGCACCGCGACCTGGGTGCCATTGATCATGTGTGGGGGAACTCGACCTCCCCTGTGCTCTATGAAGATCTTGTGATCCACTATCACGGGCCAGCGAAGGATGCGGTTCTCTATGGCCTGGACGCGAGGACGGGAGAGACGCGCTGGGAGTGGAAAGAGCCGGCATGGAAGCCCGGCAAGCGAACGGACGGTTTCCAAGGGCGTGAGGATGAGGGGGTCATTGGGTCCTTCAGCACTCCCATCGTGGTAAAGGGCGGAACGAGAACCGAGCTCATCATGAGCTTTCCGATGGAGTTGAAATCCTTCGACCCGCGGAATGGGAAGGTGCTCTGGACGTGTTCCGGGCTCAGCCCCCTGGTTTACACTTCGCCGGTTTACTCCGATGGAATCGTGGTTGCGATGGGCGGCTACAAGGGGAACTCGATTGGCGTAAAACTGGGAGGGCATGGCAATGTCACGGAATCCCGTCGCCTCTGGCAGGAAGTTCGGCACAACGGTGGCATCGGCACGGGTGTGGTGGTGGGGGACCATCATTACTACCACAATTCAGGAGGAGTCGTCTTTTGCGACAGCATGAAGTCGGGCAGGACAATCTGGAAGGACCGTCTTCCGGGAGCGGGAAAATCGTGGGGGTCATTCGTGCGCTCGGGTGAGCTGATCTACACCCTGAGCCAGGCTGGGGATACCGTGGTGTTCAGGGCCTCTCCCGAGAAGCTTGAGGTGGTGGCCCGGAGTGATGTGGACGAAGAAACAAATTCCTCCCTGGCTGTTTCGGGTGGCGAGGTGTTTCTTCGAACCCACAAGGCCCTCTGGTGTTTTGCAGTGAAACCGGAGGCCTGATCCCGGACTTCCGTAATCTGCTCGCCTGCTGTTACACTCGTGATCAGCATGATCCCATGATGACAGATAGACGGACATCCGGTGGGCGAAATGGATTGCGTGTGCTGGTGGCGCTGCTCGCGGTGACGGTGGCGGATGCCAGTGATGAGCCGGTTCTTGTCGGGGTGTCCAAGGTGGATGTCACACCCACTCACCCGGTGGTGCTCGCGGGTTACGGTGGGCGCACGGCGGAATTCGAGGGAGTGGATGCGAAGTTGTGGGCGCGGGCCATGGTGATCGGAGAGAGGGATCCCGTCGCCATCGTGGTTCTGGACAACTGCGGGGTGCCAGCTGCGGTGAAGGAGCGCGTGGTGAACAGACTGGGCGATGCCGGGATAACGCCCGAGCGTCTCGTGGTGGCTGTGACGCATACGCACAACGCACCCAGCCTGATGGGCTACGCCCGAATTCTGTGGGCGGGCCGCACGACCCGTGAGCAGGAAGAGCGGATGGAACGTTATACCGAGTTTGCTGCAGAGAAAATGGCGCAGGCGATAATGGAAGCCTTGGAGAAGCGTGAGCCTGCGTATCTCTCCTGGGCACAGGGACGGGCAACCTTTGGTGGAAACCGTCGCGTCCTCGCCGATGGGCAGTGGAGGGGGTTCGGTCACCAGCGGGACGCCCCGGTGGATCACAGCCTGCCGGTTCTCGCAGCCCGGGACGAGGCGGGGGAGGTCAAGGTTCTGTGGGCGAACTATGCCTGTCACTGCACCACGGTAGGCGGGCGGAACCACGTGGGTGGAGACTGGGCGGGTTATGCCAACGAGGCGATGGAGGCGGCATTTCCCGGGGCGACGTCCCTCATGTCCATTGGGTGTGGTGCGGATATCGGTCCCCAGCCGGGAGGGGGACTGCAGGTCGCGAAGGACCACGGTGAGGCCATTGGAGTGGAAGTGAAACGGCTTCTGGGAGGCGGGATGAGAAAGCTGGCCTCCGCCCCCTTGGTGTCCGGGAAAACCGTTGCGCTCCCCCTCGCTGAGCCCAAGCCGCGATCCTACTGGGAAGAGATGAAGACCAGGGGCTCGTTCAACGGCCAGCTGGCCAGCTCCATGCTTGCACGCCTTGATGCGGGTGGACGGATTCCGGCGCATGTTTCCTACCCGGTGACCAGTTGGAAGTTTGGAACGGACCTCGCCATGGTGTTCCTGCCAGGTGAGGTGGTGGTGGACTATGCGGTGCGACTCAACCGTGAGCTGGCCTGGCCGCGTCTCTGGCTCACCGCGTGGGCGAATGACATGCCGGGGTATATTCCAAGCAGGAGGGTGCTGGCGGAGGGTGGATACGAAGCCGATTTCTCGCAGGTGTATTACGATCAGCCGGGTCGCTACAAGCCGGAGGTCGAAGAGGTCGTCATTGCTGCCGTGCGGGAGGTCGTGGGGGAGGAGTTCCTTGCTGCCGTCGGGCAGAAACCCGCTCCTTTTCACGCCCAGGCCAGTCTGGCTGAGGAAGCCTTCAGGCGCCTGAGGGGGTGGGCCTCGGGAAAGCGTAGAGAGGAAGAGGTGCTTTTTCTCAACCAGGTGCGCGCCCTTGCGAGCCACGCGGGGGAGGCAGTGGATATCCGGACGTTAAAGGGTGGAGAGACTACAAGCTGGCACAACTTTGCCGGGGATTTCACACAACGAGTGTTTATCAGGCAGCAGAAGAAGGGGGCCGGGCTCTCGTGGGAGTCTCCGGTATTCGATAGCAAAAACCGGGGGGGTGCCCGCGTATGCTTCACGGGTGGCATGGGGTGGGAAACAGAACCGCAGACTGATGGATTTCTGCTGCTGGTGAATGGGGAGGAGAAGCTGAGGTTTGACGTCACGCGCAAGTTCACCCGGTGGTATTCCGAGGACAAGACGGTGGAGCTTCTCTACCTGCCCACCTGGACCTCTGCTCTCGATTCGGGAGGATTCTTTTTCATTTCTCTGCCTGATGAGCCGGTCACCGGAAAGGACACTCTTTCTTTCAGTGTCCGCTCGCTGGGGGAAGGCTCCAAGCGATGGTTCGCAGTGGACGTCCGACAGGAGACGGAAAAACACCTGGAGAGACTCCAGCGAGCGCTTGCGCCCTGAGAACGGGTGCCCCCCCGGCATTCAGGGCAAACGCGTTGTTTTCCGATTTCGGGAAGGGAGAGGCGCGCCGGGAGGTAAGACGGGGGCCCGTGCTCAGAGGTGAACAGTCTGTGCCGGTTGTCCCTTCCTACCTCTCCGCCCTGTCAGGAATGGTCCCCAGATTTGCAGGGGGGACTCTTTCGCATCGAAGTCGATCCGGGGCGAAAGCCCTGCAAACTGCAGGAGGCGGGGTTCCTAAGGGAGGCGCGGGCGGGCAGGGCCGGAGAGGAAGGTGACGGGATGGCAAAAAGACTGGCGTCGCAGGACGGGATCTGGAGAATTCCAAGGCACACTTAAGAAACATGAAACCGATTATCACACTTGCTCTCGCCCTCGGACTCAGCGCCACACCTCTCCTTGCGGATCATCATCAGTTGCCCAAGCCGGACAAGGATGGCTGGATTACCCTCTTCAACGGGAAGGACCTGACCGGTTGGGACGGCAATCCGGAAGTCTGGACGGTCAAGGATGGCTATATCTCCGGACAGATCGCAAAGCTGCAGGGCGGAAATACCTTCCTGGTCTGTAAGCACGCCTTTGCCGATTTTGAGCTCGAGGCAGAGTGGGTCCTGGTGGACGGGAAGGGAAACAGCGGGATTCAGATTCGCTCCAAGCAATCCGAGCGTGGTGCGAATAAGTGGGTGGTCAAGGGCTATCAGGCTGACATCGGGAATGGATGGTATGGTAAGCTCTATGAGGAAGGTGGCCGGGGGGTCCTGGCCGGCAAGTACAAGAACAAGCCGGTTATCAAGAAGGAGAATGGGTGGAACACCTATAAGATTACAGCGAAGGGAACCAAGCTCATCCAGGAACTGAATGGAGTGGTGACCATTGAGTTTGACGACAAGGACGCCAGCAAGGCGGCCAAGGAAGGGATCATCGGGTTGCAGTATCACGTCCCGGGCGGATTCGAAGTCCGGTTCCGCAATATCAGGATCAAGCCGCTCAAGTAGCGAGCGATCCGGATGGACATCAGGTCCTTTGGGAGGCGGTCGGGAACGACCGCCTCAATCCTTTCGGGACAGGGTCGAGCCGTTCCAGAGCAGGTTCGGAACTCAGGAATGGGTTGGCGAACCGGGAAGGCGGGGAGCATCCAGCAACGCATCGGTATCGAGAGGAGTGGTTGGAGGTCCGGTGGGTGAGGGGTCGGTGGGGTGATCCTCCCGGGACGATTCCGGAGGATCGGGTGCGAGTGCAGGCAGGTGCTCGAGACTGTGTTTTCTGGTCGTGTTCTTCCGGGTGGGCGCGCGGCGCAATAGTTTCTGGCCAGGTTCTATGGTCGCTGCCTGATCTGATTCGCCTTCGGTCTCCTGCGCGGCGTGAGCAAGGGAGGGAAGAGCTTTGAAGAGTTTTCTGCCGGGCGCATTGATGGAAGCGCGTAGTGGATCAGAGGATGTAAGGAGCTTGCGAGGTTTCCCGGCCTCTTCCTTCTCCTCCTCCAGATCCTCAGGGGAGGCATGTTCGCCTGGCACAAGCAGGGGGACGGTCTTGGGAGGCTGGACCTGGAGTTGGGGCGCCTTCGGAGCGCGGGCCTCGCCGCGTTCAAGGACCTCGATATCTTCATCCTCGTGGGAAGGAATAATGAATTTTGTTCCGCACGAGAGGCACCGGTTCTTGCGGCCAACATGTTCTTTCCCGGCCTTGAACACGGTTGCACAAACTGGACACGATATTCTCACGCTGTGCCCCGTTATTAGGTCGGAGGAGGTCAGATTTCAAGTGCCGAGAACGGGGGTATGGCCGCATGCAGAAAGGGACTGCGATTGCAAAAAAGCGGAAGGCAGACTGCCCCGTCTTGAGGAATCAAAAGATCGGCCGGGAGTTGGTCCGTAAAACGACCAGGGAGGTCTTCCAATACTACGCGATAATCTCTCTGATCACCTGACCATGCACATCAGTGAGACGGAAGTCCCGCCCCTTGAAGCGGTAGGTAAGCCCCTCGTGGTCGATGCCCAGCAGGTGAAGGATGGTGGCTTGGAGGTCATGGACGTGAAAGGGGTCCTGAGTGATGTTGTAGCCGAACTCGCAGGTTTCTCCGTATAATGCTCCGGGCTTTATGCCGCCGCCTGCCATCCACATCGAGAAGCAACGCGGGTGGTGGTCGCGCCCGAAGTTCTTGCTCCGGGTCTGTGCGTAGGTGGTCCTCCCGAATTCACCGCCCCAGATCACGAGGGTATCCTCGAGAAGACCGCGGGCCTTGAGGTCCTGAAGGAGTGCGCTTGATGCCTTGTCCACCGTATTGATCTTGTTCTTGATGCCATTTGTAATTCCGTCGTGGTGGTCCCAGCCCCGGTCGTAGAGTTGAATGAAACGAACCCCGGCTTCGGCGAGGCGACGGGCGAGGAGGCAGTTGGCGGCGAAGGAGGGCTTGCCGGGCTGAGCCCCGTAGCTCTCGAGGACGCTCTTTGATTCGCGTGAGATGTCCATCAGTTCCGGCACCGAAGACTGCATCCGATAGGCCAGTTGGAAGGCATCAATGCGAGCCTCGATTTCGGGGTCTCCGACCTGTTGCTGCTTGAGCTGGTTCAGGGCGCTGATGCGGTCGATGGTTTTTCTGCGGTTCTCCCTCGACATGCCTCGAGGGTTGGAGAGAAAGAGGACGGGGTCGCCGGAGGACTGGAACTTCACGCCCTGGTGCCTGCTGGGAAGGAACCCGTTGTGCCAGTAACGGCTGGGAACCGGTTGCCCGCCTCCGGAGAGCAGGACGACGAAGGCAGGGAGATTCTCGTTGTCGCTGCCGAGGCCGTAGCTGAGCCAGGAGCCCATGCTGGGGCGCCCGCTCAAGGGGCTGCCGGTTTGCAGGAAGGTGACCGCCGGGTCGTGGTTGATGGGATCGGTAAAAGCGCTGCGGATCATGCAGATGTCATCCGCGATGCCGGGCATGTGCCTGAAGAGGGTGTTCATCTCGATGCCGGCCTGTCCATGTCGGGCAAACTTGTGCTGGGAAGACATCACGTTGATGGTGCCCTGCGTGCTCGTCATGGTCGTGAGTCGCTGGTCTCCGCGGACCTCGGCGGGAAGAGGTTTGCCGTCCCACCGGGCGAGGCCGGGTTTCGGATCGAAAGTCTCGAGTTGCGAGGGGCCACCCGACATGTGCAGGTAGATGACTCTCTTGGCCCGGGGCGCGAGGTTGGGAGCGCCTAGGGCTCCCGCGCCGGGGCTGGCTTGCGAGGAGGCGAAGAGATGTGCGAGGGAGGCAGACCCCAGTCCGAGGGAGGTGCGGGCCAGAAAGGCACGACGGGTCCGGGGATCCTGCATCAGAGTTTCAGTCTTCATGGTTCAGCTTCCGGGTGGCTCATTCCCGAGTGATGGTTTCGTCCAAATTGAGAAGGATGTTTGCAAGGGCTGTCCAGGCCGCCAGTTCGGCTGGATCAATTCCCTCGGGGGTGGCGGCCTTTCCGTTCGCGATGAGTTGTCCGGCGGCCGCCCTGTCGGCAGCATATTCGGCACGCTGTTCGGCGAGGGTATCCCGCAGCACGGCGAATTCAGCCGGGTTGGGCGGCCGCGAGGTGGCGGCTGTGAAGGCGAAGGCGAGGCGGTCCTCGTCGTGGGCTCCGCCTTCTCTGAGGATACGTTGCCCGAACACGCGGGCGGCTTCGACAAAGGTGGGATCATTGAGAGTGACGAGAGCCTGCAGGGGTGTGTTGGTTCGAGGGCGATTGACGGAGCAGAATTCGCGGCTCGGCGCGTCGAAGATCTGAAAGGTGGGATAGAGCATGGTACGCCGCCAGAACGTGTAGAGGCCCCGTCGGTAGAGTGCTCCGTCGCTGCTCTCCTTCCAGCCCTTTCCGATACTGCTGAGGTAGTTGGCCGGCTGGTAGGGGTAGACGCTTGGGCCGCCGATCTCAGGATTGAACAATCCGCTGATGGAGAGGGCTCCATCGCGTAGTTCCTCGGCGGAGAGGCGAAAGCGGGGGGCCCGTGCGAGGAACCGGTTGGCAGGGTCGATCTCGTGGTAGCGCTGGCGGTTCACGGAAGACTGCCGGTAGGCCGCGGAGCTGATGATCATGGTCTGCAGGCGCTTGATATCCCAGCCGTGCTCGACGAAGTCGGCGGCCAGCCAGTCCAGAAGCGCAGGGTGGCTTGGACGGCTGCCCTGGGTGCCGAAGTCCCCGAGGGTGCGAACAAGTCCGCTGCCGAAGAGCTGCTTCCAGAGGCGGTTGACGAAGACCCGTGCGACAAGAGGATTGTCGGGATCGACGAGCCAGTGGGCGAGTCCGAGACGGTTGCGCGGCTGGTCCTCCGGGAGGCGGGGAAAGATCGCTGGGACGTCGGGCTGAACTTCTTCGCCGGGCTGACGAAAATCTCCGCGCATCAGGATATGAGCTGGTTTGCGGTTCTTCATCTCCACCATCACCATGGTGGTGGGCAGGCCCTTGTCAGCCTCGTCGAGCTCTTTCCTGGCCGCTGCCACCTCGGACTCGAGCTTCTGGAAAAGATCTCGGGACTCGGCGTGTTCGTAGTTTATGAAGTAGGTGAAGAGTTTCCTCTGCTCCTCCTCGCTGCGTTCCCCCCTGGCCTTGGCTGCCAGGGCCATGATTTCGGGCGGAGCGGGATGCCAGTCCCCGTCGATCTCATACTTGGTGCCAAGGTAGTATCCGAGAGCCGCCTGCTCGTTGGAGTGCAGGGCACGATTGTAAACCAGAACTTCTGCGAAGTCGGCCGCGGTTTTCTCAGCGCCGACATTGTTTGCGCCGATGGTGATCGCCTTGTTGGCGAATCCGGAAAGGCTCACCGGGCCACCGCCGCCGTCCTTCCCGTTAAGACGAAAGCGGGTGTCATTGTCTGGGCCCTGCTGGGTAATGATCGCAATGACCGGTTCATTGAGCTTCAGGTTGGCGCTGCCGACCACATCGGCGCCGTAGCCATTGAAGCTGAGCTTGTTCCGGTCCGTTTTCCAGAAGGCGCGGCGCTTGCCCTGGGACTCATCTCCCCACATGAGAGCCATCTGGTGCCTGGCGAGGTCGTTGAACTTGATTGCCAGTGCAATGGTGAAGTCTTCGCCGAGTTGGCCGGCTCCGGATGCGCTGCGTAGGAAGTCGTTCGTGCCGTCCAGCCGGATTGCAGGCTTGCCGTTCAGGCTTTTTCCGAACTGCTTGGGCTCTCCGGTTGCGATGGCCTTCCGGTTGTGACCGGAGAGGTCCGGCCATTCTCTCACGAGGCCGCCCGGCGCGTCGAAGGAGCCCGCATCAAGATGAAGTTGCAGCCCCCCCCTGACGGGGAGGCCCTCGCTTTGTTCCCGGGCGAGGGAGGCGATCCATTTGGTGAGGGCGGGAGCGAGCGTTCCCTCGACATCAGTGAAGTCGGGGCGTTCACGGGCAGCCCTCAGCGCGGCTCTCCTGGCTTCGAAGTGCGCCTTCAGGCCGGCCGTTTTTTCCCTGTGCCTGTTGGTGCTGACCTTGAGCAGGGGAGGTAGAGGCTTGCCGTGATAACCGCTGCGGCCGCCCGCTCCAATCTCACCGTCCACGCTGTTGAAGAAGGCATAGAGCTGATAGTATTCCTTCTGGGAGATCGGATCGTACTTGTGATCGTGGCACTGGGCACAGCCCACCGTGAGTCCGAGGAAGACCTGACCGGTGGTGTTGGCGCGGTCTACTGCGTAGGTGACGTAGAACTCGTCTGGATCCGCGCCCCCTTCCTCATTGAAGGTGACACAGCGGTTGAATCCGGAGGCTACCCGCGTGATGTCGCTTGCATCTGGCAGAAGATCGCCGGCCATGTTCTCGAGGATAAAGCGGTCAAAGGGCTTGTTCTGGTTAAAGGAGTCGATCACGTAGTCCCGGTAGAGCCACATGTCCCGTGCCGAGTCGGCATGATAGCCGTTTGTGTCTCCATACCTGGCGAGGTCGAGCCAATCCTGGGCCATGCGTTCGCCGTAGTGCGGGGAGTCGATCATGGTTGCGACGAGGCGTGCGTAATCCTCCTCGTTGGTGCCGCCGGAATGTTTCGTGAGTTCGCCGAGAGTCGGGGGGAGTCCACGGAGGTCCAGCGAGATGCGGCGTATGAGGGAGCGGCGGTTTGCCTGCGGAGAAGGCTTCATGTTCCGCTTCTCGAGGCCTGCGAGGATGAAGTGATCGATGGCGTTGCGGGGCCATTCCCGGTCTCTGACCGGAGGGAGGGGTGGCTTGGTTGCCGGGACGAAGGCCCAGTGCTGCTCGTAGGTTGCACCCGCCTCAACCCAGTCGGAGAGGGTGGTCTTGTCCGCTTCGCTGAGCCGCTTGCGAAAGTCCGGGGGAGGCATCATTTCGTCCGGGTCGTCGGAGAGGATGCGGTGAATGAGTTCACTTTCCTTCAGGTTCCCGGGAACGATGGCCCGTGCTCCCGAATTCAGTTCTCCCACGGCCACCTCCCGGAGGTCGAAGCGGAGTCCGCGTTTGCGGGTCTTGGAGTCAGGGCCGTGGCATGCGTAGCAGTGGTCCGCAAGGAGGGGTTGTATATCCCTGCTGAAGTTGGGCTCGCCTGCCGTGGCGGCAAGCAGCAGGAATTCAAAGGCAAGGGGCAGGAGCAGCCCTGTGCGGAGCACAAACATGCAGGAGGCTATCGCGCGCGCCTGCTGTTAAAAGGGAAAAGCGGGGTTGGATCAGGGCCATCCCGGCCAGGTGCCCTGAGGTGTGACACAGGTCTTCAAATCCAGGAGGACTGTGCGAGCCTGTTTGCGCTCGGTCCGGGACATGGCCTGCTCCCTTTCTGGGTCGGGAGGGCCAGCGGGGAGGCGTGGAAGTGAGGGCGTGTGAGAAGAGCGCCGGTCAAGTTGGGGACAGAGCAACGCGGCATCTTGCGTGTGGTTCGCGAGGGTTCAAACGAATGTCGACCTGAAGATCTGTGACGCGGTGGAATACAATGGTCTTGCTTATCACGGCGCAGAGAGTATCCTCGACCCTGCGGGTGTTCTGGCTGCCGGTAAACGAATGCGGATGAATGATTCGGTCTCGATTCCGGCCTCTCCACGAGAAAAAGGTTCCAAGCCCCAATAAGACCCTCCTCAAGCGGGATTTTCCAAGGCACCACTACGGCAGCTGTCCCGCCTCCCATACGAATATGAATCCAACCTCGTTTGAGGCGCTGCCGCTTTCGGCGCCGATCCAGCGGGCTCTTCGTGAGCGCAGCTATGAAACCCTCACGCCGATCCAGGCCAGCGCTATTCCGCCTCTGCTCGAGGGAAGGGACTTGCTGGGGTGCGCACAAACCGGGACAGGAAAGACCGCGGCATTCTCGTTGCCCATTCTGAACGTCCTCTGCGAAGACCCTCAGAACATCCGGCCGCGGACCGCCCGGGTTCTCGTGCTGACCCCCACCCGGGAGCTTGCCAATCAGGTGGGAGACAGCTTACGGACCTATGGCAGTCACCTGGACATCTATCATGCCTTGGTCTATGGCGGGGTGGGACAAGGTCCCCAGGTCAGCGCCATGCGTAGAGGCGTGGACATTCTCGTGGCATGTCCCGGCCGTCTGCTTGACCTCGTCGAACAAGGTCATGTTGACCTTTCCGATGTCGAATTCTTCGTCCTCGACGAGGTGGACCGGATGCTGGACATGGGCTTTCAGAAAGATGTGACCCGGATCGTTGGTCTGCTGCCGCAGGATCGGCAGTCCCTTTTCTTTTCCGCCACTCTTTCCAAGCCCATCGTGGATCTTGCCCGCACTATCCTGCACGACCCGGTCACGATTACCATTGAGCCGGAGAAGACGACCGCGGAGGATGTTCGCCAGGAAATCTGCTTTGTCGACCGTGAGAATAAGCGTTCGTTGCTTGTTCAACGGCTGGGAGAGCAGCAAGAGGGAGAGAAAACGATAGTCTTCTCGCGGACCAAGCATGGATCGGATAAGTTGTCCCGGCACCTGAACAAGGCCGGAATCAAGGCGGAGGCGATCCACGGGAATCGTTCCCAGGCGCAGCGGGACCGGACCCTGAGGCGGTTTCGCGAGGGCAGCCTGCCTGTGTTGGTAGCAACGGATGTGGCGGCCCGGGGAGTGGATGTGAAGGATGTCACCCTGGTCGTTAATTTTGATCTTCCCAACGAGCCGGAAGCCTACGTGCACCGGATTGGACGAACGGGCCGGGCTGGAGCAGAGGGGGAGGCTGTATCCTTCTGCTCTCCCGAAGAGCGGGAGTTCCTGCGTGATATTGAAAAGCTGATTCGCCAGACGATCCCGGTGAGGGATAATCACGATTGGCACCTGCCTGCCCTCGCAGAGCGCCACGCCGAGGGGCGGGCGGCAGGGGGGAAGCGTGGAGGTCAGAGGAAATCCTCCCGCGGGAATCGGCGTCCGCAGAACCGTAATCGAGGTCGGCGACGAAGTCGCTCCCGGCGCCCGGCCAAGGCCTGAGGGAGGCCCATGCGCAGCGATGCCACGGCAGGGTTGCGGAAGGATGGCGTTCGCTTCGCGGGCCGCGGAATTCCTCGCCAAGCGCGAAGCTTTATACCACGCTTTGCGGGTGCTGCGCGTGGTTTTCACCATCCTGGTCCTCGGATCATTGCCTCCGGCCTCCTTTGCTGAACAGAAGCCTAATGTCCTCTTCATTGCGGTTGATGATCTGAATGACTGGGTAGGTTGCCTTGGGGGACATCCGCAGGCGAGGACCCCGCATATTGACGCCCTTGCGAAGCAGGGTGTGCTCTTTCAGCAGGCGCACTGTGCCGCGCCGCTGTGCAGTCCGTCCCGGACGGCAGTGATGACGGGCCTGAGGCCATCGACGACCGGGATCTATGGGAATCTCACCTGGTTTCGAGACCTCGCACCCTACCGGGACTGGGTCACTCTGCCCCAGTATTTCCGAAAGAATGGCTACGTGGTGTGGGGAGGAGGGAAGCTCTACCATAAACCTCACGGAAAGTTTTCTGATCCTGCATCGTGGGACGAGCAGTACAGCACGCGCGTGGGGACCCCGCGTCCGCCTGCGGACAGGCGCTATCTTCACGGATTAAAGGAGAGTTTCTCCAATGAGATTCTTGCCCGCCTGATCGACTGGTCGCGTCTCGACCAGCCGATTCAGGACACAGCGGACTGGAAGACGGCGGATGGTGCGGCTCGCTTCCTGAGGCAGGATCACCGGAAGCCCTTTTTCCTTGGATGTGGTATCTACCTGCCGCATCTGCCGTGGTACCTGCCCCGGGAGTATTTTGAGATGCATCCCCTCGATGAGATCCGCCTGCCCCTGCACAGGTCCGATGATTTTGAGGATATCCCGGAAACGGGACAGCGCATGGCAGGCCAAGCCGGGGAGATTGTCCGTAACAGTGGAAAATGGAAGGAGGCGGTGCAGGGGTGCCTGGCAGCCGGATCCTTTGCCGATGCCTGCGTTGGACATGTTCTGCAGGCTCTGGAGAAAAGCCGTTATGCCGCCAATACCATCGTGGTTCTTTGGGGAGATCACGGTTATGACATTGGTGAAAAGAAATTCGCCAAGTCCGCCCTCTGGGAGCAGAGCACCCGGACACCCCTGATTATTCATGTCCCGGGCAGACTTGGAGGCAACCCCGAGGCTGTCTCATGCAGGCGCCCGGTGAGTCTCCTGGATCTCTATCCGACCCTGCTGGATCTCTGTGGATTGCCACCGAATCCGAAGGTCGAGGGTCGTAGCATAGCCCCCCTTGTAAGGAAGCCGGACATCGACTGGCCATATCCTGCGGTGATTACCCATTCGCCCCGCTGGCTTGGTCCGAACCATGCCGTGCGCTCCGAGCGCTTTCACTATATTCACTACGGGAGGGGCGGAGAGGAGCTCTATGACGTGTCCAGCGATCCGAACCAGTGGCAGAATCTTGCCAGCGACCCGGATTACGTCACTACCAAGGCGGGACTAAGGAAGTGGCTTCCCGCAAGCAATGCTCCTCATTTCCGCTCCAACTGAGGTGGGAATCAGGTTGCCATTTGACTGCTTGAGCCCTCGTCCTAAGATCCGGTCATGAGGCCGTTGACCCGCTTGATATCAATCGGGGTGTTTTTTACTGTGTCGGGTCTTGTCACGGCCCGGGCCGCAGACGCAATTGGCCTGGACCAACTGGAGAAGTTGGCAGACGAGTCGAAGGCACGCCTCCAGGCGGGGCCCGCACGCTGGACCATGCGGGCGACGACTGCCACCGGCGCACGGTTCGGGTTGCGAATCGTGAGTGCCCCGCCGGAGTTCGAGGTGCGCATTCTTCTCAAGCCGGATTCGAACCGGCCGGAACCCTTTGCGCGTGTCGTGGCGCGGGGCGGGAAGTGGGCGGTCGAGGAGTTCGGGGGATTGAAGGGAATCTACCGACCCTGGGAAGCTCCCTTTTCGCACGAAGTGGTGGCTCTCCTGCTGAGCGAAGCGTGGCCTCCCCCGTATGTGCGGAGCGATGAGCACGTGCTGAAGGAAAAGGTTGGAGACACCATGGTGGTGAGGGCCCCGCTTTCCGCTGGACAGCGGGGCCTGGCAGAATCCTTTTTGCGGGAGGCGGCCGAGATGCGGGTGCAGCCTGAACCGGGAAGCGAACTTGCCCGTAACCTCGGGGCGATCAGAACCCGGCTGGAGGAGGGCAACCAATTGCGCGTCGATCGCAAGACAGGTCTGATGGAGCGTCTCGTCCTGGGCAATATCGAATTGGAATACGGGCGGGTGGAGTGGTTGAGAGAACGGCCTGAGATTCCCAATTTGAATGAATACCCGGATTTCAGTGCCTCCCTCCCTGATGATCGCGATGGGCTCATCATGATCGGACGCGCGGGGAGTTGGCAGCCGGGCTATCCCGAAATGGACTCGGGTGGCCAGGTCCTCAATATCGATACCGGGAAAGTGACCCGCATTCCCTTCAAAGGCATGTCCTGCATGCCGGGCTGCTTCTCAGATCAGCGCACAAAGGTGGTAGTCACTGCAAGGGAGCGCGATGGATCCGGAGTGGGGCTTTACCTCATCGATCTGCGCAAGGGGGAGCAGAGGAGGCTCGGAGGGAGCACTTTCGAGGGGGGGCTCTGCGAATACCCGGTTCTCTCGCCGGATGGAAGGATGCTGGCGGTGACCTTTTCGAAGCGGCGGTTCAACCGGCAGATTCACCTGCTGACTCCCAAGCATGAGGACCCCCAGCCGGTTGGGGGAGCGCAGGATATCCGGAGTTTGTCGTGGCTTGGTGATGGCAGTGGACTGATCGGACTGGTCGGGGAGGGAGCCGGTTGGAACATTGTTCGTTTTGATCTCAAGGGGGAAGCACTCGTGCTCCGCAGGAACGTGGGAAACTTCGCCCAGGTTGCGGGGAAGGAGGGCGAGCTCATCCTGTTTCAGGACCGTGATGGCCTCTGCTACATCAGTGACCTGGAAGGCACGGCGACCCGGAAGGTCGGAGACGGATTGCGCGGCCTTGCTTCCCCGGCAGTCAGCCCGGAGGGGACGCACGTGATCATGCTGGCGCGTGATGAGAAGAAGCAGACCTGGCCGGTGGTCGTGGAGCTGAAGACCGGGAAACGCTTTCCGGTCAAGGTGGACCGGGGGCGCTGGTTGATGCCGGCGTGGAGGTGAGGGTGGCCGACGAGGCAAGGCGCACGATCAGGCCAGCACAGGCCAGACCGGCTTGCCGTTCGAAATGGGAACGGGGCGGTCCTGAAGATCGTGGATGAAGGCTTCAGGATCGATGCCGAGGAGCCGGTAGATGGTGGCGGTTAGATCCTCCGGAGTGACCGGGTTCTCCTCGGGTGCGCTGGCGGTCTTATCTGACGTGCCGTAGATGAAGCCCTTCTTGAATCCGCCGCCGGAAAGGAGAACGGAATAGCACTGCGGCCAATGGTCACGGCTCTTGTTCTTGTTGATTTTTGGCGTGCGCCCGAATTCTCCCATCCAGATCACGAGGGTCTCGTCCAGGATGCCTCGCTGGTCGAGGTCCTCGAGAAGAGTGGGGAGCGTCTGGTCAGTAATGGGCAGGTGGTATCCCTCGACGATTGGGTACATGCGGGTGTTGTCGAACCCGTGAGTGTCCCAGCCGCCCTCGTTGATGCGACGTCCGCCGATACTGCTGGCGAAGTAAACGGTGGTGAACTTGACTCCGCTTTCGGCCAGCCGGCAGCCCTGGCGGCAGGTGGTATGGCCATACCGGTCCCGCAGCCAGGCTTGCTCCTGGCTCAGGTCAAAGGCATTGCGGGCGCGCTCGGAATTGAGCATGCGCAGTGCGCGTTCGTAGTAATGGTCCATTCCGCGCGCCTCGGCGGAACGGTCGAGGAGCCTTCATTGCTGGTCGATGATCTTCTGCAGTCCGCGCCGGTGATGCAGGCGGTCGATGTCCAGCCCGTGCGGAAGACTGAGTTCCGGAAGGCGGAAATCGGGAGAGTTTGCATCGCGGGGGATGAAGAGGGGCTCGTGCTTCTTCCCCAGAAAGCTAGCGTGCTGGCCCGGTTTTTTTGATCCTTCGGCTACCACGTGGGGATAGCTCACGAAGGTGGGCAGTTCGTTTACGGTGCCGGGGGCGAGATGGTCGACCACCGACCCATAGGCGGGGTAGAGATCGGGGAGATCCCGCAGGCGTTGGTCGTCACTCGGCGGGCGGTAACCCGTGAGGGCGTAGTAGCCGGCCGAGTTGTGGTTGTTCATCGTATGGTGGAGCGTGCGATCTCCGGTCGCGGCATGTAATCGAGCGGATGGAGAAGTTCTGGTTGCATCGTGGCGACGGATCGCTTCGTATTGGCAACACACTTATCTAGCCATGTTGTTTTCGACTATTTTCAGGATATCTGCGGTCGGCTCCCTGCTGACCGGAAGCGCCCTCGCCCAGCTCTGGACCGATCCCAAGGATGCCAAGCTTCCGCCCGATTTCGAGGTCCAGGGCGAGTATGCCGGAAAGGGAATGGGTGCGCAGGTGATCGCGCTGGGCAAGGGGAAGTTTCATGCCGTGATCTATCCGGGTGGATTGCCTGGTGCCGGATGGGATGGGGAGAACAAGATCCTGCTCGATGGTTCCCTGGAAAAGGGAAAGGGGGTCTTTCACCCTGCGAAGGGAAACAAGAAATACATGGCCGGGGCGGCTGCGGAATTCAGTGCGACCCGGAGCTTTCCGCCCAAGGGACACAAGCCCTGCAACGGGGTTATCTCTCAGGGGGTGTTCTCAGGCAAGACGGACAAGGGTGCGGGGTTTTCGCTGCAGCGTACGATTCGCAAGTCGCCCTCGCTGGGCGTGAAACCCCCGGAAGGAGCGATAGTCCTCTTTGACGGGAGCGGGGAAAGCATGAAGAACTGGGCGGGAGGGCGCTTCGACGAGAAGACCGGACTGCTCAATACGGATGGTAAGGATATCCGGACCAGGCAGAAGTTTCTCAACTACGTGATGCACGTGGAGTTCATGCTGCCTTTCAAGCCCGATGCGCGGAGTCAGGGCCGGGGAAACAGCGGCTTCTACCAGGTGGACATGTACGAGATGCAGATTCTCGACTCCTTTGGGCTGATGGGCCTCAACAACGAATGTGGAGGGATCTACCAGAAGGCCGATTCAAAGGTGAACATGTGCCTCCCGCCTCTTCAGTGGCAGGCCTACGATGTCGACTTCAGTTCGGCGGTGATGAAAGACGGGAAAAAGTTGAAGAATGCCGTCCTGACCGCTCAGCTCAACGGCGTCACGATCCACGACAAACTTGAGATCAACGGAAAGACCGGGGGCTCCCGCAATGAGCCGGAGGGAACTCCGGGAGTGATCAAGCTCCAGGGGCATGGCAATCCGTTGCAGTTCCGCAACGTCTGGATCCTGCCCAAGGAATAGCGAGGAAGAATGCCGGATTTCGCGGGCGTCCTCTTTCTGGGGCCGTCAGGGGTTTCATGGCTGTGGGACCCAGGGTCGTGCAGCGCGGATGCAGATTGTCGGGCCGGGGAGAGGTTGCCCTCACTCCCTCCCGGGGAAGAATGTAGTGGAGCGTTGTGGCCGATTACGTATGGTCGCGCGAATCCCGCGGTATGAGCACAGCATCCCACAAGCCTCTGGTTCTTCTTTTCGGTGTTCTGCTTTTTCCCTCCGGAGGGCGGGGGGCAGAGAGCATCAGTTCCGGAGATCTGCAGTTTTTCGAGAACAGGATCCGCCCTCTTCTGGCGGACCACTGCTACAAGTGTCATGCAGAGACGTCCAAGAAGATCAAGGGAGGTCTTCTGCTCGACCGCAAGGCGGGCTGGGTAAGGGGCGGGGAGAGTGGGCAGGTGGTCGTGCCCGGGAAGCCGGAGGAGAGTCTTCTCTTCAAGATGGCGGAGCGTGATCCGGATTACGACCCGATGCCGCCGAAGACCGCGCTCAGCAGCGAGCAGGTGGAAGACTTGCGGGAGTGGATTGCACGTGGGGCGCCGGACCCCCGGAGCGAAGCGGTCGGGGAAACGATCAAGGCCGATGATGAGTTCAACCTGGCGGAACGGAGAAAGTGGTGGTCCCTGCAGCCGGTGGCGGAGGTGGCCGTGCCCGCGGTCAAGGCAACGGACTGGCCAGCGAATGAGGTGGATCAGTTTATCCTGGCGGAGCTGGAAGATCGGGATTGGACGCCTGCCCCGCCTGCGCGGAAGGAGCATCTGCTGCGTCGTGTATCTCTGGTCCTGACCGGTCTGGCCCCGACGGAGGCCGAGCTCGGGGACTTCCTCTCGGATGAATCGGAGGGAGCCTACGAGAAGGTGGTCGACCGCCTTCTCGCCTCGCCCCGCTTTGGCGAACGGTGGGCCCGGCACTGGATGGACGTCATCCGCTTTGCGGAAACGAAGGCCTTCGAGGCCGATTACACGATGCCATATGTCGATCGCTATCGCGACTACCTGATCCGCGCCTTTAATGAGGACGTGGGCTACGACCAGTTCGTGATGGAGGCCCTGGCGGGGGATCGGCTGGAAAATCCGCGCCTGAACAGGGAGACGGGAACCAACGAGTCTGTGGCCGGACCGGGGTTTCTCTACCTGACCGACGGCCAGCACGGGCCGCCCGATATTCACAGTGATGAAGCTCGTGTCTTCGAGAGCATGATCAAGGTGTGTGGAGTGGCATTCCAAGGGCTGACCATCAACTGTGCCAAGTGTCACGATCACAAGTTTGATGCGATTACCGCGGCGGACTACTACTCGTTCTACGGAATGCTGCGCAGTTCGCGCCTCCATTATGCCAACGTAGCCGCCCCGAAGAAGAAGGCGGAGGTCAGGGAACGCCTGGAGGCAGCAAAGCAGGATCTGATGCATGCGATCTTCGAGGTTGTGGAGAGGGAGGCACAGCAGCTTGGCAGGGTCTTTGCGGTGATCGGGGAGTTCGAGAAAGGGGTGCCCTTCGAGATTCTGCAGCAGAAGCTGAACCTTCCCTTGAAGAAGGGTGAGAAGCAGGAGGCTCGTCTGGAGGCCTTCGTAAGGGAGTGTGAGGGAGAGCTCCGGAAGAGAGCCGGCAAGGGCGGAGTGGACGCCGACCTGCTGCTGAAATGGTTCCGTTGGAAGCACAATCGTAATCCGGTTCCCGAGCTGGCCGGCCTCAAGGCGGTGGTGGAGGGAAGGGCTCCGGCCGAGGTGGAGGCTCTGGCGGCGCGCGTGGAGTCCTCGAACGAGAAATACCAGTTCGGGCTCCAACCGGATGCGTTCGGGGAGTGGATTGCCAGCGGTCCGGGATTTGAGTCGGCGAGTGCCGACGGTTTCCTGCCTGCCCTCAGTGGGGATCGTGTGATCCGGGCGAGTGTCGGAGCGGGGGCCGCGACCGGCATGCTGTCATCGCGTCTTGATGGAGTGTTGCGTTCCCCGGACTTTATTCTCGATGGACCGGTGGAGCTCTGGGTGCGGGGTCGCCACGCGATGGTGCGTCTCGTTGTCCGCAACTACGAACTGACCGGGAGAGGTCCCACTACCAGCCGCCTACGGGTGGCAGTGAACTCTGATACCTGGAAGAAGATCAGCTTTGGAACCCACCTCTGGGAGGGAGAGCCTGCGTTCCTGGAGGTCCAGCACCAGGGCAATGGGATGGAATGCCTGAGCCGTAACGGGAGGCCACCCGTCCCTGCGGAAGACGCGTGGGTTGCGGTGGCGGCCGGCCGGCTCCCTCAGGCGAACACGCTCTGGATCCGGGCCGCGCGGTCGGAGGACGGCCCGAAGGCGGCGGCGCTGACCATTGCGGAGGCTGCCCGGGTGGCCCGGCAGGGGAAAGGGCTGGGGGCGGAGCAGCGCCTCGTGCTCGGGGCGCTCCTGCAGACCGGGTTGATGCATCCCGACCTGGCCAAGTTCCCGGGAATCCGGAAAAAGGTCGAGGAGTTCAGGAGTATTGCGGCAGAGCTTCCGGAGCCGGTCTACGTGCGCAGCGTGGTGGACGGCGTGCCCACTGACCAGCCGGTCCATGTGCGTGGCGACCACAAGAATATCAGCAAGCAGTCCAATCCCCGGCACTTTCTGGATGGTCTTGGTGGGGCGGCTCTCGAGGATGGCGGGAGTGGGCGCCTCGACTGGGCCCGGCGGGTTGCCAGCCCGGAAAATCCTCTTACAGCCCGCGTGCGGGTCAATCGAGTCTGGGCGAGGGTGTTCGGGCGTGGGATTCTCGACTCGGTGGATGACTTCGGGGAAATGGGTGGCACACCCAGCCACCCGGAGTTGCTCGATTTCCTTGCTGGCAGTTTCGTGGAAAATGGCTGGTCCACCAAGAAGCTCCTCCGGCAACTGGTTCTGACGCGTGCCTTCCAGATGAGTTCGACTCCGGGACGGGGGATGCATACGGCCGATCCGGAGAACCTCTATCTTCAGCATATGCCACTGCGACGCATGGATGCGGAGTCGATTCGAGATCACATCCTGGCCTGCAGCGGGGAATTGAGGCGGGAGGAGATGTATGGTCCGAGTATCGCGGTGAATATCGACGATCAGCCCAACAGCCGGGCCAAGCCAAGGAGTGGTCCGTTGAACGGGAATGGTCGTCGCTCTGTCTATCTGGAAACCCGGCGAAACTTCCTGTCCTCCTTTCTGCGCGTCTTTGACCTGCCTAATGCCACGGAGCCGACCGGTCAGCGTAATGTCACCAACGTGCCTGCGCAGTCCCTGGCGCTGCTCAATGATGCGTTCGTGCACGAGCAGGCACAGGCCTGGGCCAGACGGGTGATGAAGGCGGGGGGGGCGTTGGATGAGCAGTTGAAGCAGGTGCATCGCCAGGCCTTTGGCCGGGAGGCCACCGAAGCGGAACTGACGTGGGGGCGCAAGGTGCTCAAGGAACTGGGCGGCGCCTCCGAGGAAGCCTGGAAAAGTCTCTGTCACCTCATGATCAACCGAAAGGAGTTTATCTATGTCTTCTAGTAATCCTCCCGAGTATGCACCTCCGCTCACCCGGAGGCACTTCATGAACCGAGGCGCGATGGGCTTTGGGAGTCTGGCCCTCGCGGATCTCATGCAGAGTGAGGCGGGAGCCACGCCCTGGGCTCCCAAGCCGACTCACTTCGCGCCGAGGGCGAAGAGTGTCATCTTTCTCTACATGGACGGAGGCGTCTCGCAGGTGGACAGCTTTGATCCCAAGCCCCGGCTTGCCGCGGAGAATGGGCAGAAACCGAAGTTCAAGGTGGATGCCACCGTCTTCAATAATAATGGGAATATTCTCAAGAGTCCCTGGGAATTCAAACAATACGGCGAGAGCGGTATTCCGGTCAGTGATCTCTTTCCCCACATCGCGTCCAACGCGGATGACCTCGCGGTGATTCGTTCCATGACGGCGTTTTCTCCGAATCATCCGAATGCCAATTACGCCCTGCACAGTGGGCACATTCTCTCCGGGCGTCCGAGCATGGGAGCCTGGGCATCCTACGGTCTTGGAACGGAGTCCGAAGATCTTCCCAGTTATGTCGTGATCCACGGCGGGCAGGTGCCGTCGGGGGGGATGCAGATGTTTGGAAGCGGCTTTCTTCCTGCCACGCACCAGCCTTCGACCTTCGCGACGGGAAGCCCGGTTCTGGCGAACATCATACCCCGTGAAAAGGAGCTCTCCTATCAACGCAGGAAGCTGCAGCTCCTGGGTGAAATCGATGGTTCGCTGGCCCGTGAGCATGAGCACGCCGGGGAGATCCACTCTGCTATCCTGAATTACGAAATGGCGGCCAAGATGCAGATGGCGGTCCCGGGCGTGGCAGATGTTTCGAAGGAGTCCGCGGCGACCAAGAAGGCCTATGGTCTGGAGGCGCGCTACAAGAACACGCGTATCTATGGAGCCCAGTGCCTGATGGCGCGGCGTCTGGTCGAGCGGGGGGTGCGTTTCGTTGAATTGACGATCAATCCGGGGAATGGAGACCGCTGGGACCAGCACGGCGGCCTCAAGGATGGGCACACCAAGAATGCCCTTGCAGTGGACCAGCCAATTGGAGCCCTGATCAAGGATCTCAAGGGGCGTGGACTTCTGGATTCCACCCTCCTCGTGTTCTCCGGTGAGTTTGGTCGGACGCCCTTCGCGCAGGGGCGCGATGGCCGGGACCACAACCCGCAGGGCTTCAGCCTCTGGATGGCGGGGGGAGGCATCAGGGGAGGCACGATGTATGGTGCCACGGACGAATACGGCTACCGCGTGGTGGAAAACAAGCTCACTGTCCACGACCTGCATGCCAACATGCTTCATTGCCTTGGGATGAATCACACCCAGCTGACCTACCGCTATGGCGGCCGTGATGTGCGCTTGACGGACGTGCACGGGGAAATCGTGCCGGAGATCCTGGCCTAGAAGGGGGCTTGTCCGCCATTTGCCACTGGCGCCGGAAGGGGATCTGCCTGACGATCCGGGCCCGATGCCTGAGCGAGTTCAAAGATTATTGCCGATGGTGGTCCGGGTTGTGACCCTGTGTGTGACCTTGGCGTGCGGAGCAGGAGCCTGCCTGGCGGGGGCCAGGCCCAACATTCTCTTCATCCTGATTGATGACATGGGATGGATGGACCTGGGTTGTCAGGGTAACCGGCACGTCCGGACGCCCAATATCGACAGGTTGGCGGAGGAGGGTCTTCGCTTTACGGATGCTTATGCGCCGGCGCCGGTGTGTTCGCCCACGAGGGCGGCCCTGATGACGGGATACTCCCCGGCACGGTTGGCAATCACGAACCACCTTCCGCACCAGGATCGCTTTACACCGGAAAAGTCGAGGTTGCTCCCGGCTGAGATGCGCAATCACCTTCCGCTCGACTATACGACGATCGCGGAACGGCTCAAGCTGGAGGGGGGATATGCCACCGCCTTCATCGGCAAGTGGCACATCTACTCCGGGAAGGATAACCAGTATGCAGCTCACCATCAGGGCTTCGACATCAATATTGGTGGATGCTCCTATGGAGGGCCGCCCACTTTTTTTGATCCCTACCGGATCCCCTTTCTGGAGGACCGGAGAAAGGGGGAGTATCTCCCGGACCGTCTGGCGGACGAGACGATCACGTTCATGCGCCAGCAGGTGGAGTCAAAGAAGCCATTTTACGTGGCCCTGTGGAATTATACGGTGCACTGGCCGATGGAAGCGCCGGAAGAGTTCGTGGCAAAGTGGGCGAACAAGCCGAAGGTTGGCTACAATCACAAGGTCTACCCCGCCATGCTCGAGACCATGGACCTCGCCATTGCCCGGGTGCTGGCGGAATTAAAGGCTCTGGAGATCGAGGAAGAGACCTTCGTGGTCTTCACTTCCGACAACGGGCCCTTCGGGGGAGCGGGGGATGCCCGGCCCCTGCGCGGGGACAAGGGGCATCTCTATGAGGGCGGAATCCGTGTGCCGCTCATCGTGCGCTGGCCCGGAAAGGTCGCGGCAGGCGGGGTGAGCGGGGAACCCGTCATCCTGACGGACTTCTACCCCACTCTCCTGGAAGTGGCCGGATTGAAACCAAGGAAAGGCTACCCTGACGATGGCGAAAGCCTGCTTCCTTTCATGAAAGGGGAGGGGAAACTGAAGCGCGACGCAATCTTCTGGCACTATCCGAACTTCGCCTTCCACAGGGACAACCGGCTCGGCAGCGCGATCCGGATGGGCGATTACAAGTTGCTGGAATTCTTCGAGGATGATGCGGTGGAATTATACAACCTGCGTAAGGACCTGGGAGAACGGAGCAACCTGGCTGGCGAGGAACCGGACCGGGCCATTGCAATGAGAAAGCGACTGCATCGCTGGCGGCGGGAAAGCGGCGCGAAAATGCCGCGTCCGCGGAAGTAGCGGGAGCGGATTTGAATCAGACCTCCAAGACCTAACTCATGGTAAAGACATTCGTAGCCGGTTTTTTTTCGGCAATCCTCTTCTCCGGATCCGCTCTCGCGGAGGATACTGTGAAGGTGTTCATCCTGGCGGGACAGTCCAACATGGAAGGCAAGGCCAAGAACAGTCTCTACGAGCACCAGGCGACTGATCCCGGGACGGCCGGGCATTTCGCACACCTGCGGAAGGACGGGAAATGGACAGAACGGCAGGACGTCTTCATCAAGTATCTCAAGCGGCACGGGAATCTCACCCTGGGATACGGATCCCCCAAGCGAACGGGCGTGGAACTGGAGTTCGGGCACGCGATGGGCAATCACTTTGAGGAGCCTGTGATCCTGCTCAAGGCCGCCTGGGGCGGGCATTCACTCCACGAGAAGTTTCGCCCGCCCTCCGCGGGCATGCCGCCGCAGGCCAAACTCGAGCAGATGCTCAGCCAGCGGCGGGAGCGGGTGCAGAAGCAGAACGAGAAGAAAAATAAAAATGATCCGCTTCCCACCATGGAGGATGTCACCCGGCCCTTTGGAATGTCGTGGCGCAACATGCTGGGCGAGGTCAACGAGTTGCGGGACAGTTACGGCACGCTCTTCCCCGCCCTCAAGGGAAGAAAGCTGGAGATTGCCGGCTTTGTCTGGTTCCAGGGTTGGAACGATATGTACGGCGGGGCGGAATTGGAGTACGCGACCAACATGAAGCATTTTATCAACGATGTGCGGAAGGAGCTCGAGATACCTGAACTGCCCTTTGTCATCGGTGTCATGGGTCAGAACCAGAGTAAGCCGGCCAAGGGCGCGATGGCCGTCATCCAGGAAGCACAGCTCTCGATGGAGCGGGTCCCGGCGTTTCGGGGCAACGTGAAGGCGGTGCGGACCGATGTGCTGGTAGACAAGGCTGCGGAGGCGCTCTACCCGAAGTGGAGGGACAATTTTGAGGAGTGGGAAAAGACCGGCTCGGACTTCGGGTATCACTACATGGGCAGCGCGATATGGTTCAACCGGATCGGCGTGGCGATGGGAGAGGCGATGACCGGGTTGCTGCAGGCGAGATAGCCGGGCGGTGGCCACCCGGAGGGAAAGGTGGCGGGGGTCTTCAGGGGTTGGAAACAGGCAATGGCGGCGGCGCGGTGGAGGGGCGGACCTTCTTGCCGTTCAGCATGGTCCCGATAATGGTGTAACGAACGAGGTATCGATAGGTGAGGATCAGGAAGGCGAAGGTTGTCAGGCAGAGCAGGGTGAGCTTGAGGGAACTGTGAAGGTTCCAGCGTGAGATCAGGGCCTGGAGCATCATGACAAGGGGGAGGTGGGCGAGATACATCCAGTAGGAGGCATCCGAGACGAAACGCACTCCCTTGTTTTCACGAGAGAAGAATCTCCGAAACAGGCCGATGAAGGCCAGGATCATAACCCATGCGAAAAGGGCTGCACAGAGGCTATAGATAAAGCGCCAGCCTCCCACGGGCACCTCCTGAAAAAGATGAATCCCATAGGCCCCCAGTGGAACAGCAGCAACCAGAAGGAACGGCCACCAGCGTCCCGCCCGGTCCTCGAATTCGGGGCGGCCGAAGCAGACTGCGCCGTAGCCAAAGAAGATGGCATAATAGAGCAGTTTGGGCGGCCACGGTAGAATTCCCATGGCGGTATCCGGACCAAAGGACTGAGTCATGAAATACTGTGCGCAGGCCGTCAAAGGAACCAGAGCGAGCAGCGCGACCGGAGATTGGAGGAACCAGGATGGAAGTGGAGGCATTCTGAGGGCCTTGAGCGAGAGGGTAGCTAAGGCGAACACTGCAACCAGCATGAGTAGATAGTAGAGAAACCACAGGTGGGCGGTGAGGGGGAACATGGTGAGAAACATGTAAAAGCCCTTGAGTTCATTTAGCTCTGACTTGAGTTCATTTAGCTCGGCAGTGGAGCCTTTTGCCGTTGCACCTTTCGCAATTAGAATTGGTTCAAGCTGTTCTCTCCCGGCCAGCACTTCATCACGGTCGACGGTGACATTGAGCATTCCGGAGATATATTCGACCGTAGTCCAACTCTCACGTAAGCTGTCGAGAGGGGTCTTTCCCTCTCGGGAGCGGATATTGACCTGTGCGCCCTTGGCGAGGAGGAGTTTGGCGATCTCTGTTCGACCAAGAAAGGCAGCTCCATGCAGCGCAGTATGACCACCCTCGTCGGTTTGATCAGGGGTAGCACCACATTCAAGGAGGATTTCTGCGCACGCACTCTGATTATACCAGACGGCGAACATCAGGGCGCTCTGACCTGCCCGGTCGATCTGATCAGGGTTTGCACCCTGTTCCAGTTCATGAGTCAGCTCTGCAATATTCCCCTCCTGCAGGGCGGACCAGAAGGTGGTTCCGTCAGGCCT
>Ga0163179_10000359_pt1 | contig 32594 bp, 17 predicted proteins | sample AtlANTMetagenome_FD_109643 | JGI IMG/M metagenome (GOLD analysis project Ga0163179, IMG submission 109643) | Marine eukaryotic phytoplankton communities from the Atlantic Ocean - Atlantic ANT 2 Metagenome | ecosystem: Environmental > Aquatic > Marine > Oceanic | place: North Atlantic Ocean... | reverse complement strand
CAGTTCAAATTTGATTGAGTTATGGAAGGTCGTTGAGGAGATAAAGTTGAGAGCATTGGATCTATGTGAGGACAATGCAGAGTTTGAGACATGCGTGATGGGTGACCCCGAACCAATCAAAGGAGAAGGATACGTTATGATCTCACGGTTCGGTTATTTCAAATTGGTTGACCGTCGTGAATTCTCATATAACAACTTCTCTAATCCTAATCGGAGGTTTGCCACAGCATGAACTATAATAAGTATAACTCCGAACTGAGTAAACTGATGAAACGTTATCAGTTCAGTTTGTATAGAAAACGTAAGCACCTTACATGGATCCATGAAACAGGGGTGAGAATACATACATCCGCATCACCCTCTGATGTGAATACCTTAAGGCAGGTTGAACGCAGTATTAAAAGACACCTCATCCGTTCGTGAATCAGACAGTGGGGGGCGTGTTGCCCCCCCTTATATAAAATTGCATAACTACCCTAACCTACAAAGTGTTACCCAAGGCAGCTATATTTCCCTCTCTATACAAAATTTTTTTTCGCTATATAAAAACAACTACAGGGATCCAAAAAATATGAAAAAAAATTTTGATGAAATTTTTAGCACCATAGAGATTGATACAGTAACTGGTAGATATCATATAACAATTCCCGAAGAAATTATAAATGAATATGGTTGGTATGAAGATCTTACATTAAAATGGAATATAGATAATGGAGATCTTATTATTACGGAAGCAGATGAGTAAAAAAACATATCACATATATCTGGGTGATAAATGTTTATTTAAATGTTTGGACGATAAAGAATTCAATATCATATGGGGAAAATTATATCATAGTTACATAGACAATTTAAGTTACGAAGAACTAGAGGATGTGGATAATACGGAAAATTATATGGAACATTCATATTGACAAGCAATATATAATATAGTATAATATTGATACTTAAGTATTAAAAAACATAGCGAATTCGATTATGGCTAAAGGATTTACGGTGAAAGCAAAATCACCGATAACGAAAAAAGAGGAACCTGAATGGGATTATGATAAAGCAAAAGAAATGGTTAAGGGAAAAGCCATTGTATTTTGTTTACCAGGTAGAGGAGTTTCTTATCAGTATCTAAAAAGTTTTGTACAACTTTGCTTTGACTTAGTTCAGTGTGGAGCAAGTATACAAATCTCACAAGACTATAGTTCTATGGTGAACTTTGCAAGATGTAAGTGTCTTGGTGCAAATGTTCTCAGAGGGCCAAACCAAGTTCCATGGGATGGTAAGTTAAAGTATGATTGGCAATTATGGATTGACTCTGATATTGTCTTTAACAGTGAGAAATTTTTCCAATTAGTCTTAATGGAACAAGACATTGCAGGAGGATGGTATGCTACCGAAGATGGTAAAACAACATCTGTTGCACATTGGTTAGAAGAGGATGATTTTCGTAACAACGGTGGTGTGATGAATCATGAAACTGTCGAAAGCATATCCAAGAGACGCAAACCATTCACAGTAGATTATACTGGTTTCGGATGGTTACTAATTAAAAACGGAGTTTTTGAGCACGAAGGAATGCCCTATCCATGGTTCGCACCCAAGATGCAAGTTTTTGAATCAGGTGAGGTGCAAGACATGTGCGGTGAGGACGTTTCTTTCTGTCTTGATGCAAAGGAAGCAGGTTTTGAAATCTGGTGTGATCCTCGTATACGAGTAGGACATGAAAAAACAAGAGTTATATAAAGTAACTATAAATGGAAAGGAAGTATTCACGGCATTAGGTCAAACTGAATACTTCCAGATTATGGAGGATTTGGCACTTGAATTCTATCAGACAGGTTCTCCTCATCCCGATACTATTAAAACTGAAATTTATTTAGAAGAAAATGGCTAAAGCAACTGGTGGTCTTAGTGGTGAGAATTTCATACAATCTCCACCGAAGAAGTCTCGTCAAGGAACGGGAAAACACACAAAATACTCGGCAACCTCTCGTAACTCGGCTCGTAAACGATACAAAGGTCAGGGTAAATAATTATAGGGCACCAATAGGTGCCTTTTTTTTATGGACAATACTCATATAAATAAAGAAAAACTCTGTTCATATGGCAATTAGTAGGGTATCAAGGGCATTTAAAGATATTAATTTATCTTTTGATCCACATCCCGTGTCAAAAGACTTGAAAATATTAAAAAATGAAGATGCAATTCGTAGATCTGTAAGAAACATAGTTCAAACAATTCCTACAGAAAGATTTTTTAATTCAATATTAGGTTCTGATGTCTATAAAAGTTTATTTGAATTCGTTGATTTTGGTACAGCATCCAATATCAGAGATCAAATCATAATTGCATTGAATAATTTTGAAGAAAGAATTGAAAATGTTGAAGTAGAAGTTGATCCTCAACCTGATAACAATACATTTAATGTAACCGTCATATATGATATTATTGGTCAAGAGTTTCCAACCCAAGAATATACCTTCCTCCTAGAGGCAACTAGATAACATGCCATTTACTAAATTTACAAACCTTGATTTTGATCAGATAAAAACATCTATTAAAGATTATCTCCGTGCAAATAGTAATTTTACTGATTTTGACTTTGAGGGATCTAACTTTTCAGTACTCATAGACACGTTAGCATATAATACCTACATTACAGCATTCAATTCCAATATGATTGTTAACGAATCCTTCTTGGAATCGGCAACATTACGTCAGAATGTAGTTTCACTAGCAAGAAATATTGGATACGTACCACGCTCTAAAACGGCAGCCACAGCAGACATATCATTTACGGTTATCTTCCCAGACTTTACGGGAGACATGATAAATCGGGTGCCTAATGCAACATTATCTGCAGGTTTAGTATGTGTAGGTGATTCTAATAATACATCTTTTGTATTTTCTACCTCAGAAAATTGGTCAGCACCAATAAAAATTGTAAATGGGGCTTATTCTGCCGAATTTTCAAATATTCAGATTAAACAAGGTACTTTATTAGTAAAAGAATTTACAAAAGAAGAATCTTTGGATCAAAAATTTATATTAGATAACCCTGCAATTGATACTTCTACGATAAAAGTGTATATTGATGATACAACTGATCAAGATGACGGTCTTGGTATTGAATATTTCTTGGTTGAGAATATAGTAAACGTAGATTCTTCATCAGAAATATATTTACTTCAAGAAATTCAAGATGAAAAGTATGAATTAATTTTTGGTGATGGAATAATTGGCAAAAAAATAGATAATGGAGCGAAAATAACAGTAAAATATATTACTACAGACGGAAAAGATGGAAATGGTGTAGGTAAAGATAACAGTTTTTCATTTGCTGGCAAAATATTACAACAAAATCCAGAAATTATTTCAAATCCACCATTACTTTCGTTTACTGCACCTTCTATTGTAACAAATATCAGATCTCAAAATGGTTCTGACATTGAAGATGTTGATTCTATCAAATATTTTGCCCCAAAAATATATTCTTCCCAATTTAGAGCAGTAACATCTAGAGATTATGAAACAATTATAAAGAAAATATACCCAGATACTGAATCTGTTGCCGTTATTGGTGGTGAAGAGCTTGATCCACCAGAATTTGGAACGGTATCTATTAGTATAAAACCAAAAAATGGAACTTTTGTTTCTGATTTCAATAAAAGTAGAATTTTATCTCAATTAAAACAATATTCTATATCAGGAATTAATCAAAAAATAATAGATTTAAAAGTATTGTATGTAGAAATTGATTCCTCAGTATATTATAATAGTACAAAAGTGTCATCTGAAAATTCCTTAAAATCATCTACTATAAACGCTTTAAATTCATATTCAAATTCTTTAGAAGTTAATAAATTTGGTGGTAGGTTTAAATATAGTAAGGTTCTACAGGTAATTGATAATTCAGATCAATCAATAACATCAAATATAACTAAAGTAAGAATTAGAAGAGATTTGAAGGTTGCATTTAATCAATTTGCACAATATGAATTATGTTATGGTAATCAATTTCATGTAAGTGCTGCAGAATATAATATAAAATCTAAAGGATTTTATATTTCTGGAGAATCTAAACCAGTTTATATTACTGATGTTCCTAATGAAGATTTAAAGACTGGCATTATTTCTTTGGTTCAAGTTTTGGATACTGGAGAAATTATTGTTATTGCAAAAGGTGCAGGTACAGTTGATTATATTAAAGGTGAAATTATGTTAGGAACTGTGAACATTACATCAACAGTAGATGGATCGGATGTTGTAGAGATACAGGCAATTCCAGAATCTAATGATGTTGTTGGTTTAAGAGATTTATATTTGAATTTTAGCATCTCAGAAAGTACAATAAATATGGTAAGAGATGTTATTAGCTCAGGTGATGAAATAACAGGAACTTCCTTTGTTAGAGATTTTTATTCATCAAGTTACCTTAACGGACAATTAATACGAGAGTAGTATGATAAGAACTGATTTTGAATCTAAAGTTAAGATTCAACAAATTATAGATAATCAACTTCCAAATTTTATTAGGGATGAAAGTCCTAAAACAGTAGATTTTCTAAAACAATATTATATTTCTCAAGAGTATCAGGGTGGACCAGTTGATATTACAGATAATCTAGATCAATATTTAAGCTTAGATAGTTTAATTCCTGAAGTTATTGTTGATAGTACTACTTTATCATATGATATTGATTCAACTGTAGGTGTAGTTACTGTTAGTTCTACAAAAGGATTTCCACAAGAGTATGGATTATTTAAAATTAATGATGAGGTAATTACATATACTAATATTTCATCTGATAATTTATCATTTGAAGGATGTAAACGTGGATTTAGTGGAATTACAAGTTATCATCAAGAATTAAATGATGAAGAATTAATATTTTCTAGTACAACATCATCACAACATTCTGCTGGTAGCTCAATACAAAATTTAAGTTCTTTATTTTTAAAAGAATTTTATAGAAAATTAAAATTTAATTTAGTTCCAGGATTAGAAGATATAGATTTTACTCCAACTTTAAATGTTGGCACCTTTTTAAAAGAATCTAGATCTTTTTATAGATCTAAAGGAACAAATGAGTCTTTTAGAATATTATTTAATGTACTTTATAATGAAACTCCTAAAATTATTAATCTAGAAGATTATCTAATTAAACCATCATCTGCACAATATGTTAGACGTGAAGTTGCTGTTGCAGAAGTTGTCAATGAAAGATCTCTCAATGAAGATCCCCCAAATCCCAAAAAATTAGTTGGTCAGACACTATTCAAAACTTCAGATTTAAATACTAATGCTGCTATTTCGGAGATAGAACCATTTAGCAGAATTGGAATTGCACTAACATCACTTCAACAATATTTTAAGATTTCTCTGTTTATTGGATTTGATGATAGTTCTTCCACTATTCAAGGTGATTTTAAAATCACACCATCAACAAGATCTCTTAATAATGTTTCTATAGGTTCATCAATTATAACTGTAGATTCAACTATAGGATTTGGGCAAACGGGTACCTTAATATCTGGTAATAATACTAAAATTGATTATACAAGTAAAAGTATTAATCAATTTTTTGGATGTAGTGGAATTGATTATGGAATTAATTCTACTGATAATGTACGTAATAATGATACCTACTTTGGATATGAGGATGGGGATATCACTAAAAAAGTAGAATTTAGATTAACTGGTGTTTTATCAGAATTTGAACAAGTATCTGATAATTTAACTGTAGATGAGGAGGAAATATTATTAGTTAAAAATCTTGGAGATTTAATTGAAAATCCTTCTAGTGGTAAAACGTATAAACAAACTTTTGCAAATTCTTGGATTTATAATACAAGTACAAGATATAAAATTAAAATAGAAGATTTTGAATTTGGTGTAGAGACTAATCAAATTAATTTAGTTGATAGTTATGATAGATCTAGTTTAAAACAAGGAGATACAGTAGAAATAGTTGAAAGATCTTCAAATATAGTTGTACATGGTGAAGATGGTTATGTAGTCATTATTGAGGATAATAATAGTGGTGCAGTAGATAAGCAAGTTGTTCTTAGTTCTAAGTTTAAACCTATACGATACAAAGAATATGATTTAAGAAGGAAAATTAATACCGCAATTAGTAATAAAGTTCCGTTAGAATATAATGATATTACATCAGATATACAAAACTTATATGTTGAAGATGAAGAAGCATTTTATGTAGCTTCAAATTCACTATTATCGGCAAAAGTTGATAAAAATGGTAATGAACTTGAATATCCATACTTAAATTCAATTGATATTGAAGTTGATAAAGTTTCTATACCATTATCTCATGAAGGATTTGGGTTAATTCAGGAAATTTCTGGTGAACCTAATAAATATGCAGCAATAAAATTTCAAAATAATGTTCCTTTCCAAGATGGAGATAAAGTTTCTTATAAAACTTCAGGAGATCCATATGATGGGTTAGAAAACAATGGAATATATTTTGTAGAGGTTGATTCTAGTGATAGAACAATAATTAAATTACATACAGCTCCAACATTTATTGGTAGTTCTGATTATATAAAACTAGAAGATGCAAATGCTGTACATGAATTTACATTGACTTCCCAAAATTTTGAAAAAATTGGGGCACAAAAATTACTTAAAAAATTTCCAGTAAATGTAGATATTTCTAAAGGAAAGCAAACAAAAACAGATACAGGAACAACTGGAATGTTGGTTAATGGTGTGGAAATCACCAATTATAAGTCAAATAATAGGATATATTATGGCCCAATAGGTTCAATAGAGGTATTGAATGGTGGTATTGATTATGATGTTGTAAATTTACCAAAAATTGAAGTTGCAGCTGGATTTGGAACAACTGCATTAATTCAACCTGTAATTCAAGGTAGTATTGAAAAAGTTTATGTTGATCAACAGGATTTTGATATCAATGAAGTTATATCAATCACTGTTACTGGTGGTAATGGAAATGCAGTTTTAGAACCAATAATCCAAACAAGATCTAGAGATGTTTCATTTAGTGGTTTATCTACTTTTAATTTTGGGGGAGTAAGTCAGGAATTCAATACCATTGGATTTCTATCTGATCATGTTTTTGAAATTGGTCAAGAAGTAATTTATAATTCTGGTGATAGTAAACCTATTTGTGTCGGCGTGGGAACATCGACATTGGTTAATAATGCAAGTTATTTTGTTGATGTTGTAAATGATAGAACTATTAAATTATATACCTCTTTTAATGATGCGATTTCTAAAACAAATACGTTAGCATTAAATAATTTTAATGCTGGAGGTGTTCATAAATTTTCAACACTTCCAACTGAAAAATATGTTTCTGGTATTAGTGTAATTGATGGTGGATTATTTACAAATAGAAAATTAATTGTTAAATCAACTGGAATATCAACTCAATATGATAAAGTTACATTTAACCATCATGGATTTAATGATGGTGATAAAATTGTATATTCTACGACTGGAACCAAGATAACTGGATTGAGCACATCAACTGGAATAACAACTACTACAAATCAATATCAAATTATAAAAATTGATGACAATTCATTCAAACTTTCTGATGCTGGTGTTGGTGGAACTATAACATCAAATTACATATCAAAAAATTACATATCTTTAGATTCAGTTGGTTCAGGTAATCACAATTTCTTTTATCCAGATATTGAAGCTTCTTTAGACTATGTTCCTCTTGGAATTGGAACTGATACTCAAATTAAAAAATCAGTTGAATTAACTCCTATTATTAGAGGTAATATTATCGATTCTTATCTTTATGAATCTGGAACTGGTTATGGATCTTCAATTGTAAATTTTGAAAAAACTCCTATTATTTCTATAAAAAATGGTAAAAATGCTGCATTAAGAACTACAATAGTAAATGGAAGAATAGTTTCTGTTTCTGTTTCATTTCATGGTAGTGAATATTTTTCTATTCCTGATTTAGATGTAATAGATTATTCTGGTTCAGGAACTGGTGCAGAATTAAGACCTATAATTTCTAATGGAAAACTTACAGATGTTAAAATTATTAATGCAGGAATTGGATATTCTTCTTCAGATACTTCAATAAATGTTGTTCCTGCAGGAAAAAATGCTGTTATATCAAATCAGATAAGATCATTAACTCTGGATAATAGAAGTAAATTTGGTGATAGTATATTATTAAATTCTAATGAAAATAATAATTTGCAATATAGTATTTGTGGGTATGGTCAAACATTAAGAAATTATTTTGGTGATAATATAAATCTTATTCATTCACCAATTATTGGATGGGCTTATGATGGAAATCCAATATATGGATCTTTTTCATATGCAAATCCAGGAATAGCATTAACTCCAACACGTATGCGTTCTGGATACACTTTAAACTCTTCTAAAGTTATTGATAGACCATTAGGTTTTAGTGATGGTTCTTTTATTGAAGATTATGAATTTACAAACACAGGTGATTTAGATAGAAACAACGGTAGGTTTACAAAAACATTTGATTTTCCTGATGGTGTATATGCTTATTTCGCAACTATAAAAAGTGATTTAGATCAAAACATACCAGAATTTCCTTATTTTATTGGAGATTCTTATAGATCAGTTCCAGTTCTTCAAAATATTGACCAATCATATAATTTTGAAGGATCCAATCTTATAAGAAATACTTTTCCGTATAAAATTTCTGAAAAAAATGCTGATAACGATTTTATAGTAGAAACTAACGAGATTTCAAAACAAAAAATTGTAATGCAATCAGTTACATCTGGAAGTGTTGATGAATTAGTAATTGTTTCTTCTGGTAATGAATATAAAGTTAATAATAGTTTGTCCTTTGACAATACTAATACTGAAGGAACTGGATTGGTATCAAAAGTTACCTCACTGAAAGGTAAAGACATTGTTGATATTAATACTACCACAACTACTTTTAATAATACAATAATTAATTGGGGAAATGCAAATAGTTTAAATTTTACAGTCTTACCATTCCATACTTTTGCTAATGGAGACATTATATCAATTTCTGGATTTGCATCTACATTATCTCAATTAAATGGTAATCACACTGTTGGTGTTACTTCTTTTAAAGCATCTGGAATTTCTACGATACTAGCATCATCAACTGTTGGATTTACTACTGAAATATATGTGTCTTCAATCCCAGAATCAGTCTCAGTGGGAAGTAGTATTGGAATTGGTACTGAAACTTTACAAATCTTAGATATCTATAAAAATGCAAATATATTAAGGGTACAAAGAGGAACTACAGGTTTTGCACACACAGTTCCTTTTACAATATCATTTTTACCAGATACTTTTACAATTAATAAATCTGTAGATTATTTTGAATCTAGAGTAAATGATATAGTTTATTTTAATCCAAAAGAATCTATAGGGTTTGGAACTTTATCTGGAATTTCATCATCCGTAACCTTTGATCTTGGTATATCAACGATTGTAAGAGATATTCCAACACAAAGAATTTACATAGAAAGTCATCCATTTGTTGACAATCAACAAATAACATTAGTGAATGGTGCTGCAAGTAATATTAAATATAATGATGATCCTTCCAACAGTAATAATGTTGACTTTAATTTACCATCAACATTGTTTGTTTCAAATACAAGTAAAAATACTATTGGAATAAAAACAGGAGTTGGTATTGGATACTCTAATGTATTTTTTGTCAGTGGTGGTGCTGATGTAGATACATACAAATTTACAAGTAATTATGAACAAATACTTGTAGATGTAGAAAAAAATATTGCAAAAGTTTCTGTTTCAACTTCACATAGTTTAGAGATAGGTGATGATATTAGTTTATCTGTTAAACCAAATTTATCTGTTGGGATAGGAACAAGTTCTTCAGTTAAAATTCAACTAGATGAAAATACAGGATATTCTTTAGTTAATCCTATAGGCTTTAATTCAACTGGAATTAACACAACAACAAATCAGATTAATATATCTTCTCATGGATTTATAACTGGTGATAAAATTTCATACACTACCACTAATACAGTTCCTGAAGGATTATCAATAAATGATTATTTTGTTTATAAGGTTGATAAAAATAATTTTAAATTATGTAACACACGTAATGATGCTATTTCTAGTCCACCTATTACAGTAAGTATTGCAAGCACTGGAGGAGAATCACAAACTATATTTTCAATCAATCCACAAATTAATGTAGTTGATAATAACAATTTAGTTTTTAATTTATCGCACTCATCTTTACAAGGTTATAACTTCAAACTTTATTATGATAAAGATTTCGATAATGAATTTGTTTCTACAGCATCTACAGATTTTAATATAGTAGAGGTTGGAATACCTGGTGTTAGTGCTGATGCATCGATTACAATTAATAATAACAATTTATTACCAGAAAAATTATATTATACGTTTGAAAAATCTGGATTTATTAGCACTGCTGATAAAGGTGTTCAATACTATTCTGAAATAAAATTTATAGAAAGCTCATATAATAATGATTATAATGTAATTGGCATGGGAGTTACTACTTTTGATATTTCATTAAAATTATTTCCTGAAAAAACATCATATACTCAATCTGAATGCGATTCTCTTACCTATTCTACAAGTTCATTAACAGCAAGTGGTGGAATTGATAAAGTTGGTATTGATTATGGTGGATCTGGTTATAAAAAACTACCTAATTTTGTTGGAACTTCTTCAACAGAAGGTAAAGGTGGTCAAATTATTGCCAAATCAAAATCTATTGGAAATGCAAATCAAATTAGAATTATCAATGAGGGATTTGAATACTCATCTGACAACACATTAAAACCTAATGCATTTATATCACCATTTATTACAATTAAGAATTCAAATACCATTGGTGTTGTTACTGTTAGTGAATCTGGAAGTGGATATTTATCACCTCCAAATATAAATCTTGTAGATTCAGTAACTAGAGAAAAAATCAATACAGGATTTTTAAATGCAAATTTAGTGGGAAATTCTATAAAAAATGTTGATATTATAACTAAACCTTTTGGGTTGTCTGATAATTCAATAGACATATTCACTACCAATAATAGTAATGGTGTTAGTATTAAAACTGTAACTTCCGATTCAACAGGAACAGGGATATTCACATGTTTTATAGAGACACCATCTTTAGGATTTACAACTCCACCATTTTTAGTGGGTGATCAAGTTTTTATTGAAGATATTGCAAAACAAAGTTCAGATGGCTCTGGATTTAATTCTGAAGATTATGGATTTGTATTTTTTAAAGTTCTTAATTATGATGATACTGGAATAAATTTTAAGGTTACTATTGATGCATCAGAATTTACAACAAATACTGGAATAGCTGTTACTAATCAAAATTCATTAGCGTCTATCGTAAATAAAAATAAATATCCAATTTTTACAACAATATTGGAATCATCCAAATTTATTATAGGTGAACAATTAATTGTAGATAATGAACAAAAAGATTTATTTATTACAAATAGTGAAAGTGATTTTATAAAAATAACTGGAGATTATAAATTATCTGTTAATGATATTATTACTGGAAAAGAATCTGGTGTAATAGCTACGATTGATAGTATCACTAATAATAATGGGAGATATATTGTAGATTATTCGGTTAAAAAAGACATAGGTTGGTCAGATAATATTGGAAGGTTGAATGATGACGCTCAAGTAACTCCAAATAATGATTATTATCAAAATCTATCATATTCAATAAAAAGTTCTCTTAGTTATGATGAATTAAGAATTGCTGTAAATAATTTACTCCATACAAGTGGACTTAAAAATTTTGCTGATACTGGAATTTCGTCAGCTACATCTGTTGGAATTGGAAGCACTGATTTTAGTATTGTTATAAAAGATTATATTGGTGATAGTAGAATAGATTCAATTTATAATTTTGATCTCGCAAATAGTTTAAATGAAAATAATATTTCTAAATTCATAGCATTGCAAAATAAAAAATTATCAAATTACACTCTTTCAAAAAGTAATGAAGTTTTTGTTATTGATAATATTAATAAACAATTTTCTAATTTAGTTGAAGATCCGATTGAATATTTAGATATTTTGACTGATAATACAATTAGTTACCAAAATTTATTAATTAAAATTAGTAATATAGAAAACACTATAGTTCAATTGTCTGATTTTGTATTATTATATAATAATGAGACTCAATATCTTTTAGAAAGAGGTCAACTTGTTTCTGGAATTACTACATCTTATGGTAATGAAGACTTAGTGGGATCTTTTGATTTAGTTAAGGATACAACCACAGGTGATCAATCTTTTAGATTTGTACCTACACTAAATTCATCCACTACTGATTATGATATAAAAGTTATATCTAATGAATTTTTAAGTGGTTCTGGTATTGGAACTTTTCCTGTAGGATTTATTAATTTGACTGGAACATCAGGTATTGGCACATTTAATAGTGATGGAACACCAGCTATCACTGGTATTATAACTGCAAAATCTGATCAATTTACTTCTTTCCATACAAGAAATGAATTGATCAATAAAACAAAGAATGAAGTGAATTTTGTTGAAGTTTATGCCACTCATGATGGAACCAATACATATGTTTCTGAATATTTTATTGACAATTCTGATTATGATGGATATTCATCTACGGGAATAGGTTCTTTTAAAGCAAATATTAGTGGAAGTGATTTTGTATTAAATTATCATAATGATACAACAGATCAAATAGATATTAAATCAAATGTAGTTGGATTTGGTACAACATCTGTTGGGACTGCAACTTATAGATTTAAATCAAATAATCAACCTGATGGAAGTGAAAGATCTGCAATTTATCAATCAAACTATTCAAAATCAATTGGTTTATCTACAGTATTTACGTTAGATAAAAATTTATTTAATTCTGTCAAATCAATAATTGAAGTTAGTATTGGATCTACAAAAGCATTACACCAAGTATTAACAGTACATGATCAAAATAATGTTTATGTAAATTCATTACCATTTTTATCCGTTAATGGAACAATACCAAATACATCGATAGACGAATATGATAATCTTCTTGGAATAGGTACTTTTGGAGTTAATTTTGCCTCCAATGATTTCTTATTAAAATTCTATCCAGATTCAGCATTCAATTCTGATAATATTCAAGTATCTGCATTAAATTTATGTGTTTATAATAAAGTAGATCTTGATAATAATCCAAATGATTTTATATATGGTAAAAGTAAAGAATCTATCAATAATTATTTTTATACTGCACCACGTGGATCTCGTGTTAATAAAACTAAGTTTACTTTAACTTCAAATGATATTCCATTATTTGCAAAAAGTTTTGATCCTGCTGATACAGATATTATTAGTATTAGTGGTAATACCTTTAATATTAAAAATCATTTCTTTAGAACAAATGAAGAGTTGATTTATACACCCAAATCTACTTTTGTTGGTGTGGGATCTACTCCAATGGAATATCAAGGTGTTACTGGTGGAATAGATCAATTACCAACAAATGTTTTTGCTATAAGAACTAATAAAGATTCATTCCAAATTTCAACCACTAGTGGTGGTAGTGCTGTTACTTTTGTTGGGGTTGGAACAGGAAATAAACATGAATTTGCAATGGCTAAAAGTAATACTAAAAATATTATTTCTATTGATAATATAATTCAATCACCTTTATCTTTTGCTTCAGTTACACATACTTTAAAAGATAATTTTGATGATAATAATTCTTTCCTTGGTATTAGTACTTCAAGAACAACATTTGCGTTGAGTGGAATATCATCTATCAGACTTAGAGATATTTTAAAAATTGATGATGAATATGTCAATGTTATTGGTGTGGGTATTGGTACTAGCACTGTTGGACCAATTACTCCAGGACTTGGTTCAACATCATTGGTTACCGTAGAACGTGGTTATGTTGGAACGTCTGCAACAAATCATACAAATAATACTAATGTTCAAATTTATAGAGGTTCATTTAATATTGTTGGTAATGAAATTAATTTTACAGATGCTCCTAGAGGAACTACAGTAGGATTAAAGAATGAGAATAACTTAGAGTTTGCCAGATCAGATTTTAATGGTAGAGTGTATTTTAGACAAAATTATACAACCAATCAAATATATGATGATGTTTCCGAACAATTCACTGGTATTGGTCAAACATTCAATTTAACTGTTGGTGGGGCGAGTACATCTGGTATAGGAGAAACTGGTGGTAATGGATTGGTATTAATAAACAATATTTTCCAACGCCCAACTGCTACAAATAATCCTAATAATAATTATCAAATGATAGATGATACTATTTCTGGTGTAAGTAGTATTTCATTTACTGGCATTAAAACTGATAGTGGTGAAGTTTTTATTAGTGATGTTGATGTAAATAGAAATCAATTGCCAAGAGGTGGTGTAATTGTTTCTCTTGCATCTACTCCAGGATTGGGATACGCACCTCTAGAGGGAGCAGAGGCTATTAGTGAAATTAATGCTAGTGGCAGTATTTCAAGAATTGTTTCTACAGCTACAACTGGGCCAAGTAATGCTATTACTACCGCAAGTTATGATAATTTAACGGGAGATATAATTATTACAACAAAAAATGATCACAATTTTGAATTGGGAATTGTAAATCAAGTTAAATTAGTTGGATTAGAATTTTCTTGCACACAAGAACATGCTGGAGTAACCACAACAATTTTCCCAGAGGGAATTGATCCTGTTACTGGTATTGGTACTACTGCATATACAATTCTTCAAACTATACCTGGCGACTTTGAACATAGGTTTGTAAGTGCGACTAACAACGCTGTTAATGGCTCATTAACCCCCACAGGGGCATTATATAAACCTACAAGCGGTTTATTAGAGTTATCATTTAGTTCTGCTCATAATTTGGATATTGGCAATGCTGTAACAATTGCCAACTATGGAATTACATTTACATGCGATGCTGATAATTATGCAACAACTCATCCATACCCAAGACCAACAGATCCTATCGCTGGTATAGCAGTAACTGTTCTTGATGTTCCAACTACTACAAGTTTTACTATTAATGTAGGTAAATCTCCTACTTATAGATTTAAAACTAATGTTGGTATATGTACTATTCCACATGATTATGTTGGTCAAGGAACAGTATTTCCATACTATGGTGATGTTAAAATTGGGTCTGGTTATCGTGAACCAGTTTCTGTTGCAGTAACTGATACAGCATTTACTCATAAATTTGTAGGAACTATTGGCACTAGTGTTTTTGTAAATTCATGGACTGGAGTAGCAAAAACAGCAACGGGAGCTGACTATGATTCTGTTACTGGTAATTTAATATTAACAATTCCTTCACACGGTCTTACAAACTCCAATACTGTTGGAATTAAAACAGAATCACTAATATTCTCATGTTCTAAGGATAATTATAAAACTGATCATTTATATCCAAGAGTGACAGATCCAGTATCGGGTATTCTTACTACAATCACTGCATATGATACAAATACATTTAGCGTAAATGTTGGTTCTGCGATAGGTAGGGGTGCTGTGGTTAGTTCTACGGTTGGTTTAGGTGGAACTTTAGCATTTAGTATTGATGAAGCAGGTACAAATTACAAAAACCCCCAATTAATAATTCCTGAAGCAGCATATAAAAATTTAGAAGTTGTAGGGGTATCTAGATTAGCTGATGGATCAACCACAAATACTGGAACTGGTCTATTACTTGATATTAATATAGGTGCAAGTTCTACAGTTGGGGTTGGATCCACACAATTCTCTGTTACTAATTGGAAAATTGCTCGCAATGGCTATGCATTTAGAGAAGGTGATGTATTTACTCCTGTTGGTTTAGTTACTGATGCTAATTTATCATCACCAATATCACAATTCGAATTGACAGTAGTAGAGGCTTACAATGATCCATTTTCAGCATGGCAGTTTGGTCAATTTGATTATATAGATTCAATTAAGGAACAGCAGGATGGTGTCAGAACAAGATTTGAAATCAAGTATGATGATGAATATTTGAATTTTGAACTTGCAAATGGTAGCGAATTTGATATAAATCTTGCAAATTCATTATTAATTGTAATTAATGGCATAATTCAAGAACCAGGTATTGCATATCAATTTGAAGGTGGAACATCTTTCGTATTTTCACAAGCACCTAAAGCAGAGGATGATGTTGCAATATTCTTCTATAGAGGTACTTCGGGAGAAGATACTGAATTGATTGATAATATTAAACCAACATTAAAAACTGGAGACGATCTTCAACTATTGAATATTAATACAAATGATGTCAATCAAGATAGTAGGACTATGCTTGGTATTGCTACACTTGGTTCTGGTAATGTAGAAACTGTTTTGTATGATGGTGTAGGTATTAATAATGACACCAAATCTGTAAAATGGACAAAACAAAAATCTGATAAGATTGTTAATGGTGAATTGGTCTATAAATCTAGACCAATGTTGGAACCACTAATATTCCCAACAGCAAAAATAATTGGAGATATTTCTTCTAGCACACTTACAAATATATTTGTTGATGATGCAGATCTATTTGATAATGAAAATGAGATAAGTAATAAACCTATTGGTGGAATTATTGTTGATAATAGTGTAACTCCTGTTGCTGCAGCATTAACAGCTATCGTTTCTACTGGTGGAACAATATCAAGTATTGTCATTGGTTCTGGTGGAACTGGATATACACCAGGAACTATTCTAGTATCTATTGGTATACCAACAACTGGAATAGGGGTTGGTGTTGGCACAACCGCTACAGCAACCGCTACAGTTTCTTCTAATGGAGAAATATCTAGTGTATTAGTAACTAATCCTGGATTGGGATATAATCAAAGTATTCCACCTAAAGTATTGCCACCTTATCCAACATTTAAATCAGAAAAAGTTTTAAATATCGATAGAATTAATGGATTTTCTGGTATTATCACAGGTATTGGAACTGTTACTGGTATAGGAGTTCCACTTGCTCTAAAATTTATTTTGAAAGATGGTGGAACATATTCTAATCTGGTTGTGGGATATCCAATTAGTATTCATGATACCACAATTGGTTCTGGTGTAACATCAATCTATGATTCAAATTCTAAAGTTGTTGGTGTAGGAATTACATTTGTAGATAATATTTACAATGTTAGTGCATGGGATCAAAATGTTGGAATAATTACTTGTAATATTCACTCTGATTCTCCTGTTGTTGGTTTAGGAACCACTGGAATCACTCCAGTTGGTAAAGTTTCTTGGGGAAGATTGTTTAGCACAGGATCCATTACAAGAGGATCAGATCCTATATCAATTGGAGTTACAGGGTTTACAATTACTTCTGGTTTAACTACATTCCCAACCATACAAAGAAGAGTTCAGGGTTTGAGAGATACAGGAGCTATAGAACCATCTTAACTAATGTTATAAATATCTAAAAAAGTATTAATATGTCTGCCGTTGTAACAGATCAATTTAGAATATCAAACGCTGCTAATTTTGTAGATTCTGTACTAGATACTAATAATTCTTATTACGTTTTTTTAGGTCTTTCTAATCCTAGCACTCCAAATCCTGGATTTGGAAGGAATTCATCATGGCCAGAAAATCCAAAAGATAATTTTCAATATCTATCACATTATAAAGATACATCTTTATTTGGTAAAAAAATTAATGGTAAAAATATTAGAAGAGTGTTGCCAAAAGTAACATGGACCACTAATACTCGATATGATATGTATAGGCATGATTATAGTGCAGTAAATTTAACACCAAATTCATCAACTGCTAGATTATACGATTCCCAATACTTTGTTATTAATAGTGATTTTAATGTTTATATTTGTTTGGATAATGGATCTTCAGGGTCTTTCCCTAAAGGTGGCACATCTAAGGATGAACCTACCTTTACAGATTTAGAGCCAAGTGCTGCTGGTAATAGTGGTGATGGATATATTTGGAAATATCTTTTTTCAATATCTCCTAGTGATGTTATAAAATTTGATTCTACTGAATATATTGTTGTACCTAATGATTGGGAAACTTCTACAAACACACAAATTCAAAATGTAAGAGAAGCTGGTGATTCTACCATTAATTTTAATCAAATTAAAAAAGTTTATATTGAAAATGGTGGTATTGGATATAATAACGGTAATGATGGTTCACCAATTGTTAGTATACTTGGAGATGGAAGTGGTGCAAAGGTGTCTCTCAAAATTGTTGATGGGGTAATAACAGATGCTACTGTTACTGCTGGTGGTAGTGGATATAGTTATGGAATGGTTGATTTATCAACTCTTCAACCTAATGATCTTAATTCAAATTCAAGTAAAGCTGCAAATTTGATACCAATTATTCCGCCATCTAGAGGACATGGATATGACATTTATAAAGAATTAGGTGCTGATAGAGTTTTAATTTATGCTAGATTTGATGATTCAACAAAAGATTTTCCAATTGATACAAAATTTTCACAAGTTGGGATTATAAAAAATCCAACATCATTTACTTCTCAAGATGTCATTTTTACAGGTAGTCAATATTGTTCTTTATTTTCAATAAAAGTTAATACTACTTTATCAAATGTTAGTATTGGAAGTAGTATATCACAAGTACAAATTAATGGAACTGCAAAAGGATATGTAGCTTCATATGATAGTGAAACAAATGTTGTAAAATATTATCAAGATAGATCTTTATATTTTAATCCAAATACTACAGATCATACTGATTATGTTGGTCTAAGCACTACTGCATCTATTTTGGCAATTGAGTCCAAAAAAAGTGATGGATCAGAAGCTAATAGTATTGTATTTACAAATAATACCGCTTCTGTTGATTCCTCTTTTAATGGTAGTACATTGACTGTTGGATCTAAAGAGATTGATTTGGGAATAAATTTCACTGAAGGTCTTGCAAATCCAGAGATAAATAGAAATACTGGTGACATAATTTACATCGATAATCGAAAATTAGTGGCACGAGACACTAAACAAAAAGAAGACGTTAAAATCATTCTGGAATTTTAAAGAAACATGGCACAGAAAAAGGATTTAAATATAAGCCCATATTATGATGATTTTAATTCATCTAAGAATTTTTATAAAGTTCTTTTTAAACCAGGGTTTCCAGTTCAAGCTAGAGAATTAACTACTTTACAATCAATATTACAAAACCAAATAGAAAATTTTGGTAGTCATATTTTTAAAGAAGGATCTGTAGTTATTCCAGGTGATCCTAGTTGGGATTCTAATTTTAATGCAGTAAAATTAGAAGCTTCTCAATTTGGTGTTGATATATCTTTATACATAGATCAACTCCTTAATAAAACTATAGAAGGTGAAACTTCTGGTATAACTGCTACCGTAAAATTTATTGCATTACCTGATGGTAATAATGTAGAGGATTTAACAATATATGTAAAATATACTAGTGCTAGTAAAAATGATTTTATTACTGATACTTTTATAGATGGTGAATCATTAATAATAAAGAAAAATATTGTATATGGAAATACTACAATAACTGCAGGATCTCCTGTAGTAACTTTAATATCTTTAGATGCTACAAAAATAGGTTCTGCTGCTCATGTAGATAATGGTGTTTATTTTGTTAGAGGAAATTTTGTAACTGTAAATAAGCAAACTATAATATTAGATCATTACACTAATACTCCATCATATAGGATTGGTTTAAAAATAAATGAGTCTATTGTTGGTTCAAAAGATGATAGTTCATTGTATGATAATGCTAAGGGATTTTCAAATTATGCTGCACCTGGTGCTGATAGATTAAAGATTGAATTAATACTTACTAAAAAATCATTAGATGATACTAATGATACTGATTTTATTGAAATATTAAAAACTGTTAATGGTGAAAAAAGAATTATTCATGTTAATAGTCAGTATAATTTAATTAGAGATTATCTAGCAGATAGAACAGTAGCTGAATCTGGAAGTTATGCAATAGATGAATTTGATATAGATGTTAACAATTCTTTAAATGATAGATTGGGTAGTAATGGTATATTTTACAGCAATCAAAAAACACAAAATGGAAATGATCCCTCAGATGATATAATGTGTGTAAGAGTTTCTAGTGGTGAAGCTTATGTTAATGGTTATGATGTTCAAAATGATCCCGATGCTAGTATTATAGATGTTAATAAACCAAGAGATACTGAAAAGGTAGAATTGGCAAGTATTGATTATAAAATGGGTAGTGTTCTGAAAGTCAATACTGTTAGTGGGCAACCACAAATGAGAAATACTATAGAACTATATGATACATTAGGTTCTGTTGGGAATCATATTGGAGATGCAAGATTATATTCTATAAATTCATCAGATTCTATTTATAGTGGAGATATTACAAAATGGGAGTTGCATTTATATGATATACAGACTTACACAACTTTAACTTTGACTCAAGGAGCAACTTCTTTAGAAGTACCTATTACAAGTTATATAAAAGGAGTAAATAGTGGTGCTTCTGGATATGTTGCATCTCATACTGGAGTTGTTTTTAATTTGAGACAAACATCTGGAACTTTTATAAAAGGAGAAGAAATTACTATAAATGGTAAGAGTTTTTTGGGTAAAAGATCTATTGTTAATATTAGAGTTTGTGGTGCTAGAGATATTAAATCAGTAAAACAACTTGCTTCTGCTTCAGCAGATCATGTACGAGATTTTAAAGCAAACGCTTTCTTAGAATCATTTCCATTACCAAATGGTGTAATTGGGGGAACAATTAGTGGTGGTAATGCACTAGTAAGTCCAGGAAATGTATTTACTGGTATATCAACTGGTTCTATTATTCGATATCAAGTTACAACTGGGGATGAAAGATTTAATAAAGTAACTTCTCTTAGTCCTGATGGTAAAACATTAAATATTGAAGATGCAACAAGTGGTTCTAGTGTTGTTGGTGTTTTTGATAAGAGTATTACAAATGGAACCTATTCGGATATCCGAATAGGAGCTCCTTCAATATTAGAAGGAGGAAAACTATATGTGGAATTACCTGATGCTAATATATCATCAGTTGATTTTGTATCTTCAACTCTATCAGTAACTTCTCAAGTCGTTGGTAAGGATGTTAGTAGCAACTCTATTATTATTAATACTAGTGATATTAAAGATGGTGGTGGAACTGGAATATCATCAGCATTTTATGAACCTTTTACATCAGGAAGATATTCTGTATTTTATGGTGGGTCAGGTGCTGGAATAGGTACTGTGACTAATGATACCTTTGTTAAATCTAGTGATGGTACTACGGTTACTTTAAATGGATTAGAAAATTCAAATGATGATTCAATTATTAATGTAACATCTTCAAAACAAGGTATTCAAAGTAAAGTTAAAAATTATGAAAGAAGTCAAATACTTAATGTAACTAGATCCCAAAGTCCTGAATCTGGAACTACTGTAGGATTTTCTCTTGAGGATGGATTAACTTATAATAACCAAGCTTATGGATTAAGAGTTCAAGATGAACATATTTCTTTAAATGTTCCAGATGTAGTTAAAGTTTTAGCAGTTTATGAATCTAAAACTATTGCTGATCCAACTTTTGATACTCTTTCATTCCCATCAAGTGCTAATGTTTCTGTTAATGGTATTTTGGGGGAAAATATTATAGGTCAAACTTCTAATGCTATTGCAAGAGTAGTTACTAATAATAATACGTCACCTTCATCTGGTGGTATTAATAAATTGGGATTTGTATATTTAAATGATAGGAAATTTGATACTTCTGAAATTGTTTTATTTGAAGAATCGAATATTACAACTAGTATTGAAAATATTGAAAATGGTACTTATGAAGATATTTCAAAATTCTATGTTTTAGATAAAGGTCAAAGAGATGAATATTATGATTATTCTAGAATTGTTAGAAAATCTAATACATCTATACCTACTAGAAGATTAATGATTGTCTTTGATAAATACACAATTCCTACTGATGACAGTGGAGATGTATTTACTGTATTAAGTTATGATAAATCTAGATATACAAATGATATACCAAAAATTGGATCTAAGCAAGTAAGAGCTACGGATACTTTTGATTTTAGACCTAGAGTTTCTGATTTTGGTAGCACTATAGATAAATCACCTTTTGATTTTACTTCAAGAACGACTGGATTTAACCAAAAACCAAATTATCTATTATCTCCAGATGAAAGTTCTATATTTGGATATGAATATTATCTAGGAAGAATTGATAAGGTATATTTAAGTCAATATGGGATAGTTTCAATAGAAAAAGGTCAATCTTCTAGGACACCAGCACCACCAGCAATTAATAATAATTTGATGGAATTGGGTATCATTAAGTTACCACCATATCTTTATAATCCTAAAGATGCTGAAATTACTTTAGTTGATAATAGAAGATATACCATGAGAGATATTGGAATACTTGAAGACAGAATTGAGGAATTAGAAACGGTTACAACATTATCTTTACTTGAAATAGGAACTGAATCATTAACTATTCAAGATGCTAATGGTAGAGATAGATTTAAAAGTGGTTTTTTTGTTGATAATTTTAAAAATACCAATTTTATTGATTTAAATATATCATCTATGGAAGTTGATGGTGAAAAAAATGAAATTAGACCCATTATTTCTAAAAATAGTTTAACAAATCAACTTTTACCATCTTCAAGTATTACTGATGAAAAATTAGATTTATCTATTGATTATGAGTTATTGGATGCTAATATACAAAAAACAGGAAATTCTGTAACTTTAAAATATGATGAAACAGATTGGATTGAACAATCATATGCAACTAGAGTTGAAAATGTTAATCCATTTCATGTAACAGCATTCGTTGGAACTATTATATTAAAACCAAATGTTGATATTTACACAAGAACTATCAGATTAGATGCAATAACCACTGAGTTGGTTGAAACGGAAACTATTACTGAAAGAGTTGATGAAGATGATGGACTACGTTTTGTAAGAACAGAAACAAGATTAGATGTTATCAAAAATACTAACACTAGTGACGTAATTGTTGATAGTGGTGATGATAAATTTATGAGATCTAGAAATGTAAGATTTGATGCTATCAACTTAAAACCTTATGCAAGACATTATCAATTTTTAAATGGAAACTCTGATGTAGATTTTATTCCTAAATTGATAGAAATATCAGGTGATATTTCATTATCAAATTATGGTTCAGATTCCACTTTAAATCCATTTGAAGTAGGTGAAACTGTAATAGGATATAGTGGTGGTGCAAATCCTAAAGAATTAATTAGTTTTAGAGTTGCAAAATCAAATCATAAATTTGGTCGATTTGATGATCCAAAATTAGTATATGGTCAAAATCCATATGTTCCTAATGAACTCTTACAAGATACATATACAACTTCTTCTAAGGTATTGAATGTTGATACTTTTTCATTGGCATCTGAAGCTCAAGGTTTATATAGTGGATACCTTGAAATAGGGATGAAATTAATTGGACAAAATAGTAAAGCAGCTGCCTTTGTTAAAGATTTGAGATTAATTTCCGATCAAAGTGGTGGTTTAACTGGATGCTTCTTTTTAAGAGATCCAAATACAGATCCACAACCAAGTGTTGTAATAGATTCGGGTAAAGCAATATATAGACTTACAACAAGTAAAATTAATGCTACACCATTAAGAGGTAGTAAATTAATTTCTTCTGGACAAAGTTTATATGAATCTAGAGGTACATTTACTACAAGACAAGTTCAAACAGCAAATACTACTTTAAATAGAACTACTATTATTAGTTTTTATGATGATCCTCTTGCACAATCATTTACTGTTGGTGGTGTTGTGGAAGCTCCATCACCTGAAATTGGATTAAATGATGATGATCACGGTGTATTTGTAACTTCAGCCGACATATTTTTTGCAAATAAAGATAGTGAAAATAATCCAGTAACTGCTGAAATTCGTACTGTTGAATTAGGAACTCCTACTAGAGTTCGTGTTGGAAATCCAGTAACATTAAGACCTGATGATGTTTTAACTTCTACTACAGGAGATACTCCCACTAATTTTAAATTCCCAGAACCAATTTATTTATCACCTGGAAAAGAATATGCATTAGTTCTTCTTGCCCCTTCAAGTGTTGAATATGAAGTTTGGATTGGAAGAATGGGAGAAACAACTCAAGAAACACAAAATCTTCCTGATGTTCAGAAAGTTGTATATAGTCAACAATGGTCTTTGGGTAGTTTGTTTAAATCTCAAAATGGATCTATTTGGACTCCTGATCAATTAGAAGATTTAAAATTTAAATTATATAAAGCAAAATTTTCAACCACTCCTGGAAGTGCATTTTTTGCAAATCCATCACTAGACAATAGTAATGGATATATTACCAAAATCGGTAGTAATCCTATTAATACAATTCCTAGAAAAGGTTATATTGGCATTGACACTGTTCGTGATAGTGTTGGTATCAGTTCATACTCTAGAGGAAGAAAAATTGCAAATTCTTTAAATACTACGATAAATGGAATTGTTGTTGGTACAGGTTCTAGTGTTGCTACTCTTGGAATTGCCACAGGTGGTGTTAATTACAGATCAAAAAATAATGTAAGTACATATAATATTATTGGGCAGGGTAGAGATCTAAAAGTAGATATTACTGCAAATAGTGATGGAATAATTACTACTATTGAACCAAATACATCTCATGTTGGAAGTGGATACACTACAGGTGATGTGGTTGGTATTGTAACTGCAGAAGCTCAAGATAAGCAGGGTAGAGATGCTTTAATTTTTATTGATGCAATTACAGGTGTTGATACATTATACCTTTCAAATATGAATGGATCAACCTTTACTAAAGGAACTAATATTTCCTACTTCAAAGATGGTGATATATCAGCAACTCAAACATCTATAGAATTATTAACAAATTTTGTTTCAGACGGTGGTTCTGCTACAGGACAGTTCTTTAAAGTAAATCAATTTGATCATGGAATGCATGGAACTAATAATAAATTAATTTTGAGTAATATTAAGAGTAATTTACCAAAAACTTCTATCAATAATCCCTTAGCAGCAAATGAAACAGGAACAATTAGTGTTGCTTCAACCATTGTTCCAGATCTTAGTATTTTTGAAGGTCTTCCTGTAAGTAATAATAATCCAGGATATGTAAAAATTGGCCAAGAAATTATTGGTTATACTTCAGTTGGAATTGGGGTTCTTAGCGGAACTATTACAAGAAGTGTTCAGGCTACAGATAATGAACTTCATATAGGTAAAACAATTGTAGAAAAATACGAATTGAACGGAGTATCTCTTAGGAGAATAAACAGAACTCATAATATATCAGCAAATGATATTGAATTGGATAGTTATAATGTTGAATTGGATATTACAGATACAAATTATGGTACTAATAGAAGTGCTGATGATGTAGCTCCGTTAGATCTTACTCTTACTTTTGATAGTGAGGGATTCTTTGGTGAATCTGAAGGAACAGCAACTAGAAATATACAATATGAGGCATTAATTCCTAAGTATGATTTATTTGCACCATCAGATGTTACTAGTACAACAGCAACAATAAGAACCGTAAGTGGAACTAGTATTGATGGTAATGAAGTATCATTTATAGATCAGGGATTTGAACCAATACAATTAAATCAATTAAATCGATTAAATAGTCCTAGAATTATATGCTCTAAAGTTAATGAAAATGAATATCTAAGTAATATTGAAAGAAATAAATCTCTTACAACAGGGATAAGATTTGAAACAACCAATGAAAATGTATCTCCCATAATAAATCTTGAAAATTCTACCACTGAATTTAGAACTAATAGAATGAATAATCCAATATCAGATTATGCTAGTGATGGTAGAGTAAATTCTAGATTTTTTGATCCACATAGTGCAATTTATGTATCTAATTTGGTTTCTTTAAATAAACCTGCGGATGGATTAAAAGTTATTCTTTCTGCGTATAGAAGTGGTTCTTCAGATTTTAGAGTTCTTTATTCTTTAAGAAGACCAGATTCTGTTGGAGTATCACAAGAATTTGAATTATTCCCTGGTTATGATAATCTAGATGATACAACTGGAGATGGTTTTGGTGATAAAGTGATAAATGCTGCCAATAATAATGGTAGATCAGATGCTTTTGTTACCGCAAGTTTGGATAATCAGTTTTTAGAATATGAATTTACTGCAGATAATTTGGGAGAATTTACTGCATATCAAATTAAAATTGTTATGTCTGGAACTAATCAAGCTTATCCAGTAAGAATTAAAGAACTTCGTACTATTGCACTTAAATGATAAAAGTTGAAGGATACCCACATTTATATAGAGATGAAAAATCTGGTGCTATTATAAATTCTAATAATTTAGAATATAATCAAAGATTGAAAACATTATCATCTATTCATAATGATAAAAATGAATTAAAACAAATGAGAGAAGATATTGATGAATTAAAAATTCTTCTTAGAAAATTACTAGATAATAGTGCTGGTTGAAATACAATATAAATAAGAAGTAGGGATATTATATCAAAATAGATGGCCGTATATGTTAGTAATCTTGTAATTAATACGGGAACTAGTTTTTCACAAACATTCAATTTAGAAGCAACAGAAACTAATTCTGCATATGATTTGACTGGTGCTACCCCAGCTGCTCAAATTAGAAAACATGCCAGTAGTTCATCAAAGACTGATTTGACTGCTGCTATTAATGGTGCCCCAACTAATGGGGGAATAGATATATCATTAACATCTGCTCAAACTTCTACACTAAAAGCTGGTAGATATGTTTATGATATAGTTATTACAGTAGGAGAGACTAAAACAACAGTTGTTGAAGGTAGTGTTTTGGTTAGAGCAGGGGTAACTAGATAATGGCTGATATTAAAGTTAGAGTTGGGCAACAAAATGCAATAAAAATTATTTCTGCTCAAGCTGGTCTTGGGACTGATTTAACTGTTAATAATGCAAAAAATGTTATCGGTGGAATTGCTTCAGTTACTAGTCTAAATGTATCTGGTATAGCTACTATTACTGGAACACTTACTGCGGGATTAATAGATGGAGGATTATTCTAATGGCAAAACCAACAACTAGACAAGAATTGATAGATTACTGTTTAAGGCAGCTAGGTGCTCCTGTATTGGAAGTTAATGTTGATGATGATCAAATAGATGATGCAGTGGATGACGCTCTACAACTCTTCAATGAACGTCATTTTGACGGTGTTGAAAGGATGTTTTTAAAGTATAAAGTATCTCAAGATGATATAGATAGGGGAAAAGCATCTGGAACAACAGGAGTTGGTATTGTAACTACAACAGCAAGTTCTACTAATGTAAGTGGAATGGGAACTATTACATCAAGTTTTTATGAAAATTCTAATTTTATTCAAGTTCCCGATTCTGTAATAGGTATAGAAAAAATATTTAAATTTGATACCAGTTCAATTTCTGGTGGTATGTTTAGTATTAAGTATCAATTATTTTTAAATGATCTATACTATTTTAATTCAGTTGAACTTCTTCAATATGCAATGGTAAAAAGTTATTTGGAGGATATTGATTTTTTATTAACTACTGATAAACAAATACGTTTTAATAAAAGACAAGATAGATTATATTTAGATATTGATTGGTCGTCACAAAGTGTAGATACTTATTTTGTCATTGATTGTCACAGGGCATTAGATCCTACTCAATTTAGTGGTGTGTATAATGATAGTTTTCTTAAAAGATATTTAACACAATTAATTAAACGTCAATGGGGGCAAAATTTAATTAAATTTAGAGGTGTTAAACTTCCTGGTGGTATTGAATTGAACGGAAGAGAGATTTACGAAGATGCAGAAAGAGAACTTGAAAGTCTTAGAGAAAAAATGTCTTCTCAATATGAATTACCACCTTTAGATATGATAGGATAATATTATGGCTCTTAATTCTTATTTTCTACAAGGGTCTCAAAGTGAACAAAGACTGGTTCAAGATTTAATTAATGAACAGTTGAAAATTTTTGGTGTCGAAGTAACTTATTTACCAAGAAAGATAGTTAAAAAAGACACAATTTTTAGAGAACTTGAATCATCAACTTTTAATGACAATTTTGCCATAGAAGCATATGTGAATACCTATGAGGGTTATACAGGTGCTGGTGATATAATGACTAAGTTTGGAATGAGTTTGAAAGATGAATTAGTAGTAACCATATCAAAAGAAAGGTTTGAAGATTTTATTGCACCTTTTTTAGGAGCACTGCCTTCCAGTGAAATAGAGGTTTCCTCCAGACCCCGTGAAGGAGATTTAATATATTTTCCATTAGGTAAAAGAATTTTTGAAGTTAAATTTGTAGAACATGAAAAACCTTTTTATCAATTAGGTAAGAATTATGTTTATCAATTACAGTGTGAACTCTTTGAACTTGAAGATGAGATGGGTGGTTGGGATCAACTTAGTACTACAAGTAATGAGATTGATGATGTATTGGTAGATCAAGGTTATATAACATCATTACAGTTAATTTCCATAGGATCTACAGCAACTCTTGGCGTAACTACAACATCAGGATATGTTAGAAATATTATATTAAATCAGGATGGTTATGATTATACACAAACTCCAACTGTTTCAATTAGTACTGCACCTGCAGGTGGACTAAATGCTACTGCTGTTGCAATAACCACAAATGTAAGTAATGTATATTCTGTCAAAGAAATTTTATTAACAAATCCAGGTGCTGGTTATACTGAAACTCCAACTGTTACCATAGTGAGTGCAACAACAACTCAAACAAATGGAGTTATAACTACTCATGGTGTTGGAGCAGCAGCAACTGCAGTAATAGTTACTTCTGGTGCTGGTATTGGAACAATAGCAATTACTGATGGTGGTGGTGGATATCCTACAGAACCTATAGTATATTTCAATACACCAACTTCTGGTATTGGCACTGCTGTAGGAAGAGCACTTGTTAGCACTGCTAATACTGTTTCTCAGATACTTATTTCTGATGCGGGTATTGGTTATACTACTGCAACAGGAATTGCTACAGTTGCACCACCCCCAATACTTACTGGTTCTGGTTCATATCAATTTAATGAAATTGTTACTGGATCTATTTCTGGTGCGAAGGGTAGAGTTAAGAGTTGGGATAAAGATACTAGTATTCTCAAATTAGGATCGACTAATGGTACTTTTGTAGCTGGAGATGTTGCAATAGGATCTACTTCTGAATCAAAATACACTGTTGATTTTATTCAGACAGCTGAGTTTGCAGATAAATATGCTCAGAACGATAATATAGAGTCAGAAGCAGATGCAATTCTTGACTTTAGTGAATCAAATCCATTTGGTACATATTAATGCTTGGAACTTATTACTATCACGAAATAATCAGAAAAACTATTATCTCTTTTGGTACGGTTTTTAATGATATAGGTATTAGACATAAAGAAACTTCTGGTGCAGATTATAGTGAACTTAATGTTCCTTTATCTTATGGTCCTGCTCAAAAATTTCTTGCCAGATTAGAACAACAGGCAGATTTAAATAAACCAGTTCAAACTACATTACCAAGAATGTCATTTGAAATGAATTCTGTTAGTTATGATCCTAGCAGAAAGGCGGGTGTAACTCAAACATTCAAAGCATCTGATGGAACTAATTTAAAGAAGGTTTATATGCCTGTTCCTTATAATATTGGGTTTGAATTGAGTATATTTACTAAATTAAATGATGATGCATTACAAATAGTAGAACAAATTTTACCATATTTTCAACCAGCATTCACATTAACTGTCGATTTAGTCCAATCAATTGGAGAAAAAAGAGATATTCCTTTAATTTTGGATAATATATCATTTCAAGATGATTATGAAGGTGATTTTTCTACTAGAAGAGCATTAATATATACATTGAATTTTACTGCAAAAACATATCTATTTGGTCCTATTGCAGAGTCTACAAGTGGTCTTATTAAGAAAGTTCAAACTGATTTATATGCAGATACTAATACTAAGACTGCTAAAAGGGAAATGAGATATACTGCAACTCCAGTTCCTGCTGATGCTGGTCCTGCTGATGATTTTGGTTTTAGTGAAAGTTGGGAACAATTTGCAGATAATAAAACTTATAGCCCAACACAAGGAAAGGATATTTAAATTATGTCTAGTTATGATCCTATTGATGAGGCATTAAATATTAGTAATGCTATTGAGGTTAATAATATACCAGAAAATGGTTGTGTTAAAAGACAAGATCAATTAAAAAATGTAAGTGATGATATTAAAAAAGATTATGATTATACCCGTGCTAATTTATACTCCTTAATTGAAAAAGGACAAGAATCTCTTAATGGTATAATGGAATTAGCAGGTGAAAGTGCAAGTCCAAGAGCATATGAAGTTGCAGGCCAAATTATTAAATCGGTTGCTGATACAACTGATAAATTAATGGAATTACAAAAGAAAGTAAAGGATGTTGATGAGGAAATAAATAAACAACCAAATACTGTTACTAATAATTCATTATTTGTTGGTTCAACATCAGAACTTTCAAAACTACTTAAAAAAGGGTTTCTAAATAATAATACACAGACTGATAATAAAAACAATTAAATAATGGCACTAAAGAAACCCTCAGATTTTTTTCGTGAGGATAATAAATCAGACGATACTATTCATGAATTAGTAAAAAGGCCAGAATTACAGTCTTTTTCTGAGGCTTTTGATGCCTATAAAAATAATTTGTCCAAGTTAGATAATTTAGCAGATACTATAAATTGTGTAGAAGATATTAAATCAGAAATACAAGATTTTATTAAAAAAGAAGATCTTGATAATTCAATGATGGCTTATACTTTCTTACTTGAAGAAAGTATTAATAAATTAAAGGATGATGTAACTTGTATTAATGAAAAAACTCTTACCACTATAAAATCCAATGTTTTTAATTTAGCAGAAAAAATTAATAATTTTGTTAATGTAGAAGCACCAAAATATAAAAAATCTATTTTAGAATATGAAATTAAATCATCAATTGATGCGGAAGAGGTTAAAAACCTAAAGATATCTATTGATGAAGATAAAGTAGTTAATGAAGATCATAAAAATAATATAGAGAATAAAATTTCTGATTTAGAAATTGAAATTACTGATTTAGAAACTGGAATTACTGATTTAGAAATTGAAATTACTAAAAGTACAAAAAATTTAGAAGAAAATTTAGAAGAACAAAATCAAGATTTTTTACAGGTTAAAAAAGATATTAGAAATGATTTTTACTATTTTCATGAAGAATTTAAAACAGTAGTTGATAAATTAAATTTAGATGAATTAGAAGAAAAAAATATTCAACTTTCTAAGAAAGTTAAATATCTTGAAGAAATATTTGAGAAATTTAATGAGAAAGAATTTTTAAATGAAGGTCTTATTAACATAACACCAAAATCTGATAATTCAGATCCACTAACTCCACTTGATAAAAACTATGTTACTCTTGATCAATTACAAGATCATTATAAAATATTTGTAAATCGTATTCAACAACAATTAGCAACACTAGGTGGTGGTGGTGAAACACAATTAAAGTATCTTGATGATATTGTTGGTATTGCTACTAATCCAGCAGCTTATGATGGTGGATATTTAAGATACATTCATAGTCTAAAGAAATTTACATTTGGAACACCTGCTGATGGAAGTACATGGATACAGGGTGTTGATGGCCCATACAGTTTAGGAAGAGTTGGTATTGGAACCGAATATATTCAAAGCGGTTTATATCCAAATAATGCATTAGTTGTTGAAGGAAATACTAGGATTACTGGAATTCTTTCTGTTGGAACTGCTTCTATTACTTTAAATGCTGAAACTGGTTCAATTTCTTCTGGTGAAGTTGAAGTTGTAAGTGCTGGTGGTGGTGCTAAATTTACAGGTATTATAACAGCTGCTGGTGCTGATTTTGATGGAAATGTTACTATTGGTGGAACATTAACATATGATGATGTAAAGAATATAGATTCTATTGGAATTATAACTGCAAGAAAAGATGTAAGAGTTGGTAGAAACTTTAATGTAACTGGATTGTCCACCTTTGTTGGATTATCGACATTTAATGGAGGTTTAATTGTAACTTCTGGTGTTACCACAGTTGGATTTATTAGTGCTACTGATGTATCTGTTTCTGGTGTTCTTACTACTGGACAAATTGCGGATAGTAATAGTCAAGTAGGTGCTGCAGGTTCAGTACTAAGTTCTACTGGAAGTGGATTATCATGGGTAGCACAATCTGGTGGTGATGATGGTATTGCAGGTATTAGTACAACAGGAACATCATTCTTTAATCAATTGTATGTAACTGGTATTACTACCGTAACTGATACTCTTAAAGTAGGAACTGGTATCACAGCTCATGCTGGTGTTATAACAGCAACAACATTCTCTGGTAATGTATATCAGATTGCGGAAACTGAAGTTCTTAGTGCAGATACATTAAGTGTAGGAACTGGAGCAACGGTTCATTCTCCAAGTT
>Ga0163179_10000358_pt1 | contig 32612 bp, 23 predicted proteins | sample AtlANTMetagenome_FD_109643 | JGI IMG/M metagenome (GOLD analysis project Ga0163179, IMG submission 109643) | Marine eukaryotic phytoplankton communities from the Atlantic Ocean - Atlantic ANT 2 Metagenome | ecosystem: Environmental > Aquatic > Marine > Oceanic | place: North Atlantic Ocean... | reverse complement strand
CCCACGCTGCGATTAACGGCACGGCGTGGCTCCTCAACTAAAGAGAGTCCGGAAACACGCTTTACGGTGCTCCAAACCAGCGATAGAGAGGGTGCCGTTCTCGTGCAATGGCGGTGTCCATGTCTTTACTCGAACTGCTACAGGAAGGCCGCGTAGAGGACTTCAATGAACAACGAGGGCGATACGCTTCGCCCGATCTGTTCGCGGCAGACCTCTCCAATCTCAACTTGAGCGGTGCCGATCTGACAGGTGCAAACCTGGAGAAGTCGGATCTCTCCGGTTCAAACTTGACCGACGCCATTCTCGCGCGAGCGAATTTGTCGGGCGCCGACCTGACAGGCACCAACCTGACACGGATTGTCGCCATTAAGTCACGATGGAGAGAGGCCTACCTCGGCGAAGCGGTCCTCGATGGGGCTGAGCTGACAGGGGCAGACTTCGCGGAAGCGGAATTGAACGAAGCCACGGGCGAAAATGTGCGCCTCGGCAACGCCCGATTCAAACGCGCAGATCTGTCTCAGGTCTATCTTGCCGGAGCAGAACTTAGCGGCGCGAATCTTAAGGGCGCGACCTTGACCGGCGCGACACTTACCAATGCAAACTTGGGCGAGGCGCGGTTGGCCGGCGCAACACTAGACGGCGCGGACCTTTCCGGGACCAATCTGCGCGACGTACGCGCGCCGGGCATGTCTGCACAACGCACCAATTTCACAGGCACCATATTGGTCAACGCAGATCTCACGGCGGTTGACTTCACCATGGCGGTACTCAACGAGGCCAAACTCGAACGTGCGGACCTCACAGGCGCCGTGGTTGCGGGGGCGAGCTTCCAAGCGGCCGACATCTACCAAACCCGTCTAGATGAAGTGGACATCGAATCGGCCGACTTTGAGGGCGCGGTTCGGGAGCGCTCGGATGGAGATGAAGCGCCAGCGGGTGACGAGAATGAAGCCGCAGTCTTCATGGATGTCGACACTGTCGTGACGCCGGAAACAATAGCCGTGCTCTGGGAAAACGAAGATTCGGACGAAGGCATGCGACTCCGCGTCGCGATCTCCGCACGAGAAGGGAACTGGGACGGCCGCTGCCCACGCGTTGACGTACCTACAGAGCTGGTTTTGGCGCGCGCAATAGTGCCCGCCGCAGATGGCTTGTACGCAACCGCCGTAGTGCGCCGGCCGTCGGGTGACGTGCTCATGGTGACCGAAATCAGCGCACTCGGAGACATGGGGTCTACACGCACATTGCCGCTGTACCCACTCGCCGTACAGCCTGTCGTCGTCCCCGATGGCGACGGATTTCTTGTCTATGGGCTGGCCCGTACCGGCCCGACGCTTTTGGTTCACCGCTACGACGGAGAAGAATTGGTTCTGCTCTCCAAACAGCGGCAGACCACTGCGCGTGGATTTATCGGCCGGCGCGAGCCCGTCTTACTCTGCAAAGGCAACGTAATTTTGCCGATAGACCGCAACGGCGTAGGTCAGCCTATGGGTTGCCCTGACGGGTTTCCAGGCCGAAATCCAGCAGCTTGCCGGGTCGGCGACGACGTGCTGCTCGCCTGGGCCCCGAGCGGTAAAGGCGGCATCCACTACGCAACTATAAGCACCCGAGGACCTGGACAGGTGAGGCGCCTCGACGTCAAACACGGCGTGAGTTCTTTGGATCTCGTGCGCGTCGACGATCAAGCGCTTCTTGTCTTTGCGCGTGAAGAGGGCGAAGCGTATTCGACGACCAGCTTATTCGGCGCGTGGGTGCCCGGCGGCCGGTCGTTCTTGATTCTCGCGGGCGGGGAAGAGGACGTTGACGAAGCCCGGGCGTGTGCCTCCAACGAAGGCGCCTACGTTTCAGCCGTCACCTTAGGCGGAGGCGTCCATATCTTAGAAGTGGGCGAAGACAGCGCGACCGCTATCGGCGAGTTTAGATAGTCATGCTTGACGGCAGACATGTCGTACGCGAACTCCACGCGGCGTCGGACGCCCGCGTTGCAAAGCGGCGAATGAACCAACTTCGACCACTTCGCGGACTACGCGGGGTGATGCCTGGCGAGATCGCTCGGATCGCGGCAGCAGCCTGGAAACGCGGCGTAGATTTGGACCGGGACGCCGCAGCCCTCGCCGAACTATTCGGTGGCGCACATGAAGATGGATTAGTCGCCATGGGGCTTTGTGCCGCGGGAGCGGATCAGCACCCTGACATCGCGCTCGATCTCGCCGACGAGTGGTTGGCCCAAGTCGATGATCTGGAATCTGCGGATGCTCTAGGATGGATCGTACTTGGCGCCGCAACGAGTGGGGATAGCTCCCTGATTGATTGGGCGTTGGACCTGTCAAAGGACGATCTCCCTGTCCGACGCCGAGTGGGGGTTGCCGCAGGACTCGCGATGACATTCGAACGTATCGAGGGTCCCGCCGCCGCGCCGTTACGAGAGCGCCTTGGCGCTCGGCACGTCGCCATAGGCCAAGACTGTACGCGCATCGCGCATGTGGCAGACGCCTACGTAAAAGATGACTCTCCGCATGTACAACGCGCGGTCGCGCGGCTGTTGCGCGCGTGGAGCCAAAGAGACAATGTCGCCGCTTTAAAATGGGCCGAAAGCCAGCCTGGAGGCATTCGAAAGAGCCAACGCCTCGCAATAGAGAAGGGCGCAAGGAAGGCAGAACGCAACCCGCAAACGAATACGGTGGTCTGCGCGGCCAGGACGAGATAGTAGAGGGGGCTTAAAAGAGGAGGCGGGATGCCTAGGCGACACGTCATCGTCACAGGTGGTAGCGGCGGTATTGGCGCGGCAACAGCGAAAGCTTTTGCGGAAAACGGCGACCGCGTGACCATCATGGCGCGAAACACGAAAGCTTTGGACGAGGTCGCCAAAGAGATCGGCGCACGCGCAGTACGCGTAGATGTCAGTGATCCAGCGAGTGTTGAAGCCGCATTTATGGATGCTGGACCCGCCGACGTACTCGTAAACTGCGCTGGGGTTGCGCGTTCTGAGAAACTCGTGAGCACCAACGTCCGCGTTTGGGAAGAGATTTTGCGAGTGAACCTCACGGGCGCCTATCTATGTGCGCTCAAGGTTCTGCCCTATATGGGTCGCAAGGGACGCGGCCGCATCATCAACGTTGCGAGTATCTGCGGACTTCGTGGGTACAAATACATGGTCGCGTATTGCGCAAGCAAGCACGGTCTGGTCGGCTTCACACGTTCTTTGGCGGACGAAGTTGCCGAACAAGGCATCACCGTCAACGCGGTGTGCCCCGGCTGGGTCGACACGTCTATGACCGAAGAGTCCATCGCCCTTGCATCAGAACGCACTGGCATGGATGCAGGCGTGATCAAGGAAGCGATGCTTTCGCACAATCCAGATGGCAAGCTCATTGAGCCGCAAACGGTTGCCGCGAAGATCTTTGAGCTGGCGACAGACGAAGCTGCGGACATAAACGGTCAATCGTTCCCGATTCCCGAAGACCTCTAAGCGTCGAAACTGGTCAACTGATGTCGGGGCAAATCTCCCCGACAGGCCTTGTTTGCCTTCTTAGCAGCGTACATACGACGATCCGCCAGTTCGCGGAGATCCTGCATACGGTCGGCGTCGTCGGGCCAAACCGCTGTGCCTATTGAAGCGCGTACAACATAGGGTTCGCCATTAGGGAGCTGCACCGGATTCGCCTCCAAGCCAGCGAAGACCCGCTCCATCACAAGGCGTGCGCCCGCTGCGTCGCAGGCTTCTAACAAGACGACAAATTCGTCGCCGCCGATCCTTGCTGCGCTATCGTCACCACGCAGCATCCCCCGCAACACATCCGCCAAGCGCTTCAGCACCATATCGCCCGTTTCATGGCCCCAAGTGTCATTGACCTTCTTTAGATCGTCCGCATCAACGAGCAACACCGAAAATGGCGTATCGGTGGCGCGCGCCCGACCGAGCATCTTGGGCTGCTCTTCATCAAAAGCCCGTCGGTTGCCAAGCTGAGTGAGGGCATCCAGAAAGGCCACGCTCTTTACCGCTTCAGTGGCCCGCCGAGCGACCACATTGGGGCGCAACATCCGCGCCAAAACGTCGACTAAAAGCCGGGCGTCAGCACGAGGGCAGGGGCCGTCGAGCTCAATGATGAGAGTAGCCGATTCTCCCGGAATCGAAGCGATCACGAATCGCTCCGACGTGTCCGGCACCGTGTCGAAGGTATAGATTAGGGAGGCGAGCGCGTGGCCATCAAAATGGCGTGTTGTAATGACCAAAGGTTCAAAGTCGTCCACGCTGGCGTCCACTATGGCCAACGCGTGCACGGGAATCTTACGCCGCAACAGAGCCACAAGGCTGTCCAGCGCGTGTTTCTCCAAGACCGGCGCGTCTGATAGCACTTGACGCACCTCTCGGAAGAGCACACGCTCTGCGTCTAAACGCGTACGAAGGGCTTCTGCTAGTGGACTTTCTTGCTCATCACGCTTGGCCAGGAAGAGCAGTTCGGAATCTACAGGTGCGGCAACGATTTTCTGCCAGTTCTGTAGCACGCAAGAGACGAGTCCTGGGTCGAGCTCCCGCGCGGCCATCGACTCAAACGCGCAACGGGCGACCTCGTCGGCACCGCCCGATGAAGCGAGCATTCGGTCTAAGGCTGCTGCGGCCGCCAGAACCTGTGCTGATGCGGGGATATCATTACGCATCAGGCCCTGCGGCTGACCTCGTCCGTCCCACCGTTCATGTTGATGAAGAATCGCACTTCTCACGCTTTCTGACAGCGGCACGTTGCGAAGCACCGCGCACGTCGCCGGGAGCTGAACGCCCACAGGGGTACGCTCTCCGGCGGACCGCTCGAGAACTTCAGTCGACAATGCGAGGAGGCCGATATTCTTAAGCAGCGCGGCTTCTTCTACCGCCAAAGCCAGTTCTTGGCCCCGATACGAAAGCCCAATGGCATGCGCCAAAGCAGCGACTCGCGTAGGGGATTGAGCATCGACACCGTGTCGGCTTACAAGACAACTCGCCACCGAGGCAGCGAGGGTTTGAAAACGCGTGACCTCTCGCGCATTGCGCTCGCGCAAGTCATGGATGGCCATCGAAATCCACGACACAGAAAAGGCCATCAGCATGCCCACTGTAAGCGGCACGACGACGCTGCCCCAAGCGGCGCTAAACCCAGCAGCGCTGATCCCCAGCGCGAACGAGACGGCAATTTCCAGCCTTCCGCTGTTAACGCGAGCCCGAAAAGCGGCGCTTCGTGTTTCTGTGAGTCGACGCCCACCTGCCCGCTGAAGCGCGGCATATAGAACCCACCAAAGGGTTATCGCCGCCAAAGCCCTGGGGATGGGCTCGGCGCCCGCGACGAGCACCAAGGCACCCAAGCTGGCAACGCCGGTAAACCCCATCTCTCGAACGCGTTCCGAGACGACTTGCCGTTTTCTGCCCGAAACCACTGACGCCAAAAGCACAGCGCTGACGGCGTCAATCGGGCCTAGCAGACCTGCGACCACCGACGACGCGATGAGCCGCTCCCGGACCAACAACCCACCGCGAGTACGCCAACGGCGGTATTGCCCCCAACTTAGTGCCAGGACAGCGAGGCCATACAGTGCGAATCGTTCAGGCAGCACGCCAACGGCAGACGCGGTCGCCAAAGACGTCACATAGAGCAGTCCGAACAGGCTAGGCCACCGCGATCCTTGCACGGCCTGGTCCCGGATATCCGCCGGAATGGTTCGTAATTTTTGAAATCGAGCTCGTGCCACGACGATCCCCCGTATTTGTCCAAACCCTGTCAAGGGATCGGCGGCTGACGCTGAATCCTCAAGACTCTAGGTTTAAAAAAGCCCATGTCGCGCCCAGCCAGGCCCGGACGAACCAGACCCTGCAAGCCGATAGGGACGCCGCAGAAGGCCCCAAGCGAAATGACCCGGACACGAATGTCGTGAATTGACAGGCGCCGTGTCCGAGCACATCGCCGGTCCGCAAAAACAGCCCTATTTATCAGAGATTTAATGCCATGGCACGTCTCTTGCTTCTTAGTCCGGCGAACTCGCTCAAGGAGCAAACAAATGACCCACAACTTACGCACTTCTTCTCTTTGTCTCGCCTTGGCTGGCGCACTGACCGTCGCCTGTGAGCCGGTGGAGCCGCCCATAGACACAATCACACTGATTAACGGCAACTACGAACTGTTCGTCGCCGACGTCAACACCTTCGATTGCCCAGGCGACATGCTGGACGAAGGCATCTTCCGACAGACGTTCATGACACACCTTGAGGTGTTCGGTGAACGCGCGGTGCTCGACCTGGACGGCGTAACGTTGACAGGTTCCCGCGAGGGATCTGTGGTTTCGTTAGCCTGGGATTCGGGCCATGACATTTCAGAGGGCGTCGGCGAGGAGCACGAAGAGGAAGTCGTCTTTGAAGGCGAAGGAGGGCCCCTCATGTACACCACCATCCCAGAGCCCCCAGATGTGGACGAGGGGAGACCATTTCGGCCAGACATTGGCGCCAAGTTGTACATCCAACATTCGGAACTCCTGACGGGCACGCTCTTCGTCGAACAAGAATCGAATGTCGGGTTCTGCACCGTGCAGCTCGACGTGGAGCTTTCCTTGGCGAACCAATCACATCCGGAGCGCGATCCTGACCCGCGGTCAGAAAAGGTGGATGACGCGCAGCGCGACTGAACGTGCCAACCGCACAAACAAAAAGGGCCGCCCCTCCGCAAGGAAGGGCGGCCCTATCAATTTTGCCGTATGGCTTACTCGTCGAACAACGGCTCGGAGAACAGAAGGACGGCGCCGTAGTGGGCATAGCCCGGGGCACCGACTTCATCGCCGTTCTCTTCCGTGATGGAGATGTACACTCGGCTGCGCGTCGTGCCATCGTCAGGGATCAAGAGGTCAGCGACCACCGGGTCGTCAATGTGCCCGACGTTTTCGTCTAGGCTAGACTCGGCGAGAACGGTCGTGGTGTCCGCATCGTAGATGGTGAGCTTAGCGTCCAAGGTCGAACCAAGGCGCGCCGTGTCTACCAAAACGCTCAGGTACTGGCCTTCGAGCGTTCCGCCGACATCGTCAGCTTCAATCACGAAGTTGTCCGCGGGATCGGTGGAACCGTCCACGTGGAGCTTAGCAACCCAGTATCCGTAGTAGAAGCCAGCCGTGCTGGACGACTCGCTCACGATCAGCGCATCACCAAGTCCGACGGTGTCGTTGCTATCGGTCTCGAAGGTCACGACGTCTGCGTTCCACCCCGTGTAGGAGTAGTACATACCGGGGTAGAAGTACCCGCCGCCTGCTTCGCCTGCGCCAGAGTTATCTTCAACCGTCATGTAGTAGCTGCCGGCTTGCGGCACGATCGTCATGATTCCTACGTCGTCGTAGAACCGATACCACTCGGTGGGGTTCTCTTGGTCGGTGACGTACTGCATGGCGCTCGTCTGCGCGATGACGTTGCCGTCTGCGTCACTGAAGGTGACATTGGCATCGAGGTTTTGCAGGTTGGTCGGCCAGAACGAGATCGCGTAGCTGTAACCTGCGTCGTCGGCGTCAAAACGCCACATATCGACATCGCCCTGAGCGCCAATCTCGCCCCAGAACTCGCCCATGTAATCGTCGAAGGTGCTTCCGTAATACATATACGGACCGTCACCGGCGTTCTCGGCGAAGCGTTCGTCGGTCTCAGTCAAAGTATCGTTCGGCTCTGGCTCGGGAATTTCCGCGCTCCAAACCGCCACGTCGTAGCTGTAGGAAGAGCCGCCGGCGAGTGTGTCTTCGGCCCAGTCGCTCCACTCAAGGACTTCGACGTAGTAGCCATCGGCATCGGTAGCTTGCCAGTAAAGCGCCGAGTCGGTCTCCCAGAAACGGAAGGGCATATCGTCGTTTTCGGCGACGAGTTCGCCTGCACTGTCATAAACGCGCAAGACGGTATCGGGCTCCATGTCACCGTCGAGGATGTACCCCATGGTGTAAGTCAACACCATGTTGCCAACGGTCGGCTGGATGAACCAAAAGTCGCGGTCTCCAGCGGGATCGATCGCGTTCGAAAATTCTGCACATTCCGCCGTAATATACGTGCTGGAGCAGTCTTCGAACGTGGCCGTTTCCGCGGTGGTGGTGTCGTCTCCGACGTCGGCCGCTTGGGTATCGGTATCAGTGTCCGTATCGGTGTCGGTATCGGTGTCAGTGTCGGTCTCAGGTGGGTTGACCACCTCATCGCCGCCACCACACGCCGACAACGTCAAACCCAATAGGGAAAGAGCGAATAGGGTGCGATGCATCATGTTGTTGCGTCTCCGGTCATTTCGGGTGCCCCAAATTAGGACCACCTCGGGAAACCGGGAACTTAGGTGACCCACGAGTGGCTGGCAACCGAATTCCTGCCGATCGGACAAGTGCGCGCATTTATACGGCGTTTTTAAGGAGGGAACTTCGGGCCACGCTCGCTTTACGGCGCCAGTTTATAGACTTCCGGTGGGACGCTGAAATGTCTCTCCCTTGTTATGCTCTATGACATTACAGATGTTCGGTCTTCGCAGGCGGAGAGAGTGTGAGCGGACGCGACGAACCAAAACCTGACCTCCTCGAGGCTGACGACTTCTCAGAGACCACCATGAAGGTGATCTTACCCCCGCGGCAACGCAGCAAAAGGGAAGCGGTCCCTGTGCTTCGTGTCATCGCAGGGCGGGACATGCTCCGATTCTCGCGGCTCGTCGCCGGAGAGGAAACGGTAATCGGACGAGAAGAGCCGGCGGACCTCATCGTCAGCGACAGTAGCGTCTCTCGGCAGCACTGTGTCGTGCGCGTCGGAGAAGATGGGCGTATCAGTCTCGTCGATATGGGTTCCACCAACGGTACTCGCGTAAACCAACGAGCCATCGAACGCGTTGTGCTCAAAACCGGCGACCAGATCGAAGTCGGGACCGTGGTTTTACGCTTAGACTTGCTCGACCAAACCGAGCTCTCCCATCTCGAGCAAGTACAGGCTCACTTGGAAGCGCGGAACCGCGACCCGTTGACAGGCCTTTTGACCCGGACCTTCCTGTCCGAAGACCTGCCGCTTTTGGCCTACCGATGCGACAGGGCGCGATTGCCGTTCACCTGCGCCTTTTTCGATGTGGACCACTTTAAGCGCGTCAACGATGTGTTTGGTCACCAGGTGGGTGACGAGGTGCTTCAGGGCGTCGCACGACTTCTGATGGTCGGCCTTCGGGCCTCTGACTCCTGTGTTCGATACGGTGGAGAAGAGATCCTTATCTTCATGCCGGGAACCGACGAAGACGCGGCATTAGAAGTGAGCGATAGGCTAAGGCGCTCTATTCAGGGCCATGATTGGTCTCGCACCGCGGCCGGCCTTCGTGTCACGACCTCCGCGGGAGTATCACAGCGAAAAGCGAACGAATCACTCGACGATTGGATTCATCGCGCAGATCTGGCCTTGTATCAGGCGAAAGCAAACGGCCGGAACCGCATTCAACGCGCGAGCGCGAACAACCAACGCTAACCGCCCAGCGAATTTGCTGGGCGGGCACACCCGATCAGCGACGCGTTTTACGCTTCTTCTTTGCTCCCGTTCCCTCCGGCGAGCTGGCGGGCGAGGCAGGCTTGGGCGCCTCCAAGGTCTTGGCCCGGCGCAGGATATGGAACTCGACCCGACGGTTTGCGGCGTGCGCCTCATCCGTTTGGCCCGGCTGGAGGGGCTTGTTCTCTCCATAGCCGCGTGCCACCACGCGCTGTGGCTGGACGCCGCTTGCGACCAAGTACTTGATCACGGCTTCAGCTCGGCGTTGTGAGAGCGCCAGGTTGTATTCGTCTTTGCCTTGGTCATCCGTATGGCCTTGGACCTCGAGCAATGAAATCTCCCCGCGGGTGAGTAGCGTTTCGACGACTTCGTCCAAAATGGAGAAGCTGTCCGTCTTGATGACGTCGCTATCAAGTTCGAAGAAGATCTTGTCGAGGATAACGATGCGCTTGTCGGTGATCTCCACCCGAGCGCGCTTCAAGACCACATCTACGGAGGCTGAACCATTCGCAGAGACGTTCACGGTCCGACGCGCCGTACCGAAACCAGGGGCATATACAACGAGCTCGTAAGCACCCGCTTCGATCGGAAACTCGACCACGCCGTCCGACTCACCATGAACACGTCGCCCCTTCGCGCCAAGCACGCGCACCGTGGCCGCGATGGGCTTACCGTTCACGTCCGCGACATGAAGGGCGACCTGCGCGTCCGGCGCTTGACCCGGTATCAATCGTATGTCCGCCTCATGCTTTTCGGCCGTCGGCACATCGAGTGAGGTCACGCCAAGCGCAAAGCCTTCAGCCATCACTTGAACTTGGTAGTTTCCGGGCGAAAGTGCACGGGTGAGCACGCCGTCTGAAGTCCGCCATTCTCCAGTCATGGGCCCTTGCACAAAGGCGATATTTGCGCCCGCGACTTGGCCGCCCCGCGGATCGAGTATGCGCAGAGTGGTCGGGGTCCAGTTCCCGTCCGGGCAACCGTCCGCGTCCGCCTTGCCATTCTGGTCTTCGGGTTGGTCAGGACAAAGATCTACGCTGTCGAGAATACCGTCTCCGTCACGGTCTGAATTGCCTGTTGAGGCGACCTGAAGATCGTTCGTGCCTGCCGTTCCGGCGACGAAGCCGGGTGTCCAGGTAAGGCCCGAAACGACCCTAAAATCTGGCGCGCCGATCCCTGGCGTAATGCCACCACCCGCACCGAGGGAGACCACAAAATCCTGTGTCGGATTGAACTTAAACGCGGTGAGCGCTTCGATAGGCCCCGCTCCGGTGGCCGCTCCGGCGCCCAAAAAAAGCGAGCCGGTAAGCTCTGCTGACACACGGGCGCGATCGTCTACGGGGACGGAAAGTCCGGCTCCCCAGAGCATCTGACTACCCAAGGTCAAGTCTCCGAGTTGCGTGCCATTTCCGGTGCCGAAACCGGCGTTGACGGTGCCGACCCAACCGTCACCGTAGGACAGCAGCGCGAGCGCTTGTACCCCGAACGCGCCATTACCAACCCAGGCTTCTTCGTTGCCTGTCGGGATGAGGCCACGCACTGCGACACCGACACCCAGCGGGCCGGTTGCGCGGTCAAGCAACTCCGCTTTTACGTCCAACCGCAAGTCGCCAAGTAGCGTCGGCCCGTCCAAGGTGTAGTCCTCAGAACCGCTCGATGCGAGCGCTTGAAGAGGGAGCGCCAACCCCACACGGAAGGGATTAAGATTGTAGTAGTAAAGCAGATCAGCCGTCGCGATGCTCCCGAGTACACGTTCCTCACCCCGCGTTTCATCGTCATACCGAAACACGAGTGGGTCGTCCGCGTAGTTGAGAAGCAGTCCACCGCCGCTGCCGTATACCCCGACCTCTGAATCATCGATCCGAACAAACTCTCGCCCGTCCACGGCCGGATCAAAGGTCTGAGCGTCAAAGTCTTGGGCCGTGGCCACCCCGGGAATCGCGGCAGCGAACAAGAGCGCAGAACGTCGTCGTGTAATCACGCCGAGCATTGCGATCAGGGCAGGGAACAACACAGCCCCCCCAGGAAGCGAACTGCAGGCGCCACCGGTAAAGGCGCCTTCGCAGAACACGGCACCGTCGGTACAACCCTCGTCTTCGCTGCCTCCTGTGTCGACGGTGTTGCTGTCGTCACAGTCGTCTTCTGGGTCGAGCGGGTCTGACCCCGTGCTCAACTCCTCTGCGTCGTCACAGCCATCGCCATCGGTATCGCTTAGCGTCGGATCCGTGCCCTGTGAGACCTCGGCGCCGTCGTCGAGTCCGTCACCGTCGGTGTCTGCGTCCAATGGATCTGTACCGTATTCCGATTCTTCGCCGTCGAGCAGGCCGTCATCATCCGAGTCAGGATCTAGCGGGTCCGTCAGCCCTTCGCCTTCCTCACTATCCAAAAGCCCGTCGCCGTCGGTGTCTTCATTCAGCGGATCGGTGCCGCCTTCGATTTCGTTGTAATCGTAAAGGCCATCGCCATCGGTGTCTTCATTCAGCGGGTCGGTACCGTGCTCAACGACTTCTTCGTAGTCGTTGAGGCCATCGCCGTCGGTGTCGGCGTTCTCAGGGTCGGTGCCCGCGTCGATCTCCTCGATGTAGCCGAGCCCGTCACCGTCGGTGTCGACCCCAATAATGTCGGACAACGTGTCATTGAGATCTGGGACGCCCAGGTCGTCGTCTGCGCCGGACCGGTCCGTAAGCAGGGTGATCGCGGAACTGTTGTCCCAGGTCGTTCCGAGAGCCACCTGAAACGCAGTATCCGTGTGGATGGCGCCGGAGGTCTCCAATTGACCACGTGAGACCGCAAAATCCAGAAATGCGTCGTCGTCGGAACCGAACTGTGACTCGGGCGCCGAAACGACACGTACGCAGCCCGACCCGTCCTCTTCGTAGGCGTCGTTCCAGCTCATCAACGTGGTCTCAGGCTCGTCCGTCACCCCGTCGCCAGTAGTGTTTTCCAAAAGGTGGAGGTAGTAGCCGCCCGCATTCAACACCACTGAGTACTCATATTGCCCGTTTGAGCTGTCGGTATCAAAGAGCAGCCCCCACGCGTCCGCGTAAAGGTTCGTGCCATCAACGGGTGTGTCATCCAGACGCATCCGGAAAAACCACCAGTCTCCGTCGTACGTCCAATAGGCCAGGGGAGACTTCTCGTCGCCGACCAGGTCGTTACGCGGCTTTCCTGATCCATCGCTGAAGACATCTTCAAGGATTAGGCCGTCCTGTGTCAGCGCTATCCAGTCATCGTCAGCGGGCCAATCGGGGCTATAGGCAGCAGCGGCAGGGCTAGACCCAAACACAACACAGGCGAAAAGAACAAAGAAGCGGTGCACGTTGTGCCTCCAAGGACCGGATACGAAGGGCGTAGTACGGTCGCGCAAAAGCGTTGCAGTAGATGTATCTCTGTACACGTCAAGACCCAAGGTCTGAAACACCTGAAAACGTCCACTTTCTTCCCGAACGCACCATCTTCATGAACGAACCACCGGTTAGACACCGTGTCGGAGTACAGAAAGATGGTTGCAGAAGCAAAAATGGCGTCGACCGTGATCCCGATGCGAGACGGCGCAGAGGGGCCAGAAGTGTTCTTGGTCAAACGCACCCGAAAAGTGGCGTTTATGGCCGGCGCGCACGTCTATCCCGGCGGGCGTGTCGACCCCGAAGATCACACAACGCCCGCTACAGGTGGTGACCACGCTAAACAGGTGATCGGCTCCGATGCAGCACACGGCTTCGCCGTGGCTGCCTTGCGCGAACTTTACGAGGAGGCCGGAATCCTGCTCGCGGACGGGACACTACCGGACACTGTACGAAATCGTCTAAACGCGGGACAGGTCAAATTCGATGCCGCATGCGATGACCATCAGGTACGCCTTGACCTTGACCAGATCGCGCCTTGGGCCCACTGGATCACGCCAGAGGCCGAAGCGCGCCGCTACGACACGTGGTTCTTTGTCGCTAAAGTCGAACCAGGGACTGCCGCCCGCCACGACGACGGCGAAACGGTCGCCAGTTTGTGGATAAGACCAGCGGACGCGATCGAGGCGTGCAGGGAAGGGAAGATGTTCCTTGCTCCACCCACCTGGACGACGCTCGACGAGCTGACGCCATACGGATCTGTCGACGAGGTCCTTGCGGCATCACATGGTCGTCAGATCATCTCGATCATGCCCGTACTGCGAAGCGAGGCCGGCCAAGTCGTCATCATACTGCCCGGGGACCCAGAAAACCCCGCGGAGCGTAGCGTAGATGGACCCACGCGCCTGCGCTGGACAGATGAGGGCTGGGAAAAGGCTTGGGCGCCAAACGGCTAAGACCTTAGCCTTCGTATAGCGCCCTCAAACGGTCTTGATCCGTGTTGGAAATCTTCAACGACAGTCCAAACCCGGACGGCATCACGGCGACGACCTCTGCTGGGCAACGAACGACCACCGCGTTGGGCAGATGAAGGCGGATGGCAAAGCGCGTTCCGACGGGCCAACTCCATTGCGTTCCTGGCACCAACAACCCACCACCTCGTATATGGCTGGCATATTGCGCGGCTGCGACGTCGCTACTGCGAAACGTCACGCTTAGTACTTCTGCGTCGAAAGCAAAATCAGGATCTGGCGCTTCCGAAACCGCCTCGGGCACCAACCAATCTGGTCGAGCAGGACCACTCACGTCGCCACCGCGACCGTCCTGTTCTGTAGCCGCTTCAGTGAGCACCCCAGCCAGCGCGCTTCGGATCGCCGCACGGCCAGCCCCGGTAATCGCTGAAGTATCGCGCCTTTCGCCGCCGATGCCCCAGGCGCCGGAGATGTCTTCGCGCCCAGCCCGTCGGTCGAAGGACCGTAGCGCACGCTTGACTTCGCTGGGTGGCAGGCTTCGTAATGCGCCGATGTGATCGCTCATAGACAGCGTACGATCCGGCGTTTTGGACGTCCCACCACCGGAAAGATCTTCGATCCAGGCCGTTAGCGCATCCCGGTCACGCACGGACATTTCGACAACGCGCGCGACGTACCCCGGAGGGCCGCCTGCGCGACCTTCTCGGACCCTTTCGATGAGAACTGCGCCGTAGATAGTCGCGCCAGCACCGGGCAACTCCATCCTAAGCTCAACCTTCTCGTCGACGACCAGACGGTCATCACAGTGGAACCGGAACACCCCGTCCCTGTACCCGCGTAACGTACCAAACTGGACACCGTTGCTTGAACGAATCCCGATGGTCGCATTCACGCCAGCCACAGTGCACTTCCCTGTTTTCGAGTTCCTGGTGGTCATCTACCCAACACAACTGCGCCTGTAAACGAACATTCCGTTAGATTGGTGTTGGCGGGTGTTGCCGTGCTGGTGCTGGTCCCGGTCTTCAAAACCGGTCGGGGTGCGTCGGAAGGCGTCGCCCGGTGGGTTCGATTCCCATCACCCGCCGCCACTTACAGTTGAAGTAGTGTCCCAGCGTTCAAGGAGAAGCGATGAAAAGGCAGATCATACGGGCCGGGACTTCCTTCAACACCGGACTGTTCGTCGGCGCGCTCATCGTTGGATGTGGTCCGGCGCCCGAACCGAGCGGTCCAACCGATACGGGCGAGCCGCTACCTTACGAGACCTCCAGACGTGTCATGCATGAAGTGTTTACGGGCTCTACCTGCGGCCCCTGCTTCGAAGCCGACGCGACCTTAGAAGGGGTGCTCTACGAAAACGCGGGCCGGTACGCGGTGATCAAGTATCAGGTCGGGTCTGACCCTTACGTCTCGGACGAAGGCGTGTCACGACGGATGTACTATCTGCCCGGCAAAAGCAGCTACTCCATTCCCTATGTTCACGCGGATGGCCTAAACGGGTTCCACCCAAGCGAAGTCAACGACGACGCAGGGTACCAGCAATCCGATTTCGACGGATTCGCTGAGGTTCCCGCTGTGTTGGAACTGTCGGCGGACATAAGCGTTGAAGGCCAAACGGTGAACTGGAAGGTCGATGTTCTTCCGTTGAGCGACGTTTCAAGCGAAGACCTTGTATTGCACATCGGGATCGCCGAGGGCGTGACGTACAACAACATCGGCACGAACGGGCAGACCGAGTTTCACCACGTGATGAAAAAGATGGTCCCCGATGAGGACGGTCAATCGATCGCGGCGCTCGTCCGCGGTTCAGCCATAAGCCTCGAAGGCGCGTACACCTTCCAAGGGGAATACGCCAAAGACGCAGCCTATGGGAACGAAGTACAGCACGACATCGAACACACGGTCGAGGAGTTCGAGGACTTGGGACTCGTCGTTTGGATCCAAGACGAAACGACCTGGGAAGTTTACCAGGCTGCTTGGACCTTCGAGTAGGCGACACGAACCGCCTACTGCGCACGCTTAAAGCGTTAGGCGAAGAGCATCGCGACCATGTCTCGACTCATACTCTGGGTCTGAGCCAGCACGGACAGACTCGCGGTCTGAACGATCTCAAGTCGGGTCGCTTCCGCCGCGGCATAGGCCATGTCGACGTCACGAATACTTGACTGCGCAGACGCGAGATTGTCCGCGTAGTCGTTGCCGAGATCAACCGCGGACTCCAAGCGACGCTGCGAGGCGCCCACATCCGAGCGGTACTCATTGACCGAGTCCAGCGCCGCGTCTATCGCCGTGATGGCGCTGCCCGCGTTGGCTGTACTGGTCACGCTGGTCGAATCGATAGAGAGCGCGGCGACATTGGCGTCGCCTAGCGTGATGGCGATGGAATCTGCAGCACTGCTACCTGCGCCCACCTGCACCGACATGCTCGTGGTCGAGCCATCGGTCAGCGAGATGCCGTTGAACTCGGTGGCGTCCGCGATGCGGTCTATTTCCGAGAGCAATTCCTGGTACTCAGCGTCGACATCCGCGCGGTCCGCGGTCGTCAGCGTGCCCGAAGACGACTGTACGGCGAGGGAACGCATCGACGTAAGCAACTCGGTGACCTCGTCGTAGGCCGACTCAGCAGTCTGTGCGACCGAGATACCGGTGTTGGCGTTGCGTACCGCTTGGCGGGTGCTCACCTGCTGAGTGTTGAGATTCGTCCATACGGCCAGCCCGGCCGGATCGTCTGCCGCGCTATTTATGCGGTAGCCGGTAGAGAGTTGCTCTAAAATATCGAGCAAGTCCTTGTTGACGGATCCAAGTGTATTTCCAGCGCCATAGGCGCCCATGACGGAACTAAGATTGATCATTGTTTGTCTCCCCAAACACAGAACCGTTCCGCCGTCAGGTCTGTGCAGCCAATAATATACCGACATCGACAAGTTCTCCATTAAAAAAATGAAGGGGTCCCTGGAACATGCGATTTTCGATTACCGGGCGAGCAACCTTGGTTTCACTGGCGACGGCAGCGTTGGTAAACGGTGGCTGCGCGCAGCTTGTCTGCGGCGACGGCACGTCTGAAGCCGAGGGGATCTGCCAAGCAGAAGTCACAACCTGTGGTCCAGGCACCATCTATCAAGAAGGTGAATGTGTCATTGAAGACCAAAAACAATGTGGTGATGACACCGTCCTTCGCGGTGACGAGTGTGTGTCCGCCGAAAAACAGTATGTCTCAGCACCGTTCGAACCCGACACCGAGCTGGTCGTGAGCCAGGGCTTTCACGGGTATTACAGTCATTACGGCTCCTCGACCTACGCGGTCGACTTCTCCGTTGCCGAAGGCACGACAATTGTGGCGGCACGCGGTGGCATCGTGCGAGCCACCCGAAGTGACTCCGATTCGGGCTGCCCAGATACAAGCTGCGCGGACGACGCGAACTACGTCGTCATCGACCACGGAGACGCCACCTTCGCGACGTATCTGCACCTCGAATACGACGGTGTGGACGTCGAAGTGGGCGACATGGTCGCCACAGGCCAACCGATCGGGCGTTCTGGCAACACGGGCTTTTCTTCAGGCCCCCACCTCCACCTCGAAATCAGCGACGTGTTTGGTCAATCGCTGCCCGTGCGCTTTGAAGAGCTGCTGGAAGAAAGCGAAGGCGTTCCGTCCGTGGGTCTTCCCTGGTTCTCTGACAACACAGAGGGCGAAGCTGTAGATACCGATTGGTCGACTTGTCCAGCAGACACTTACGCCCACATGGGTGTGGAACTTGATGAGGGCGCGCCCTGCTCGGTCGTCACCAAAGACACCCCGTATACCATCAGCGGGAAAGTGTTCTCCGGCACCGGGATGGCACAGGTCGCGCGCTGGGCCTATGGGCTCTACGACTGGGAATACGAGTGCGTAGAACTCGACGAGGACGGCTACTTCAGCGCCGAGTTTGAGTGGGATTCAGATATCCACTACACGGATGCCTGGTTTATGGTCGCGGCCGCGGACGATTGGTGTTGGACCTATCAGTCCTGGGCCGTCTCGGTTTGGCAGACGCTGGAATGATCAAGTGCCGGAGTCAGCTTCTGGCGTCGTACATGTAAAGGTCAGCGTGACCGTTTCGGTACCGCTATCGCCGTAGCAGTCGGTAGCGGTGAGTTCGACTTCCACCGTCTCTACCGTGTCACTGCCGTAAGTGGCTGACGGACCGGTAAAAGTCAGGGTAGGGGAGTCCGACGTAGAATCGTCGAGGGTCGCGCTACCCGAGGTCACCGACCAGGCGTACGTCATCCAGTCGCCATCCGCGTCCGTCGAGCCCGTCGCCGACAACGAGAAGTCGTAATCCTCGCAGGCCGCGCAGCTATAGGATTCGCCGTAGATAATCGCTTGGCAGAGCGACGCCTCTTCATAGCTTTCGTCGGAACCCGCATTCGCGGAGGGTGCGGAGTTGTCCGTGCGCTCTGCGATGGTCAGGTTGAGTTCAGACACGTCAGACTCGACACCCCCATCGTCGACGACCAACGAAAAACTGTAATCGCCGGGGACGTCCGGAATGAAAGTAGGCGACTCGTCAACGCTATCCGTGATGTCATCCACGGTCGTCGCCGAATCAGCCGGGACGCTGTCTAAGGACCAATCAAAGGTGAGCTCTGATCCCACACCATGGTAGACCAATTCAGGGTCGTACGAGTCTGACCCATCGAGGTAGAGCGTGTCGCAGTGCAGCAAGGTCGAATCGTCTTCGTCGTAGCTCGCATCCGCCACAGGCATCCATTCGATGTCCCCGTCGCAGTCGTTATCTAGGGTGGGCTCGTTCTCCGGTGCGCCCGGGTAGACGGTATCGTTATCGTCGTCGCAATCACCGTCGTCACGCGAGTACCCATCGAAATCGTGGTCAATGGTCGAACAGAGTTCGTTTTCAGCGCCGGGGCTACCCGCGTCCGTAGACGTGTCCCACTGATCGAGCGCCGCACACCAGGACGAGGCTTCATTGTTGAAAAACGACGTCATGTACCAAGGGTCCAGGCTTATCGAAGCGCCGTCAGGATCCGGCATCGTTAGCCCATCGTCCCAACTCAGATCATCGAGCGTGACGCCGTCCATAACTAAGATGAGATCGTCTTCCTCATTAGAAAGCGTGACGCCGGTGTACGCGTATCCGATCTCGACCAAGCCATTGTCCTCAATCTGATCGTTATTCCCGAAGACGAAGTACTCTCCAGCCTCCAGCCAGAGGAGCTCGTCTGATTCGACCTGATGATAGTCCCCATCGACGGACGAATAGATCTCGAGCCCGTTGAGATAAACCATTTCTGTGGTGCCGTTGTACACCTCGAACCACTCACCGTTGGCGTCACTGACCATCCCCGGGTTCGACATCACCTCGGTGATGAAGACGTCGCCTTCCACCCAGTTACCTTCGTCGATCCTGTTGTCGCAGTCGTTATCGATACCGTCGCCGACGACTTCTTCAGCGCCCGGAAAAACGGAATCATCGGTGTCGTCACAGTCCGGGTCGAGATCGTCTGATCCACATTGTGTGTAGCCGTCGGCGTCGACGTCATAGCCTTCGTCGATGTCACCATCGCCGTCATTGTCCACACCGTCACACTCTTCACCATCTGCACAATCCGCAGTGCCGTCGCCGTCCGCGTCGGAGAAATCCTCGTCGACCTCTCCGTCGCCATCGTTATCGAGCCCATCACACTCTTCGGTGTCTTCACAGTCGGCCGTGCCGTCCTCGTCCGTATCGCTGAACCCTTCGTCGACCATGTCGTTGCAGTTATCGTCCACGCCATTGCAATCTTCGGTTCGGCCGGGGTACACGTCCCCGTTCTCATCATCGCAGTCACCATCTGCGACAGTCACGCCGTCTCCGTCTCCATCAAAAGCGGACTGACCCGTATCGATGGTAGAGCCGGTTTCTTCGGTCTTTGGGACCTCTTCCGGAGGACAGGCTGTAAGCAGTGCACAGAGCGGCACCAACGACAACAAAGTAACAAAGCGTGGGTTGCGCATAGCGGTGCGCCTCCTGCTGGAACGAACAGATGGCAAGATAGGCTGAAGTCGGTCAGCCTTCAACGAATTCCCACGTCCAACCTGAACTTCTTTTGCGAGGCCGGACGATATTCGCCCGACTGGGACCGCGGAATCACGGATGTGGGTGAGGATGTTCACTGCGATGTGTCGAAAGCCAATCAGCGCCGTAATCATTCTTGGGGTCACGGTAGACAATATGCACATGAGTGGCTGTGACGTGATCCAGTTCGATCCAAACGGACGGTCCATGGATACGGAAGTACCAAGCGCGGCTTTCGGAAATAGGACCGAACCAAGCGAAGTAGGTCTCTTCCATGCCCGCCTCAATCTCTGCCATGCGCTCGGCCGCCTGAGTGCTCTGCAAATCCTCGACGTGGAAGCGTATGACCTCCATCAACGCGTCGCGCTGCTCCCGTGAAAGGTCCGCGCCAGACACGCCTGTCGCGGTCTCCGGAATCCTTTGATCATTACCGCCGCCCGCTATCATGCCGCCGTGATCCTGCTCTGAAACCAACGCCTGGTCGTGAAAGGCCTCGATGGACTGCATAAATGCAAGACCGCCATCGACCACATCTCCAAGAGGCCGTAGGCCCTTGAATCGTCCGTCTAAGACTTCGGTAGGGGACACGCCCCAGAATGCGGGGACCAGATCGTATCGGTCGCCGACAACTGAAAAGTTCGCGACCAAGTGATGCCCATCAAGCTGTACCGCCCACGGATTCGTTGCGCTAGGCTCATCGAACATCGTGATGTAGTAGTCCCCAACGTCCGAGTTCACATCGCCGAGGTCTTGATTGTAGGCCTCGTTATCGATGACACCCAGCGCCCGCTCCCAGCCCGTCGACGAATAGCCAGCCGCCCAGAGCGTGTGCACCAGTCCGAGCTGACTGTCCGACATGTCACCAAAGGCCATACCCTGCCGCGGCGCCAACGTGGCTGGAAGGTTCGTCCAGGCGGCGCGCTCGGCGTCATCAAGTGGAAAAGACACCGACTCGAGTTCTGAAGCGCTGAGGTCCGTGCGGAAGGCGATCGCGGCCGCGCGGAACGCATCTACCGATTCTTGAAGGGTCAAATCAGGGTCGGTCGAGGTGTCCGCGGAGTGGTCTGCTTCTACCGCCGAATCAAGGTTTTGCGCCCCCGAATCCTCGGGTTTGTCCTGCCCGCCGCATGCCGTCCAAAAAAACAGCGCGATCGGGAGACTGCTGAACGCTCGAACTCTCAAGACTGAAGTAAGAGAGAAAAAAGCACATCTCTTCATTCGTACCCTCGCCAAATGGAATGTCTTGTGGGGGGTCGTAGTACTGATAGGGATTGTCTGTAGAGTTATCCCAGGTGCACTCGACATAAATCTTCTGATCGGGGCCCCACATCGTCGTCTCTTTGAACATGTAGGTGCCTTGGTGATCAAAGCTGTAGCTGTCGCCGCTCACCAGACAATCGTCTTCTTCGCCATCTGTCTGGACCGCCGCGTAGTAGCCTGACCCCAGCCAATGCATATGTGGCAGCACGCCGTGGACGCGCGCCTGTAGCCCATAGTAGTTGCGCAAGGTGTACGACTCTTTATGGGCTGACTCGCCAGCAGGGATCGTGAAACTGTACGGGCCTACCGGCCATAGAAACATCTCATTTTCAATGGTATCTGTCGTCTCAAGCACGTAGGCGGACTGGTCGACTTGCACGTCGTCTGAAGCGGTAAAATAGTGCATCTGGAGTACGATCTGGTCTCCGGGCTCAATGCGCATGCCGTAACCGTCCGTCAACTCCGTGGGATGCTGTCCAGGGCTCCAGCCATGTAGTAGCAACCAGTCGCTCTCGATGATCGGATCCGCGCACTCGAAACCATCTGAGGTATCGAAGTCGCCATACGCTTCACCGGCGTCATTGCCGGAGTCGACGGCTAAAACCATATGGTGAACAGCTGCCGGATTGGTCAACTCAACATCAAAGCCCGTGATGTAAAACGCGTCTTCCCGATCATTTTCGATGACGTAGCAGTAGTACTGATTGCCTTCATCATCTGGGACGATCGTGTGTTCGATAGGCAGACGCCATTCGGTGTCTGGGTTCTCCAACGAAACAGTCCAGTCCACAGGCTCCGGCGCAGAGTCAGGGGAACCCTTGGGCGCGCCCTCGTTCGCCCAGGTGTAAAGCTTCTCTTTTGACGCAGCATCCATCCACTTTCGATCTGATCCGTGGTAGTCACGGCACGATGGATCGGCAGCGGGCAGGGGCATCCAACCCGTCGCAACCCACGCAACCATTAGATCGGCATACTGCGAAGCGGTCTCATAGGTCGAGAGGTCCACGCCACCGATTCCGTCTGCCTCGTGGCACGCCGCACAGTTCTGCGCGAGAATCGGCTCAATATCCGCGTACCAGGTGACCGTTGGCTCTGGCCCTGAGTCGGAACTGTCTGCCCCACCGGCGCTGTCTGAATTCCCGCCTGGGGTACATGAGACGAGCCCCCAAAAGAGGAATGTCAGCGCAATTCGTTCCACGGCTACTCCCAGAACACAATCCAAGACGACATCGAAATGGTCGGGTAATAATCCCCGCTACCGCTGTAGACGGGAACGTACTCTTCGCCGTCGACGGTGACGTTGTAACTCATTGTGTTTTCGCCCCCGACGTTCACTTGGTCCGTAATATCTATCGACCAGGGGACCACATCATGGCCAGGACACCATCCGGCGCGGCCATAGGGCCAAGTACCCCATTGATTGGGGACAACGCCTTCGTTGACCCGGTCTAAACAACCCGACCACGTTCCAGCGTCCTGGTGGTCCTTCATAAAGGCTTCGCCACCGTTGACGCTGAAGTGATGTTCGTGGTTGCAGAACTCAGCGCAGTTTTCGGTGTCTGTGGCAGAACCGTGACCTGTGAGAATGGTGACGAACTCTACCTTGGTGGCCGAGGCCGGGACATCGAAAGTTAAGTCTTCTCGGTTTGCGTTGTAGTTTTCATCCAATGAAAGCGAGCCCCAAGCCTCTGTCGCGGTCGAGGGTGAGCCCGTGCCAGCTCCGCTGTTGGCAAGTCGAAGCGTAAGAGAAACCTCATAACGATCGATAGTGTGAAAGCCGAAGCGCGCCTCGGTTCGACCCCGCAGCAGCGCCAACAAACCGCTGTGGTCGGTGACCCACCGGCCCGGGCGTGCGTAGGGCGTCATCCAGCGACCAAACTCGCCGCTACAGCTGTCAGGATCGTCGGCATCACACAGATAGAGGTTTACCTCGCGGTCCCACTCCGGACAGGCTTCATTACCATCAGCGTCGTTGTAGCAGTCCATTCTGAGGTCGAGATAAAGCGTGTCATAGGCGTCAAGATCCAAACCCGACAGGTCGACATCGCTATACACCTTGGTGCCTGACCAAGACGAGTCAGAGATGTCTTCATCTACATAGACCTCAACCTCTGACCACTCGACGGTGTTTAGCCATTCTTGCCGCTGCCATTCGAAGTCGAAAAACGTGGACTCGTACGCCAGATACGACATGGGGTAGGTGCCGTACATGTAATCGTAAAGCATGCCTACCGGTCGAATCGTCTGAAAACGATCGATCGAGAAGTGGAAGGCGTACATCTCCGAAAGCCAGTCAGCGTCCCAGCCATGGTCGAGTACGAAATGAAAGCGGGATCGGATGGCGTCTGCTTCGTCTTTCGGTCGGGTGGCGAGCGCACTCTCGAGCGCGTTTTCCATACTCTCGATCTCACTCACACGTGTCGCTTCGTCATCGGTGTACGACAGGAAGAAATAGTGCGCTGTTTCCGGTGAATCGTCAGCGAGATCGCCGATGTCTGAAGACCAAATGGCGTCTGAATACTCTGAAGCCGAGTAATAGAACTCAAACACGTAACTGTGGCAGCCATCCCAATTTTCAGCGAAGTTCCAACTGCCTTGAGTCGTCTCAAGCGTAAAATCCGGCGCCACCGCATAGTACGCGGCGCTGCCAGCTTCTTGAAAGGCGTCTCCTGGGTTTGACCCCACACAGGCCGTTTCGTCCACGACGCCCGTGTCCCCACCGGTGTCGTTAGGCGCCCCGGTATCGACTGTCTTGCCACCACAGCCGATCATCAAGGCGACAATTGCACAACCTGGGATCAAAAATGAACGCATCTGTAACCTCAGCAGCTATATAGGACTGACAATGTGGCCGATTTGCGCGTCTTTAGCTACTCACGCAGCCATCGAGACACCAAACGCACACGTATAAGTTGGGAGAACGCATGCGATCTGTAATTGGCACCGCCGTCTTCTGGGGGCTCTTGCTCACGCTCGGCTGTACGGACACTTCCGGCGATAAAAACGACGACACGGCCCCCGGCCCGCCAGAGTCGGACACCGACACGGACACCGATACAGATACCGACACCGATTCGGACACTGATACCGATACGGACACAGATACGGACACCGATACGGACACCGATACGGATACTGACAAGCCCGAAGCACAGGTCGTTCGATTCATCGCGATGGGCGACGGAGGGGAGGGGAACGACACGCAATACGCCGTAGCGGCTGCTGTTGATCAAATCTGCGCCGCCAAAACGGACACCCACCCGGGCTGCGAATTTGTCTTGTACCTGGGAGACAACTTCTACGACGCCGGCGTCGAGAGTGTGGATGACGAACAGTTCCAAACCAAGTTTGAACTGCCCTACGCGGATTTGGACCTGCCATTTTACGTCGTGCTCGGCAACCATGATTATGGCGGATGCCTATTCGACGAATGCGGTGCTGGGTTTGACTTTGAACTCTCGGACTTCCAGGTCGAATACAGCGACAAGTCCGAAAAATGGAACATGCCGTCTGAGTACTACACCCACGAACACGCACACGCGGCGTTTTTTGGGCTGGATACGAACGCCATCATGTGGGACCCGTGGTTGGACACGGCTGGCGACCAGCCAGAGTGGGTCGCTGAAGCTTTGGCCAAAACCACCGCCCAATGGAAGATTGGCTACGGCCATCACCCCTACATCTCGAACGGACAACACGGAAACGCTGGGACCTATGAAGGCCTCGACTGGCTCGACTGGCTCGGTGTGCTGACCGAGGTACCGTTAGGCACCGAAGTGAAGGCGTTCATGGACGAACATGTGTGTGGACAGATGGACCTCTATATTTCTGGCCACGACCACAACCGACAGTGGCTTCAGCCGACTTGCGATACGGAATTTATGGTCGTTGGCACCGCGGCGAAAACCACGGACCTAGAAAACCGAGGGAACCCGACCTACTTCGAAGATGACACTAAAGGCGGTTTTGTGTGGATCGAACTGCGAGATCTCGAACTCACTGGGGAGTTCTACGATCAAGACGGGAACCTCGATTACGCGCAAACTGTGACCAAGCCGTAAAGGGCCCAGGGTGTAAAACACCTGACAATGGGTTTTGGCGAGGTCGGTTTGTGACGCCCATCAGGCGAAACAGGCGATATATTGCAGGCGCAAGATTTTGGAGACGCCCATGACACGCCTTGCGCTTGTTCTACTCTTCGCGCCGAGCATCTCAAATGCAGCCACCCTGCAGGTCGGTGAGGGTCAAACCTACGCGTCGATTAATGACGCGCTCGACGACGCCGTGAGCGGCGACACCATCGAGGTGTCGGCTGGAACTTACGAAGAAGACGTCACCGTGACGATTGATCTCACCCTCACCGGTGTAGACGGTTCTGGATCGACCGTTCTTTTGGGGAGCGACACCACGCTGACCGTCGCTGACGCCACGGTGGAAGTCAGCGGATTTACGCTCTACTCGGACGGCGACCGTGGGTTTTCGTTTGAAGAGGCTGTCGTCACAGGGAGCGACCTATCCGTCGCCGCGATCTCTTCTTCAGACAACGGGGCGGGTGGACGGATCATCGCCGGTTCAGAGGTCTATCTGTCTGACGTCGTCTTCAATTCCAACGAGGCCGACGAGGCGGGTGGACATTTGCTCATCACGGATTCGGAGGTCACCATCTCCGACACCACGTTTTCATCCGGCGAAGCTGAAAACGGCGGTGCTGTATATGTCTCGGACTCTTCGCTCACCCTGGAGTCTGTTGAACTGTCTGACAATACCGCTTCAAACGGCTGGTCCAGCGCTTACGGTGGAGCGATCGTGGCGTCCGCCACCACGCTGACCATCGAAGGCTCGACCTTCGAAGACAACTATGTCGACGGATACGGGAGCGGCGGCCAGATCTACGCCACCGACAGCACCGTCACGCTCTCGGTTTCGCTGTTCAGCGGTGGCCAGGCGTCCTACTACGGTGCGGCGATGTACCTCGTCGACTCAAACCTAGAGTTGGACGGCTCGTCCTTTAGCGACAACGCCGTATCGTCGGAAGATTACGGACGCGGCGGCGCGATACTACTAGACGCCACCAGCGCCACAATGGCGAACGCGTACTTCAGCGACAACAGCGCCGGAAACGACGGTGGCGCAGTCTATTTTGACGGCAACGGAGATCTCGCGATCTCCAACGTGACCTTCACAAATAGCAGCGCTGACGATGATGGTGGCGCCTTATACGTCAGCGACGACACAGGGCCGATTTCAATCGATGACTCCACCTTTAGCGGCAACGTCTGCGGAGATTTGGGGGGCGCCATTATGATCATGGGCTCCGGACGCTCCTTGGAAGTAGACGGTTCTGATTTCGACAGCAACGAGGCCGGCGAAGACGGCGGTGGAATCTACTCGAGCGACTCGATGGAGCTCGCGGTTTCGGATTCCACATTCACCAGCAACGTCTCAAGCAGCACGGGCGGCGCGATTAATTCTACCGACTACGCGACGCTGAACATCGACAGCGTCGAGTTTGAAGGGAACTATTCCCAATACGGCGCTGCGGTTTACCATCGAGAGCGGGGAGAGTTGGTCATTCGTGACAGCACGTTCTCGGCTAACGAAGGGGAATATGCTGCTGCGCTACGTTGGTATGGCGATTCGGGGTCGGCTCGCGCCAGTATCGAGTCCAACACCTTTACGAACAACGCCGTGTCGTCTTGGGGCGGCGCGATCGGAGCTTACGACGGGGGCTTCCTGTCCTTTGTCGATAACGAGTTCTCCGGAAACAGCGCTGGTGAGGAGGGCGGGGCCATTTATGTCGACGAAGTAGACGACGTGGAGGCCGTCGGGAACCTCTTCTGCGCCAACGAAAGTTACGGCGCAGACGGCGGCGCGGTCTATGCCATCGCGGACGCAAACTCCGGCAGCGCCACCTTTACGAACAACCTCTTCATCGAAAACTACAGCGCGGACGATGGCGGCGGGTTGTTTCTTTACGGCGATGCGAACGGTGTCGTACGGAATAACGACTTTCTGGGTAACGAAGCCGCAGACAACGGGGGCGGCCTTTACGTCAATATGGACGACCTACAGGTCTCCAACAACATCAGCGCCTGGACGGTCTCTGGTACCGGCGTCTACGCCAACGACAACGCTGACACCCCGCGCGTAGAATACAGCGACTGGTACGACAACAGCCCCGCAGACGCGAGTGGCGCGCTCGACGACGGGATAATCGCCCTTGGTGACGGAAACATCCTCGTAGATCCCGATCTTCAGGACTACACGCTGAACGGCGACTGTTCCGATGACAACTACTGGCTTTCCTGGGGAAGCGACCTCATTGATGCCGGCGACCCGAACCTCTCCGATCCTGACGGGAGCCGCTCGGACATCGGGGCCTTTGGCGGCGAAGACGCGGACGAAGACGCCTGGGAAGACGCCGACGAAGACGCTTACCCGGTGATGTGGGACTGCGACGACGAAAACGGGGACATGAACCCTGGAAACGAAGAAGTACCGTACGACGGCATCGACAACGACTGCGACGGCGAAGACGAGTGCGATGTAGACGGCGACGGCTACGCGTATTCGGGGGATGCCTGCGGAGGGGAGGACTGCGATGACGCGTCCGATGGCGTTTACCCTGGCGCAGCGGATGTTTGGTACGACGGCGTAGACGCAGATTGTGACGGCGCAAACGACTATGACGCGGACGGCGACGGCTATGAGAGCGACGCTTACGATGGCGACGACTGCGACGACGCCAACGTGGACGTTTCTCCCGGCGCCGCAGAGGTCTGGTACGACGGTGTCGATACCGATTGCGGGGGTGACAGCGACTACGACGCAGACGGCGATGGTCATGACAGCGATGCCTACGATGGCGATGACTGCGATGACGACGACGCCGACATTTCTCCCACGTCGGCAGAGACCTGGTACGACGGCGTAGACTCTGATTGCGATGGCGCCAACGACTACGACGCAGACGGTGATGGGTACGACAGTGATGCGTACGAAGGGGAGGACTGCGACGATGACGACGCTTCGATCTCTCCCGCCGCCACGGAGATATTAGGGGACGGCATCGACCAAGACTGCGACGGCTACGACCTCACGGAAGACGGCAACGTCGAAGTCGAGATCGAAGATACCGGCGAATACGCCGCCAGCGACAAACTAAACGTCGACGGCGGATCGTGTGGTTGCGCAGCTGGCGCTACGCCTATTGGCTCGGCGATATGGATGGCGGTGTTCGCGCTCGCTGGCTTACGCCGACGCGGTAGCGCGTAGAACAAACTGCGCGACGCCCTTGACGTTTGAGCAGGCGCCTGCCGGGCCCGCGTCACCTGGAATCAGAAGGCGGAATGGTCCGCCTTTGGACGCAGGCAATTCCGCGCCGGCATATTCGTAGAGCAAAAAGCCGTTTAAGAGCGCGTGGGTTGGCACCGCCGGAGACGCGTAGCCGTCAAGTGCAACGACGATCGCTTCGTGGCCGTCTTCGATGTCAAGGGTCTCGACGATACTGCGCACCGCCGCTGCACGCCCGGACCGATTGGGGATGAGTTCCGACAAATCAGCTACGCCATCCGGGAGCGAAGCTAGCCGTTCTCGGTCGAAGCGAACCCTTGCGCCGTCGGGCAGTACAAACTCAACACAAGACGTATCGAGGGCCTGCTCTTCGTCCGTCAACAAGGCGGCATTGAGGAGCGCCTTGGCGCGTGCGAACACCTGTGGATTGACACCTGAAATGATGAGGTCGGTCGCCGACTCACGACGATATTCGGTCATTCTCGATGTGGTTCGGCCGCCAGCCCATTCGATTCGGTAGACCCCTTCATCCGTATGAAACACGCCCTTAAAGCGCTCCATCTTCGCGTCGCAGTCCAGACGGGTCAATGTCTCGACGGCCTGCGTCAGGCGCTGTAGCGAAAAGCGCTCTTCCTTCGGCCAGGCCCAAGTCTCGGCTTCAACCGCGAGTGCTTCATGCCCGGCTGGACTGGCCTTGCGGAGGCGGAACGCGGGGCGTTTTGGCCCCCAATCCAGCGCTGTGTCTGAGAGTTGACCATCGACGATTCGAGCGTAGTCCAACGGCGCGGGCCACACGCCAGAAATCCAATCCTCAAACGCCTCGAGGCTTGCTTCGCTAGCCAGATCACAGCGGCTCGCGTAGACGTGGTCTGCACCCTCAATCTGTCGGGTCACAAACGAAAAACGCGCGGGGCGCTTAGGATCGCCCTTCGCTTCAAGCCACGCTTCCGGATCCACCAAAACTACGACAGGCCGGAAGGTAAGCTCCGATGCAAGCGGGGACCGTCGCACGGTATCTAAAAGATCTCCGGGGAGCGCCAGGCCAGTGGGCTCCACGAAAATACGGTCGGGATTCGTCTCCAAGATCTGGTGAAGCGCGTCGATGAACCCTTCGGGAGCGGTACAACACACGCAACCCCCTGGGATTTCGCGAATCGACGTAGGCGTGTTCGCGCCAAGACGAGAAGCGTCGTACGCGCTCTCCCCAAAATCATTCACAATCACAGCAACGCGCTCGTCTTCAAAACGCTTCAGCTGCTCGAGTAAAACAGTGGTCTTTCCAGCGCCAAGAAACCCAGCGACGATATGAAATGGAACGGTCACAGAAAACTCCTCTAGTCGCGGGATAACTCTTTGACGACCCACTGAAAACGTGCGTCGAGGTCGATGATTTCATCAGGTAAGATGAGGCGCCGGGCTTCCGGGACGTCACGAAATAATAGGCCCTCAAGTAAGGCCTGATAGCGCTTCTGAATCCAAGTATTGGTCGAGCGGTAACCGTCCGCGACGAGCGGCAGCGCAGCCCAAGGCAAGACCACTATCCGGTCGTAATGCACCGAATGCGCTAGCGTTTCGCGCACAAACGCAGCCGCACGCGGTTGGTCCTGAGCAAAGCCGTAGTGAAGCCAGAACGCCGCAAAATCGACCGAGGACCGGTCGCTCACGAAGCCGCCGCACTCACGCAGGGCGGCGTTTTCATTTTCCTGCTGTTCATTCCAAAGCCCCTCGACCAAATCGGCGAGCTGCGACATGGACAGGTCATGCAGGTTGAGCCCGTTTTCCAGGCGGGTCCTCATGCCTTCTTCCAGAAATGGCACGCTATAGTGGGCCGCGAGCCGGGTTCCGAGCGTCGTCTTTCCGGTACCCGCGGATCCCGAGAGCGCGATTTTGGGAGGCCCAGAACGCGCTGGTCTAGGGGCCTCTTCGCGCAACACTGGCATGCCTAGGGTCTCCACGACGCCACCCGTGTCGGACACCAAGAAGCGCGAATAGCTTCCGCGCGCTGGCGCCATACGAAGCGCCTGATCAACCGGCACCCCCAACATCGCACACCCCAAGGCCCGGATCACACCGACATGCGTGATCACAATCCAGGTCTGGTCGCGGAGCGCTGGACGATGGGTGGCCCACCACGCTCGGACGCGCAGGACGACATCATCAAAGTTCTCCCCACCGGGCGGGCGGGTGTGAACGTAATCATTCCAATACGCCTGTACGCGGTCTTCATCTGCAGCGGTGAGATCCGCCCAATCCGATAGCTCCCACGCCCCCATGTTTTGCTCTCGCAGCTCGGGGTAGGAAAGAACAGGTAGGCCGAGCGCCTCACCGATCTCTCCAGCAAGGCCACTACAGCGGCCTAGGTCTGAGGAGATCACCCCAGCGGCTTCGGAGATAGACGCCAGCGCGAGTTCCACAATGGCCCTATGCTGCGCCTTCCCGACCTGTGAAATGGGCAGGTCGCTATGGCCTAACGCGAGTCGCTTACCACCGGTCTCTACCTTGCCGTGCCTAAACACGTGCAGACAGGTGACCTCAGTAGAGGGGAGCGCCTTCGTCGTTACACTGTCAAAAGCCATACAGCTACAGGATTGCTTTTACGTTCTCAGGAGGCCGCCCAACTACAGCACGCCCGTCGGTAGCGAGTACCACGGGACGCTCGATCAAACGCGGGTGCTCTACCATGGCTGCAATCCACCGTTCCGCTTCTCGGGGCCAATCTTTCATCCCGAGCGCCTTCGCTTCGGGTTCGCCCATACGGACCAGGTCCCAAGGGCCGATACCTAGCGCAGCCAACGCGGCAGTCAACTCGTCAGCCGAAGGCGGCACCTCCAAGTACCGTCGCACGACCGGACTAACGCCAGCGGCCTCGATCAGGGCGAGCGTCTGGCGACTCTTTGAACAACGTGGATTGTGCCAGATTTCCATGAATATACTCCTACAGATCAGCGGACTCGATAAGCGCCATTTCCTTCGCCGTGAGGGTTAGCGAAAACGCTAACGCGCTGTCTTCGATACTTGAGGGGCGAGAGGCGCCGGGGATTGGAAGGATAGACGGCGATTTCTGCATGAGCCAGCCGAGCACAACCTGGTACGCCGAAACGCCGTGGGCTTGTGCGATTTGCTGAACAATAGGCTCGGCCGTCAGGCTTGTATGACCGCGGTACCCGCCAACAGGAGAATGCGCGAGAAACAGGATGTCATGCGCTTCGCAGTGCGCGACAACACCATTGTCGAACGATGTACGCCAGCCGGCATGGCAGCGATTCTGAACCGTTACAATCTCACAGACATCCATACCGGTCTGTATTTCAGCGACGTCGACGTTGGAGAGGCCAATATGCTGGATTTTCCCTTCTTCCTGTAGACGAGCCAGGGCGCCGACGGACTCCGCGAATGGGATGCGTTCGTCCGGCGCGTGCAATTGATAAAGCGCGATGCAGTCTATACCGAGCACCTGCAGCGAGTGCTCACAGGCTTCGCGCAAGCGCTCCGGTCGGGCATCGACGGTCCAGTCGCCCCCAGGGCGGCGTAGGCCACCTTTGGTAGCAACTAAGGCAGCCCCACCTTCGGGGTGCCCCTCAAGCGCCTCTCGAATCAACGCTTCGTTATGACCGATATCGTTGTTATCGATGCAATAGACGTCGGCAGTATCGATAAAGTTAACCCCCGCATCGAGCGAGGCGTGAATAGTGGCGATCGACCGCGTCCGACTCGGTCGGTCAGCGAGTGACATCGGCATGCCCCCCAGACCGACCACTGAGACTTCGCAATTCATTTTAGCGACGTTTCGATACTTCAACGCAACTCCCGTAAAACGTTGGCTTAGCCGGTCGCGAACTGTCGTTCGACCAGCTTTCGGTATGCACCATCACGCCCGAGGAGTTCTGCGTGTTGGCCGCGTTCTACAATGCGCCCGTTTTCGATCACCAGGACCTCATCTGCAGAACGCACAGTCGAGAGCCGATGAGCGATAACCAGTACCGCTCGGCCCTTCATCAGGCGATCCAAGGCTTGCTGAACTAGAAATTCAGACTCTGCGTCTAAAGCGCTGGTCGCCTCGTCCAAAATCAACACGGGCGGATCTTTCAGCAGGGCGCGCGCGATAGCGATGCGCTGCTTTTGGCCGCCCGAAAGTCGCACGCCACGCTCACCAACCATCGTCTCAAATTTATTTGGGAACTCTCCAACAAAAGCCGCAGCGTTAGCCGCT
>Ga0163179_10000356_pt1 | contig 32635 bp, 18 predicted proteins | sample AtlANTMetagenome_FD_109643 | JGI IMG/M metagenome (GOLD analysis project Ga0163179, IMG submission 109643) | Marine eukaryotic phytoplankton communities from the Atlantic Ocean - Atlantic ANT 2 Metagenome | ecosystem: Environmental > Aquatic > Marine > Oceanic | place: North Atlantic Ocean... | reverse complement strand
TCGGGGGTGGCGGATCAATCGGGGGTGGCGGATCAATCGGGGGTGGCGGATCAAGAGGAGGAAGTCGGTGGATGCTATCGGGAAGTCGTTGGACTTCCGCAGGTTTTGGCAGGGCTTCCTCAGTGGGGGGGCTCTCACTTGAGGTCGAAGGAGTATTTTGTCCCTGCGAGATTTGCAAGAGCGAACAGACCAGCAACAGCGCGGCAAGGGAAACACGACCATTTGTGATTGGAGGTTTTCTCATGCCGTAAATTATCCGTACCCTAGAACTGAAAAACCTTATGGCTGAGGCTGAATCGGTGGATCGGGCCTGGCATTGGAACCGTTCGTAGTCCCATTCTCAACCAAGTTGGTCGTGCCTCGAGCGTTGATGCACTCTTGGATCATTTGAGCCGCCAGCTTGCGGACCCGTTTCGAGCACTCTTTGAGCGTCCCATTAACATTGCGGTCAAGCAACAATCGACTGAGACGCATAAGAACCCTGTCCTGGCACGCGCAACAGTCGCAACCGAGATAATTTGGGGGCAACTTGCCACCAATACAAGATTTGCAGAACCCTCCGGTGCAGCCATTTCGCAAAGCCAAAAGGGCTTCGTAACGAACCTCTTCAGCGCAGTCATTGAGCGCTTCAAGCAAAGCATCCACAACCTCCGGATAGCAAAGGCAGTCCTGCTGGCCGAGAAAACGAATCGCTTTGACCTTCGCCTTGATTTTCGCAGGACTTGTCTGAGCCGCTAATTTTCCAGCGACCTTTCCAGCACTCGCAGGAGGTTTGACGGGTGTCCCTGACGCATTCGCGCCAGGTGCTCCCGGGACGCTCGTTGCGGATGAAGTTCCACCGGAAGAAATCGCGCTGCTTGGATCGGTCGATCCAGGCTGACCGGGCGGTCCAAATGATGTCGGAGAACTGCCCGGTTGGAGCCCTGTTAATGCAAGCACCGGATTAAGTACGCCCTCTCGCATAAAACTGAAAAGGGCAGTGGAATTAGCGATCTGGCCACATCGTTGGGTTACGTTGCAAATCTGTTGAACCCCAAGAAAATCCCAGACACTTGCGTGGCTTGTGCTGGGAATATCTGGTAGTTGCGCAACAACAATTGCAGGACGATCCCAGGTCAGAAGCGCTAACGCAACTACAACCATGAACCTCAAACGCATGCATGATTGCAACAAAGCATTGTCCCCTGTCAATGAATGCATCTGAAACAATCGACTTACTAATTGGAGATACTTTCCCCACAGAGGAATCGACAGCACCTCCCGGGTAACTTAAGGAGTTTGAATGGATTTATTCGAATAATCCGATGAACGGAGATGGAGTCACTCAAACTGAAGCTTTTTCCGATGGATCGAAGAAAAAGCTCATGGATGAACACCGCTAGCAGTGTGGGGGAATCGACGACTCGCATGCTCCAGACCGCAACTTTTCCTCGAATATCATTTCGAACTGTTGCACGCGCAAGAATTGTGGATGAATACCGAGGTTGAATGCATCGAGATCGTCGCCTCTAACATTAACGACGAGCGATCAGCTCAAGCCGTGATATGATCGTGACGGATGGTCAATCAGAAGGTTCCCTGAGAATGCATGAGCTTCCTGCTAAAAAGAAATTTCAGGGAAAGTGCCGGCGGAGCCTCGGTTATGGGGAATTTATGAGATTCAGGTTGAGCTGTCGGAGATCTGGGTCGTCCAGCGGGGTGTTTGACCTGTCAGTAAGCAAGTTCTTGCAGGTCGGTGTATGCATGAGTCGTTTCTCAATATATTTGTGTAGGGTCCGGTAGCGGAACTCATGGACCGTTCTTCGAATTATAATTGAGTTTCGCTGTCGAAGCGGAATTGCGCTACCTGTTCCTGTCACCGCAAGTCATATCAAATCGTGAACTCACCGTCCTCCAAACCGAACAAAACGCTGGGCCCCTTGTTATTGGTGGCGATGAATGCCTCCGTGATCATCGGCCTGGAAGGTTTACCGGACATGGCACTTTACGGAGTGCCCTTGGTTTTCCTCTTCCTGGTCGGAGCGATCACCTTTTTGATTCCGGTCGGGCTGATCTCCAGTGAACTTGCCGTTGGGTGGCCTGGTGGCGGGGGTGTCTATGGCTGGGTTGATGCGGCGTTTGGCAGACGACCGGCGGTACTGGCTGTGTGGTGTCAGTGGGTTCAAATTCTCGTCTGGTATCCCACCGGGCTCTCTTTTTGCGCCGCTACCTTCGCCTATATTTTTGATCCGAAGCTGGCAGAGAATCCCACCTTTGTCATGATCGTGGTGACGATCATTTTTTGGACGGTCACATTGTTGAATTTTCGAGGGTTGAAAACGAGCGGAGTGGTCGCCGCGATTGGGCTTGTGCTCGGAACGATCTTGCCCACGCTGTTGGTGATTCTGTTTGCGGCGATCTGGTGGATGAGTGACCATCCGATTGCGATTCCGGAACAGAATCGGGGATTCTTTCCAAAGCTGGAGGGCATTCGAGGGCTGGCGATTGCGGCCGGGATGATCACCTTTTATTCTGGCCTCGAAGTCAATGCCGTTCATGGTTTACGCATTAGTAAGCCACGCACCAGTATTCCCTTTGCCATGATCTTGTCAGCCTCCATCGTGCTCACGATCTATATCTTCGGCTCCTTAGGAATCGCGATGATCCTGCCCCCGGAAAAAATCAGGGCGGATCTGAATGTCGGGCCGATGGAGATGTTTCGTGTGTTCCTGGAGACACACAATCTGGGAATGCTTTCTCCCGTCCTTGCCGCCTGTGTTTGCATTGGAGTGTTAGGGCACATTTCCACCTGGGTGATTGGGCCCACGGAGGCGATTCGACGAGCCGCCCAGCGCAGAGACCTGCCTGCTATCTTTGGCAAAACCAATCGTCACGATGTTCCAACACCGCTGCTGATCATTCAGGCACTGATCGTGACTGCCATGACGCTCCCGTTCCTGTTTCTCAAGGATGTATCGACTGCCTTCCTGATTCTCACGGCATTGTCTGGCACCGTCTATTTAGTGATGTACATCATGATGTTTGCGGCAGCGATCCGATTGCGTTATTCCAAACCTCAAATCGAGCGGCATTTCGAAGTGCCCGGTGGCATGTTGGGGATTTGGCTAGTCAGCGGAATTGGCATTTTGATTAGCATTGTGGCTCTGATCCTGTCGTTTATCCCCCCGGCTGCCGATCAGGTTGATGTGGGGAATCCATACCTGTACGTAGGACTGGAGGTAGGGATCTTCTGCATTGTTGTGTTGATCGGCCTGTTTATCCCCATGCATCCTGAACGATTGCCAGATAACGAGCAAGCCTGAGAACGCAGCGACGAAAAGAGATGATCGGGTGAGCCTCGAACTGTTGGGGCATTGTGATCATTCCTGACGAATGGGATAGCTCCTGCCTTCTTTCATGTCGATTCGAAGACGTGCCGACAGGCGATGCCAACCCATCTCTCGTGCATGCCCATCAGATTGAGCAAAACGCTTCCGTTGGTTGGTTGTGGTTTCGATTCTTCAAGCTCGTTGTCTCGGCGCTGAACGATAAAGTCTACCCTCTGTCGACAATGGTTTCGTCCACAAGGGCCGTTGTTCAGGATCCCCGATTGTCGAAATCTTTTTGAATACTGTTGCTCCCGGTGGGCTCCCACGTAAAACTGGTTGTCGACCAGAATTGTTAAGCCTGAATGAGGGGTAATTCATGAGTCAAGCCACAGCACACATATCGCCGAGTGGAGTTGATTTGGCAGACGCTCGTACGGTTGTTGCTATTGCCGAGCAGATGGTTCGACTGCGTGAAGCCGCCACCGATTTGCAATCGGTTTTTGAAACACGGGAACGTGGTTTCTTTTCACCGAGCGAAGATGAGCAGGTAGCGCACCTGTGGGTTTCCTATTACGGTTCGAGATCCGCTCTATTGGAAATTGTTCACGCGATTCGCAACGAGGTGGGTAGGCCGTCGCGCGAACAAATTGGTGAGTTTGCTCTCGCCTATGCGGCAACCCTGGTGCTCGTCAGTGCTGCTCGCTCGTTGCGAGACTTATTTGGGAAGAATGACCTGGTACGACGCAAGCTCAATGAATCCTTTGATGACTTTCGAATTCCTGAAGGAAGCTTTGACGAGATTCAGATTTCGCTTACCGATCCTTGGACTGCTCTGCAAATTAAGAGTGCGAATGAATTCTTCGAGCAAAACGAAGATTACATTCGAGATTGTGCCAGTGAAGATGCCGTCTTGGCGGAAGTCTTGATCGTTCTCGACGATCATCGAGAATCCACGTCGATCAGCAAAACCAAATACTTCAAGGCACGCATCAAAGAGCTGGGACGCAATACTCGAGATCGAGTGCTCCTGGGAAATCTGAATAAGGCGATTTATGCCATCCAAGAACTGGGAGGGCGTATCGCCTCGCACCTTAGCACAAGTCCCGAGCATGTTCCTGCGATTCCGACTCAGATCGCTGAGCAAATACTGGGATTGCTACAGCCCGGGGATGTGCTTGTTACTCGTAAAGAATTTGCAGTCACCAATTACTTCTTGCCCGGTTATTGGCCACACGTGGCCATGTATGTTGGCGGTCATCAGGTTGTCGAGTCGATGAAGGATGGCGTGCTCGAGCGAGAGATGTCTTCTCCGTTTGGAAATGATTCGGTGGCCGTCATTCGACCTCGGCTCGAGCCTGAAATGATTAATCGCGCGATCGAACGAGCTCGCTCACATGTTGGTAAGCCATACGATTTCGATTTCGACTTTACACGTGCCGATCGACTTGTCTGTACCGAGGTGGTGTACCGGAGCTACGAGGGTTTGGGACAGATGCAGTTTTCTCTCACGCGTCGCGCGGGGCGGGAAACCTTCTCTGCTGAAGATCTGCTGAATCTGACTTTGATCGGACAAATGTTTCAGCCGGTTGCCGTCTATTGCTGTACCCTCAGCAACCAATTGCTCTACGGCGATTCGATGAATGAGGTGCTCAGGAAAACCATGGCTGAGCCTGTGTCAACGAATGAAAAAACAGACTGATCCAAGTCAGTCAGAGCTTTCTTGTGATGACTGGGAGGCCAGGATGGTTTGAGTATGAAGGGGGCGATGGCCGACTTCCAATTCCGCGACGACCGATTTTGAGTTGGAGTCGAAGACCAGGATACGACCCTTCATCGACTTGGACCCCACAAAGAGTCCAAATACGGCAAGCAAGCAGAGGCTGCCGCAAATCAGCAGGCGTCGGGCTCGCTTTCCAGACTTTGCCGCCAAGCCTTGTTTGCGGGCCCGAAGCCAGAACGGTAGGGTCAGCAGCGAAGCGAAGCCCATTGCGCTGAGTGCTACAGCAGCAATCTTCATCTTCGAGATGATCGATCCATCAGGCTTGACGGAGACGAACGCAAATCTTCCATCTTGAGAGAAGGTGATCCAATATGGCCAACCGGGACACGGCAGGGCGGCAATTTCGCGGAACTCCCCGCTCTCAAGCTCGTGAATGTGAATGCTTTGATGAATCACATTGGCGGACCAGACCTCTTTCTGATCGGGGCGAATGGCGAGGCCGTGACAGCGACTTTTGATCTCACGTTTATCATCGGCGATCTGATGCTCTACGCGGTCTGTTAGCTCACGCGACTCGAGACTTGCGACCTCAAATCCGATGAGTCCGTCGACATTATGGAATACCCGTTTGCCGTCGGCTGAGATATCGCCTGGTCGAGTTGCGCCTGAGAATTCGATCTTGTCGATAGGGCTGTGATCTGACAGGTCGACGATCGTCAATGCCGACGCGGGGGCTTGCGGTGCCAAGATCATCCATTGATGGTCCGGGGTGATCAATGTGTTGTGGGGACGTCCCTCGGTTGGCAGTTGCTCGATAACCTCCATCGTCTGTCCATTAATAATCCACCAATGTTTGTTCGCGCAGGGTACGTAGACAAAATGACCGTCCGGAGTGCACTCGATCTCATGCGGTTTGCGGCCTACGCCGACACGACCGGTTACCTTGTGGGTAGCAGCATCAACGCGAATGACTTCATTGGAGCGCTCAAGCGATAGGAAGACGGTGGCTCCATCGGCGGTTGCACAGATGCCTCTGACGTGATCGCCAATTGAAATACTGTCGATGAGCTCCCACGTTGGGACATCGTAGATGTAGGTTAATGGGCCGGCAGAATCGGTGATCCACAATTGTTCCTGTGTTGAACTGACGGAGGTAGCCGTCGAGCTGATCAGCAGAGTTGTCAGGATGATCGTTGCCATGGAATGATGACATTCGAATGTGACTACGAAAAAAAAACGCTGAAGGGGCTCGCGATAATACGATCTACCCCGTCGATAAAGTCTCTTCGTCGACTGAGTTCAATGGTTTTGATGTCAGCTTATCGTTGTTCGATCGGGGACTGACGGCTTGCTGTGCTGGCTTTCTGCTGCAGTAAAAAGTTGAATATCTCCTCGGCAGCAAGCTGATTGCCAGATTGATTGAAATGTCCAACTCCCCCGAAGTGTTGCCATTCGTTGCTTTGTACACGCGAGCGACTTGGTGCCGCCTCCCGAAACGCTTCGACCATGTCAATGACCGGTGCTCCAATGCGATCGCACAGTTGCCCCAGTCGCTTAGAAGGATAGTCCGCATCCATTTGAGGTGATGACGAACCCGCATTGCTGATTACTCGACTCCAGTTCTCATCATGAATCTGGTCCGATGACGGCAACATCGCAAGCACAAATTGGCTCCCGTCTGATTCTACCTCACGGTGAAAAGTTTCGATCAATTTTTCGGTGATCGTCCAAGCTCGTTCCAGCTCGTCTGTGGGCTCAGAATGGTAGATTAATTTGCCTTTCGGCAAAAAGCCGACTCGTTTTTTCGTGCGCTGAGTTGCAACTCGGGTCGCGTGTTTTTGCCAAAGATAGAAACGGCTGTTTTGGTTCAGCCAGGTCGAAATCGTTGAACGACTCTGAGAAAGTTTGAGTTGTTTCAGATCTCCGTTTTGGTTGAGATCGAAATAAATGCGATTTGGACTGCTCGAGAGTTCCCGGCTGTTGTCGCCAAAATCGTTCCAGATACAGAAAGCACAAACGACAATGTCGGGTTGGTAGTGTTTGACGACTTCGCGGTAAAGCACCAGTTCTTGTCCGGTAGCTGATCCTGAAACCCCAAAATTCATGACCTCCCATTTCTCGGGACCCGGTGTGTTGGACAGCTTTTGTTGCAGCACTTGGACTGCTGTATCTTCTTCGTCGGCCCCGATCGCGGCGACCATGGAATCACCAATAATAGCGATGCGGCGAACGCCTTCGCTCTTTTGTAGCTCGAATGGTTGCCCTCGCATGCCATCGCCATTAAATCGGAGCTGCACGAAACGATCGCTTTCCGGCACAAACACCTGTCCATCATAATGAGGTGTGAAAGTGGTTCCTAATTTCTGATGACTTTGGAGCAAGGGAGGTTGAGTATCGGAGAGAAGACGCGTGCCGACCTCCAAGACGACGATCAATATCGCCAAAGTGATGACCGACATGCCGAGTTTCATCATCAAGCGACGTCCACGGTGAGAGGATTGAGTATTGCTGGGCATCCCTTTTTTCTCCGGCGCGCCGTGAGCCTATTTTGGCTGTTTGGTCGAGGTCGTTGACGTTGACCTCTTTGTCCTGAGCAACGAACGCCGACTATAGTCAAGTCTGGAACCTGGATCGACATCAATCGTTATCCTGTCGAGGAACAGACGATGGTGCTAGCGATCAAATGAGGCGCAGAAACGAGAGGCTGGGTAGTCGAAGCTCAAGCGTGGGTACAGGCGGTCGAATAACGAACCCCATGGTGTTGACCAGCACCAGGATCCGGGCCCCTGTGAAAGATCGCCAGGGATGCCCATAAAAAAGACCTCTCGATCGAGAGGTCTTTTGGGGTTCGTCTTTGTCGTGTACCAGCTTCGCAAAAGCAAACGGATTAACCGTTGCGTGGATCCGTTCCGATGTCATTGCGGCAATTGATTGAACAAGGTCCGTTTTTCCCTGAATAAACGGATGCGATCTTCGCTCGTGCGTGCTTTTTCGCTCTGGTTTCGTTCGGTATACAGCCGAGCGGCTTCGCCGGCGATCGCGATTGCCTCATCAAAGTCGCCGGCCTCGGCGTGGGCGCCCGCCAGCGTATCGAGAAAGGTGGGTTGACGATAATTGGTTTGTTCGCAGGCTTGCTTGGCCCATTTTACCGCTTCGGGACCGTTGCGAACGTTGTTGTCCGGATGGGTGACCAGGACCCAGGCCAGGTTGTTAGCAGCCAGCGTCATGCGAGGTTCCAGGTTCAAGGTGTGTCGATAGGTTTCCATCGCTTCATTCAGCTGCTCATTGCGTCGATAGGCATTTGCCAGGTTGTACCAGCAGGCAATGTCTTGTGGCGTTGAATCGACGACGGCTCGGAATCGTGGAATAGCTGCCGCGGGATTTCCTTCAGCCATCCGCAGGAAGCCAAGTTTGCGTTGAACGAAAATGTCCTGCGGCTTGATGCGCAGGCTCTGGAGTAGTTGCTCAGCGGCTTGATTGAGTTGGCCGGTCGCCGCGAGGAGGCTTGCAAAATCATTTCGATATCGGAAATCATCCGGTTGATGCTGAATCGCTTTGGCGAAGGCGTTGAGTGATGCGTCGTTCTGCTCCTGGTCTCGTAACAAAACAGCGAGTACGTAATACAGATCTCCGGGTGCCTGGAGGAGTGAGCTCGAGGGAGATTGTTCGGCCAGTTGAGCGTGGCGTTCGAGGTATTCAATGCCTTGCGTGACCAGTGCTTCATCAATGAAGCGGGATGTCACTTGGAGTGGATCTGCGGACGGAGGAGGGGTAACCCAGCGGCCGGAAAACGGCGAACAGAAATCTCTGAGTTGGTCGGAGGGGAGCCGAAGTAGCTTGACGTCCGACACTAACTGTCGAATCGGCACGGGCCCCTGATAGATAACACCGACAAAACCTTGATCGTCGACGAGGAAGCTAACGGGAACGGTCAGCGGTTGCCAACGATCAAAAATCGCTCGCTTGAGTACATCGAGGCTGCGTACTAATTCAACGGTCCCCGAGCGAGTTGTAAACGGAAAGCCGGTTTGTGCCAAAACGTTGTCTGCCTCTGCGCCGGCTTCGTTCAGGTTATCTAAATTGATGGCAATCACATCCAGCCCGGCCTTGCGAAGCAATGCTTCCTGCCGGCTGAATTCTTCGAGCTCTTGAACACAGGAACGACAAGTCGCCGACCAGAGAGTGATGACGGTCGGTTTGGAAATCTCGGCATTGAGTGGTGATTCTGATTCGGTAACTTGCAAGTTTGGTAGAAGTCTGCGAGCGGGCAGTACGGTTCGGGCGACACTCAGCGGTATGGGCGGTTCTTGTGGGGTCGACACAAGCGGTTTTCGATCGGTTGGAGCCGACCAACGACGGATTTCCCCGCTGGCCTGGTCGATGATGTAACGTTGATCGATCTCGAAGCCTGAATATTCTGTCCGTTCGCCTCCCGGCCAATGGACGACCACCTGACGAATCTGCTCTGCATGACCGAGGCCGAAGTGCAGCCAGCGACTTGATTGCGAAAGAAAACCGTCGCCTGCTGTCATGGTCTTAAGCAGCGGGGCGTTCTGGTCGTCGGCCAAAACAACCTCGACTCGGGCACCTACTGCATCGCGATTGGTTGTTTCGCCGTCCCCGATTAATTGGATCGCCAAAAAATGATTTGAGGAAACATTGTTATTCCGCAAGAAGCGGATCCGCGGTGCAGTTCGATTGGTGACCCAAATGTCGAGATCACCATCAAAATCCCAATCGGCGAGTGCTAAAGCGCGAGCGTCATCATCGAAGTCCAAACCACTTGCCGCCGAAATATCAGCGAACGGCTGACGGCGAACGTCACCGCCTGTATTTAGGAAAGCACAATTGCGCTCGTGTCCGCTGAACGAACGATCTTCGTGAAGCAAGCGATTGAGTGCTTTCCAACCCTGGCGGTAACGAATAACACTCTGTTCTGAAAAATCGTCGATTGGAGATTGCGACACGACCTGTCGCCAGTAGACACTTCACAAGTCACCGGAATCTGCCGTGCTGATGAAGCCATTGGCAACGATCAGGTCCTCCCAGCCATCGCCGTTCAAGTCAGCGAATCTGGAGCCCCACGCCCAGCGACCCATCGTGACACCCGCCTGTTCGCTGACGTCCTGAAAGCCGTCCTCCGTGTTGAGGAACAGTGTATTACCGCGCGCATGCCGTTGAAATTGCTCACGCAACTCTTCGTTTTCCGACGTCTTGAATTGGCGTTGATAGGTGATGCGGTTGCCCGCAGCTGAGAACATGTTCGAAATGTAGAGGTCCATCCGACCGTCTCGATTGACATCCGCCCAATTAGCAGACATGCCAGCCGACATATCTTCGACGTCAAGATCAGCAGCGACGTCGGTGAATTGACCTTTGTCGTTCCGATACAGATTATTGCGGCCATAATCGTTGGCTACATACAAATCCGAATCGCCGTCGTTGTCGTAATCTTCCCAGGCTGCTGCGAAACTGAAACGCGTGTTGTTTTCATCAAGACCGACATCCGCTGTGGCGTCACGAAATAGCCAATTACCATCGTTACGGAGCAAAAGATTTCGGCCGCCGTTATTGGCATCATGGTAGGGCATGGGTTCGCCCATGGCTCCGCTTCGCTGACTCGAAGTGGTCGGATTGTAACCGCACACGTAAATGTCCAGGTCACCATCCAGGTCGTAGTCAGCAGACGTCAGTGAAAACGATTGAGCTTTGCTGCTGATTCCAAATTCCAGTTGAAACCTTCCTGTTCCATCGTTCGACATCAACAGGATTCGCCATTCCTGGGCGACGGCGAGGTCGCGGTCGCCGTCGTTATCAAAGTCGACCAATAGCGCGCTCGCGCAGTAATCCAACCAATCCGTTCCGCTCTCGACGCTCGCATCCCTTAACGTTCCGTCGCTGTTTTGAAGCAACAGTCGGTTCGGGAGTCCACCTTGTTGACAAAGATAAATGTCTTCCAGGTCGTCGCCGTTGACGTCGCCCAATGCAAGACCGTGATTGGCAACGACGTCCAGCCCCAGGTCTCGCGAGACTTTGCTCCGCCATTCATCGGTCGAACGGAGGAACTGCTGCTGGTATGCAGCGACGTTGCCGAGCACCGATGCTGTACAGTCCGAGAACATGAGTTCCGGTCCGTTGCGATGGCAAACCGTTTCGTAAAAATCAAGTTCCGTCTCTCGTAACTTCGGGAGATCGTTTTCGTTGAGTGACCATTCAAGGGTCCAACGAGCATTCACCTGGAGCGTTCCCGATTCGCTGGAGCCGACGGATTGAAAGTAAAGCGTAGTGCTCACCACATCATCTTCGAGCAAAATCCGAAATGGCTTCAGCTTGACGCGCGCAATCTTCCCGTCCGTATAAAGTTGGCGAAAGCTCTCGATTGCTGCCTTTAAGCCATCCGGTCCGTGGTGTCGGATGTCAGCCGAATCTTGGTCACCGGCGATGCCACGCTTGACCTCAATCGTGGCATCGGAAAACACCTCGTCGAGATTTTCAGGTTGGAATCCTGAGCCTTTGAAATCCTGATCGACGAGCTGTTCCAGAAGGGTGTCATCAATCTCGTCTTTAAACAGATCCGCAAGATGATGCAATTGTGTATTCGTGGCTTCATGAAACGCTTCGGTTTGCCAACCGTCGGCAGTGGGATCAATGCGACGATAAGCATCGGCCAGGGGAGCGATGAAAGATTCCTGCTCGGAACCGGGGGCTCTGACACTCACTCGCGTTGTTTCTTTGGACTCGGCAGATTGGCTCGCGGCGTTCGTATCTGTCGGCGCCGCGTTCTGTCCAACTCCCGCAGGATCGGGATTCAGTTCGGACGACGGTAATGTCGTAAATTCCCACACGCCGTAGCTGACCAGGGCCAAGGCGACGAGTCCGATCCCAGCCAACCAAATCGATCTTGATCGAGTTGATGAGGGGACGGCCTTTGGCTGCGTATTCTGAGTGCGTTGGCGACGAGGCTTAGACATGAACGTTGAGCCACAAGAGAAATTTCTAATCGCCTATTATACTCCGCTTCTTCTCCATAGGGGCGGACTGTTGGCTAGAATATCCACGACTTCTAGGAGTTGTTGCGACCGGGCATCGCAACAACTGGTTGTGGGAGATCTCCCCAGGCATACTCGGAAGGTCCTAAACCCTCTTCCGATTCCAACGCCTCAGTCCATGTGATTTCTCGACCCGTGTAGGCTGCCATCCTGCCCATGATTGCGAGTAACGTACTGGAGCACATATATTCGCCATTGTTGAGAGGCGAGCCGGCGCGAATAGCACCGAAGAGTTCATCATGTTCGGTCTGATACATATTGTTATTGGGGCCTGAGTAGTTCCAATTCTTTTGTCCTCGAATGGAATGCTTCCAGACGTCGCAGAAACCCTCGGAGCCGAGTACGTAGTCACTGATCTGCTGCGCACTGCCGCTCCAATGACGGCTCGAGTGGTAACCTCTTACATCGTTGGGATACAAATAGACGATGGAAAAGTGGTCGAAGATGTTTCCGTATTGAGGGGCAGTCCGTACCTGTCGTCCGCCAGATCCCCAGCATTTCAAAGGGGGTTGGTCACCCATCACCCAGGCCATTGTATCGAGTGCGTGAACCGCCTGTTCGACGATGCCATCACCGCTGAGCCAGGTGTAGTAGTACCAGTTACGCATTTGGTGTTCCATCTCGGAATTGACTTGATCCCGCGTGCGTCGAGGAGGCCAAACGCCTCCCGCGTTATAGACCGTTTCGATTGCGATCGGCCGTCCGATGTCGCCCTCCGCGATGCGTTTCATGGTCGCCCTTCGCGGATGATGATATCTCCAACACAGTCCCGAGACTAAGGAGATGTTTTTTTGCTTGGCCTTGCGAACTGATTCAAGGCACGAGCGAACTCCGTCCGCATCAACGGCAACGGGTTTCTCCGCAAAGATGTGGATTCCCTTGTCAACGGCGTAGGCGAGGTGCCGAGGTCGAAAGTGAGGTGTTGAAGTCAGGATTACGACATCCACCTGATCAATCACCTGTTGATAGGCGTCAAAACCAACGTAGCGTCGTTCACGGGGTAATTCCGTTCGTTGGATGATGTCCTGTGGATTGTCGATCGTAATGCCGTTCGCACGCCCTTGTTGCAGCATGGCGTAACGATGCTCCATCCGATCGGAGAAAACATCCGCGATGGCATAAAGTTCTGTGCCCGGATCGGCATTCAGAGCCTGGACGGCAGCAGAAGAACCTCGGTCGCCAAAACCGACCACGCCCAGTTTGAGTTTGTCGGAGGCAGCAGCATGAGCACTTTTCGCGAGGCTGAGAGTACCAACCGTCGCTGCTGCCGTGGCGGTGTCTTTCGTGAATTGGCGACCATCAATCAAGGGATTTGAGACGGGAGCGTCTCCTGCAGGGTTCGTACAGACGATAGGTCGAGAGTTATGCCTCATATCGGCCGCTTTGGAAAGCCGCGACGAGATCGCTAGACGTGAAGTCTCCGTCACCGTCCCAATCACCTTCACTCCAGCCCGAGTTCCCCACAATCGTATCTTCGTATTCGCCCGCTTGGAATACCAAGACAAGGTCGGCGCTGACGAAGTCACGGCTGAGGTCGGCATCGCCGTACGAGGTTTGCAGAATCTCGGTAATTAAGAAAGCGTGGTCTTGAAGATCGACGTGACCGTCGTCATTCAAGTCATTGCCTCCTTCGCCAAGTCGAATCGCGGCCGCCAAAGTATCGATATCGTTAGCATCAAGTTCACCATTGCCGTCGATGTCGCCGACCAGATCGTGAGCAACGTTGATCGAATCACGTCCTACTTCTGCTCCCCGGTGGTCGATCGCTACAAGCGTGAGTGCGTTCTGGCCTCCGGACAACGGCAGTTCAATCTCCCACCGTTCGTCATCTTGCCATTGCACATTGACAGGTTCGTCATTTACCCGGATCTCGCGAACGTTAATCCAGCCTCTTCCGGCGAGCTTGACCTGGGGCTGAGATGATTCGAAATCAGATCCATTGTTGGTGGTGATGGTGAAGTCAATCGGATCAGGAAGTCGGCTCAGAACATATTGGCTTCGTGTTCGAACGTAGTTCTTGATCGAGCCTAAATTCTGTCTCGCGACTTGACCGTAGTGATCAATCCATCGATCCAGATATTCGTTGTTGTAGGTTGTGTTGACGATGTCCAGGAGATGACCATGGTACAGTCGACGAGCGATCGGTCGATTCATCAAGCGTCCGCCGGTACCCGTGGCTCCGATCAGCGACTGTCGCGTGGATGCGGTAAAGGCAAAGTCCCAGTCCCAGGGTAACGCCAACACACGATTGTCGGACGGACGTGTATAGAATTGAATGTTGTGATGCAAACCGCCTCGCGTATACGCGTCGGCAGCGCCGGTCAGTGATTGTAATGCAAAGACACGCGCCCACTGATCGACGTCGATCAGTTCGGCCGCTTCGTCAAAGTTGTTGGATCGCAGCCTGTCCAAAGCCTGTGATGCTCGGATGATTGTCTCGTAGTCGTCGGCATCGCGATTGTTTCGAATCATCAGGTGTGAACGATAGGCCTCTTTGTCGTCACCAAGATCCTCAAGATCGCGGGTTGGGCTCGGATGGGAATACGGGGAGGGGATCTTGGCGTTTTCAGGGTTTCCGCCAAGGGTGCCATTCGCGATGTAGGCAATGTCTAGCTTGTAGACAGTGCCGTCCGAGCCATTCTCGTATTGGGAGTCCAGGAAGTCATTGCCGTAACGTGCCATCAGCAAGAGTGCACTTCGCGTGTGACTGCGGCGGGGAGCAATGACATGAACAAGGTCATCATACATATGCGGAATGTCGCCGGCGGCGTTAGCGATGTGCTTGATGATGATTTCGTCCTGGGTTCTTGGAGTCGGGCTGCTGCGCCCCGAACGATCGATGACCACCGAATTGTGGACGCCTCGGAATCGGTGCATGGGATCGAATGCCACCTGGAATCCCAGATAAGAAGCATCGGATCGCCCAGCATTGGAACCGCGTAACCGAACGCCGACGTCGTAGAATACCTCCGACTCGTTATAGACAACGGTGGCTCCGAGATGTCCGTTCGAGACAACGTTTGTGCGGTTGTGCAGGAGTGACGTATCGTCGGGCGTCATGATGATGCGGAAGTTGTGTATTCCACTTCGCGCGTTTTGGCTGGGCACCTGATAGAGAGCCCTGGAAGCCGCTCCCTCGGCAGGGAACACGCTGTTACTACCACGACTGTCCTCTGCCTGGACATAGAATTGAACCACATCGCCGTTCGATTGGCCGGGGATGATCGCCATGTATTCGTGAGTACTCGACGGCATCATCGCAACCGAGTTAAACCGACCGTCATCGACAGAGTAGTGTAGGCGAACCGCCTGGACTTCGTCGGGATCTTCCGCTCGCACCGATACCGTGACGGCTTCACCTGCGGCAGGCAGTACCGGCGAATGTGACAGCGCACTTAAAGTGGGACCGATGTTTTCGGCATAGATTGAGTTCTGGCGACCAGGGGTTCCGATGGTTTCAGGTCGGGAAACCCGTACCGAATTCGGCAGCTTGTCAAAGAACAATCGGGAGTGGACCTGATTCGACCCGCCCAGCCATTTCGCTCGATAAGAAATCCGATAGTTGACGCCGTCGCGAATGCGCGCTCGGTCAGCGAACGTGGTTTCGGCGTGGTTGTAACGGTCCTCCATGCCGCCGGTCGCCGTTAACTTCAACACCTGGTTGCCGGCATTGTCAGGGTCGGGAATCACGAGTCCCGAATGGTTCCCTGCAATTCGCCAATGGGCCGGCGTGCTTCCAAGGGCGTCGCCGTCAAAGGATCCGTTCTGAATGCGTTCGATGCCTCCGACACCATTCTCCAAAACAGACACATCATCAATCAACACTTCACCACCGTCGAGCATGCCCATAATTAACTCGTGGAAGCGGTCCGACGTGGAACCGGAAAAGCCGTCGGGCTTGACGGTTTCTTCGTAGACGATTGTTTGCCATTGCGATTTTTCTGATTCAGAACTTGCTCCCCAAGATTCCGCCGAGCGGTTGTTGGCGAACGGCGAACGTAACTCCAGACTGGATCCTCCACCATCCGCGAACTCATGCCAACGTCCTCCGTCGTGGTAACGCAATTCGTCGGCGGGATTTCCTCGTTGGTCGACGAGTCGAATGGTCTCGCCGTTATTGGCAAGCCTGCCGCTGAATTCTCCAACGATGATCGCTGCCAGGTCGGGGTGGCTTGACGCTAGTGCAACAGCATCTCGCGCAATGAGTCGATATTCTCCCGGGCCGATGGTGGCGTTCTCGGGAAAGGTGAATTCAACTCCACCGTCTATTTTCCAGTTGGCCAAGTCGATCGATTCGGTTTCGCTCCGGTTGAAGATCTCAATCCACTCTTCATTTGAAGTTGTGTAGGGCTGACCGGGGACGGCATCTGAAATCACCTTCGATTGAAGGATCTCAGCACCGAAGATGATGTCGTTGCTGGCGACCGATGCCTGGTGAACCTCGACCGATATGCGATTGGAACCGACACGCAAGAGTTCTTCCGGGATCACGATCGTATCACTGAGAGTCGCATTCGGGATCGAGTCCGCGAAGGTGCCGCTATCAATCGGACCGTCTGGCATGTTGTAACGAACTGCTTCCTGGCCATTCAGGTAAATCACCGCACCGTCGTCGACCATGTGTCGTAACGCAATGCCCTCACCCTTCGCCATTTCCTCGGCACTCAACTCAAAATCGGTCTCGAAGGAGTAGGTGATGCTGGGTGGAAAGACGGCAGCGGGATTCGGGAATTCAGTACGGATCGGAATCCCCAGTGGAGTGCGTTCATAACCAAACAGCCCGTTGCCGCTCTGCCAGCTATCGACACCAACGGTGTGATTTTCTGTATACCAGGATGGATCGAGTCCCTCGTTCGACACCCGATAACGCCAATCGGTTGTCGCGATCGGTAGCAAAGAAGTCGTCTCGACGAGTGCCGGTTTTCCATCGACTGCCGTTCCTGGCGCGTGATAGAGGATCTCGTTGATCACCAGGTCGTCTTCAATCGCTACGGTATTCGGATCACCCGGTGATTTGGTAATCGGTGTGAGCCAGCGATCTGCAAATTCACCGGTGTCGATTTTCTGTTGCGGTGTATCTTCCATGCGAACGGCATCTGCGACGAAGTTGAGCTCATCGGAATACAGGAATAATCGATCGACTTCCACGGTTGAAAACGGGAATTGTTCCTGTCGAATCACTTGTAACTCGCCGGGTTGCAATTCACCCGTCAGATTGACAGTTCCAGTCGCAGCGTCGCTCTTGATTGAATAGCCCGCGAGGCTCTGGGCTTGTTGACTGACGTTTTTCAATTCGACAAAAAACTGATCGCCATCGCGTTCTGAAACTTCGTGGAGCACGATCGAGCTTGAGCTGTTGTCCACCTCAGAGCTTTTGGGAGTTCCCCCGACGCGATGACTGTGCGTCCAGTTGTCGACGGAGTTGCTGCCGCCGTCGAGATCGATCTTGACCAACGAAGCTCCGCTGCCGTCGGCCTCCACCGGCCATGGCCACTCATCGTCATAGCGGATTCGATCCATCACGCGATCGCTGTTATTGATCAGGCGCAGGGTTTCACCACCGTTATTCAGACGGCCAGAGTAGGGACCGTGGTCTGGCACAAAGCCGTAGCGTTGTGTGAACGAGGCAGGTGATTTCGCGATGACGAACGACTGGCCTGCGTTCAAGACGCTGTTTGCAGGAAATGTAAATCCGACTCCCTCAATCCGCCAACTTGAGATGTCGAGATCCACGGCCATCTCACTGTGTATCTCAATCCATTCCAAATCTTGGTCATCACCGGGGTTGAACATCAGCTCACTGAACACAGCGGTGCTATCGAGAAGGATTCGAGGTTCGAGTAACTCGACAGGCGGTCGGCGACGTTTAATGCGGCGATAGGACATTTTTTTATGGGGTTTGTGTTTTTGCGGCGTCTGCTTCTAGAATGTGACTCCACCGAAATCACCAATGAATCGATCTGTTCTTCGATAACTATTATTTTGTTGTTTCTGTCACAAACTGCTACTAAAATCATTGCCCAGTTCTGAAGTTTTTCGATAACTCTTTGAGATGTTCAACATGAATAGCGGGCAACGTCTTTGGTATCTCGTTATCGTTCTTGCATTGAACCTTTTGGTTTCAACAGCCTCGGCTCAACTCTCCATCGATGGGGACGGCCTGTTGCTAGTGCAGGAAGGTCCCGCCGTGAATATGGGCGGTGACCCTGTTCCTGAAAACCTGTCACTCGAGGGGACGGCATTCGCGACCAGCGAACTGGGGCCAGAGCTTGGGATCGATTATCACTACATCGAAAACCTAAATGATGGTTTCTATGGCAACGAGTACAGCTGGATTGGTGGCGACGATAACCCTTTCTTCGAAACCTTTGCAGGCATTGATCTCGGTGCGACTCCTCATGCGAACGTTCAGAGCATTGCCTTCGGACGCAGTAACGTACTAAGTGGTGACAACGGTTGTGGTGGAGCGGTTTGTTTGGATCGTCACCTGGGCTTCTACACGTTGGAATACACGCAGGTTCCCAATCCGAGTTTCGACCTTGATTTTGATACCACCGGCAATCCGGTGACCGGTTGGGCCGAAATCGGAACTTTGGAGTATGGGGAGAGCGACGGTCTAGGGACCAACTACAACAATACGTGGCAACGACATCGTTACAACTTTGACCCGGTTGATGCCACTGGTATTCGTTTGATCGTTCCCGGTACGGGAATTGGCGGCGGCACGGCGATTGACGAGATTGAGCTGTACGACGTGCCCGGCGAATTTACACCTCCGCCTCCGCCGCCGGCGGCGATTGAGATTCAGGCCGCGCAAGGCTTCTCGATCGATTGGGATGGTAACGACGGCGAATTCTTCGATAGCGAACCACCTCCGGATGGGGCGATCGTTCCCGATAACCTGGCACTGGCCGACAATGGATCCGACGCATTTTCCAGTAGCGATCTCGGTCCTGAATTGGGAATTGATTTCCACGTCTTGGAGAATTTGAACGACGGGTTTTACGGAAACGCCAACAGCTGGATCGGGGGTAGTGACAATCCGTTTGATCCGGATGCATTCGCAGGTATCGCTCTTCCTGAGCAGCAGCGAATCACTCGAGTTGCCTGGGGTCGTGATAATGGAAATGACTTTACCGATGCCTGTGGTGGTCAGTGCTCCGACCGTTCGTTTGGTACCTATCTTTTGCAGTTCACTCAAGTCGACTCGCCGGATGAAGATACCGGTGCGACCGGTGATGCCTCGACGGGCTGGCAAGATATTGGCGAGGTGACCTATTCCGTTCGCCGCGAAGACTTTACCGAATACCTTCGGCACGAGTTCGCTGTCAGCGATGGGACAGGCGGCGTGTTAGCCACGGGGTTGCGTATCGTTGTACCCAGAACCGGGCTGGGCGGTGGTACGGCGATCGATGAAATCGAAATTTATGCCGATGCTGTTGCCAATCCTTGCGATGTGAATGGGGATGGCGTGTGCGACGTAAATGATATCGATGATCTGTCCGAAGCAGTGCGAAACGGTTCGGTCGACAGTCGGTTCGATACGAACAAGGACGGTTCGGTGGATAGCGCAGATCGTGATTTTTGGATTGTCGATCTGATGAATACCTGGTCCGGTGACTCGAATCTCGATAATGAATTCAATAGCACCGACTTTGTGATCGTATTCCAGGCTGAATCGTTCGAAACCGGTGAGCCCGCAACTTGGGGAACCGGCGACTGGAATGGCGACGGAGCTTTTGACAGTAGTGACTTTGTCACTGCCTTTATCGCTGGCGGTTATGAACAAGGTCAGCGAGCTGCGGTTGCGGCCGTACCCGAGCCTTCGAGCTTGATTGGATTGGCAATCGGTGCCTTGGCGCTTGGATTGTTGCGAAGAAGAAAATAAGTGAAACGGTAATCGTACGACTTGTACTAACAACGGAGTTGCTAGTTTTTATATTTCCTGAGTTATCGATGTCCTGGTCGACCGATTGACTCAAACAGACAAATCTCTTTAGGGCAGCTAGTGACGCGAAACGAATAACTCAAATAACCATGAGTTAGCATTGTCACGTTACATTCCATTCTGTTACGCCTGCTCGGCGTAGCTGCCTTGTATCGAACTTGCCGTGGGGCTATTCCCCCAAGCTGCTGTCGCTTCTTGGTTATCGATTTCGTTTCGCGGTTGATATTTGCATGTTTAATTCACCAACTTTGAGGGTCAGCTTGATGTGTGCTATGAAACTATTTCAGATTCGTGGCCTGCAACTTTTTTTAGTTGCCATGGCCGTTTTTGCCTTGAATGCCTCGCTCTCCGCGCAGGTTACCTTGACCGGCGGTATTGCGTTGGTTGAGGAAGGTCCCACCGGTGGCGCTGTGCCGAATAATCTCGCGACGGGAGCGACTCCATTTGCGAGTAGCGATCTTGGTCCTGAGCTGGGTATCGCCTTTCACGTTGCTGGGAACTTGAACGATCAGATCTATGGTAATGCCAACAGTTGGATTGGTGGTGACAACAATCCCTTTGCGCCAGTTGCCTTTGTGGGTGTTGATTTCGGTTCCGTTGTTGACAATGTCCAGAGTATCGCATTCGGACGGGACAATCTCGGTGCATTCACCGATCGTTCGCAGGGTGCCTACGCATTGCAATACACGAAAGTGGCAAGTCCTAGTGGTAACTTGGGTCTGGGCGTCACAGGCGATCCAGCATCGGGATGGGCCGATGTAGGAACGCTTGATTATGGAGCCAGCGAGGGTCCTGGTACTAATTTCAACCAGACATTCGCGCGACACCGTTACAATTTCGGTGCTGTTTCGGCTTCTGGAATTCGGCTCGTTGTTCCTGGAACCGGAATCGGTGGTGGGACGGCGATTGACGAGATCGAAGTTTATGATGTCGCGGGTGCCTTCGTCGATCCTCCTCCGCCGCCTCCGCCGTTCGAGATTTTCCCCTCGGAAGGTTTCAACGTTAGTTGGGACGGCAATGACGGTGACCACTTTACCGATGCAGCTCCTCCCGCAGGTTCGATCGTTCCCGATAATGCCGCCTTGGCTGCAAACGGAGCCACTGCGTTTTCCAGTAGTGATCTCGGCCCCGAATTAGGGATCGGTTTCCACGTTGCGGGTAATCTCAATGATGGCATCTATGGCAATGCCAATAGTTGGATTAGTGGCAGTGGTGATCCGGATGGACCACCGGCGATTGCAGGAGTTGCTTTGGGTAGCCTGCAACCTGTCACTAGCATCGCTTTCGGGCGAGACAACGGGAATACCGAAACTGACGCTTGTGGTGGCACCTGTGTCGATCGATGGACGGGGCAGTATACGCTGCAAGTTACCACCGCCGATGATCCAGCCGCCGCCGCTGATGACGCCTGGACAACTCTCGCTGCAATTAATTACCTCACGGATTTTCCCGATGGTCCCGGTGGAGATTTTACCGGCTACCTGCGGCATGAATTTGATGTCGCTCAAGGAGACGATCCTGTGCTGGCGACCGGAGTGCGTTTGTTCGTGCCCGCCGTCGGACTGGCGGGTGGTACTGCCATCGATGAGTTGGAAGTTTACGTCGTGCCGGAACCGAGTAGTGCCTGTTTGGCATTAATCGGGCTGTTGGCAGCGTTTTCCCGACTGCGTCGGCGAAAGTAATTCCCGTCGGGCTTGCATGATGTGCCGAGACGGGCGACTATAGAGGAGGTGTAGGTTCGTTATTCCTGCACCTCCACCCATAACCCAATGACTCGAATCGTGTGCAAACTCAAAATCATCACATTTTGCCTTGTGGCAATTCTGTTTCATTCTTTGCCGGCTCCCGGTGGGGAGTCGGTTGATTTCGGAAAGCAAGTCTTGCCGATTCTGGAATCACATTGCGTCGAATGTCACGGCGCGAATCTTCAAGAGAGCAACTACCGGTTGGACTTGCGCTCTTCAGCACTGGGGACTGCCGATTTTGGCGATCCGCCGATCGTGCCCGGTAACGCTGTTGAAAGTCCTCTCTATCAATTTGTGGCGGGAAGCCACGCCGATGAAATCACCATGCCTCCCGAAGGCGAAGGTGAGCCTTTGTCGGCAGAAGAGGTTGCCATTCTCAAGCGTTGGATCGATGCCGGTGCCACGTGGCCTGATGAATTTGCCGGGAATGCCGAGACGAAACTCACGACGGATCATTGGTCCTTTCAACCGGTCGTCGAAGCTCGTCCTCCGGTTCAAGATTCGATGCACGCCAAGACACCGATTGATCTCTTTGTCTTGCAAAAGCTACGTGCCAATAACCTGGATTTCTCCGAGTTGGCAGATCGTGTGACCTGGATTCGCCGAGTCTATCTCGATCTGCACGGCTTGCCGCCCACTGCGGCACAAGTCAATCGCTTTGTGAACGATCCTTTTCCGGATGCCTATGCCAAAGTGATCGATGAAGTGTTAGCGAGTCCACACTATGGCGAACGATGGTCCCGGCATTGGCTGGACGTTGCCAGGTTCGGAGAGTCGACTGGCTTCGAAGTGAATCGTGATCGCGAAAACGCGTATTATTTTCGTGACTATGTGATCGGTGCTTTGAATTCCGATAAATCCTATCGGCAATTCATTATCGACCAGTTGGCGGGGGACGTTGACGGCGATGAAATCGGAACCGGTTTCCTTGTCGGGGGACCTTACGACATGGTTAAGAGTCCCGATATCAATTTGACGCTGATGCAGCGGCAAGATGAATTAGCGGATTTTGTGAACACGACCGGCACCGCCTTTCTTGGCATGACCATTGGTTGTGCGCGATGTCATAACCACAAATTCGATCCGATACCACAGCGTGATTACTACGCTTTGCAGGCTGTCTTTGCAGGAGTGCAACATGGTGAGCGAGAGCTGACGCGAATTGCCAGTCGAAATACGGTCGATCAGATTGCCAAAATGACGGCTCACTTGAAACAGCTTGAAGCCCGATTCGGTCAGCTGCGAGAGATTGCTGCGTCGATTGAGAGTGGGGATGAACAATCCAAGAAGTTACCGGCGGTTAATGCTCGTTTGAATGTTGATCGCTTTCCACCGATAAGTGCCAAAAAGATTCGCTTTACGATCTTGGCGACGAACACCTCTGAACCGTGCATCGATGAGTTAGAGGTTCTATCGAAGGATGGTCGTAACGTGGCGTTGTCGGCAGACGGGGCTGTGGCAACTGCTTCCGGGACCTTGGCAGGTTATCCCATTCATAAACTCAAGCACATTAACGACGGCAAGGCTGGGAATAATCACAGTTGGATCTCCAATACGAGTGGTAGTGGCTGGATTCAAATTGAATTTGCCGAGCCCGCTGAGATTGAGGAAGTGCGGTGGGGGCGAGATCGGAACGGTGGGTTTAACGATCGCATCGCAACCAGCTATCGCATTGACGTTGCCAATGACGCTGATCAGTGGGTTGAGGTAGCGTCGAGTGGTCAACGTGAACCCTTCACGCCGAACTCCAAAGATGCGTTCATTCGCAAGTTGCCGAAAGATCAGGCGGATGAAGCACGGTCACTGTTCGCCTCAATTCAGGAAGCAAAGAATGAATTAACAGCAATCAAGAATAATGTTCCGAAAGCCTATGTCGGAACGTTCAAGAGTCCAGAGCCGATTCGACGTCTGCATCGAGGAGATCCTCTTGCACCACGTGAAGAAGTTGGCCCGGATGCGTTGAGTGTAATCAGTTCGATGGAGTTGTCGGGGGATACCAGTGAAAGTGGACGTCGCTTGGCATTGGCTAAATGGATTGCTAATCCCGATAATCCCTTGACTGCTCGTGTCATCGTGAACCGTGTCTGGCATTATCATTTTGGGACTGGAATTGTTTCGACTCCGAGTGATCTGGGAGTGAACGGGACGCAGCCCTTCCATCCTGAGTTGCTCGATTGGATGGCCAGCCAATTCATGAATAACGGCTGGTCGCTTAAGTGGTTGCATCGCCAGATTCTCTCATCGCACATCTATCAGCAGTCCAGTAGGCCACGTCAGGATGGTCTAGACAAAGATGCTGCGAGTCGGCTGTTGTGGCGTTTTCCGCCACGACGACTCGAGGCTGAGGCAATACGAGATTGCGTGTTGCTTGTTTCCGGAGCGCTCAACCCAGATGCTGGTGGGCCGGGCTTTTTGTTGTTTCGTATCGACCACGAAAATGTCCATCATTATTTCCCGTTGGAAGAGTTTGGATCTGAACAGTTCCGACGCATGATCTACATGATGAAGATTCGCCAAGAGCAAGATGATGTGTTCGGCGTCTTTGACTGTCCGGATGGGGCTCAGGTGATCCCGGATCGCAGTCGTTCCACCACGCCCTTGCAGGCTTTGAATTTACTTAATAGTCGTTTCATGCTGGGGCAGGCAGACCTGTTTGCCGAACGGACGCAGGCAGTGGCCGGGGATGATCCGGTTCGACAGATCGAGTTTGTTTTTGAAACGGCATTCTCACGAGCACCGAGTGATGCCGAGCGACAGGCGGCTTTGGAATTGGCTGAGGAATACGGGCTCGCTGCAGTTTGCCGAGCGATCTTTAATGCAAATGAATTCCTCTTTTTGAATTGAGCGTGCGATATGGATCTTCGGTTTTTGTTGGATCGACGCCATTTCCTTCGACACACGGTCGGCGGCTTAAGTGGAGTTGCGTTAACGGATTTGTTGGTCCGTGATCGCTTGCTGTCTGCGAAGGAGCAAACGCCGATTCGTCCTAAGGTTGATCCGCAGAACCCCAACCGCGTTCGTGAAACTCATTTTCCCGCCAAAGCCAAGAATGTTGTTGTGATCTTCTGTGCCGGCGCTTGTAGCCATCTCGATACGTTTGACTACAAGCCAGAGTTGGTGAAGATGCATGACAAACCCATGCCTGCCTCAGAAAAGGTGATCACCTTCCAGGGTGAACAGGGGACGCTGCAAAAAAGTCCCTGGGAATTCAAGCCCCGTGGTGAGTCGGGCAAGATGGTCTCGACGCTCGTCGATCACCTTGGGGAACACGCAGATGACATGTGTTTCATTCATTCGATGACCAGCAAAACCAATACCCATGGTCCCGGTGAAAACTTCATGTCGACGGGTTTTACACTCGATGGATTTCCAAGTATGGGGTCCTGGGCGATCTATGCGTTAGGTAGCGAAAATGAAAACCTGCCCGCATTCGTGGCGATTCCCGATCCTCGAGGTAAACCGCAATCGAGCGTCAATAATTGGGGCCCTGGATTTTTGCCAGCCGTCTTTCAGGGAACCGACTTCAACGCGTCATCACCGATTCGAAATCTTTCAAGACCGACGCAGATCAGTCCGCGTGAGGACGAGGACACTCGAGCGTTTCTCGAAACTTTGAACCAGCGGCATTTGCAGGAGTTCCCCGGTGACTCGCAGCTGGCCGCTCGGATTGCCAGCTACCAGTTGGCGGCCAAGATGCAGTTGAGTGTGCCTCAGATCACCGATCTCTCGACGGAACCGGCTCATGTCCTGAAAAAATACGGAGCGGATGACACCGAGAATAAGCTGAAGGCCGAGTTTGCACGTAACTGCATCCTCGCTCGTCGACTCATTGAGAGTGGTGTTCGTTTTGTTCAACTCTTTAATGGGGCCTATCAGACAGGCGGAGAAGGTACGAGTAACTGGGACGGTCACAAAGTCTTAAAAAAGCAGTATGACGTTCATGGTCCAATTCTGGATCAACCCGCCGCGGCTCTTCTCGAGGATCTCAAGCAACGTGGATTGTTGGAGGATACGTTGGTCGTTTGGTGCACGGAGTTTGGACGAATGCCGACCTTCCAGAAGGGCGCCAGTGGTCGTGACCATAATCCTTCTGGCTTTACAACATGGCTTGCCGGTGCCGGAGTCAAAAAGGGTTACACCTATGGGGCGACTGATGAATTCGGTTATAAGGCAGCCGAAAATGTAACCTCCGTTTATGATTTCCACGCTACGATTCTCCATCTGTTGGGACTCAATCACGAGCAACTCTCGTACTACCACAACGGAATCGAACGTCGCCTCACCGACGTGCATGGAACGGTGATTCAGGATATCTTGGCTTAGCCAAGTATTCTGAATCAGTGAATCGCAATGCGATTCACGCTTCGTGCGACTTTTTAGGCCGGCTGATGTTAGGGATGCGACATGCCATGCCTCTTAAATCAAGATGACTGATGCTGGAACGTAAACGCGAACTACGCGATCTCTACCGGGACGGATTGCTCCATGATACTGTCCCTTTCTGGTTACAGTATTGTTTGGATTCTCAATACGGAGGATTCATGACGTCGCTTGATCGGCAGGGAAACCTCGTCGATACAGACAAGGGCGTCTGGCAGCAGGGGCGATTCACTTGGTTGCTGGGTGAGTTATATAACCAGGTTGAGCCTCGATTAGATTGGCTTGATGCGGCGCGGAGTGGCGCTCAGTTTCTGGATGAACACTGTTACGATCCAACCGACGGACGCATGTGGTTTCACGTGACTCGTGATGGGAAGCCGATTCGCAAGCGTCGGTATGCATTCTCGGAGAGTTTCGCGGCTATCGCCTATGGCGAACTTTTTCAGGCGACGGGTGAGTCGCGTTTCCGAGATCAGGCAGAGGAGGCCTTTCGGAGGTTTCTCGTGCATCACCAGACTCCTGCCGAACATCCAAAGTACACTTCCACGCGGCCGCTGAAAAGTTTGGGCTTCCCGATGATTACGATCGCCACCGCTCAAGAGCTGCGCGAATCCATCAAGTTCGCTGAAGCAGACCGGTGGATTGACTGGGCTATCGACGAAATTCGGCGGTGCCACCTTAAGCCTGAAATTGAATGTGTGATGGAGACCGTTGGGGCGGACGGCGAGCTTGTTGATCATTTCGACGGTCGCTGACTTAATCCAGGCCATGCGATCGAAGGAGCCTGGTTTATCATGCGCGAAGGTAAAGGCCGGAACGATCGTGAGTTGATCGATACGGGTTGTCAAATGCTCGACTGGATGTGGCAACGTGGCTGGGACTCAGAGTACGGTGGGATTCTTTATTTTGCCGATGTCAAAGGATTGCCGATTCAAGAGTATTGGCACGATATGAAATTCTGGTGGCCGCAGAACGAGACGATCATCGCCACTCTGTTGGCATTTCAAATCACTGGAAATCCAAAGTACGCTCAATGGCATCAACAGATTCACGATTGGTCGTACGCTCATTTTCCTGATGCTGAACACGGCGAGTGGTTCGGCTATCTTCACCGTGATGGTCGCCTCAGTTCTTCTTTAAAAGGAGGGCTTTGGAAGGGACCATTCCATCTGCCGCGGATGCAACTTGAGTGTTGGAGAATAATCGACGACATCGCATGACCTTCGCCATGGTGATCAAGCCGCTCTGCGAGACTGGCGAGATGGCTTGAGGCGAGGTACAGGGGGCTTGAGGCGAGGTACAGGGGGCTTGCCTAGCCTTGGACTGACCGTCCTCGCATCGCTCGATACTTGTTGATCAAGTTGTTCGTGGATGAATCGTGATCCAGAGGTGGCGGATCCTGTGATTCCAGTTCGGGGATGATGCGGTTGGCGAGAACCTTGCCGAGTTCCACTCCCCACTGATCAAATGAGTCGATATTCCAGATTACTCCCTGCGTGTAAACAGAGTGCTCGTAGAGTGCGATGAGCTTCCCGAGAGTCGAAGGGTCAAGCTGCTCGGCAAGGAGGGTGTTGGAGGGTCGGTTCCCGTTGAAGACTCGATGAGGCACCAGCCAATCTTCCGTGCCCTCTGCTTCGACTTCCTCGGCCGTCTTTCCAAAAGCCAATGCCTCTGCCTGGGCAAATACGTTCGAAACCAACATGTCATGGTGTCGACCAATTGCATGGACCGGTTTACCAAAGGCGATGAAGTCACAGGGGATGAGATGAGTGCCCTGATGAATCAACTGATAGAACGAATGTTGTCCATTGGTTCCAGGTTCTCCCCAGTAAATCGGGCCGGTATCGGTATCGACCGGATGACCTTCGAGTGTCACCTGTTTGCCGTTGCTCTCCATCGTTAATTGTTGAAGGTAAGCGGGGAAGCGTTTGAGATACTGTTCGTAGGGGAGTACCGCGATTGATTGTGCATTGAAAAAGTTGGTATACCAGACCGTCAGTAAGCCTAGGATCGCGGGGAGATTCTGCTCAAATGGCGCTGTCCGAAAGTGCGAGTCCATCTCATGAAAGCCAGCCAGCATTTCGCCGAATCGGTCTGGACCAATCGCCAGCATCGTCGAAAGACCAATGGCTGAGTCCATCGAGTACCGTCCGCCGACCCAATCCCAGAACTCGAACATGTTATTCGTGTCGATGCCGAATTCTGAAACGCGATTGGCGTGTGTCGAAACGGCCACAAAGTGTTTTGCCACGGCCGTTTTGTCATCGCCAAGTTGGCTCAATAACCAGTTCCTTGCACTACCGGCGTTGGTCATCGTTTCGAGTGTCGAAAATGTTTTCGAGGCCACGATAAACAATGTTTCTTCAGCATTCAGATCATGCGTTGCCTCAACAAAGTCGGTGCCGTCGACATTGGAAACGAATCGGAAGGTCAGATCCCGTTCGCTATAGGATCGTAACGCTTCATAGGCCATGACAGGACCGAGGTCGGATCCGCCAATTCCAATGTTCACGACATTGCGGATGCGCTTGCCGGTATGACCTCGCCATGAACCATCGCGTACCTGATTACAGAAGGTTGCCATGCGGTCGAGGACTGCGTGAACCTGAGGCACAACGTCCTCGCCATCGACAACGATCGATTCGGTTTTGGGGGTTCGCAGTGCGATATGTAGGACCGATCGGTCTTCGGTCACGTTGATCCGCTTGCCTGTAAACATGTCTTCGATTTTATCGCGGAGGCCAATGTCTTCCGCGAGTCCGACAAGCAGCTGCAGCGTTTCATCGGTGATGCGATTCTTCGAGAAGTCGAGGAAGATGCCACACGCCTCAGCGGTCAACCGACTGCCCCGGTCGGCGTCCTTGGTGAACAGGTCTCGCAACTGAATGTCGCGCATGCCGTCATAGTGTTGGGCCAAATCCTGCCAGGAAGATCGGGACGTCAGAGACTCAAGTTGAACACTCATGGATTGTTTCCTTCCTCACTGTCGGCTTTCGCCGCACCCATCGAAGCGCATTCGGTAGCATATGCTTGCTGCAACGATACAGTCGTTTCCCCCTCGACCGCAAGTGGGATCGTCATCCTGATCGATGAGTTCTGCTATTCCCGGCTCAATAATCGCGGTCCGAAGAGCTTGACACCAATCGCCCCCAGCGGAGCGGTCACGACGATGCTCAACACGGCAATGGCCAGAATGGTCTTGCCGTTTTCCTCGCTCATCTGCGGGATCTTGCCCTGCAGTACCATCGTCAGTGGAACCGCTCCCATCGCCGCTTGGACCGTAGCCTTGGGTAAATATGAGATCGCACAGAAACGACGTTCATTGGCATTCAACTCCGAGCCGAGCAGGGACAACCAGACTCCACCACTTCGTGCGAGCAGGCCAATGGCCAAGACAATCAATCCTGTCACGATCATGTTGCCGCTTAAATCCTGGATTCGTAATTCCGTGCCGATATAGGCGAACAACAGGATTTCTGCGAGCACCCATACTTTCTGGAATTTGAGAGCCAAGCGATTGGCCAGTAGTTCGTATCGCTCCAAAATTACGAAACCGATTGCCATGATGCCCAACAGAGCAGCGATGGGCAGCACATTGTGCACTGCAGGAAGTTCTGTGAATTCGTAGAAGATCACTGAAATCATGATGAAGAGAATGACTTTTTTGGTGTCTCGCAGGTGGTAGTGACGAAAGAACCACACCAAAAATAATCCGATCGCAATGCCGATTGCCGCCCCTGCGAGGATGCCGAGCGGCAATCCGATTACGAGTTTTAGCCAATTTGTAGAATGACCCATCGCCAGGCTCGCAAAGGCCCCAAAAATGGTGATCGCGAATACGTCGTCCACGGATGCACCAGCAAGAATCAGAGTTGGGACTTCGCGCTTCTTTCCGTAACCGCCTTCCTTCAATTCGAGCATCTGCGGAACAACGACGGCTGGTGAAACGGCTGCAATGATGAAGCCCAACATGCCGGCTTGAACGATGGGAAGATCAAAGAGTAAGTGGCCGGTGAGGGTGACTGCCGTTCCTTCCATAATGCAAGGTAGGAATCCCATCCGAATCGCTGGTCCACCAATTCGATTGAGTGTTTCCTTATTGATCCCAAGCCCTGCTCGAATCAAAATCACAATCAACGCCACTGTTTTGAACTCTTTCAGGAACTCAAGAACTTCGTCGTCCATCAGATTCAAAGAGCCTGGTCCGAGGATAATTCCAGCGGCTACCATGCCGAGGATTCCTGGCAAGCCGCAGCGACTGAAAAGCCAGTTGCCACACAACGCGGCGAGAATCAAAATCGCGAAATCGGTGAGCACGCTATGGGGGCTCCGCGAGGGTCTTAAGTTTTAAAGAATCATTGGATTCACAACCAATGTGAACGATGTTGAGTTTTGCTTCTACTCGATAGATGATATTTTGTCGTGTATCGGCGAAATGTTACAGATTTGCCACTATTCGTGAAGATCAAGATTTGTTCTAAAAATGAGGCCCCTCTGCCACCTGTGAGATGAGAGTGAATCTTATGAAGCGAACGTTCTATCGCATCGCACTAATTTTTTTTGCAATCTTTGTTCCGTTAAGTTTTTTGTTTTTCGCCAATCGGGATGTCAATTTAGCCGCGACAACTGAGACGACCGGCCAGGCCAAAGATGCAGCTCACGATTGGTCCACCTATAACCGTGATTCACGCGGTTGGCGGTATAACAGTGCTGAGACGATCCTAAACGTCGACAACGTGGGCGGACTGGTCGAGAAATGGCGTTTCCCTACTAAGGAATCCGGCGAACAGATTGGCGTCATTCACGCGACCCCGAGCGTTGTCGATGGGTACGTCTATTTTGGGACTGCCACGGGTGCCTCTTTCTATAAGGTTTCACCTGAAGGTGAGCTCGTCTGGCAATATCGCAATGATCGGCCTACAGGCCTTTTTGCGAAAGTCATTCAAGGAGCTCTGGGTGATAACAAGAAGCTGTCCTTTCAATCTCAAGAGGGTGGAATTCTGACGTCCGCTCTTGTTCATGATGGACTCGTTTATTTTGGAGACATGAAGGGGCGCTTGGTCGCGCTCGACGCGGAGACCGGTGAATTGCGTTGGGAGCTCAATACACAGGATGACGAATTTCCCGACGCCGTCGCTGGGAATCTTTTTTTTGCATCGCCTATCCTCGCCGATGGCAAGGTGATTGCTGGCGGCGGAACTCTGGAACAGTTAATTGCTGGATCCCCTTTTTATCCGGGTAGTCGGGGACGTGGATTCATCGTTGCCGTCGACCCGAAGACAGGAGAGCTGCAATGGAAATTCGACGTTGGTGAAAAGCCTCAGCGATTAAACCCCCCCGTTACGATTACAGATGCCCGGGGCAAGTACACGTGGAATTACGGTCCGGCAACGAGTTCTGTCTGGAGTACACCTTCGTACGACGAGCAATCCAAAACGGTATTCTTCGGAACCGATGTGAACACAGCTCCACGGCAACCGACAGAAGATAATCCAGACTACGCCACCAAGGAATCGTGTGCTGTGTTCGCCGTGGATGTTCGCACCGGTAAGAAGAAATGGAGTACTCAGATTAATCCCGGTGACGTCTGGACGAATTCAATGCTTGCCTACGATCCGGAAACCGGGCTCTATAAGGATTTGTCCATCGGCGATACGCCAAAGGTCTACGACATCGACGTCGAAGGCACGCCAACTCGCGTGGTGGGAGTCGGTTGCAAGAACGGAGCCTTTTATGTGCTCGACGTTAGCGATGGAACAATTCTGCATCAGACACCTGTTTACGACGGACCGCCAACGCATCCGTTAAAGGTAGAGCCAAATCCTCGTATGCTCGCATTCCCCAGCCCGATCGGTGGGCTGCAGTCCGGCTGTGCGACCGATGGAAAACGCATCTTTACGAATGGAATTGATGCGCTCTACCTGGGAACGAGTGTCCGAGGATCTGATTTTCGTCCACCCTTCGGCGGCAAGGTCGTCTCGCTCAGCGGCGATACCCAGACCGAGTTCTGGCGCTATAACCGTCCGAAAATTGACGAGATCGGTGGGCCTCGCCCGATCCCTGTTTTCAAGGACGTTGGTGATCCTGTCGCTTCCGGCGTCGCCGTTGCCAATGGAGTCATCTACTTTACGACGGCAGCAAGTGGCAAGTTGGTCGCATTAGATGCCGATCAGGGAAAGGTTCTCAAAGAGATTGACCTCGGGCCCGTCTGGTGTGGGCCGTCCGTGTCCCGCGGCCGTGTTTACGTTGGCACAGGCAATACACTTTTCTCGGTCGACCCGGGTGAAGCGTGGTTCCCGAAGAAATTGACCGGTGAACTCTACTCTTTCGGGCTGCCTTCGCCCGCGGTCGATTAGATCACCGGTAACTCCCACGGCTTCCGATAGACGGGTCTCATCAAGTACTGATTGGCGTCATCGTCGTTGATGCATGTGTAATCGGACGCGTCGAATTGCAGGCTACGACCAGCACGCCAAGCAGCATTC
>Ga0163179_10000355_pt1 | contig 32672 bp, 28 predicted proteins | sample AtlANTMetagenome_FD_109643 | JGI IMG/M metagenome (GOLD analysis project Ga0163179, IMG submission 109643) | Marine eukaryotic phytoplankton communities from the Atlantic Ocean - Atlantic ANT 2 Metagenome | ecosystem: Environmental > Aquatic > Marine > Oceanic | place: North Atlantic Ocean... | reverse complement strand
TGTCGTAATCAATGAACTCTGCGCCACCATCTACAGACAACGTCTTAGTGATAGCTGCGGTCAGCGTGGTCTTGCCGTGATCGACGTGACCAATCGTGCCAATGTTCACGTGAGGCTTGCTGCGATCGAACGTTTCTTTGGCCATGAGTTGTGACTCCGAACCCGCGAGCAAAAAAAGCGGGCTTGAATGCACTCCGAGGAGTGTGGGTTGAAACAAGAGACAGGAATGAATCAAAAATATGATGGAGCCCATGACCGGACTTGAACCGGTGACCTCCTCCTTACCAAGGAGGTGCTCTACCGCTGAGCTACATGGGCAATACAAACGACGGAGGATGGAGCGGGAAACGGGGTTCGAACCCGCGACCCTCAGCTTGGAAGGCTGATGCTCTACCAACTGAGCTATTCCCGCACTTCCTCCGTCGGGGTTCCCTCCTTATAGAAGGGAAAAGGGTGGGGGATGGTGGATTCGAACCACCGTATGCAAATGCAGGCGGGTTTACAGCCCGCTCCCTTTGGCCACTCGGGCAATCCCCCAGAAAACTTCCCATCCGAAACGACGTTTCGGTAGGAAAACAGTACTTAAAAGAGCGACGCGAGCTGACGGTGGGACTCGAACCCGCAACCTGCGGTTTACAAAACCGCTGCTCTGCCAGTTGAGCTACGCCAGCAAGCGTTCCGGCTCTATTTGAGCCAGGGCCGCACGTATATAGTTTCGCGCTCGGGCGGTGTCAACGCTCCGTTGTGCAAGGGCTTCAATCGAAGGCTTTAGAAGGGTCGAATAGCGACGCGCTAAGCCCATTCTTGATGTCCAACGCCAACACAGAAATTCGCTCTACGACTTCGCCATTCTTAGAGAGTGTGGCGGCGTAAGGGACAATGCCCCCTCCCTCGATCTCCCGATAATCGGAGTACGCCCAATGGAGCGTGTCACTGTCGACGGTCCAAAAAAGTGACTCTATACGATGCTGGGCAGGCTCCACACGGAGTGTCACTCGCCCGGCTTCGCTACCATTGGCGTCCAAAACCAGATCAAGGAATCCTTCAGGGGTGCGCGTCACGACGCCATTCCCAGCGATCTGACCAAAATGCAGGGCGCGCCCCAAAGCCTGCCCTGGCGAGAACGCAGCGACAGCCTCAAGCGAACGACCCGGCGTAAATTTTTCCGGAGCGGCATCACCGACCTTGATCCAAGCACCCGTCTCCGGACGCACAACAGTGAGGCTGCTCACCCCCTCTCCCTCCAGAACGCGAACCTCGAGCCTTCGCCAGGTGTCTAAACGATAATAATCGTGCCAAACCACCAGGTTCGCTTCGCCCTTTGGCACTTCGCGCTGGTATCGAAAGTGCACCGCTTTCGCTTCCTCAAGTCGCTCCTCGATATCAGTACCAGCGCCGTGGGCGCGCCGAACGCGCGCCAACAAAGGCTCCACTTCGGTGGCCTCGACCACCGAAGATGACGCAGCCGTCGAAAGGTCTGCTTCGACAGGGACCACCACCTGCAACGAGCCGTCAGGAACAATCTTCTCAACAGCGCGCAGTGCTTCACCCTCCTGGACAAATAGATCTGCCGTACCCGCGTGTAGGGCCATCATCGACCCCACTTCCCGGGCAGCGCCCAGTTCAACAAGCCCATCTGCGCGCACTTTCCACGACCAACCCGTCTCACTTCGAGCCACTCTAAGCACTCTGGCTTCCGGAGCGACAGCAAGCACCTCTTGCCGTAGTGTCACCGCCTGTTGACGCTCAGACATCGCGCCCGAATCCACGACCCATACCTGTTCATCAGCCTGCGCGACCCCAACCAAGGCACAGGCCAACAAGAAACAAGTCCTAAAAAAAATCCAAAGTGTCATCGAACTTCCATCTATCGCGCGAGTACCGCGCTTGCGTGCTCACGAACCGACACCGAAGCATCGGAGTCAGACATTTGTTGCAGCACGTCCATATAAGCCTCCGGCATCTGTCCGAGTACTTCGACGACACGGAGACGAACTTCTTCACTGGGATGTCGCCAAAGCGCACGAACATGCCGTGGGTCGTCTGAACCCACAAGAATGGCGCGATCTTCGAGTTCTCCGCGGCAACGGGCGGAAAGAGCAGGAGATGACCGTCCGAGTGCCGACCAAATTGCAACGATCGTGTCTGCCCGCTGCTGTACACGCAGGATTTCAAGCGCAGACAGACAAAACAGATCCGAATCCTCGCTTTCAGTGATCGATGTATCGAACAAGATCTCTGCGCCAGCGACCTGGCTTATCTCCACCAAAATACGCGCTGCGGACTGCTTGGCTTCTTTACTCCCCGAGCGCATGATCTCTCGTAAAAATTCCCAATCCGCCTCACTGGGATGATCAAGATTCACCGATGGCTGCGCGGTATCCACCACATCATCAGCAACTCCCGAGAGCTCAGAAGGATCGTCTTCTGAATGGCCGGGCAAAAACGTATCGAGGGAGCGACCAGATTGCGCCGCGACACCTATACCGATGATCAATACCGCCACGATTCCTACGGCCAGCAGTATCCAGCGCCTCACCGTATCCCCTCACAAAGCCAAGATTTAATCTCTTCCTACCTCTACCCGATCAGAGGCCTGAGCGGGCGGGCGCATTCCTTCAATAGTCTCCTCTTCAACCGGGACGGGCATGAAGGTCAAAACGAAAACGACAAAACAACACCACGCGACGGCCCGTGCACGTCGGGTCAACGCCGGTCGGTCTGGGACATAAAGGTTGTCTCTACCGCCCAAGAACCAGATCAAGACCGCCCAGACCCACCAACCCGCCCAGAAAAAACCGCCAACCAACGCCAAGCCGATCAACACGCGGGAAATTCTTGATGCCCAGTTAGGAAACACGGCACCCACCACATGCCCGCCGTCCAGCTGACCAATCGGAACCAAATTGATCGCTGTGACCAAGCACCCCACCCATCCCGCCAAAGCGAATGGATGGAAAGATGCGTAACGATCAGGGGCCTCTCCCAGCACGAACCACCCGATCCCTTTGACGATCAAGGGGTCGTTAAAGATGAGGTAATTGCCGGGGTCCAGTGCCGGGGCCTGCGTGGTGTGCGGTAGACCAAGAACCAACGCGATGATGGCCAAAAGCATCCCAGCGAGTGGACCCGCCGCGCCCATTTCCAGAAGTGCCGTGCGGTTGGGCGGCGCGGATCGAAGACGAATAATCGCGCCCGCGGTACCAAAAATCGTTGGAAAAGGCAGAAAATATGGAAGCGACAGCCGAAAACCATGTTTCTTGGCAACCCAGTAATGCCCCATTTCGTGAGCCAACAAAATCGCCATCAACGCACCGGCGAACTTCGACGACTCAACCGCTGTGCCCAAATGAGTGAACGGGTTTTTTCCGCACCAAAAGAAACCGTAGGTCACAAATACAGAAAGCACCGTCAGCGCAAAAAGCGCGGCGGCTCTGCGTCGTTCTCCGATTTCGCTAATCGTCTACGCGGCGTACCGTGAGCTCATATGCGCCCACGTCCATGTTTCCGCCGATAACGATGAGATAAGACTGACCGCCGTAGAGCGTAGCGCGTAGGTAGCTGTCTTCTCCAGACGAGTCACTGCGCCCACCAGCGTTAATGTGACGTTCGTAAGTCGCGTCTTCGTCTTCATCTATCTCGTCTTCATCGACCCAGTCCGAATACTCGTACGGCTCATCTTCGTCATAATCGTCGATAGAACAACGCTGCACATTGACCTGGTCAACAAAGGTGTCCGGTTCGGGCTCGTTATCATCCGCAACCCCGTCACCGTCCCAGTCCGTTTCACACGTAAGATCATCGGTCGTGGAGCCGCATGGGTCGGAAAGCGCGCTAGAAGAATACGCATCATCCGCCAAGATCTCTTGGTAATACAGATACGGAATCACACTGATGGGATACGCAAAATCATCCGCATCATCGTCGGCGCACATGTCCCGATTGACCTCGTCCACTGTCGGAGCAGGGACCCAAGCCTCCGGGGCGACGGCGAGCCACGTATCGTAAGGCGCGATTTGCCCCTCTAGATCTTCGTAGCGTCGATCGAGCCACATCGCGACCTCGACGACCTCCCCAAGCGTGTAGTCTGAGAGATCTAAACGGTAACGATCGACGTCGTAGACCGGGTAGCTCACTTCCGTACCGTTCGAAACGACATTGATCGCTCCCACTGCGCTGATGTCGCCAAATCCGTAGATGGGCTCGCCGTACTCTGACAAAGCAGGCAGATCTACGGCAGTGGAATCACTCGGACTGAATACGTTTTCAATCACATAGTCCGGCGTTTCGGGGTCTACCCAACGCACCACCGCGCTCAAAATATCGGAGGTGGCCTCTTCGCCGCCCTTCGGCGGATCTGTGGGCGCAAACCGGGCTGACGACGCATCTCCAGAGAGCTGAAGCTTCAACAACACGTCTTCATACTGCAGCCCCGTGACCCGCGTAATGTGGGCACCATGATTGCCTACGATGTAGCCATTGCAGTCAAAGCCTGGCACGCAATTCATGAAGTCTGGGCCGTCTAATACGACGAGAAGGTCTTCATTTTCCTCGGGCGAATCCGTGGTACCGCCTTCAACAAAATAGTTGGGACCGCGCAGGTTGATGCCCATCTGGTAGCCATTGGCCCCGTAATAAACACCCGCTGTTCCCGCCTTGGACGCGTCAGTAGGTTCATCCAAAATGACCGCATCCGCGAAAGTGGAATACCCCTCGTCGATATTGGGCACCGAGTCGCCATCTGTGCCTGTGGAAGCCAAAAGCCCGACCTGCCACTCCAACACGAGGTCCCCGAAGTCTGCACCGGTAGCGCTCTCTACCGCGGTGGTCCCGAGCGCATCGCTTTGCACGATATCCCCCAAGACCGATTCGCCGTAATTATCGACCAACCAGCGCATGAACAGATACTGCGCCCCCAACGACGCCGTGAGCGTGTTCGTTCCTTCCGTCCCGCCGCCACCGGCTCCCTCTTCCGAGGACGCCGCGGATTCGCCGACGGTCAATCCCGCCAAGTGGGGCGCGTCTAGATAATCCCATACATCGTCGAAATAAGTCGCGCCGAAACCCGTCATGTCCGCAGCTATCGCGCCGAGAGCCTGATCCAGCCACTGCGTCTCTTTAGATCCCGAGTACTGCAAGACCTTGAAGTTGTAGGAGATCAAGCTCGCCAGGTTGCGGGCGATCAAACCCGACAGGGTCACGCTGGTATAAGCGTCTACACCTACCGGGTTGAGGTAGTTGAAGTACCCACTCGGATCTGGGGCCGCCATGTAGACGATCTCCGCCTCATCGGAACCCGGGTTTTCTTCCGGATCGTAATCATTGAGGTCGACTTCCGGATCCGCGTAAGATTCCACCACGGAGTACCAGTAATCATCATCAGCCGCGGTCAATGACATCGAATTGAGTACCGGCGTAATCAGCACGATGATCGCACCATCGCCGTTCAGGTCACTCTCGTTGCCCAATAACGAGCGGAGATTCACGACGATATTGAGATCCACGATGTCCGCGATCGTTTGGAGGTCGCAGTTATCGAAACCTTGCGCATCTCGGCCTGCGATCTCGCTGCCGGAGACCTCGATGTCTCCATCACAGTCTTCATCCCAATCGATCGGGACATCATCGTCGACATAAATGATGATGTTGTCACCCACCGCATAAGGTCGCGCCACGACAGTGGAGTAGACGCCCGAGTCATCGAAGTTGCTTCGAACTTCGAAGTCATCCGAATTGGCATAGGGCCCTAATTCAGACGTGGCATTTGAAACGGGAAGCCGCATGAAGGGCTCGGTTCGCGGACCACCGCGTTCATTGATCCATCGCGTCAGGTCCTCACGGAACGTACTCGGCGGGGCTTTCTTCTTTGTAGAAGTAATCAAAGGGCTTCCCTTCAAGCCCGTGTCGCCAGTATCTACACCTGAGTCCGAGGTATCCGAACCGACACTTCCAGAATCCGCAGAATCCCCTAGAGAAGTGTCCGCAGAGTCGGCGCCAGTCCCGCTGTCACCGGCAGTATCACCCCCTACAGCGGTGTCACCCCCTGTAGCAGTGTCACCACCGGAACCGGTGTCCGTAGCCCCGGTGTCGCCACCACCGGTGGTATCTTCACCGCGCTCGTACCACATCTGGTAGCCGGTGCCTTCATCCGTGGAGTCGGTCAGTTCACCGTTGACGAGCACCAAGAAGAACTCTTGACCAACGTTTGAATCGCCGCCGATATCTTCGAGTGAAAGCTCACCCGTGCCATCCGCCCCGACATCCACTTCCTGTACGTTTCCAGGCTCATTGAAGCCGACCGCTTTTGAGGGATTGGCGGTGTCCGGACGAGACGTGTCATTCGTATCCGGATCAGAATTGGTATCGGTACTCGCACCGGTGTCATCAGGGTCTGACGTATCGGTTCCAGTGCTCGGCTTGAACGTGCTGGAATCGTCGTCAATACGACATCCGGTTCCCAGGAGAACCAGTAAAGAGAGGGCAACGATGTGGTGATGCATGCAAAAACCTCGTGACTCGCCGCATTCCCTCAATGCGTCCCTCGTCTGAAAAGACGCGGGGTGGCCGCACATAGGATACAGCGAAACGCCTTCGTTTGCTTTCTGCTTCTTCTTCGGACACTTCAAACGCAACCTTGAGTTGAATTTACGAAGTACCCAACCTACGCCAATAGGAGTCGACGTGCTTTCGCTCACGCGCTCACTACCGCTCTCCCTGTTCTTATTCCTTGGCGCATGTCCGGAAAAAACGGCTGTAGATACAGCTGAAACCTACAGTCCTGACATCTTCTGCCCGGGCGATCCGTCCGGAAACTGCGACGACATCGAAGGCGCACAATTACAGGCCGGGGCGGCCAGTGTTTCCATCATTCCTGAATGCTTTGAGTCATGGACCGACACCAACGAAGACGGAGAGTATGACGACGATGAAGAGTTCTTTCTCGACTGCGGGTGCGACCGCCTCTGTCCAGAAGACGAGGGATACACCAAGCCCGACGAAGGAGAAGGCGACGAAGAATTTCAGGCGATCTGGCTGGCCGGCTTCGGCTCACCACGCGCAGCGTCTGGCGTGCGCGATGCAAGCTTAGGGATGCGCGGTGAAAACGACGGGATCTGGTCCAAAACCCTCGTGCTGCGGCAAGGCGAATCCACAATCGCCTTGGTATCGCTCGATCTCATCGGCTGGTTTTTCGAGGACGTCCAAAAAATTCGCGAAATGGCTGTGGCCGAAGGCCTCGATGTCGATCACATCTTGGTGCACGCGACGCATCAGCACGAAGGCCCAGACACCATGGGCATCTGGGGCCCTTCGATTACGAAGTCTGGCTACAACGAAGAATATGCAGAGCAAGTGCGCCAAGCGACTGTCGAATCCATCAGACAAGCGCTCGAAGTCACAGAGCCTGTCTCCATGGTCTCCGGCACAGTAGACGTTTCGACCTTCAACGAAGAAAAGGGCGTCCGAAACGTCATTCAAGACAAACGGGACCCATGGGTAATCGATGAACTCTTGCATGCGGCACAGTTCATCGCAGAGGATGGCTCTACCGTCGGCACGCTGGTGAACTGGGGTAACCACCCCGAAGCCTTGGCCCACAAAAACCTGCTGATCACCTCTGATTACGTCCATGCGCTTAGAGAGACGGTGGAATCAGGCTCTCAATGGGAAACCGCCGAAGGACTCGCTGGCGTGGGCGGCACCTGCGTCTTTATGAATGCGTCTGTGGGAGGAATGATGACACCGCTGGGCGTCGAAGTCACCGACCCGGATGGCAGTACATGGAGCGACGCCAGCTTCGAAAAGGCCGACGCCATCGGGCAGCTTGTCGGCGAAATGGCGCTCGAAGCGCTCAACAGCGGTGAGACCGTCGAAAACCCGAAGCTGTCTTTCCGAGCCAAAATCTTCCACTCCCCGATCGAAAACATCGCTCTTCAGGCCATGTGGCTCGTCGGTACACTGGACAGAGGCGCATACAACTACGACACCGGAGAAGATCTCACCGATGAAAACGTCCCCGAAGTCCGAACGGAGATCGACGTAATTGAGGTAGGGCCAATCCAAATGCTCACTGTCCCCGGAGAACTCCTCCCAGAACTCGCTATCGGCGGCTACGATGGAAGCCATATCAACGCACCCGACGCTGAACTCTTCGATCCGAAGGGCTCCAACCCCCCGGACATCGCCAACGCTCCAGAAGGACCGTACCTAAAAGACCGCATGACCGGCGAATCCAAATGGATCATTGGGCTGGCAAACGACGAAATCGGCTACATCATCCCCGAATACAATTTCAAACTCCACGAAACGATGCCCTACCTAGACGAAGCAGATGGCGATCACTATGAAGAGACTCGCTCTCTAGGCCCAAATGTCGCCACACAACTGGACCAGGAAGCCGAGGCCCTGTTGAACTGGCAGCCGTAGGGAGTACGATCCATGAAAGATCCATATAGGACGCTCGGGCTGCCGCGAACGGCCGACCAAGCCACCATACGGAAGGCCTATCGTAAACTCGCCAAGACTCTTCATCCCGACGTTAACAACGCACCCAACGCCGAAGCGCGCTTCAAAGCGATCAACGCCGCTTACGACATCTTGGGCGATGAACAGAAACGGGCCTGGTTCGATGAATTTGGTGAAGCGTCTTTAAGATCAGACTTCAACCCTGACCGTGCGCGTGCCATGCGATCTGCCTTCCGCAATATGGGCGGCGGTGGACGAGGCGGTGGACGAGGCGGGTTTGGCGGCGGACGGTTCTCAGGCTTTGAAGACATCTTTGGTCAGGCCTTCGGCGGGCAGACCGGCGGGTGGGGAGCTGGTCCTGGTCCTGGAGGCTACGGCCGTGGAAACCCGGGCGGATTTGGTGGGCGCGGACCACAACCTAAGCGCCCGGCGAAAGGCGCTGATATCGAAGTCTCGGTCGAGGTAGAGCTGCTAGACGCATTGAAAGGTGGCGAGACGACGGTCGAATTTCGACGCCCTGGTCGGTGCGCGCCTTGTAGCGGGAGCGGTGGAACAGGAAGAACCGTATGCGAACGGTGCGGCGGACAGGGCCGCGTGAGCCTCGCCGAAATGGGGGTGCAAGCCGCTATCCCGTGCCCTGAATGTGACGGTGAAGGACACCGATTCACCAACGAATGCCCAGAATGTGCAGGAACCGGAAGAACGATGGCCGAAAAACGGCTCAAGGTCCGCGTTCCGATGGGCGCGCAAGATGGTCAGGTTTTGCGACTTCGTGGCCAGGGCGGTGAACCGAAAGAGGCAGGACCTCCTGGCAATCTCCTCATTAGCCTACAGGTGAAACCGCACCCCTTCCTGACACGTTCCGGCGACCGTCTCGAGCTGGAGGTCCCACTCACGATCGGTGAAGCAATCAACGGCGCACGCGTGACGATTCCAACCCTGGCCGGCGATGTACACGTCACGATCCCGGCCGGCGCGTCCAACGGCGCAAAACTACGCCTGCGAGGCAAAGGTGCACCAAAACCAGACGGCACCGCTTCAGATCTTTACCTCGTACTGCGACCCAAAATGCCGAACACGCCGAGCGAGCAGGTAAAGACACTAGCGGCAGACTTGGACGAGCAAGCCTACGAAACCGACATCCGCGACGACTTCAAACTTTAGCGAGTTTCGGAAGCAGGGCATTCCAACTGGTCATTCAACGCGACAAGCGGCGAGCGTGTTATGCCGGCGGGCCTAAAGTTTTTTGGAGACAGATATGAACGTTCAACTCACCCTTCTCGCATCACTCGTGCTCGCTGTAGGCTGCGGCTCTAAAGAGACGGAAGAAACCGGAAACACAACCCCGAATGATAACGGTGTTGCCGCATCGGACTACATCTACGTCGATCAAGAAGCGACAGGAGACCTCACGTGCTTTGAGCCAGGATCTGACACGTGGCTCAGCCAAGATGTAGACACCTCTCTTATTGGTACCTACCCCTCGACCGGTGTGGTGTCTGACTTCCAAGAGGACGATCCGGTTGAAGATGCCACGTTCACGCTCTGGCGTGGGGATGACGCTCGTCAGACACCTGATGCAACGGCTGTGTCCGACGAAGACGGCGTTGTAGAAGCAGACCTCACGGCCTGCCAGCCTATGACCTACAAGACCGCGACGGACCCTAAGCTCGCAGAAACCAAAGACACGTATGAAGCACACACTGTCGTTGGTGTTCCCTCCGACGGTACGATCTCAGCGGAGTACACCTCGGTTTCCGACGCGACCTACAAGCTGATCCCATCCCTGCTCGGCGTCACACCGGACCCCGACAAAGGCATCATCGCAGGCACCGCTTTCGACTGTAATGAGGACAAGATTGAAGGTGCGCAAATCGTCGTTCGTGACGACGAAGGCAACATCCCTGAAAGTCTGATCGTACGCTACTTCGTCGACGAATGGCCGAACCGTTACCAAGAGTGGACCAGCGCTGATGGACTGTGGGTCGCGCTTCAGATCCCCGAAGGACACTATTTCGTAGAGATGTGGGGAATGGTCGACGGCACGCTGGTTGTACTTGGAAAGACGGAACTCTCGATCTTCACCGATTCAATCAACATCTCGAACATCTACTCCGGTATCGACTCCGGCGTGAAGTACCCCGACAGCTGCTTGGTCGGTGGAAACACCGGCGGTGAAGACACGGGCAGCGACGACGGCGGCACGGACACAGGTGCTGATCCTAAGTCGGACTAAACCCTTATAGACGGCGGAGCGTTCCATGAGCAAAGTACGCGCACTTCTCTTCACCGCGCTGTTGTGTGCGAGCCCCACTGTGGCGGCTCAAGACGACTTCAGCGTTGATCTAGAAGGCTATTACCGCACTCGCGGGTACAGCTTTCCAGGATTGTTCACAGAACAAGATGGACCTGCGAAATTCGCAGCGCATCGCCTCAGGTTGCGGCCCGTATTCAACTTCGAAGACCGGGCGATCTTCACTTTTGAAGTCAACGCGCTCGATGACGTCGTTTGGGGCGACAACGCCTCGTTATCGTCCACATCGCTCTTTGCCGGCTCCCCTTCAAACACAGGTATGGACGGTATCGAACAAGGTTCGATGACACTGGACCGCGCCTGGATGGAATTCAGCATTCCCGTCGGCAAGTTTCGAGTAGGTCGCCAACCCAGCCATTGGGGCATGGGCCTGCTGGCCAACCACGGAAACGGGTTCGACGACACCTTCGGCGAAAACCACGGCGGCTCCACTTACGATCGCATCATGTTCCTCACCCAACCGTTGGCCGTCCTTCAGGCGATCACCGGCTTAGGGAGCGCGACCGCTCCGCTCTTCTTCGCGGTGGGTATGGATCGTCTCGTCGAAGACCCGCTTATTCAGTACTACGGCTTCGATTGCAGCGGCATCGGAAGCGGTGTGCTCAGCGGTGACAGCCTCTACGATCCGGCGTGTGACAAAGACGGTGACGGGGTCACAGACTCAAGTCACGACTACACTGACGATACGCGACTAGACTCCGACCGCTCGCAACAATGGTGGGTCGACAGCGAAGACGACGTCATGGAGATGGTCTACGCGCTTATCTTTAGAGGAGATAACGTCTCCTTATTCGGTACCATCGGTGAACTGACGGCTGGCACATATGTCGTGCGCCGCAAACAAGCGGAAACCAACTCTGACGTCACTATCTTGGACGCATACATCAAGGCTCAGTTCCACGGCATCGCTGCTGAGTTTGAAGGCCTCACGATTACAGGGCCCACCAACGCGATCGCCCTTCCGGGTGCCTTCGACCCCTATGGCGAGCTGGAAAACCCGCTTCATAAAGAAGCGAATATCAGCGCTTACGTTGGTCGCCTAGGCTACATCCGCCCCGGCTGGACCGCCATGTTTGAAACCGGCTACGCCTCGGGTGATGACAACGTGTCCGACACGGACTTCACGGGTCGGCCTATTCACCCAGACTTCAACGTTGGCCTGCTCCTTTACGAAGAGATCCTTGCCCGCGTCACGGCAGAAACATGGACTGAAGATGCGGCTGGGCTTTGGAGTAATGGCGGGGTCTACAACTCGCGGTACGTCTTCCCCAACATCACCATCCGTCCCATGGACAATTGGGAGCTTATCGGCGCCTTCCTGATGGCATGGCCAGACAAACCCGATGGCGCACGTATCCGTTGTGCCGAAGGGGACGATGTCGAGTGCGCTGAGTATCGGGCTACCGCAGACCATCTCGGATGGGAAGCCGACGTCGCGCTGAAGCATAAGTGGAGCAACCACGTCATGTTTTCGGCAGAGGCCGCTTGGGCCCAAGTGACCGATCGCATTCCCCTGGAAGCCGCCGACCTCAACGAATCTGGCAGTTTCTATACCTTCCAAACACGCATCGCGTACGCATTCTAACGACACGTGAAAACGCTACACCTCCTCCTCTTCTTTCTGACTGCGGTTTTGACCGTAGACGCTCGGGCGGCCTCCACAGATCTGGAGATCGCAGCGGCAGCGGACCGACCGGAGGCAGAGCGAATGCAAGCCTTCGAGGCATTGCTATCGGTCTCAAGGGTCGCGTCATTGGCCGCTGTGGCCCAAGACCCAAACGCGCCTGCGCGGCAACGTTGGGTTGCAATTCGAGCCTTCGGTCGAATTGGCGGGGACCCAGTTCGCGACGCGCTCTCTCCGCTGCTCAATGCCTCCGTTCCAGCGCTTCGCGCGGCGACAGCGAGCGCACTCGCCGACGCTCAGATCAGAGGGTCGGCGGCACGTATCGCAGAGCTGCTACAGGACCCCGCGATCATCGTGCGCTCTGCAGCGGCTGACGCGCTCGGCATTATCAGAGATGAAGTGGCGGTGACCCCCCTTCTGGAAGCGCTAGAAGATCCCTCAAATACCTACCGAGGCCAAAGCCTCTGGGTGAGGAGACACTACGTCGACGCGCTGGCGAATATTGGCAGTAAAGCCGCCTTGGGTGGTTTAGTACGCGCACTGCGTGATGAAGATATTGCTGTTCGAAGCGCAGCATTAGAGGCTGTTGAGCGCATTGCGGGCCGGTCGTACGCGGAAGGCAGAAGCCGTCCAGAGCAAATCGAGGCCTGGGAACGGTGGTGGGCGAACCAGCAACCGAGGCGGTAGCGCGCATGGTAGTCTGAATTCGACGAGGTGCTCATGCGTCGCGGCGACTGGCTAATTTTCGCGACCCTCCTGTGCGTGACACCGGGCTGCGGTTCCGATCCCCACTCCAGTGACAGCGGCTCTACACTCTGCGACGCGGTCACCTTTGATACAAGCTGGCTGAATACCGGACGTCCGTTCTTCCGCACCTACTGCACTTCCTGTCACGCAGAAGACGCGACGGAACGATTTGGAGCGCCCGAGGGCGTCGATTTCGACAGCGAACAAGATGTTCGAGACTACGAAGAACGAATTTACATACGTGTCTTGGAAGAGGGTACGATGCCTTTGGGCGGCGGGATCCCAGACGAAGATCTCGAGCTTCTGGAAATATACCTGGAGTGCGGTCTGTGAACCGATCATGCGTCAGCGCCATGTCTTTACTCCTCATCGGTTGCACACCAGAACCGGACGGACGCGACACTGGAACGCAAGGCTTGGACTGGGGTTTTGAGCGGCCCAGCCAAACGGCACAATACACTGCAGATGAACTGGCAGAGCACGTGGAATCCTGGGCTGACACCTACGGCTTTCCGTTCCCTCAACACGCTTTCAACCGCTACCTCGAACTCATGGAGGAAGGCGATGAGTCTTGCCCAGCAGGCGGCTCACTAGACGACACCAGCCGCTTCCCCAACCTAGGCAGACTCGAAGGCTGCTCCAGCTCTACAGGGTGGGACTACATCGGCATCGGGATTGTATTTGATGACGACCTCCGCGACGAAGACGGTATCGGTGCGGTCCGTGTCGGCTTCAACCTCGCCGACTTCGTCATTACTTCACCAGATGGCGAGGAGTTTTCCGGCGGCGGCAGCAGTAAAATGCAAATCCAATACCAAGAAGATCAAACGTCTTGGAACGCAGAGTTCGGAGGCTCTTGGGAGGATCAAACGACGGATGCTACACCTTGGATGAAAGCAAGCGGTAGCGTCGACTATATGATGACCTACCACAACGAACAGTTGGCCACGAACGGCTACGTCGGCATCGGAGAATACGCTTTCCTCTTCGACCGGCTGATACTGAACAAAGAGGAGTGCCCAAACACGCCTCACGACGGAACGCTGTGGGTAAGGCAAGAGGATGGCAGTTGGAATCAACTCACATTCGCTAACGATTGCAGTGGTTGCGCGACCGGCACATGGAACGAAGAGGTAGAGTTGGGCGAGGTGTGCTTAGACATCAGCCTGCCTATCGATGAAGCCTGGAACACGTTGCAGGCGATCCCATGACCAGGCTTTCTACATTCATATTGGTCGCCCTGCCGCTCACAACCGGCTGTCGTTTCGCTCCTGAGACACCGGAATCGTCGACCTTTGAGCCGCTTCCAGAGACCCTGCTCCTCAAACGAATGAGCTTGGACCTCACCGGAACCCTTCCCAGCCTGGAGGCACTCGAAGCGGTCGAAGAAGACCCCGCTCTACTTGAGGGCTTCCGAGATGAATACCTCGAAGATCCGAGATTTGAAGAGCAATTGGTGTTCCTTCTTCAGGAACATTGGCTCACCGCTATCGACGAATACTTCAGCGTCGGTCATGACGACTACGGCCTAGAAGACACGAACGAATACGCCTGGGAACGTGCGATAGGACAAGAGCCTCTACGTCTCATGGCACGAATCATTGTGAACGACGAACACTGGAGCGAGAGCGTTACCGCGCACTACTCTATGGGGACAGAGATCACGTCGAAGATCTGGCCGATGACGGGATACCCCGATGGCGACGAGGGCTGGCACCAGGTTGAGTATACCGACGGTCGGCCCGCGAGCGGAGTCCTGTCAACTAACGGCATGTGGTGGCGCTACACCTCAAACGACTACAACCAAAACCGTTCGCGCGCGGCCGCTATCACGAGCTTGCTGGTCTGCGAAGACCTCTTGGCTCGACCCGTCTCTTTCGAAAACGTCAGCTCAATCCTGGAAGCAGAGGACGTGAGTGAGATGGTGCAGACAGACCCCGCCTGTCTGGCCTGTCATGCCACGGTTGAACCGCTTGCAGCCGCACTCTTCGGGTTCCACTGGGTGACTGACTACGTGATCCAGGAGATGGAGCGCTACCACCCAGAGCGCGAAGTAGCCGGACCTCGCGAGCTCGGTGTAAACCCTGCTTGGTGGGGAGAGCCGATTACGGGTTTAAACGAACTAGGCTGGGCGATAGCTGACGATGAGCGCTTCTATCGGTGCACCGCTGAGTACTGGACAAGCATTCTGTACCGCAGAAACCTCACCCTCGAAGACCGGGGAACTGTGGACGATCACTTCGACGCATTCCTCACAGGCGAGGCTCGGGTGAAAATGCTGATCCGCGCCATCACCGACAGCGAAGAATACCGAGCTGGCGCCTTCAAAGTGAGTGAAGACGACGACATAGAGATCGCGCGTACAGTAAGAACGATGAGTCCAAACCAGCTTTCGGCGACAATTCAACAGTTGACCGACTTTCACTGGACTTATGAAGGCTTCGACCAACTCGACTCCGACCAATGGGGCTTCCGTGTACTGTTAGGCGGAGTGGACGGAGACGCATTGACGCGGCCCGCCCTAGACCCCAGTCTGACGGCGGTTGTCGTACTGAAGCGACTCGCTGAAGCGGCCGCACAGAAAAGCGCAGCACACCTCGGGACAGGTGAAGGCCTGCTCGGCGAGGTGAGCCTGGACTGGTCTCCTGAAGATGCGGCCTTCGGAACGGCGCTGGAAGCGCTGTATCTTCAGATATTGGGGGAACGCGCCGACAGTGCGAGCCTCGCCGCCTATACCGAAATCTGGACGACGGTCGCGAGCCTGACAGATAGCCAAACCGCCTGGGAAGCTACCCTCGGCGCTCTCTTCCGAGATCCTCTCTTCTACTCTTATTGAACCATGCCCAATTTCTCTAGACGTCAACTCCTCAAACTGCTCGGCCAGACCGCTGGTGTGGCAACGCTCGGCTCGATCGGGACGCCATCATGGGCACGCGCTGCTGCCAGTACGAGCGACAGGAGATTCCTGTTCATCATCTGCGAAGGAGGATGGGACTACAGCTACGTCTTCTCCCAACTCTTCGACAACGCATACTTAACGCCGGAAGACGATTGGGAGACCGCCGAAGCAAACGGTATTCCGTTCGTGGCCTCCGAAAACCGCCCGGCCGTATCCACCTTCTTTGAGACCTACGGAGACCGGGCGTGTGTGGTGAACGGGCTTGAAGTCCCATCAGTGGCGCACGACCGATGCATGCGGCTGACACTTACAGGCGGCACTTCTTACGACCGCGACGACTTCCCCAGCATCATCGCAGCAGCCTCGCCGCAAAACCTCTTGATGCCGCACACCATCCTTTCTGGACCTGGCTACAACGCGAGACACGGGAGCTCAGTGGTTCGAATTGGTGAAAATGCCCAGTTTGCAAATCTCCTAAGCGACGACCCGTTCGTGCTCTGCGATAGCGACATCGTGCTTGCCGAGACCGAGGTAGAAGCGGCGATCGATGCCTTTGTACAAAAGCGCGCGATGGACATCGCAGCCGCCACATCGAATAGCCAGCGTAAGCGGTTCAACGAAACATATGGGGCGATGCTGGAGCGACTCGCGCTCGCCGGTCCCGAGTTGAACAATATCGAGTTGGGAGAGGGCGATTTCGAGAGCCAAATGAACACGGCTATCAGCCTGTTCGAGCTCGGTTTCTCTCGCTGCGCGATGATTAGAAACCTCGGAGAATACGACGCAAGCTGGGACACACACGCAGATAACTATCGTCAAAACAACCACTACGAACTGCTCTTCCAGGCGCTTAACGACACGCTTGAGGCGCTAGACAACAAATTCAGCCCAACGACTGGAGCCCGGTTGTCCGAAGAGACCACCATCGTGGTGGCATCAGAAATGGGAAGGTCGCCCACCGAAAACGACAGCAGCGGGAAAGATCACTGGACCTACACGTCCTTGTTGCTCATCGGCGCTGGCGTTCAGGGCGGACAGGTCATCGGTGCCTTCGGCGACGAAGTCACTGGAGAACGCGTAGATCTACAGACCGGTGAACTGCTCGCGGACGGAACGAAACTCGAGAGCGCCCACGTCGGTGCAACCCTGATGAGCCTAGCAGATATTGACCACGCCGAGCACTTCCCGTCTACCGATCCGATCTGGGCTGCGCTGAAGTAATTAGCCGCCGATCCGGAGCTGTAGAACAGTACGTCCGACACCGATGGTATCGCCGTCACGTAACCGTCCGACGTTCACCCTCCGACCGTTATGGTAGGTGCCATTTGTGCTGCCGAGATCACGCAAAAACACCATGTCTCGACCAAACACCTCGAGGATAGCGTGCCGTCTAGAGACTTCGACATCAGATAGCGGGATCTCCCCACCACGACGGCCTACTGTGACATTTCCTCTCGAAAACCGGAACACCTTACCGGCATCCTGACCCGCAACGACCTCGAGCACGGCGTTCATCCCCGGAGGTAACCTCAGGTCTTGGCCTATGACGTCAGGAGGCGCACCCGTCCGATCCGACGCGCCGCCCACCTCAACAAGCTCCTCGTCCAGCAACCAAGCGATTTCAAGTTGGTTCGACGCATCCAGCTCTTCGGCGTCCTGCTCCTCTTCATCTGTCCCCAAAAACAAGATCATCCGGACATTGCCCATCACGATCTCGGCACCGGGGCGTAGCAACACCTCGCGTACCAGCCGCCCATCCACGAGCGTGCCATTTGTACTGCCTACATCTTGCAAGAGGTATTTGTCGTCGCGAGGGACGATACGCGCATGCACCCCACTGATCAGCGGGTCCTCTAAGAGCAAGTCGCCCTGCTTCCTCCCGACAACGAGAGGCGCTGTTTCGGGCAGCGGCACGTTCTGGCCTGACTTATCGCCCGCAATAATCTTTAGAAACGCGCGTGGCACGTCGCGTCGCTATGCGCTCTGGCTTTCGGACGAACGCTCCCGAACGCCCATCCAGTAGCGATGCAGCCGACCTGGCAGCTCACGCCCAATCAGCAACTCGGCTTGTGCACCGGCTTCGCAGAGCGACTCAAGCGAGATACCCGTGTCCACATTCATCGCATCGAAGACACCGACCAAGTCTTCCGTAGCGAGGTTGCCGCTGGCACCCGGCGCATAAGGACATCCGCCCATCCCAGCGACAGAGGCGTCTAAAATACGGATCCCAGACTCGTAAGCTGTGATGGCATTAAGAAGCGCCGTTCCGCGATTGTCGTGAAAATGCACGGCCAACTTACCAAGCGAAATATCCCGCGCCTCGAAGGCTGCGAGAAGCGAGCGCACTTGCACGGGATGCGCCAAACCAGTGGTGTCTCCCAATGCGACGTAGTCTGCTCCGGACTCGAAAAGCGCCTCGGCCACATCAACCACTGTCGTCGCGGGAACGTCCCCTTCAAAGGGACACCCAAAAGCTGTCGACACGTAGCAGCGAACCGCCAAGCCCTCATCTTTTGCCGCGCCGACGACCTCTCGCTGAGCCGCGATGGTCTCACGACGCGTTCGGTTGAGGTTCTTTCGGTTGTGCGTATCGCTCGCAGACACGACCGTGGCGATATGGCGAATACCCGAATCAACCGCGCGCTCAAAACCACGCTGATTCGGAATCAAGGCCCAGTAGCGTACATCCGCCAATCTCGGCAGACGCGCGATCAGATCCGATGCATCCGCCAATTGCGGTACCCACCTGGGATGTACAAAGCTCGACACCTCGATGTCACGCACACCCGCATCAATCAAAGCGTCGATCAAAGACAGCTTGGCCGTCGTCGACAACACATTGGTCTCATTCTGAAGGCCGTCTCGTGGGGCGACCTCATGAATGCGCAGTGCTTGCGTCATGGTTTGTACTCCAACACCACTACCATCATGCCACGCCTCGCGGCCGTGCGCTCCCCATGAATCGCCCTAAGATCGCCTTTTGTGCGTGAAGACGGTTTTCAGCCTGGTCAAATACGACCGATCTCGGCCCGTCGATGACGTCCGCTGTGACCTCTTCGCCACGGTGCGCAGGCAAGCAATGCAAGAACAGCGAGTCGTGCTTCGTACGCGACATCAACTGACTGTCCACCTGGTAGCGCTCAAAGAGCTTCAGGCGTTCCGTGTGCTCATCCTCTTGACCCATACTCGCCCATACATCCGAGTAGACAATATCCGCGTCAGCGACGCCCTCATTGGGGTCCTCGGTGATTTGAATGGCGCCCCCTGACAACGAAGCCAACTCTCGAGCGCGAGTGACGACCTCACCATCCGGCGCAAAACCGTGGGGGTGGCTCACAGAAACGGTCATTCCAAAATGCGCACCGCCATAGAGCAAGCTGTGCGCCATGTTGTTGCCATCGCCCACATAAGCCAACTTTAGGCCCTTTAGATTTCCCTTCTTCTCACGAATCGTGAGGAGGTCAGCCAATACCTGACATGGGTGCAACAGGTCGGAAAGTCCGTTGACGACCGGGATGGAGCCAGTGGCCAAGCCTTCCAAGTCCGCATGCGCGAAAACACGCGCCATAATCCCATGACAGTATCTGGAGAGGACCTGCGCGGTATCGGTAATGGATTCCCCGCGATGGAGCTGGATGTCTTTCGGGCCCAGGTAGAGCGCCTGGCCGCCGAGCTCATACATCCCTGTTTGAAAGCTCACCCGCGTACGAAGCGAGGGCTTCTGAAAAATCATGGCGAGCGTCTGACCCGCGCATACCTGCCGATAAGCATCCGGGTGAAGCTTCATCTGATGCGCAAGATCCAGCAATTTGGTGAGTTCTTCGTGACTCTGCTCTTCAAGAGAGAGAAAGTGCCGTGCCATCTTTTCTCCGTCGTCGTGGGGCCGCGTACCCTACGGATCGCTGAGGTGACATGAAAAGTAACGTGGTCTGCCAGGAGGAACGACAAGGAAAAACACAGTGGCATGCACAAAAAAAAGCCTCGGAACCGAAAGGTTCCGAGGCTTAAGAAAGTCACCCCAACGGGATTTGAACCCGTGTTGCCGGGATGAAAACCCGGTGTCCTGACCTGACTAGACGATGGGGTGAAAAAGAACTCGAAGACGGGGTAGGCCGCACTGGGCTCGAACCAGTGACCCACGGCTTAAAAGGCCGGTGCTCTACCAACTGAGCTAGCGGCCCGCAGACCCGAACGGTTCTAGCAACGGTGACAGGCTGTGTCAACCGTATGACTTTCAGAGAGAGCGAATAATTGTCTGTTCGCGGCCTGGGCCCACGCCAATAATCGTCACGGGAACCCCTACAAGTTCTTCAATTCTTGCAATGTACGCGCGACAATTCTCGGGCAATTGTTCAAATTCCGTAAGCCCAGTGAGATCTTCATCCCAGCCGGGAAGCTCTTCATAAATCGGTACGACCGCCTCGAGAGCTTCGACACGGCTAGGCACTCGCGTAAGTCCTTCATAGCCGGTAGCGATCCGAATGCTGTCGAAACCTGACAACACGTCGAGCTTTGTCAGAGCCAACTGCGTCAACCCATTCACCATCGCGGCCTGACGCGCAATGAGCGCATCGAACCACCCACAACGCCGTGGGCGACCCGTCGTCGCACCAAACTCATGACCTATGCTGCGAAGTTTCTCTCCGGTGGCTTCTGTAAGCTCCGTTGGGAACGGTCCAGATCCCACTCTGGTGGTGTAGGCCTTGGCCACACCGACGACCTCGTCGATAGCGGTGGGACCAACACCGGACCCCGCACAGGCGGCGCCAGCCACGGTGTTTGAACTCGTGACATAAGGGTATGTGCCGTGGTCAATGTCCAGGTAGGTTCCCTGCGCGCCCTCGAATAGAATCGAGCCGCCAGCCTTCCAGATACCGTGCAGTAGACCCAAAGTATCCGCGATATAAGGCCGAATGCGCTCGATCTGAGGCCGAAGTTCTGCGATGAGCTCTTCCGTATTGACCGGATCAGCACCATGTACATCCACAATCTCTCGATTTCGGACACTGAGCAGTTTCGATAGACGCTCACGAAGCGCTGCTTCGTCCAGTAGATCGCTGACACGCACGCCACGACGCGCGACCTTGTCTTCATACGTCGGACCGATACCCTTACAGGTTGTCCCGATACGCTGGGCGCCTCTCGCTTCTTCGCGCAACCGGTCGATGAGCCGATGCACGGACAAAATCACATGGGCTTCTGGGCAAAGTACGAGGCGGCCAGGCTCCACCCCGCAATTTTTGTTCGCGAGACCATCCAATTCTTCGACCAGGACCACAGGGTCTACAACAACCCCGTTACCGACGACACAGACTGTCTCGTCCTGCAAAATCCCGCTCGGGATGAGGTGCAATACGGTCTTTTCGCCTTGGACAACCAGGGTGTGGCCGGCGTTATTTCCACCTTGGAAGCGAACGACAGCATCGACACCACGGGCCAGGTGGTCAACCACCTTCCCCTTGCCTTCATCACCCCATTGGGTTCCAACTACGACGACATTCGGCATGCGACACGCTCCATCAGAACGCGCCTTGCTAACGCCGCATAAGCTCCGGATCCAGCACGACTCTGCGCGTCTACCGTACCTTCTTCATTCCCGAGGCCGCTTTGGCATTGTTGGGATCGCGGTTCAGGATCTGTTGATACTCGCGACGTGCGTTCGCATTTAAGCCCTGCTCCACATAAAATTCAGCGAGTCCCAAACGATACGACACATTGTCTCCATCCTTCTGAACAGCCGTACGCAGCAACCGCATAATTTCGCGGTCATCTCCGTCCTGTAAACGCACAACCTGCGCGAGCCGGAAAAACGGTAGGCCGGTCGGAGGATCGAGGTCACACGCTTTCTTGTAATGGTAGTGCGCGGATTGCACGTTGTGGTACGACTCGGCGTTCTCCGCAATCTGGATCAGCTTATTGGCGCTGTCCATCTTGTTCTGATGATCGTATTCCGCGGCTTTGCGTTTGTACTCCTCATTGCGCGGATCATATCGACTCGCGAGATACATCTCTGGTGCCGCAGCCTGCCAATTGTTCTGACTGGCAAATTGCTCTGCGTTCTGGGCATGCGCCCTCGCTTTCGCGATCTTCTGGGCGATCTGCTCACGAATACGAGAGATCCCCTTCGACTGCGCACGTTTGGGTGCGCTCGACGCTGGAGACGAAGGTGCACTCGAAGAAGCGCTTCGCACTTCCGCTCCGGCCGCGCCAAAGGTGACCTCATGCGAAGACCCTTCTCCCGATCCTGCGTTTCCTGCGTCCGTTTCAGCTTGTTCGCCAGCGGACTCGGGCGACGCGCCTGCGTCCGGATTTCGCCGATCAAAGCGTGCGCGCTGCTGTTCGTCCGTCAGGAGCGCGTAGGCTTCATTGACACCAACAAATGCAGCTTCAAGGCGTGAGGAAAGGTCTCCAACCGCCCTACGAAAAAAACGATCGGGGTGAAGTCGCCGCGAGAGATCATAATACGCACGTCGGATCGTATTCTTATCGGCCTGTCTCACAACACCGAGCAGTGCGTAGGGGTCACCCGCCTGCGACAGCGTGTAAAGCCGCTCGATCTCTTGCTTCTCTTGTTCAGTGAGTGGTTCGCTCAACGCGCCTCCCGTAAAGCGTGTACGTACATCCACATGGATTACAGGATGAATCGGCTGAGATCCACGTCTGCCACGATATCAGCCAAGCGCTCATCGACCATCTCTGGGCCGACCACAACGTGAGCGCCTCTCCAATCGGCGGCGTCAAATGCGATCTCGTCCATGAGTTGTTCAAGTACAGTTTGAAGGCGACGCGCTCCGATATTCTCGGCGCGTTCGTTCACCTCAAAAGCGATTTCGGCAATCCTGTCGAGCGCCTCTGTCGAAAACTCTAGCTCCACGCCTTCGGTGGCAAGCAATGCGCTGTATTGCTTCGTCAGCGCATTGTGCGGCTCGACCAGAATACGCCGCAAATCTTCTTTGCTCAACGGCTGCAGTTCCACACGGACCGGAAAGCGTCCCTGAAGTTCAGGAATGAGATCCGATGGCTTGCTGACATGAAACGCACCCGCCGCCACGAACAACACGTGGTCCGTTTTCACAGCGCCCCATTTCGTCGTAACCGTTGTGCCCTCTACGATAGGCAGAATGTCGCGCTGAACGCCCTCTCGTGACACGTCAGCGCCTTGGGTACCCCCGCGAGCCGCGACCTTGTCGATCTCATCCAAAAACACGATACCCGACTGCTCAGCGCGGCGAATGCCCTCATCCGACACGTCAGATTCTGAAACCAAATCATCGAGTGCTTGATCCACCAGCCTGCGCCGTGCGTCCCGTACGCTCATCTGTCGCGTCTTGGTGCGCTTGGGACTTAGCCGATCAAATAGCTCCTGCATTCCTGCACCTGCGCCGCCCATGGCGCCGTCGCCGCCGAGGCCGAGGATCGGAACACCCGGACCCGAATCTGGCAGATCCACACTCACCATCTGCTCGTCGAAGTCTCCCGCTCGCAGCTTCTTTCGGAGCAATTCACGACTGCTCGAGCCCGAGGCTGATCCGGGTGGACCAGGTGGCAGCAACAAGTCCAACAGACTCTCTTCGGCTTGCGCTGCAGCGTCCGGCCTGCGGCTGTCCTGCTCTTCTTTTCGAACCAAAGTGATGGAGGCCGAAACAAGATCCCGAACTATCGACTCAACATCTCGCCCAACGTAGCCCACCTCTGTAAATCTGGTCGCTTCGACCTTGATAAACGGCGCCTTGGCCAAGCTCGCCAAACGGCGTGCGATCTCCGTCTTTCCGCAGCCAGTCGGCCCGATAAACAGAATATTCCGAGGGACGATCTCATCTCGAAAGTCCTCGTCCACAGCCAAGCGTCTATCTCGATTCCGCAAAGCGACAGCGACGGCGCGCTTCGCCGCGTTCTGCCCGACGACGTATCGGTCTAACGACTCTACAACTTCAGGAGGCGTCATCGAGCTCCCCAACAGGCGTGAGCCGCTCATGACGCACTCCCTGTCTCAAGCACCGTGACCTGGTCGTTGGTGTAAACACAGATCTCACCAGCGATACGGATAGACTCGGTAGCGGTTTCAACCACGGAAAGTTCTCCATGCCGCAAAAGCGCACGCGCCGCTGCGAGCGCATATGGGCCCCCAGATCCGATAGCTGCGACGCCATCATCTGGTTCGAGAACATCACCAGTCCCCGAAATCACCAACAGATGATCTTCGTTCGCCACCAAAAGCATCGCTTCCAACCGTCGAAGCGCACGATCTTGACGCCAATCCCGAGCAAGCTCTACAGCCGCCCGAACCAACTGACCTCGGTATTCTTTCAGGCGCTGTTCAAAGCGATCAAACAAAGTGAAGGCATCCGCCGTGGAGCCTGCAAACCCAGCCAAAACGCCGTCAGATAGCGTTCTCAACTTCAGTGCAGACCCTTTCACGATCGTATCGCCCATCGACACCTGTCCGTCTGCGGCCAACGCCGCCTTTCCGTCGCGAACAACTCCGACAACCGTGGTTCCATGCCATTCAGCGCTCACACTTCCTCCTCTGGATCCCGAGACGCCTGGGCGCGGGGATGCGCAGAACGATGTACATCCAATAAATGCTCAACCGAAACGTGTGCATAACGCTGTGTCGTCGAAAGCGACTCATGCCCAAGCATCTCTTGTATCGCTCGCAAATCCGCCCCACCCGCGAGCAAGTGGGTTGCGAAGCTATGACGTAGAGCATGTGGGTGAAGATCTGGGATACCGGCCAACACCCCAGCGTCCCGGACAATGCGGTGAACGGATCGCACCGAGAGCCGACGACCAAACCGATTCAAAAACAACGCTGCCCCATCAGAGACAGCGAACCAAGCCTCTAAAGCGGCAGCAGCAGGCGGCCCGAAGGGAACACGGCGATCCTTCCCCCCTTTGCCTCGCTTCACATCGACAACCCGTTCTTTAGTGTCCACATGCTCGCGGTCCAATCCGTGCAACTCCGACGCGCGTAGTCCGGCGCCATAAGCAAGCTCAAGAAGGGCCGCATTTCTCAACCGAAACCAACCGTCCTGTGACGGCCCCTCCACCACACGACTCGCTTCATCTACAGCGACGAAGCGAGGTACAGACACAGGGACGCGCGGGCCAACCAAGCGCTCCGCAGGGCTGTCACCTCGAACGCCCTCTTTCACCAAAAACCGAAAAAAACCACGAAGGGCCGAGAGTCTTCGTGCCAACGTGGCCGGCCGGCCGGTGGTTTGCCTCCCAAGATATGCGCGCAGGTCTTGGAGCGTCGCATCTTCAGGAGTCACCGAACGATCGTCGAGAAATTCTTCGAGGCGCTCCAATTCGCGGCCGTAAGCACGCAGTGTGTGCGGAGAAAGTCCTCTTTCGACCCTTAAAGACTCGAGATAGCGCGCGACGGAATGATGCATCGATCAGTGATTAATCACCAATCTCCCCTTCGGGGAGGACAAACCGGTTGTTGCACGTCAGCAAATGTTGACGTAGTTAGAGGCCCACAAGCTTCACACATTCGGTAGGCACACGGAATGAGTAAACCTCTCGTTATTGTTGAGTCCCCAGCCAAAGCGCGCACCATCGGAAAGTTCCTTGGGAACGACTTCGTGGTCGAAGCGAGCATTGGCCATATTCGCGACCTTCCTCAAAGAGCGACAGATATGCCCGCTCGGTTTCGGGGAAAACCCTGGACTAGACTCGGGGTAAATGTCGACGATCAATTTCAGCCGATCTACGTGATCCCGAAAGAAAAGAAAGATCAGGTCAAAAAGCTAAAGAGCTTACTTGCTGATGCCCCCTCGCTCTACCTCGCGACTGATGAAGACCGCGAAGGAGAGAGCATCGCTTGGCACCTCGAGCAGGTCTTGAAACCAAACGTTCCCGTACATCGACTGGTCTTTCACGAGATCACCGAAAACGCGATTCAAAAGGCGATTGCGTCGCCGCGGGCCGTAAACACGAACGTAGTCCGCGCCCAAGAGACACGTCGTATCCTCGACCGACTCTTCGGTTTCGAGGTCTCGGAGCTTCTCTGGAAGAAGGTCCGTAGAGGCCTGTCCGCCGGACGTGTACAGTCTGTAGCGGTACGTCTGGTGGTCGAGCGAGAGCGCTTACGCATCGCCTTCCATTCGGCGTCGTTTTGGACGATCAAGGCGATCTTTGAAACCGATAAGGGCGTTATCGAAGCGACACTGGCTCGTGTCGGTGGAAAGAACGTCGCGCTCGGCAAAGATTTTGATCCTGATACCGGACAGCTCAAGGCAAAATCTAAAGCACTGCACATCGATGAAGCGGGAGCACTCGGACTGGTAGAGCGCCTGACCGGCGTTCCCGCCTCCATTGCAGACGTAAAGCACACGCCCTTTAGAGAGCGTCCGGCAGCACCCTTTACGACCAGTACTCTGCAACAGGAGGCCAACAGGAAACTCCGTTGGACCGCAAAGCGCACGATGCGCGTTGCACAGCGACTCTACGAAAACGGTTGGATCACGTACATGCGTACTGACTCCACCTCGCTCTCGAAAGAAGCTATCTCGGCGGCACGGGGCGCAATCAAGAAAAAATTCGGCGCAGACTGCTTGCCTGACAGCCCACGTAGCTACGCCAACAAGGCGCGCAATGCTCAAGAGGCCCACGAGGCGATCCGCCCTGCAGGAACGCAATTTAAGAGTTTAGACGATGCCTCGAGCTCTCTTGAGAGCGACGAAGCCCGCTTGTATGGACTGGTCTGGAAACGCACCGTTGCATCGCAGATGGTCGACGCTCAGGGCTCGCGTATGAAGATCATCGTCGGCGTGGAAGACGCTCAATTCGACGCACAGGGCAAGACCTACACGATCCCCGGCTTCCGCCTCGCATACGTGGAAGACAGCGATGATCCCCAAACGGCCATGCAGGACAGAGAGCAAGTACTGCCTCAGGTCGCTCCCGGCGATACCGCGAATACTCAGTCGCTGGAACCAGTGGGCAAAAGCACGAAGCCCCCGGCCCGTCTGACAGAAGCGACGTTGGTAAAAGAGATGGAACTACGTGGGATCGGACGCCCATCCACGTACGCCTCGATCATCGATACCATTCTAAGCCGTGGCTACGTCTTCAAGAAGGGTACAGCGCTGGTGCCAACATTCACCGCGTTCGCGGTCACAAACTTCCTGTGTCAGACGCTATCTGAACTTGTCGATTACGAGTTCACGGCGCGGATGGAAGACGATCTCGATCGCATCGCGCTCGGTGAACAAGATCGTCTCGCATACCTCCAAGCGTTCTACCACGGCGAAGAACAGTCAGGCTTACAGAGCCGCCTTGCGGAAGCGCTGGAGAACACCGACGCCAGAGAAGTCTGCTCACTGCCCATGGGCGAAAACGCAGAAGGCGAACCCATCATCGTGCGCATCGGCCGTTACGGTGCATATTTGGCGGTCGGAGAAGACACCGCAGATATCCCGAAAGAATTGCCGCCCGACGAACTCGACGTCGTACGCGCCTTGGAATTGGTCGAAAGCGTAAAAGAGTGGCCCAAGGAGCTCGGTGCGCACCCAGAGACCGGTGCCATGGTCACGATTCAAAAAGGCCCGTATGGCTTCTACGTCCAGTTGGAGGTCGAAGGCGCCGACAAGCCGAAACGTGTGAGCTTGCTCCCAACGCTTGAAGCCCAGACATTGGACCTAGAAACCGCTGTGAAGCTGCTCCAGCTCCCAAGAGACCTTGGACCACACCCGGAGTCCGGCGAATCGATTCAGGTGCTTGTGGGGCGCTATGGGCCGTACATCAAATGCGCAAAAGACACCCGCTCCCTCCCTGAAGGTGTGGGCGCGCTTGCGGTCACCCTCGAACAAGCTATCGCCGAACTCAAAGCGCCGAAAAGAGGTAGAGGTCGAGATCCCGGCCAACTGCTCGGAACACACCCAGAGACCTCGGTTGAGATCCGCATCAAGAAGGGTCGCTATGGTCCATACGTCACCGACGGTACGACCAACGCTTCCATTCCGAGAGATAGTGACGCCACAGCTATCGACCTCGCAGCAGCGATTGAGTTGATAGCCAATCGCGCAGCCAACCCACGCCCACGCCGTGGCCGCAAGAAGAAGAAGAGCTAACGCGACTCATCTGCGAAGCGATAGCGCTGACCCGGCTCGCGCACTACAACCCCATCGACCTCTAATCGCGCGACGATCCGAAAGGTTTCTTCGAAGCTAGTCCCTGCGCGGTCAGCGATGTCTTCGAGTCGACCGCCGAGCGCGAGCGCCTCTTCCAAAGCGCGTGCGTGCACAGGTAGCCTGGACTGCGAAGTCTCTTGTGATAGCCCCACCGCCTCGACAACGCTACGCTCGCCTAAAACGACCATGGCCCCTTGCGAGATCAACTGAAGGCAGCCTGCGTACAATGGCGCGTCCATAGCTCCAGGGACCGCGAGCACATCTCGGCCAATCTCATTAGCCAAACGTGCCGTAATCAGCGCCCCCGAACGCTTCCCTGCCTGCACGACGACCGTAGCCTTTGAAAGTGCTGCGATGGTACGATTTCGTTTAGGGAAGCTGTGACGACTGGGAGGCCAGTGCGGCGGAAACTCCGAGACAACCAACCCTTGGTGGTCCAACACCCACGACATCAATCCCCCTAAATCAGCGCGGCCCCGCTGGCCGAAGCCATGACCGAGTACCCCGATCGTTCGTCCTCCAGAGGCGCGGTGTGCGGCCGTGTCTATTCCTCGAGCCAAACCAGAGACAACCACTCCGCCTACGCGTGAGACCGCTGTGGCAAAGCGACGCGCATTAGAAAGTCCCTCGGGCGTACAACATCGCGCACCAACCAACGCCACACCAATCTCATCACAGAGCTTGAGATTGCCCTGATAAAAGAGAACAGTCGGAGCAAACGGAACGCCAACAAGCGCGCGAGGGTACTCTTCTTCGCCCACGCAGACGAAAGGCTGGGAAGAGACGAAGGCCTCCGCCTTCGAAAGCACCTTACGAACCCCTCTGCTCCACTTGTCTTCCAACAACTGCGTGCGAGTCCACGAACTCGCCGGGGTCGATATGCGCTCCAAAAGGGGCCAAGGGTCGACACGACCCGACAAATAACAGAGGGCCGCCAGCGGCAGCGGAACTTCGAACATGGCACAACTCCCCGAGGGGGAGGGGCGACCGGCCATGTATCAAGGCTAGACACGCCCGCATCAGGGGCAAGTCACGCTCTTAGAAAAGGATAAGCGAAGAGGCCCTGTCAGTCTTCGAGACTCATGGTGACTCGTGCACCCTCTGAAACCCCGCGGGCTGCGTCTACAACCACCGCAGTAGAGATCGTCTCGTCCACTCTTACCACCACGACCCGTCCAATAACAGCAGGCGGCATCCCGGCCGTGAACCCATTGGGATCAAGGAATTCATCCCGGTTTTCGACCACGTAGAATGTCGAGCCAACCTTTACGCCATCCGCCGAACCTCTATCGAGTACGACGGTGTGCTCCGTGCCTCCAACCTTGGCCTCTTCCGACTCTAAACGCAGCACAATGGTTCCATCGAGATTCCCGTCCGGAGGCGCTACTTCAAGTTCAACCTCAACCGGAACTCTCGAAACTAAGATGTCGCCACGCTCTGCTTCGGTGAAATTATTTCTTACGCCCGCCTCGGCGACATCGCCATCAACGGTGAGGATCTTAAGCTCACCAACCACTTGATAAAGCGACCCATATTTGATCCGTGCAGCGGGATGACGGACACGCTTTCGAACCTTTCGGATCACGCTTAAAACATCACCACACTGTACCGACTCCGGCTCTTCGAGGCGTAAAGTCAATCGGTCTGGGTTGGCCAAATACTGGTGGCCGCTGCGTGCGAAAGCGATCTCGCCGACCTTCTCGACTTCATCGTCATGCGCCAAAAAGGCTGGGGCTCGGTACACACGCGCTGGGTACAGTTCGTCGAACCGAACGTCACTACCACAAACCAACTCTTCTTCTTGAAAATTGTAACTCTGAGTCTGATAGCCATCTCGACTCGGACCCTTGCCCCCCAACTCTACGCCAGGGGGATCCAGTAAGGTGCCCGGCGTAAAAACGATGCGTGAGCCCGGATAAATCCAGTGAGGATTCGTGATGTACTCGTTGATTGACCACAACTCTGGCCAGTGCTCTGAAGCCCCCAAACTCTTCTGGGACAAATCCCAAAGCGTGTCACCAGGCTGTACGACGTACACGTCCTCCTCAGAGGCGCTGGAGTCACCGCGAACAGTGTCTCCTATCTGCTCTGCGAATACGGGTGCCGCGCTGAATAGCGCACCGGAGAAGAAGATCAGGGCTAGCAATCGCCTATTCAAACGCACTCCAAACCGTCGAAGAGCCGGATCCCCGGCTCCGTCTTTTGACTATGCTGCGCAAGCTAGGCCTGCGCTGTCAAGAGACACAGCGGACTTCATGTGCTTCGTCGGATCAAATTGCCCGCGCTTAAGCTACTCGCCCGCGCGTCCGTAATCATCCGAGTGGCGGACCACATCATCCAGTTCCGGCGTAGAGACCTCGATGACTTCACAGTCCGAGATCGCCTCCATGCGATGCCTTCGCCCCGGCGCAATACGCGCCGCATCACCCGGACCTAACCGATGGCGCTGCAACACCCCGTCGTCGTCCTCGAGCTCAAGCCACATTTCACCGGAAGCCATTCGGACAGTCTCGTCTTTCTCGATATGATGCTGCAACGAGAGCCGATGTCCGGCGCGAATCACGAGAATCTTACCGACATAACGCGGCGTGTGGGCCCAGATTTCCTCGTGGCCCCAAGGTTTCTCAACCCGCCGACTTCCGCTGTTTTCAGTCATGGTGCTTGCCCCACCAGCGCAGATTCTAATCCAAGACGCTTCAATAGCCGGTCCCGCCCGACCAACGCATCATCACGTGTCGCGAAACCACCGACTTTAACCCGGTACCACGTCTCTCCACGAACGAGCGCTGCGACGCGATAGGCATTGACCGAATCGCGCCGAAGCTCCGCCACGCGGTCATCAGCTTCACTAAGTGTTCGATAGGCGCCAAGCTGTACCGCCCAACCCTCGGTTGGCACTTCACTGCTGTCGAGACTGCTACCTTCACCACTCGCTCCCGATTCGGGGGGGGCCGCTTCGTCTGTTTGACTTGTCAAGGGCGCGACAGGCAACGTATCGCCAGCCTCAACGAAGGCCTCTGCCGGCTCCTCTGCTTCCGGGACTTCCATGACAGGAATCGTGTCCGACTGGTTCGGCAACGCGGCCGGAAAGCTCAAAGCCGCCTCAGGACTCGCGTCCGCGGCGGCAGCCTCTATTCGCGAAAGCAGATCTTCGAGTGGGTCCTGCTCGATCTGTTGTGCGATGAGTCCATCCCCGTCCGCTGACTGATCAGAAAGTCCACTGGTCGAACGGCCGATATGAAGGCCTATAAACAGCGTGAGCACCGCAATGGAGCCAGTGGTGACCGCGAGCGCCCAAAGGTGCCCTTTCGTCAGCCAGATCTCTCGACCTCCGCCAAATGGTCCATTTCCAGCCATTGCTGCGATCAACCCCCTCGTTCTACCAACGTTTCACGCCACACGGTTACAGGCAAGCCCAGAACCCACGGAACCCTAGCCTTCTTCCGGCCAGTCCTGGCCCTCGTCCCAGTCGAACGTGTCGTTCTGTGCCCAGCCAGTATCCGACTGAAAATTATCGCCAAGCGTAATCAACTCCACGCCTCGTTCAGCCATGGGCGCGATGTACATTTCATCGACCATGTCCAAAACACGGTCCAAGTAAGACCGCACAGCGCGACCGTCCGAACCCGCGAGCGCGATAGCGATAACCGCGCGCTGCGGATCGTCTTGCGATCCGACCTCTGCCACGCTGACGTTATGACGGGCGGTGACACGATCCTTGATGCGACGTATCGCACCCCGCTTGTCCTTTAAGCCCCGCGAATGACGCAAGACCCAGACAAAACGGGCGACACCGATAACTAAGTGTTCAGCCACCGAATCCGTACCGACCTACTGAAGACCCTCGAGCGAAGGCGCCACCTCTTGCATGGTGTAGCACTCGATGACATCGCCCACTTCGATCAGCTCGCAACCGTCGAGTCCGATACCGCACTCGAAGTTGTTCTGTACCTCGCGCACATCGTCTTTAAAGCGCTTGAGACTGCCAATCTGGCCTTCCCAAATGAGCTCACCAGCACGCATAAGCCTTGCGCTTCCGTTCCGAACAATACGGCCTTGCTGCACAAAGCAACCCGCGATGATGCCCAAACGCGGTACACGGAACAGTTCGCGAACCTCCGCCTGGCCTTCGCTGACCTCTTCGCTAACAGGCGCAAGCATTCCGACGAGAGCGCTTTGTACCTCTTCAATGGCTTCGTAGATGATGTCGTACATCCGAATATCGACACCGGACTGCGTCGCCAGCGCGCGCGCCTTACCGTCGGCAGTCACGTGGAAGCCAATGATGATTCCTTCGTTTCCTCGGGCGAGTTGCACATCAGACTCGGAGACTTGTCCCACACCCTTGTGCAAGATGCGAACCTGTGTAGTTGGAACTTCCAGCTTCTGCAGCGATTGGCACAGCGCTTCGAGCGACCCCTGCACATCAGCCTTCACAATAAGGTTGAGCGTAATGAGCTCATCAGCCTGGGAACGCGCGAAGAT
>Ga0163179_10000353_pt1 | contig 32708 bp, 28 predicted proteins | sample AtlANTMetagenome_FD_109643 | JGI IMG/M metagenome (GOLD analysis project Ga0163179, IMG submission 109643) | Marine eukaryotic phytoplankton communities from the Atlantic Ocean - Atlantic ANT 2 Metagenome | ecosystem: Environmental > Aquatic > Marine > Oceanic | place: North Atlantic Ocean... | reverse complement strand
TTGCGCTCTGGTGCTGGCGAGCGAAGACGCTGCAGCCGCGAGTCCCGGGCCCTTTGCCTGGGTGCATGGCACCGGAATGCGCTCAGAGCCGCTCTTGTTTCCTGGACGCGACCAGGTCAATCCGCGTGCAGGGCAAGAGTGTGCGAAGAAAGTCTACGCCGAGGCCGGGATCGTAAACCCGCTCAAAGAGATCGATGTCGCGGAGATTTACGTGCCCTTTTCCTGGTTCGAGCCGATGTGGCTGGAAAACTTGGGTTTTGCGGCGGTTGATGAGGGCTGGCGCTTGGTAGATGAGGACATCACGGTGATGGGTGGCGAGATGCCGGTCAATCCGTCGGGTGGTGTCATGACATCCAACCCGATTGGGGCTTCTGGGATGCTGCGTTTTGCAGAAGCGGCGAATCAGGTGCGGGGTAGAGCTGGAGAACACCAGGTGCCAGGTGCGCGTCGCGCTGTGGGGCACGCGTACGGAGGAGGCTCACAGTTTTTTGCGATGTGGGTGGTCGGATCTGACCGACCGTGAGGAAAATATGGTGACAGAATTCAACCTAGCGGACTTGTTTGAGCAAATCGTGGATGTGGTACCAGACCGCATCGCACTGGTATCGGGAGCGGATCGCTATACGTACGCGAGGCTCGAGACCGAAGCGAACGCTGCGGCTCACTGGCTCGCGGAACAGGGCGTTGGTCCCGGCGATCACGTGGGGCTCCATCTGTACAACGGCGCGCCGTATATCGTGATGATGCACGCGTGTTTCAAGCTTCGAGCGGTTCCGATCAACATCAACTATCGCTACGTCACGCACGAGCTAAGCTATCTCTTTGATAACGCCGACCTTGTCGCGGTCGTCACCGAACAGCAGTTCAGCGCCATGGTCGGCGAGGCCATAAAGGCGGCGCCTTCTGTAAAGAGCATTCTGGTCGTTGAAGACGATTCCGGTGCGCCGTTTACGCACCCTTGCCTACGAGAGGTTTTGGCTTCGTACGACACGGCACGGAACTTCGGGTCACGATCTGGTGATGACCTCTTCATCATTTACACTGGGGGCACGACCGGTATGCCTCGAGGAGTGATGTGGCGGCAGAAAGATGTGTTCTTCGCTGCGTTGCAGGGCGGCAACCCGGGAGATGACCCGTTCAGCGAACCGGCAGAGGTGGCCTCGTCTATCGAGGCGGGGCGCTATCCGATGAATATGCACCCAGCGGCGCCACTCATTCACGGTGCTGCGATGTTGACCTACTGGATCGCGACATTGACAGGCGGGAAGATAGTGTTGGTGCCTGGCCGGAGCTTTCAGCCCGAAGAGACGGTTCGCGTGCTGCAGGAAGAGCAAATCGAGGTCATGAATTTCGTCGGCGATGCGATGGCTACGCCGTTTTGTGATGCGCTTGAAGCTGCCGGTGAGGTCAATATGGAAAACCTGCTGACCATCTCGTCAGCGGGCGCAATCCTGTCGATGACGATTAAGGAGCGGCTAGAGCGTTTATTGCCCGATGTGTTGCTTTTGAACAACTTCGGCTCTTCCGAGACGGGTCACCAAGGTACCGCGCTTTACGAGGACGAAGAAGGCAAGCCCCAGAAACCCGTGTGGTACTTAGATGAGTACACGGCGGTGCTGGACGATGATGGCAACGTGGTAGAGCCAGGTTCCGGACAGACCGGCTGGCTCGCGCGTACGGGGCACATCCCGCTCGGGTACTACGGAGATCCAGAAAAGACCGCGCGCACGTTTGTTGAGGCGCAAGGGCGTCGTTGGGTCATGCCCGGCGATATGGCGCGCGCTGAGGAAGACGGAAGTGTGACGATCCTTGGCCGGGGTGCGGTGTGCATCAACTCGGGCGGCGAGAAGGTCTTTCCAGAAGAGGTTGAAGAGGGCCTTAAGGCGCACGCGTCGGTGTTTGATGCACTGGTCGTTGGCGTTGCGGATGAGCGCTGGGGACAGCGGGTTGAGGCAGTCGTTCAGTTGAGACCAGGTGTGACCCTCTCTTCGGAAGATCTCGACGCGCATGTTCGCACGCGGGTCGCTGGCTACAAGGCGCCCAGGCGCTACTCTTTCGTTGAGCGGGTGGAACGCCAACCGAGCGGCAAACCGGACTACAAGTGGGCGCTTCGTGTGGCTACTGGCGACTTGAGTGAGGCGTAGGGGGAAGGGATGAGACTCGAGGGGAAAATAGCGATTATCACGGGTGCTGGTTCTGGAATTGGGCGCTCGATGGCGCGCAAAATGGCCACTGAGGGCGCGACGGTTGTGGGCGTAGATTTAGACGCAGACCGTTTAGATCAAGCTGTCGCCGGCATTGTGGAGGCCGGTGGTCGGTCGCGTGCGGTGGTTTGTGATATCTCGGATGGTGACGCCATCAGCGCGCTCATCGATGACGTGGTCGGTAGCGAAGGCCGTTTAGATATCCTCTGCAACAACGCAGGTATTCTCGACAAACTCACGCCAATCGCGGATGTGGATGATGCGCTTTGGGAGCGTGTGATGCGGGTGAACGTCACGGGCCCGTTTTACGCGTGTCGAAAGGTTCTCCCGCTCTTTGTGGAGCAAGGCAATGGCGTGATCTTGAACACTGCGTCTGCGGCCGCGCTGTCTGGAGGTCGCGCAGGTGGCGCCTATACTGTCTCCAAGCACGGGCTCTTGGGACTCACACGCAGCATTGCTTGGTATTACGGCGGACAGGGCGTACGGTGTAATGCCATCGCGCCTGGCGCGATCCAGACCAAGATGCACGTGCGTGAACCGCCGCACTCCGGTGGTTTTGAGCGCTACGCGACATTTTTTCCGACCATTCCGGCCCATGGAAAGGCGATGCAGGTGGCTGAAGTGGCGACGTTCCTCGTCTCGGACGAGGCCGCGTATATCAACGGCGAAGTCATCTCCGTAGATGGTGGATGGAACAGTTTTTAGGGTTTGTTTGGGACTGACGTTCATGAGGGGACTTTGATGGACGAATCACGCGTCTTGTTTTTGCGACGGATGTGGTCGCTTCCGAGAGTGGTTTCGGAGCGGCCTTGGCGCGACAAACGCGCGCTGGCCCGCGCCGTTCACCGGTTGGGCGCGCTTGTGGTCAACACGGAAGCGGGCGCCGACGCCCTGGAACGCTTGGCCGGAGAGGTCGAGCGTCTTGCGGACACGCTAGCTGCAGAGCCTGCCAAGTCGACGCTGAACGCGGTGCTGGGAGGGACTTATGTCGCCGACGCGAGCCGGCATGTCGATCGCATCGCCTTTATCGGGCACAGCAATCCCATCTCACCACCTATCCAGATCGAGCTTGGCGAAAAGAGCGCCGTTGGCCGGTGTACTTTGGACCACCTCTACCAAGGGGCACCGGGTATAGCGCACGGGGGGATCGTTGCCGGTCTCGCAGATCAGATCTGTGGCGCCGCGCTTGTCGCAGCAGGCCATAGCGGTCTCACCACAGTGCTCGAGATTCGGTACGTCAAGCCAACGCCATTACTCAAGGAGTTGGTCTTTGAGGCGTGGTTGGAGCGCGAAGAGGGCGCAGTCTACCACCTGGCAGGGGTCTGTAAATCCGAAGATGTCGTCATCTCTCGCGTCCGTGCGGAGTTTGCGAGGGTTGAGCCAGAGAAGTTTCGCGCTATCGTGACCAGAGCAGCGGAAGGCTAGCGATGTTTATCGACTACACCCCGGAACAACATGCTTGGCGCAAGGAGCTGCGCGCCTACTTTGCCGGGATGATGACCGACGCGCTTCGTCATGAGCTTCTGGAGACGGAAGGTGGGGGACCGCTTTACCATGCTGCGATGCAGCAGATGGGGCGAGACGGTCTGCTCGGTTTGGGCTGGGACACCAAATACGGGGGCAAAGGTCGTCCCCCTATTGAGGAGTTCATCTTCTTCGACGAGGTACAGCGCGCTGGCTTTCCGATCCCGTTGCTCACCTTGAACACGGTCGGCCCGACGCTGTGTCACTTCGGTACCGAGGAACAACACGCGCGCTTTCTACCAGGGATTTTGAGAGGAGAGTGCCATTTCTCTATTGGCTATACCGAGCCTGACGCGGGTACCGACTTGGCCAGCCTAAAGACGCGCGCGGTGCGGGATGGTGACCACTACGTCATCAATGGGCAGAAGATCTGGCATAGCCTGGGCAACTTCGCGGACTACATCTGGCTCGCCTGCAAGACTGACCCCGCTGCGCGCCACAAGGGTATCTCAATCATTGTGGTCCCGACCGATGCGCCGGGGGTCTCCATGACGCCTATGCGCGCCCTTGGGGACAACAACGTGCATGCGCTGTATCTCGAAGATGTGCGCGTGCCGGTGTCGAACCGTGTAGGGCCCGAGAACGGTGGTTGGAGAATGATCACCACGCAGTTGAATCACGAGCGTGTCGCCTTGATGTCCGTCGGTCCGTTGGAGCGTTTGACTGAAGAGACCTTGCAGTGGGCTCGCAGGACGCCAGACGGGCGCGGGGGTGTGGTGCTCGACAGTCCCTGGGTTCAGCGTCATTTTGCCGAGATTACTGCCAAGCTTGAAGTCTTGCGTCTCATGAATTGGAAGCAGGCTTGGCAGCTTGGGCGGGGGCATCTCGACCCGTCAGAAGCATCGGCCATCAAAGTTTACGGCAGTGAGTTTTACGTCGAAGGCTACCGGTTGTTGCTAGAAGTCCTCGGCGAGTCGGGCTTGTTGAAGACCGGTACGCCCGGTGCGGTACTCCGAGGTGAGATTGAGCGCTATTCTCGCGCGACTTTAGTGCTCACGTTCGGGGGGGGAGTAAACGAAGTACAACGCACGATTATCGCGACCGCCGGTCTCGGCTTGCCTCGAATGGGGAGGTAGCGATGGAATTTTCCCCAAGCGAAGAGCAGGTCTATGTCAGGCAGGTCGCTTCGCAGATCCTACAGGATCAATTTTCTGATGAAGCGCTCGTCGCATTTGAGGCGTCGGGCGAGCCTATGCACGCTGAAGCCTGGCATCACTTGGCAGAGGCGGGGCTGTTGGGACTGACCTTGCCTGAACGTCTTGGTGGGATGAACCTTGGGCTGATGGAGCTGCTTGTTTTGGTCGAAGAGACCGGTCGGGCTGTAGCGCCCGTTCCTGTGGCGAGTACGTTGGTGCTGGGCGCGTTGCCGATTGTCGAGTTTGGCAGCGAATCTCAGCGCAGCCTACTCCTCACAGGGGTCGCAGAAGGCACCCGCTTGCTTACTGCGGCGTTGACGGATGCGGGCGCCTCCGAGCCTTATGCGGTCGCGACGACCGCACGCGTTGATGGAGACGGGTGGGTGCTTGATGGCGTAAAGCAAGCAGTCCCCGCGTTGCTTTCTGCGAACTATGTCATCGTGCCTGCGCAGACTCGAGATGGTCTGCGGTGTTTCGTGGTGAGTACCTCGCAGGGCGGGGTGAACGTTACGCCGCAAAGGCTCATGAATGATGAACTGGCTGGACAGTTGACCCTTGAGGCAGTGCATGTCTCGGATGAGGCGCGATTAGACGGGTTGACCGTCGAGTGGATGGTGGAACGCGCGCTCCTTGCCCAGGCCGCAGAGATACTCGGCATGGGAAGAGCCGCGTTGGCGTTGACCGCGAGCTACACCGGGACCCGTAAACAGTTTGGCACGCCCATCGGTGCATTTCAGGCGGTACAGCAGCGCGTCGCGGACATGTACATCGCGCTTCAGGCGCTCGAGGTGGCATTGCTTCAGGCGGCTTGGCGCACGGCCAACGGCCTGCCCGCAGATCGAGAGGTTCGCATCGCAGCCTATTGGGCGGGTGAGTCAGGACACCATATCGTTTCCGCGGCCACGCATCTTCATGGCGGCATGGGGTTTGATCGAGACTACGCGCTGCACCGCTACTACTTACGCACCAAGCGTCTCGAGTTCAGTTTGCGCGGTACAGGTGCGCTCCTGGAAGAGCTGGGCCGCTGGGTCGTCGAGCACGGGGCGACGCAACGCGTATGAGCGAAGGTGTGCGTACCGGTGGTTTGATGCGAGGGCTCAAGTGGTCCTTAGCGCTGTGTTTGTTTGCGCTGGTGACCGCGGAGGTCGGGCTCCGTGTTTTGGCGTGGAAGGATTTGCGAGATGCGGGGCAGCCCACCGTGGATATTGAAGAGCGCCTGCTCTTGTTCCTGGGAGACTCTGTGACGGCTGGACTTGGTGTCGGCGCCGAGGGGGCGTTTCCACAGCATGTGGTCGAGAGACTCCAGTCCAACGGCTTTGATAGCTTTCAGATGCTGAATCGGGCTCGTCCGGGTTGGGATGTCGAGCGTGTCGTCGAAGATGCGTTGCCGCTCGTTGAAGGTCTGGAAGACAGTGCCAGGCCACTACTTTTTGTGATGATCGGCCACAACGACATCAACATGTGGAACGGTTGGAAGCCTGATGGTTGGGAAGAGGTTCATGGCGTCCTGGAAGGCGACGCCCCGCTGCTCCGCAAGAAGTCCGAGTTGTTGGTTGTACGGATGGCCCGTTGGATGATGGCGGGTTTAGAGGCTCCCGAGGTGGCAGCAGATCCCTATTTTGAGCAACGCCTGGCGGGCTGGGTGGAGAAGCTCCATGCTGCCGTAGAAGCGAAGGGCGGCGAGGTTGTGTTGCTCACCTACCCCTTGGCTGGCGCGGCACCAGGTGACATGGATGAACGTCGCGCAGCGGTCTTAGAGGTGACGCGTGAGCTGCAACGTCTGTGCAACGTGTCGATCCGCAATGTTGCGATGGCACGTGAGTGGCGCCTCATCGATATTGAAAAAGCGGTTGAAGGCCCGGCAGAGTGGAACAGAGATTGGTTTCTTGACCACACACACCCGACCGCGGCGCACCATGCGTTGATCGCCGAAGCCATCGTCGAGGGGCTTTAGAGCTGCGGCCTTGGGCGGACATCAAAGGGCATGCCGTCTTTGGGATGAAGAGAGAGCTCAGCCAGAAGCTCGGGTTCGTAGTCTTTGGGGACGCCCGCTTTGAAGGCGGGCAATAAGGTGGCGAGCACAAGCCTGGCTTCCATCGACGCAAACGCCTTACCGATGCACATGCGGTTGCCTGCAGCGAAAGGGACGTACGCTCCCGGAGGAAGTTGCGCTTCGTTTTCCTTGGTGAAGCGTTCGGGATCGAAGCGTTCGGGGTTTTCGAACAGTTCGGGGTGGTGACCGAGCGTATACGGGCTGATCATTATGAACGCGCCTTTGGGGAAGTGGTATCCGTCGATCTCGACGTCCTCTGCAGGCTCTCTCATAAACACCCACACGCTTGGCAAGATCCGCATGGACTCTTTGACCACCATGTCCAAATATGGGAGGTGGCGTAGGTCTTCGAATGTAGGCGGCCTTCCCTGCAGTACGGATTCGAGTTCTTCGAGTAAGCGCGTTTCGACCTCGGGGTGTCGTGAAAGTAGCAACCACATCCAAGTGAGGGCGTTCGATGTCGTGTCATGCCCCGCGAAGAATAAGGTCATCGCTTCATCACGCAGCTGTTTATCGTCCAGTTGCTCGCCGTTTTCGTCTCTGGCTTGAATGAGCATCGACAGGAGGTCACCCCTATCGACTGCCTCTACTTTTCGTTCATGAATCATGCTCACAACGATGTCTTCGATCTCATCGAGTGCAGCCACCTTTTTGCGGTTTTTGGCGCTCGGCCACCAGCGTGGTGTTGGAAGTGGCAGGTGAATGTGATCGAGCATGATCTCATTCAGCGTGGCCATCGCACTGTTGACGCGGTTGTCATCGTCGGCGAAGTCGGCATCAAATAGCGTCTTGCAGACGATCGCCAAGGTCAGGCGCGTCATGTCTTTTTGGATGTCGCGTTTTCCCGACTCATCGGCGCGCCATGCGTCGGCGAGCATCGTGGTGTAGTCGACAATGATCTTGCCGTAGGCTTCGATGCGCTCCCGATGGAAGCCGGGCCGCACGAGCTTTTGATTGCGCTTCCACTTGTCGCCGTCCGCGGCGAGGATCCCTTCCCCGAGGAATTTGCTCCACAGGCGCTTCGCGATTTTGGGCTTCAAGAACTCACGTTGTCGTTTTACGCAGATATCCCAGACGATCTTGGGGTCGTTTACGAGGATCCAGTCATGAAACCCGATCCGGAATTTTACGACGTCACCGTGCGCCTCCCGGGCGTCCATGCAGTACTCGAGCGGCTTGTCTTTAAAAGCGAGTGTATGGCCCCAAAACCAATGTCCATTCGGGCTTGGAATCCGCTTGCGTTCTGACATCCCCCCCCCACCGTCGTTCAACGTAGCTCAGTTTTGGCGCGCTGGTGGGAGGTTAGATTCGTTAGACTTGGGGAGAGGTTGTCATCGTGTTTGCTTTATTCTTTGTTCTGGCCTGTGCTTCGACACCGGATCCCATGCCGGCTGAAGCTGCTGATTCTGTGGGTGTCGCCCAGGCATCGCCGGGGCCAGAGTCTACGACGCCCCAGGTGTTGATCGGGACGCTGGATGTCGCGCCTCACTTCGTCATTCGCTTCCTTGGCGAAGAAGTCCCTACCGGGATCAACCCCGACCTTGGAATTCGAAGCCTCGAGTTTTCTCTTCAGGACGGAAGCGCGCAGACCTTTCGTCCGACTGGCACGCTTTACCACAGCGATTGGAGCTCAGAGTTACGTTCGCCCGACGGACGCTGGATCTTCCTTCCACAAGATCATTACGGCCCGTACCACATCGTCGCTGTAGAGCGGGTCGCCGCATATCTGCAGGGTGAGCAGCCTGATCACGTGGTCGGCCAGACCCAGGCCGTAAGCGGAAGCGCGTGGGTCCACGCGGGGGCGGGTTGGACGGCGGAGAGCACCTTTTCCTATCGTGCGGGCCTAACCACCATGGAGCAGTTTGATGTTGTGGTGGATTGAGCCTCTCGCAAGAGTGCATCGTCAACGACAGTCGTTGGGTGTCGCGATCTGTTTTCTGTTTGCGCTGTTGGGGGTGAAACCGGCGGCGGCAGATAATGGGCCGGTGTGTGACGCGACCCCGTCTTGTGTGACCGACCTGGCGAATATCGTGGATATCTTGAGTGTCGGGACCGGGGCGTTTCTCGCCGAGGCAGGCGCGCTCGCTGCTGTTCGCATGGATGACGCGCACGACGCGGCGGTGAAAGAGCGCGGCTATGGGCTTTATATGGGGGCGAACCTCTACAAGGAGCACGAAGATCCCACCGTCGTGCCTCATGATTGCACGACCTTTCTTATCGAGGTGTTGAGCCAGGCCTTTGAGGCCGCCGGCATGTCGGAGACCTTTGAGGCTGTCATGGAGAGGGCGATTGAGGCCAGTGGCCCTGACGGGCTGAAGGGCTTGGAGTTGATGAAGGCCCTACAGGAGGAAGGGTGGCGCGGTGGCTATTTCAACCCCGACGCCAGCTTCCCGGCCGATGCCGATGACGAGCACCCTTACAGCCATTACCTCGCGACGGAAAAGGGTGTCTACTACGGTATGGAGGTAGACCCGTCGCTCGTTTTTACCAACTACCGGCCCGCGGCACTCTCCGACACGGAGAGAGATGATTCGGTCGCAGAGGCGCTAAAAGAGATCGAGTTCGCTGTGGTCGCGGCCCGCGGTGGTAAGCATATGGGCGTCTTGGTGCGTGGTGAGGTTTACGAGGTCAGCTGGAACGCCGCTGCAAGCTCGCTGTCGGTCGTTAGCCACGAACGCCTGGTCGACTGGGACTGGCTCTCCGGAGGGCTGCTCTTGCCACCTGGGACGGGCCCTGGGTTGAATGACACCGATGATGGTGATGACAGGGACGAAGAGGAACAAGACTAGGTGGACTGGCGAAAAGAGCCTTTGTGGGGTTTTGGGGCCATCGCGTTGTTGTTGTTCGGGGTCGATAGCTGGACGGGCGCCTCGGAGCGGGACGCTGCGGAGATTTTCGTCTCTGAATCGCAAGTGAACGCGTTGAGGGCGCGGTTTGTCAGTCAGTATGACAGAGCACCGACAGACCAAGAGCTTGAAGACCGCGTTTGGCGTTTGGTAGACGAAGAGATTCTTTTTCGTGAGGGTGTCGCGCTTGGCATGGCGGACGGCGATCCCATCGTTAGGCGACGTGTGCTTCAGAAGATGGGCTTTGTCGAAGAGGCTATCGCTGCGCCCGATGAGCCGACAGACCAAGACCTTGAGGGTCTATTGGCGGCAAACCCAGGCCGGTACGAGCTCGGTGCGCGGGTGGCCTTTGAGCACGTGTTCTTTGCGAAGGACGATGCTCAGGCGGGTAAACAGGCACGGCGTGCGCATGAGGCCCTCGAAGCGGGCGCAGAAGCCGCTGACTTTGGGGACGCGTTTTTACTCGGTCGCACGGTCTCAGAACGTGCTGTTTCAGAGGTGTCGAGCGATTTTGGGGCAGACTTTACCGCCCGAATTCAAAGTTTACCGGTAGGGCCCTGGGCGGTCGCGCAGTCGACATATGGCTGGCATGTCGTGCGTTTGAAACGTGCGGTTGCGGCGCAGCCAGCGACATTGGAAGACGCACGTGCTGCATTGCTACGGGATTGGAAGGACGCCCGATTGGTGGATGCGAAACGGCGTATGAGAGATGCCCGTCGCGACCGATATGCGGTGCGGATCGAGGGCTCCTGATGCGCTGGATGCTTGTGTGCGTCATGTTCTGGTGTGCCCAGAGTGTGGAGGCGGTGGCGCACGAGTTTGAGCCTTCAGTCTTTCGGGTGTCGGAAGTTGAAGCGGGCCAATACCGTTGGTACTGGCAGCCCAGTACGTTGCCTGGGAACACTGTCTCGGTGAACATCAACGCGCCCTGTGGTGGGCAGACCCTTACCGCTGACCGGGGTGCTAAAGGGCTGTTGACGTGTCAACTCGTAGATTTCGCTGTTGAAACATCGGGTTGGGGGACGGTCTCGCCAGAAGTGCTTGTCCATCTCGAAGGGAAGCTGCAGCCTATACAGACCGCTGTGCTTAGCGCGGGCTCCAGCCGATGGTCGCCAGCCGCTGCCATCGCAGAAACACCGGGGGACAGCCCTTTCGCTGTAGGAGGGTTCTTGGGTTTGGGGTTTTCCCATGTCGTAGCGGCTTGGGACCATCTCGCGTTCGTGTTTTGCTTGATGTTGATGGCTAGGGGCCGCATGCTGATTTGGACGATCACGGCGTTTACTCTCGGGCATTCCGTGACGTTGGTGGGGAGTACACTGGGCGCTTGGCGCGTCGCGATGAACCCGGTCGAGGCCTTGATCGCACTCTCCATCGTTTGGATGGCGCGAGCGGTTGCTGTCGAGGGCGGTATGGCTGCTTCTTTGCGCGTCGGAAAGCGGGAGCCATTGGTTTACGCCGGTCTATTTGGCTTGTTGCATGGGCTTGGTTTCGCCTCTGTACTTGGCTCGGGACGAGAAGCGGGCGATGTCGACGTCTTTGCGCTTGTGGCCTTCAACCTTGGTGTGGAACTGGGCCAACTGGCTGTTGTTTTGTTGGCTTTGGCGCCTCTGGCGCTCCTACGGCGTCGCGCTAACGCAGAGGTGGGCTTGGCTTTTCTGCTTGGTGGATTTGGCTTGTATTGCTTTGGAGTGCGGTTGTGGGCGTTTTAAATTCGCGTACACTCCAGCGCTTTGGCGCTGTCGCGCTTGCTGGGCTGATCGGATGCAATGGCTGTCAGAAGGGCGCTGACACCGCGGAGGTCCGTACGCGTGAGGCATGCGTCGACCAGGATCCTCTACGGCAGGTCTTTTGGGGAGATCTGCACATTCATACGCGGCACTCCTTTGATGCGTGGATTTACGATGTGCGCGCCACACCAGACGATGCTTACGCGTATGCGAAGGGAGAGGTCATCTACGGACCTCCTTTGGATGCTGCGGGTCAAGGGACCGTCGCTCTTCAACTCGAGCGGCCCTTGGATTTCGCGGCAGTTACCGACCACGCCGCTTTTTTAGGAGAGATATCGGCGTGCACAGACGAGACATCTACCGTTTACGAGACGGAGACTTGCGTGGACTACCGAGAGGCGACGGCGCTGTCGATCCAAATATTCGGCACCAAGCTCGCAGCGGTTGATCCCGAGCGCTTTGAGGAGCTTTGTGGGGATGGAGGCATCGATTGCTTGGCACAAGCCGGAGACGTTTGGAGGGCCACACAAGACGCTGCAGAAGCCGCCTACGATCGAAGTGACGCGTGCTCTTTTACGTCTTTCGTTGGATACGAGTGGTCGGGAGCGACGAACATCTCGAATTTTCATCGCAATGTGATCTTTCGAAACTACCGGGTCCCAGAGTTGCCCACGAGCTATTTCGAGGCCCCGACAGCGCGCGAATTGTGGATGACGCTGGAGGACGATTGTCTAAACGCTGGGACGGGGTGTGATGTCTTGGCGATCCCCCACAACAGCAACATGAGTAACGGCCAGCAGTTCCAACTCGAAGTACCCTTTGGCGCCGACGCGACTGAAGAGGCTGAACGCCGCGCGGCCCTTGAGCCGCTGTTTGAGGTGTTCCAGCACAAAGGAGATGCGGAGTGTATCGAGGGGCTTTCTGGCTACGTTGGCGACCCCGATGAACTCTGTCATTTCGAAAAGATTCGTCTGGATGAGTTTAACGACTGTGGAGATACGCCCGGAAGTGGTGCCATGGCTGGGTTTGGATGTGTGTCAAACCTCGACTTCTTGCGCGGCATTTTGTTGGAGGGCTTGAAGAAGGAGCGCGAAGTCGGTGTGAACCCGTTCCCACTTGGGGTGGTCGCCAACACGGACACTCACGCAGGAACGAGTGGGCGCGTGAATGAGGCTGCTTTTTCCGGACACCTCGGATCGGCCGATGACACACCAGAAGAACGCGTGGTGGAGCCTGGGTTCAACCCTGGGTCTGTCACGGATAATCCTGGTGGGCTAATGGGAGTTTGGGCAGAGTCTAATGACCGAGATGCCCTGTTCGATGCCATGCTGCGGAAGGAGACCTTTGGCACGAGCGGTCCACGGATACCGGTGAGAATGTTTGGCGGAGAGGGCTGGACGAGCGCGCTTTGCGAGGATGTCGACTGGGTGGACACCGCCGATTCGAGCGGAGTGCCCATGGGTGGGTCGCTTAACAGCGCGTCTAAACCCATCGATACCGCGCCAAGCTTTATCGTGTCGGCTCTACAGGACGCGGGCACCTCGAACTATCCGGGGACACCACTGCAGCGGATTCAGATCGTAAAGGGTTGGGTTGATGACGCTGGCGAGGGGCATATCCGCGTGGTGGATGTGGCCGGTGAGGACAACGGTGCTTCAGTAGACCTCGAGACCTGTGAAACCCAGGGGACTGGTGCGGCGAGTCTTTGTGGCGTCTGGACGGACGATGATTTCGATGCCTCGGAAGACGCATTTTACTACGCGCGAGTGTTGGAAAATCCGGTGTGCCGCTGGAGTTGGAGGGATTGTTTAGCGATGGAAGAAGACGAACGTCCAGCCTATTGCGATGGTCAGACCATCTCGCCGACCATTCAGGAACGCGCCTGGACGAGCCCTGTCTGGTGGAGTGCTGACTGATGCGCGCGTGGGTGTCGGGTGTAGCGTGGCTTGTGCTGGCGCTTGGATGTTCTTCCAAGGACGCAGACACCGGTCGCCTTGTCGATACGGGTGAGCCCACCCGCGCCGCAGGTGTGCTTCGATTGGGCCCCCCGGCCCCCGCTGTGGGTATATACGGCGTGGCGGCCGATCAGGGCCGTGTGTTCGTCTCCAACCTTCATGTGCCATTTGTCACGATCGTGGATGGGGACCAAGGCACTTGGGCTGACGCGTTGGACCTCCGTGAGCTTGGCTTGAACTCATCGTTCTTTCCGCAACTCTTTACTACCGATACGCATCTTTGGATCACGTCGTTCGATACCGAGCAATTGGCTATGTATACGCTGGACTCACTTTCTCCCGTGGGCTTGGTCACATTGGACTCGAAACCAGCGGGTGTCGACGCGGTTGATGACGGGCTTTGGGTATCGCTACAGGACGGACGGCTTGTCCGATTGAATGGTAAGCGCGTCGAGGAGAGCGTCGAGGTAGGCCTTTGGGCGACCGCTTTGGACGTGGGCGTTGACGCTGATGGGGAAGCTGTCTTTGGCATGCTGGATGCGAACGCGCGCAATGTGTCGTGGGTCGACCGCACAGGAGCCGTGTCCTGGACGACCGAGCTCGCGCTTTGGTCCGATCTAAATGATGTCGCTGTGGTGGGTGACTACCTGGCTGTCGTCGATCGGGGCTCGGGTGAACTGCTATTGGTGAGCGACGAGGGGGTGGTCGATAAGCGAGTGACGGGCAGCGATACCTTCGGTGTCGAGTCGTTTGAGGGTGATGTGTTGGTGGTGAACCGGCAGGGGCATCAGCTTCCTGCTTCTGGGGCTTACGAGGGCGCGCCAGGGACCGTGACCCGCTTAGACATGAATCTGGACACGGTCTGGCAGGCTGAAATGGGCAAGACGATCCACTTTCTTGCTTGGGACGATGGCGTGTTTTGGACCGTGAACGAAGACTCTCTCAATGTCTCGGCCTTTGAACCGGAGACCGGCGAGGTAATCCTTCACGGGCCTCCGCTTGGACTGACGATTGATCACCTCTCGTCCAGTGCGAGTCACTGGTGGTTTGGGAGTCACCTGACGGACGAGGTCTGGGCTGTCGATGGAGGGCAGCAGGCCCTCGAAGGAGGCGCGTCGGCCAGTGTTGATGCGGCCGGAGTGTGCGGGTGGCCATTTGTGACGGTCCCCATTGACGAGACGCTCTGGGTGCCCTGCCAAGAAGATGGAAGCGTGCACGCGCTCTCGACTTCTGATTTGAGCGTCGTCGATACCACCAAGCTTGTGGAGACCTTCCATCCTTCCTGTGAGGGGGGACTCTGTACGGGGCATGCACAGTTTGTCTCTGCGACTGCTTTTGAAGACCAATTGGTGTTCACTGACCCGAGAGAGTCAGCCGTACGGGCTTTGGATGGAAGCACGCTTGTTGTGGGCGAGTCGGGGGTCGCGGATCGTATCCAGCACTTTGATGTAGTGGCTTTTGGTGGGGAGATGTTGAGTTTCGATCCGGTGTCGCAGACCATCGTACGTATCGGCGCTGACGGGGTTTTGGACAGCCGGGAAATCGAAGATGAGGCGTGGACCTTTCCGTTGGTTGTAGACGATGAACGGGTGTGGGTCGCGCGCACGGCCTACGATCTGTCGCTTTCTGAGGTGGCGTCGATAGATACCGCTGGAATGGTCGTCGCCGCTGGCTATGGCTGGATTATTGGGATTGAAGATCGAGACTTGGTCGTCTGGGCTGCGGACAGTCTTGAAGAGGCCGGCAGACTATCCGCATATGCGTTGCGGGCTCCGCCCTTTGAGACAGAAAAGGATCGTTTAGATCCCTTACGGTTCGAGCTCGTCGATGACGAGACGTTGCTCATCGGCAACACTTTTCGAGGCACGCTCGAATTGCGCACGCTGCCCGCGCTGACGAGCGTAGGCGGTGAGCAGGTCGTGGCGTTGGGTTCCTGGGCGGCCATAGAGGGGTTGCGTTGACCGGTGCCACCTACTGACCGCCGGTGTCGATAGGCTGTAGGCATGGAATCGACCTACGAGCCTGATCGGAAACGAAAGAAGCGCCGTCCGCCACCGCCGCTGTCATCGCAGTATCTGCATGACGAAGCGCGCCGTTATCTCAACCGATACACGCCGTCTGTATCTCAACTGCGACGGGTCTTGATGCGTCGGGTGGATAAGTGCGTGCGCTTTCATGGGGGAGAGCGCGAAGAGGGCATTCAGCTGGTCGATGAGTTGCTTGATAAGCTCGAGCGGGCCGGGGTCATCGATGATTCGAGCTTTGCTCAGGCATGGGCGGTCTCTTTGAACCGCCGGGGCATTCCCGCGCGGGGGATCCGGGCCCGCCTACGGCAGAAGGGAGTCCCTGCAGCCGTTGTCGAGGATGCGTTGTGCGCTTTGGATGAGGTGATGGGGCGTGATGCCGAGTTGTTGCGCGCGTGTGCCTACGCACGGCGCCGTCGACTGGGGCCTTGTAGGCGAGATGCAGCGCAGCGAGAGGCTCGGGCAAAGAAGGATCTCGCGGCGATGGCTCGCGCGGGCTTTCCCTATGACATTGCCCGTCGTGTCATCTTTACCGAAGATTTCGACGCACTGGTTGAAGCAGCGGAGAATGGTTGGGCGCGTCTCTAAAGATTGGGCAGCGCCGTTTAGGCGCGCGAGGGTTCCCAGCTGACTTCCCGTACAAAGCTGGTGTGCAGGTACTCGCGCTCGATCACCTCGGCCATTTCGTCGACCGTGCGGAACCGGTCGTAATCTACACGGATCACGGGCACTGTCTTCGAGATGCCTTCGATGAAGTGCGCGTATTCTTCGTACAGTGCGGTCAGGTATTCGAGGGAGATCCCAGACTCGACGTCGCGGTTACGCATACTGATCCGCTCCATTGAGCGTTCGGGTTTTACGTCCAAATACACGATGACGTTGGGCCGGCACATGAAGTTGGACATGTGGCGGAACAGGGAGAGGTAGGTGCGGTAATCTCGATCGTCCATAAGCCCGAGTTGTACGAGCATCTTGGCGAACACCGAGTCTTCGTAAATGGTTCGGTCTTGGACGCCGCCGCCACCGCGCCAGATGATCTCTTGGTGCTGTTGAAAGCGTCGATTCAATAGGTAGATTTGCGTCGCGAAGGCGTAGGAGGCGGTGTCTCTGTAAAAGTCCGCGAGATATTCGTTATCTGCCACGGGTTCGTAGTACACCGGGAGGTCGAGTTTCTCGCCCAGCTTCGCAGCCAGTGTGCTTTTTCCGGCACCGATCATCCCCGCGATGCCTATGAAGATTTCTTGTAATTGTGCCATGCCTTCCTCCGAACTCGAGCGTCTATCCGGCGTGACGCGGTTAGGCTCGCCAAGAGGAGGCTCAAGTGGGTACACCTTTTCGATATGAAACTCTGGTGCGTTTGAGAGATACGGACGCCGCGGGCGTGATCTATTTCGCCAACCAATTCGTGATGGTGCATGAGGCCTATGAGCATTGGTTGTCGTCGGTTGACTGTGAAATGGTCGACTTATTAGAAAATTGGAACACGGTGCCGTTGATCGCACGTGCGGAAAGCGACTACCGCGCGCCGATCAAAGTCAGTGACAGACTCACGCTTGAGATGCGTTGTGTGAAGCTCAGTCGGCGTTCGTACACGATGGTCACGGACCTTTATCGGGACGGCACATTGGTCGGGTCTTCCCGCTTCGTGCATGTCGCCGTTGATCGAGAGGCGGGCCGGACGGGTACGCTTCCCGAAAAGCTGGTTCGCGCTTTGGAGCAGATCACTGATTTAGAAGGCTAAGGCCTAAATCGGTCTCGATGGGGCGGTTTACCAGCGCGGTATTTCGCGACCGTCGCCTCCTACTCGCGGAGGGTGGTCGCCTGTATAGTGACTGGGAACTCCGGCAGCACGCTCGATCACCCCTTGGAGCACGTCATCAAGCCCGGCCTTTGCCCAGGCGAGGATGAGGGAAGAGGGAATATTGCCGCCGAGCGTGGTCTGAGCGTGGTAGCCGAACAATGTCTGATCCTCGCCAAACTTGATGGCAACCCAGGCGCCAGAGTTGTCCGGGGTCCAGATACCGGCTTCGAAATCCGTCATCGGCAGTCCCTTCATGTCTCCCTTTGCGACAAATGGTCGGGCTGCTGATGCTGGCGTTTCGATATTTCTCCAATAGTGTTCCCAAGCTTCTCCAGACGAGCGCTCGGCCATTTGAAGGTTGTCATGCACGCTTACAACCCAGTGACGCGCCTTAAACGGAGCGGGCAGCTTTAGGTAGCCATACCAAAGGATACCTTTCTCATAGGTCCCGCCGATTTCACGTTCGAGCACGCCGGTGGTCAGCGCGTAGTCTGCGTCTTGGCATGCCAACCACAACAAGTCTCGGTTTTTGGGAATCAGCATCAGCCCTGTTGCGCGTTTGGGTGCGTTAGGGTTCTGATCTGGATGGTCGATGATACGGACGAGTTCCCCTTTGCGAAGATTCGCCAAATTCTCATCAGTCAGGATGGGAAGGGGAAAGGCCGCATCCGCGTTGAAGCGATGGAGCGCGGTTCTAATCTCGGTGATTGACGGCGGTTCAGGTGCGCCCATGGCTGGTGCGGTCATGAATAACGAAAAGACCGCGAGCAGAAGAGCGCGCATTAGGACGCTTTTCGCTTTTGCCGGCGTACAGTCCAAACCCACGCGGCGATCATGCCAAACAGTCCGCCGATAAACGCGAGCAGCCAGCGGTAGGGCTTTTGAATTGCGGGTTGGCCTTCTTCCGCTTCCGCTTCCGCTTCCGCTTTCGGTGAAAACCCAGCCGGATTTTGCGGGGGCTGGTGGTTGGGTTGATGTTGGCCGTGTGCGTTTGGCTGACCGGGCTGGGGTTGCTTGGCTTGCCTTGGATCACCGCCCCCGTCGTTCATCACGCCTTCTTGTGACCAAGGGACGCGGCGTAATTTGGTGACTTGGCTCGGGTCACGGGGTCCGGAATGACTCCCTGCGTGGTCCCTTACGTTCGACCATGGCCAAAGTACCTCGTCTGTTCCGCCCAGGACGAGCAAGGTGCCTTTCTCTTCCACAACCCATGGCTGGCCGTTTTTCAGTAGACCTGCTGCCGCAATATTCGTCGGGGTTTTGGGACCTATGGTTTCGCACCCGTCTCGCGTGCAGTTGTAGAGCTGATGCTTCGCGGCGATGAGCGCGCGCTCGCCCATTGGTAGGATGGCGCTGAATCCTTCTCTGTCGGCCGCTGCGATCCGCTGGTCTTTCCACCAGATTCCGCTGCGCGCTGCGAGCCAGTCACCGCCCGCAACGCTTTCGTTGGGGTGGAGTACGCCGGTTGATTCGGGGCCGATGGTCGGCTCTGACTCGGAGCATCTCTCTGGCCTTATGAGGCCGTTTTGTGTTTGGGCAACCAACCCATCGGGAGGACCGCCCAGCGAGATGACGCCTGTAGTTGTGCACTTTGTCCATTTGGGGCTCGCGTAGCGGTAGAGGGTTTTGTCGAGCCCGACCGCCCAAAACTGACCCGAAGTGTCGCCGGCGATCCGAACCATCTGGCTGCCGGGTGGTCGTGGGAGTCGCGTCCATCGCCCGCTAGGTTTTCGCCAGGTGATCCCACTGAAGTCGATGGCTAACGCGCCCTCTGCCGCGCTTCCGATGTAGACGGTGTCGGTGACTGGGCCGCCTTGCCCGTGCTCCGAAGACATCGTGCCTACGTTGTTCGGGTCTATCCGATACACACCGGTGCCCATCAATCCCAGCATCAAGAAGCCTTCGCTGTCTAACGCTGCACCGCCGGTGACCGTTGAACGAAAATCTGTACGGGAGAGCGTGAGCTGGCCACGATCGTAGATCACAGGTCCTCTTCGGAAGGTACCGAGCAGCGCGGTGCCGTTGGGGAGTTTCCAGGCCCCAGTACCGTCTACGCGCCCTGGATCTTGGTCGATATTCGCCACGGTCACAGGTCGAAGCGCATTCTTGGGGCCTACGTACCAACCGCTCAATTGACGGTGGCCTTCCGCAAAAAGCATCGCTTCGTCTTCGTGTTCGATGATGTGTGTCGCCCAGCCGGGAGACACATCGCCAACGGTCTTGTTGTTTTCGACGTTGTAGAGCCTGCCGTCTCGGTCTCCAGCCCATATGTCGCCGTTGACCACGCCCAATCCCGTGATCGTGGTGTTCTTTTCGACCTGTTTGATGCGGTCGCCCTTCACTGGCAGTCGCCAAGCGCCTTGGCCTAGCGTGCCTATCCAAATGTACTTGCCGTCGCGCAGGCCCACCCAGGGGTCGACGTCGGCTTGAATCGGCGTTTTGGTGCCCTTGGCTACCGCGTAGATCCCGGAGCTTTCTCCACGGACCAACGCGATGACGTCGTGTGTGCGCGGTATCAGGTCACGCACCACAGACTGGCCTGAAAAACAGCTCCACACACTGGTGGTCGGTGCGTTTTTCGGGCCGTCGACTTTCCAGATACAGCCGCGGGCGGTCGCCCAAACCGAACCATCGCTTCCGGTACGAACGAGCGCGGTGTCTTTGGGAAAGCGCGGGTCTCTTTCCCAGCGCTTCAGTGCAGGATCCGCGCGCATCACACCGACTCTGGTGACGATGTATCCGTGATCTGCAGTGCTGGCGGTATCGACCACATGCCCGCGTTCGGGACCGGCCGGCCTCCAGAGTTCTCCGGCGGTAGCCAGCGGCATCGTCCAGAAGAGGAGGGCTGTAATGATGAGTGAAGCGTGGTGCATTTGGCGTATCTAACCTTGTACATCTTGACAGGTCGTCGTAACGAAGTGACCCTATGCCCTTGCAGGCTCTAACGTCTGTGGCGTTGGAAAAGTCGGAGTCGGAAAAACATGGCCCTTGAGTGCCGATTAGCAGGGTTACTGACCGTAGCGGTCGGGCTGGTCTTGGGAGCGTGTGGTCCCGGAAAAGAGACCGGGACTCCTGAGACCGCTGAAACCGGCGTCTCACATACCGGCGATACAGGGCCGCAGATAGCCCTACCAGCATTGTTCGCCTCCGGCGGTACGAGTGGCGTAGTGATTTGGACTGATGTGCCCATGACGTGGGACCAACGCATCGAGCGTCACGACGCCGCAAATGGTCAGTGGCGCGCTTTCGCAGCCGGTGATGAAAAGACCACGGGTTGGGTCGACACCGAGCCTGACGGCTATGATTACTACCGGATTTGGGACGCTGTTCAGCAAGCCGCGAGCGACGTGGTTCCCGTGGCGTTGACCTCGCTTTCCGTGTCGGCGGATGCAGCGAGTGACCTTCGGTACAATGGTGAGACCTTTTCGGTATCTGCAGAATATGAAGGGGACACGTCAGCGCCGTTGATGTTTGTGTTGTCGCGGTCGGTGAGCGCGCTGCCGCAGTACCTCTCTGGCGCTTGCCTGGCTACGGGCAAGGCCTCCACGGAATGTTGGGGGGATGACCCCGTTGAATTGGCGCCTCTCGCTGAGTCGTTGGAGTTCGAGGTCGGTGTGCAGCAAGCTGGGCATGGTTTCGCAGGCTATCGCCTCATGCTGGGTCAGGTGCGCGAGGACAAGGTAGAGACGGTCGCTTACGACACCTTTGAGCACTTTACAATCGCCCGTGAGGTGAAGTGGGGAGATCTACACGCCCACTCAAACCTCTCACAAGATGGGTGCGAAGAGACCGAGTCGAACTGCGCGGATCACGGTGAGAAGCCAGGCGAGCTCTTCTTTCAGACAGCGAAAGACGCGGGTTTAGACTTCGCTGCGCTCACCGACCATGCCGAGTACGTGACGCTCTTCCCAGATGGGGACACCAGCGGGGAAGGCATCGATATCTGGGAGGCTCAAAAGGCGCTAGTGCTGGAAGCTGAGAGTGAGAATTTTCTGCCTATCGTTGGCTATGAGTGGACCTGGAAGAAGCCGCGTGACCTGAACGAGGAGGGGTACTTCACGGGGGGCCACAAGACGGTAATCTTCGAGGAAACAGACGTGTGTGAAGCCTGGCGCGTCGCTATCCCCAAGGCGTATGAAGAGTCGGTGAAGGGCGTCGACGGGCCTGTCGCGGTCACGGGTAACCCCTATACGGCGGCCAACTTTTACGCCCTCTGGAACGCCTTCGGCACCGCTCGACAGATCTGTGGTTCGGCCGGTGTCATGACCTTTTCCCATCACACCGCCTATGACCTTCCACAGGCGACAGATTGGGCCAACCCCGCGAATGAACCCGATGCAGCTTTCGAGACGCTCATCGAGATGTACAGCGAGCACGGTTCTTCAGAGTGCTGGGATACGTCCGTAGAGCACTGTGATTGGTCGCTGAAAACAACGAGTGAATACGTGGGTGACGGCTCGGTCCAGGCCGCCCTATACATGGGCTACACGCTCGGTTTCGTTGGCGGTACGGATGCCCACGATGCCCGGCCTGGTACGACCTCGGATCACTCTTGCGTTGCACACTTTCGAGACCTGGATGGCGACCTGATCGGCGATGAGCCGACGTGCCACGATTACGGTGGCGGTCTCACTGGTGCGTTGGTTCAGGGAGACTATACGCGGTCTAGCCTGTTTCAGGCCTTTGAAGATCGACACACCATCGTGAGCTCGGGGCCGATGCTGCCTATCCGTGCCATCGGGCAAGGTGCAGATGGCCGCTTTTACCTGCCCGGATCCTCGGTTGACATTGATACCGGCTTGTTTTCAATTTGGGTGAGCGCCGAAGGCCTTCTGGCGCCGAATGGCTTTAGTCTTGAGGCGATTGAGCTTTTAGATTCGACAGGAAGTATCGTCTATTCTACTGGGGAAACGTCGCTCGAATACGAATTAGATTTGGCTGACGATCCGGCATATTACGTACGTCTACGGTTTACGGCGGAAGATGTCGAGTACAGAATATGGGTGAGCCCTTGGTTCGGTAGGTAGGCCGTCCGAGAGATTCTGTGAAAGCGCGGTAGGAAGATGAAGTCCGTTCGAATCTGGTTGTTGATGCCAGTTTTGAGTTTGGTGGGAACAGGTACGTTCGCCCTTGCGGGTGAAAAAGACACCGGTTCTGCGCCAACGATAGATACTGGCGTTAGCGAAGGCGATTACCACGTCTATTGGGGCGCTATACACGAGCACTCAGAGCTCTCGCGTTCCTACTATGGCTTTACTGCAGAGCATGTCTATTACCGGATGATCACTGAAGCGGATCTCGATTTCGGTGTCGTCACGGACTACGACTGGTCACTTTATGAAGATGACCGGTGGAACACGGCAAAGGTAGCCGCGAATCGTTTTCACTGCCCATCCAGCCGGGCGAGTTGCTACGACGAGATGGTGGACGAAGAGGGCTTCGAAGAACTCGCGGATCTACGTACTCGCCGCTTTGTCACCTTGCTCGGCTTTGAGTGGAACAATGGGGCGGATGGAGAGCACACCGAAGATAAGCAGCCGATGTATGGCCATCGGAACCTTTATTACTACAACGCGGGTCAGCCTGAAGCGAACTACGGCGTTGAAAATAAGATGGGTTCCTGTTTAGAGAGCGATCAGTGCCTTTCGCTATACACAAGTGGTGATCCCGAGCATAAATTAGCCGACGGCGAGGGTTGGGGGGTCTATCGGTCGACGTGTGAGCTGTGGACAGAGATGCGCCGCCTCCGCGAGTCTACACACTTTGCCGGGAATTTAGAGGTCATTTCTATTGCGCACCATCCAGCACTCTCGGTCACAGGCCCGGAAGGTATGGAGGAGACCGGGCGGGCCAAGCCGCAATCCACGGACTGGTCGTACCATCCCACCAACTGTGAGGGGCTCAAGGACTATGATGCTCCCGAGGTGTTGGAGCCACTGGTCGAAATTTATTCGGTATGGGGAAGTGCCGAGCACGACGAGATGTCGCTTGCCGAAGACCCCACGGATGGCATTGCTGATGCAGAGCGGGTGATCCGGAACGTCGCTTTATCCGAGGAACCCAGACATAAGCTCGGCTTTGTCGGTGCCGGAGACTCCCACTACGGATACCCGGGCCTTGATCCGCATACGTCCTTTTTGAAGCAGTCTGCCGGGGACTTTCGAAATCATGTTTTTGAGTGTGCGGATGCGGCGCGTTGTTCGTATCGTTTCGGACACACGGGCTTATTGGGACTTTTGGTTCCTGCGGTGGGCGCTTCCAGCGCCGACTTGAACCGTGAAAACATCTGGGAGGCGATGAACGCGCGCCGAACCGTTGCTACGACAGGCGAGCGGTTCGAACTGAGGGTCGACTTAGTCAAAGGCGATGATGTCATTGCTATTCAAGGGCAAGATATCGCTGAAGAGAACGCGCTCAACAGCTTTACTGACGCGTACCTCGACCTGCAGATTAATTTTGGCGGCTTCGTTATCGGCGACGTGTACCTCTACGTGCTGGATGAGAGCGGGGAGTGGAGCACTCGGAAGGTTTTACCGCCAAGCGGTCACCACGGTTGGGAAGGTCAGGTGCCTCTCGTCAGGGATGGTGCCTTGGTTGATTGGATGCCCGAATCGCCGGTGATGTTGTACGTTCGGGCGCAGGCTCGAAAGGTCGGGGCGATCAAGATTGAGGAAGACGCGAACACTTTTGATGTGACGACAGCGCATGGGAAAACGGGCACCATCCGCGTGCCTGCAGGGCGCTACACGGGCACGGAACTGGCGACCCTAATCGAGTCGCGCGCAAGTAAGCTGCCGTTGGCGGGTGCACAGTTGTTGGTGGCCTACAATGTTGGAAGAGAAAACACCTTCGTGATCCGTGGACAGAACGCTACCGGCGGTGGACTCGGGGTTCGACTTGGCTTTGCTGATTCGCCCAAGCTCGCCGAGGCGATGGGATATCGTGATGACGTGGACACCCCTCGAGACGAGGGAGAGTACTGCACGCAGTGTGTCGCCACGGAAATGGTGGAGGGCCGTTACATCACAGAGGCGGCGTGGGCTTCACCGATTTGGTTCAGCTACGACGCAGAGGCGGTTCCTCCGCCGAAAGAGACGGCAGATACCGCGGCTCCCAAGCCGAAGGGTGAAACTGGCGAGACCGGCGAGACAGGAAGTCCGGGTAAAACCGGAGAAACCGGTACATCCGGCGAAACCGCCGACACAGGTCCGAAGTCAGGGGACACGCACCCCGCTGTAGAACGTCGTTTTTGTGGGTGTGGTGTCGCCGGGGGCTGGCCGGGTATTTTAGGGTTGGTCTTTGCGTTTGGCTGGGTGCGTCGTCGTCGCAGCACCACGATCACATAGTTTTTTTATGACTATTTTGTGTGATGTTGAGAGCAGTTGTTGTTTTCTGTTGTTGGCGACCTGCAAATTCGGCGGTAACCATAGGAGCGCGTTAGTTCGGGGTCTTCGGAGGGGTTCGTGCGGGTATTGTTGATCCAGAGTTACTTGGGTCGGAAGGGTGTGGCAGACCAATTGGTCTACCCCATCGGGCTTTCCTGTATCGCGACCGCGCTCGAGGCCGCGGGTCATGTGCCATGGATCGTCGACTTGAACGTCGGGCAAGAAGAGCCTTTCGAGCGCCTTAAGCGAGAGATCAACGAATTCGGGCCGGATGTCGTTGGTGTTTCACAGCGCAATATTGACTCCACTACACGAAAAGCCCCATTCATCTTTCATACTCAACTCCGGCCCACGCTTGACATCATCCGTGAGGCCGCACCGAACGCGCCGACGGTGCTTGGCGGACCAGGCTTCACCCAAGCCGCTCAGCACATGATGGAGCGGTACGATTTCGATTTTGGCATCAAGTCAGAAGCAGAGGTCAGCTTTGTTCAGCTCTTGGACAACCTGAACGATCCTTCGCGTGTTGGCGGTTTGTTTTGGCGCCGTGGCGATGAGCTGATCTACAACGGCGACGCTGCGATGCCGGACTTTACGGCGCTTCCGTATCCCAAGCGGCACTACATCGATTGGGACCTTTACAGGGAAGAGCAGCGCCGCCGTGGGTTGTTCCTGGACATCGGGATCGAGTCCACGCGAGGCTGCCCGCTGAAGTGTGCTTACTGCAACTACCCGATGTTGAACGGGGTCAAGCTTCGGCGGAAGCCGCCCGAGGTTGTGGTTGATGAGATCGAGTACCTGCACAGCAAATTCGATATCCCGCAGTTCACGTTCACTGACAGTCGTTTCAACCTCAACAAGAAACATGCGACAGCGATTTGTGAGGAGATCCTTCGGAGAGATCTGAAGGTCAAGTGGATCGCTTGGCTTGGTTTCCGCGGCGTCGACGAGGAATTCCTTGGTTTGATGACGGAAGCGGGCTGCTACCGCACCGCGTTTTCCGCAGACGGCTTGCTTCAGCCAAGCCTCGACCGCATGCGTAAAATGATGAAGAAGGAAGATATCGATCGGACCATTCGTGCTGTACGCAAGACGAAAGGGATCAAGGCCAGTTGGAGCTTCTTCCTGACGCCGCCTTCGACGTCACACAAAGAGCAGCTCATGATGCTCGCCTACTACTTCTACATCCATGGAAGTGTGCCGGGTCGAGGGCGAATGACCTTGAACTGGTGCCGCGTGGAAGAGCACACCTGGTTCGAAAAGGTCGCGCGAGAAGATGGCGTTATCGACGATATGGTCGATCTGCTCCCCGACACCCCAGAAGGCTTGGAGCCGCTGTTTTACGAAGCGCCAGGCTTTGAAGGCTGGTCTCGTTTTTGGGATGAGTTTCTGGAGGCAGAACTCAAGGCGCGTACGCTGGTTGGCCGGTTGACCCGACCGTTACAGTCGCGGTTTGGCGTGCGCGATCTGACGCCCGATCACCTGAAGGGACGCCCCGATACACCGACGATGCCTTAAGTCGCATCTGCGGCTTTATTCGGCGTGGTGTTGGCACTCGACGATAGCGAACAGGTCGCAGTTCGCGGTCTCGACGCATGCACGCTGCCCGCCTATGTCCTTGCCGAGTTCGATGTCGTAGCTACAGCCTTGCAAACAGCTGTCCATCGTGGGGTAGGCTTCGTACGAGCAGTCGGTGACCAGCGCGTCGCACAGTGACACGCAGTCTGCAGGCCATTCAGGTGCCGTCTGGGTGTCGCCGCATGCCACCATGGTGCAGACAGCCAGTCCGGCCAAGACGAGATTGATGCGTCGGTGCGTGCTCATTCTGCAGCCTCCGTCGCTTCACGGTTGGGGTCGTACAGGAAGTAGCCGACAGCGTAGTTACCGTCGTAGATATCTTGTACCCAAAGGTGGATGCGATCTCCCACGGTCTGGGCTGCTACGAAGCCGATGTAGCCTTGGGGGTCGAGGTGCAGCGGGATGATCTCACCGTGCTTTTCCCATCCGCCTGTCGCGCTTTGTTTTGCGAAGCTAAAGAACTGGTTCTTCGTTGACCGGTAGGTGCCGTGGTTTTCCCAGCCGCCGAAGCCAGAGAAGAACATATAGTTCTGACCTTCAAGCGCGGTGATTGCGGTAGACAAGAACCCCTGACTGTCCCAGTCGAACGGCTGGCCAGCGGGTAATACGACCTGCTGGTTTGGGGTCCAAGTGTCAACGGAGCCGGCGTCGATGGTGTAGACCTCACACGCGCCGTCCATTTGGTCGTAGCCGGCGACGTAGCCGGTATAGCCGACCACCGAGCCCAAGCTCAAGCCCAAAGGCCAGCAGTAGCCCATCACGTTGCCCGTTGGGGCCGTCAGATCGAGCACTGGGTTGTTCGCGGAACGGGTCCATACGAGCCCGTCGTCCGATGTCGCTACCCCGAGGCCCCAGTCGCTGCGGTTGAGGTTGTAGCCTTGGTAAATCATGACGTAGCGTAGGTCGTTCGGGTCCCAGACCACCTGCATTGCGTCCATAGCGTCAGCGTCCCATTGGTTGGGCGCGGGCTCTTCAAGCAGCGGGTTGTTCGGGTGAACTTCCCAGTTGGTGCCGTTTGCGCTTACGCCGTAGCCCAGCCCGAAGTCACCATAGGCGTCCAAGCCTGCGGGCACGCCGGTGTACCACATCTGGTAGAAGGGGTGACCGAGTACTTCGGTGGCCAGGAAGGCTGTTGAGTCGATGTTCCCTGCCCACGACTCGTCGGTTGTCGTAAAGACCGGGTTGCAGTCATAGCGGTAAAAATCGGTCGACTCGACCTGCGTGAATCCGCAGTCGGTGACTTCGCCGGGATCGACGTTGACGGGTTCCGCGTTGAGTTCGTAGTCGGTCACACAGCCTGTCATGGCCGCGAAAAACAATGTAGGAACCAGGCGCATGGGCCTCTCCTTTTCTTTGAGCGTTCCGCAATCTACCCTGAAATTCGGTTTATCGCGTGCGCTTTTCGAAGATTGGCTGGTGATCTGAACCGTCTTCTGACAAACAGCCGAAGAAATCGTGAGGGTTTTCTATGAGCTGGCGGAAGTCTTCAATACCGTGTCTTCCGCTGAGTCCGTCTTCTATGCGCTCGTCGAAGGCGAGCACATATGGAAGGACACGAATGGGTTTTGGCTCGCCGTCTTCCCAGACGACGCGCTCCTCTATAGCGCCGAAGCTCACGAAGAACGGGCAGTTCCCCCACTCGTATAGGTGGTGCCAGGCTGGAGGCAGACCGATGCTGCCTACGTTGGCCACGAAGGCGGAGGTGTACATGCCGTCAGGTTCGATGAAGAACCTGGGTAGCAGGTTGTAGTAGTCGAGTAGTCGGACGAGACCCACTGCTGCGCGGAGTCCGAACCGGGGCATCAAATTGAACAGCGCGTACTCTTTGTCGGCGTGGGTTTTTTTTCCCGATCTTTCGGTAGAGATCTTTCCGTTGATCCGTTCGCAGATCGCTTTGAACGTTTCTTCTTCGTTCATGCGGAGCTTAACTACCGAGAGTTTTGATTCTTTGTCGAGCTTCTTTCGCTTCATCGAAAACGTGATGTAGAGCCCTTCGCGTTCGTATGTCCGGCGCCCCATAATGAACCGGTTCATTTTGGGGAGGTGGTGGAGCGTATAGGCCATCGCCGCGACGATTGCGTGCGTGACATTTGCGCCAAATTTAGGGCCCGCTTCTTTAAGGTAGGCCTCCAGCGGCTCGGCGCGAACGTGAAGGTGCAGGTAGGCGATCGACTCGTTCCGACCGCGCATGATGTAGGGCATCAGTTGGCGGTAGGGGTGAATCTTCCTGACGATCTTCCCGTCGGCTCGACTGGTTTTCAACTCAAGGAGCAGCCACAAGACAAACACAGCGATGCAAGCGATGACGATTGGGTCCATGACGTGTCCCTCGTTTTCGGGCGAGGCGGTAGGTCTAACCGTGATCTGCCTTAAGCACCGCTTTCCATCGCACTGCGTGCTGACTCGGTATTTTTTAAGGGACCGACCAGTCGATCTCTACAGCGATCGCGTCATGATCGGAGAGTGGCGTACCCTCCGCGTCGAAGAACTGCGGCTCGACAGACCAAGCGGCCACTTCAAGCTGGAGGTTTTCGCTGCTCCGGACCAGCGCCCTGTCGATCCGCCCGGGCTCGTCGCAGCCGATCATGTCGCAGGCATCTTCCAATCCCGTCTCTTCAAGCCAGCGGTCCATGACAGGCACGTCGTCGCTGTCGTAGCCGGAAAGGTTGGTGTCCCCCAAAAACAGCACAGCGCTTTCCGCGGAGTAGCTGTTCATCGCGGTGATGAGCTGTTCGACTTGTGACTCACGTGCAGCGTTGTCTTCCTCGCCACCCCCCGCTTCGAGGTGGGAGTTGTAGACGTCCAGAACCACGTCCTCCGAAAGCGCCACCCGCATGACTTGAAAGCCTTTCGACGCCAGGCAGTCCGAAGAGCCGTCTACGATGCCATTGCATTCGACATAGTGCTCGGTCCAATAGTCGACCTGCTCGAAGCGGCTCAGCATGCTTAAACCAGAAGGGTAGACCCTCGAGTCGAGGATGTCGGAGAACCACGTCTGGACGGGGTAGTCGACCTCGGCGAGGAGTGCTTCGTGATTGTCTGATAGGAAGTCTTCCTGAACGCCGAGTAGGTCGTAGTCGTTCAAGAGCGGCGCGATCTGGACCATTCGGCCGGGCGTGTCGTCACCGGTGATTTCTGCGGGCAAACCGTGGACGTTGTAGGTCAGCGCGGAAAACGACCCCTCTGAGAGCGCTGCGCCGTCATTGGTACAGGCCACGCAGAGGGGGAATAGCCAGATAGCCGCACGGGAAGCCCGCACGTTTACAGTAGGAAAAGACATCGGCTCTCGGAGATGAAGGACTGGGTAGGCAGGCGAGTTCCTGCGTTAACGATGATTATAGGTCATCGATGAAGTACAGCGCAGCGTACCAGTCTTCCGTGCTGGAGCCTGTGGGCAAGGAGACGATCTCCATGTTCTCGTCGAGCAAGATCAGTGTTGGCCACGCGCCCTGCAAGTAGGTGTTCACCATCTTCGCTGTCCCCGTGTCAGCGAGCACTGGGATCTTGTCGTCGGGGTAGGCGTTGTACCAGGTCTGCAGTTCGCTAAGGCTGACCGTACCCGCTGAGCTGTCTTGGCCCAATATCGTAAGCCAGTGCACCTTTCCGCTGTCGACGTTGGCCTTCACGTTGGTCCAATAGTTTCCAAAGCCGTAGTTATCGGCACCGCCGGAAAGCCACGACGCGATGCCGTTGCAGGGGCCACACCACATCGCTGAGATGTCGATAGCGATATACGCACCTTGGCCCGCGAAATCGTAGAGATCGACCATGTCGCCGAACTGGTCTTGGAGCTCTATCCGCGCGAACTTCCGACCCATCGCATCGATAGCCTCGTCGATAGAGGGGGCGCCGTAGCTGTCTTTGTCCGGATTGTAGGGCCAGCCCCCTTTGTAAATCACAGACATGGGGCTCGTGGGGTCGGAGCCCTCGGTCACCTCGTCGGCGTCGGTGTAGCCGTCGCCGTCGGAGTCAATCGCCAGTGGGTCGGTACCAAGCGTGGCCTCATCGCCATCGGTGAGGCCGTCATCATCGCTGTCGGTGTCGTTAGGATCGGTGCCATTTGCGGCCTCTTCACCGTCCGTCATGCCATCGCCGTCACTGTCGGCGTTGTTGGGGTCGGTCCCTTGGTCCACCTCGTCAGGGTCGTCTATGCCATCGCTGTCGCTATCGGGATCGTTGGGGTCGGTGCCGAGTTCTGCCTCTTCGGCGTCTGTCAGGCCGTCGCCATCAGAGTCCGCGTTGTCGTCTTGATTACCGCCGTTGCCACCGTTTCCGTTGCCGCCAGGTCCTGTGGCGGAACCCGTGTCGTCTTTTTCGATGACGGTGGGCCCACATGCGGTACCGATGATGAGGCCGAAGCCCGTGAACGAGATCAAGAGACTGCGAGTGATGGTCATGCTTTTCCCCTTCCTTCAATATCGGAAAGACCAGGTTGGTCCCGAAGGATAGCGCCGAAAATTCGACATGGGAACAAATCTGATCTCAGCCCGAAATGCTTTTCATGCTCTAGACTTTTGAGGCATCAGCAACGCGTCATCACGCGGTGATTTTTAGTCTTCATTCATCAACCCTACGACGTGATCCGCGAGCGCAGCGTACTGTTGGGCGCCGCGGCTGGTCGGGTCGAAGTCGAAGATGTCGAAGCCAGACATCTGTGCTTTGGCAAGGCTGGAGTTGATGCCGACCTGGACGGGGAGCAGTGCTTCGTCCCAGGTGTCGTTGATCTGCTCGGTGATCGCGTCGTTGAGCGTGGTGTTGCGACCATCCACGCGCGTGAGCAAGATGCCGAGCAGGTCGATCTCGGGGTTCAATCGGGTGCCGATTTGGCCGACGGTCTTGAGCAGCATCTGCACGCCGTTCAGCGCCAGTGGTGAAGGATCGCAGGGCATGAGCACCGCGTCGCACGCTACGAGGCCGTTGATAGTGAGGTTGCCCAAGTTTGGTGGGCAGTCCAGCACGATCACGTCGTAGTGCGTCCTTGTGGCGTCGAGCGCGTCGCGGAGAATGAACTCTTTTCCGATGCGCGTGCCGAGCAGGTCTTCAGCGTTTCCGAGACGGGGATCGACCGGAGTGACATCCAGACCATCGATGGCTGTGTTTGTCGTGATCTCCATGACCTCTCGGCCTTCGCGTTCGTCGGTAAGTACCCAGGAAAGGCGGCCGCCGCCTGGTTCCACCTGTTGAGATAGGGCGGTGACCACGTGGCCTTGGGGATCGAGGTCGACCAAGAGCACTTTAAGGCCGTGGAAGCGGGCCATCGCAGACGCGAGGCTCACGCTGGTCGTCGTCTTTCCGACGCCGCCTTTTTGTGTGGCGACGGCGATGATGAGCGCGTCCTTCTGACCGCGGGGGTGTTGCGGTGCGGACGTCTCGATTCCTGGTGTTTGAGGTAGATCGGTACGGGTGGCCAGCTTCTTCAAGCTGGACTTCAGCAGTCTGCGCATGGAGGTATCCAGGGAGGGGAGGGGCGTAGAGGAAGGTCGTTTTGGGGTCGGCACCAAGGAAGCGCCGGGTAGGATGAGGTCACTATAGCCGAATGTGAGCCGTCGTTCAGCTTTTGCGCAGGTCGGCGCGCCGTTTTTGTCCGGTTAGCCTTTGTTTATGACCGAAACCGAAGACCGAGCTGTTCCACACGCAGAGATTTTGGCGCTTTATGAGGCGGTGGGCTGGAGTGCATACACTCGTGACCCCGACGCGCTTTTTGTAGCCCTTGAAGAGACAGACCTGGTCGTGTTGGCGTGGGAGGGCGACCTTTTGGTCGGCTTGGCGCGTGTCCTTTCAGACGACGTCCACATCGCCTACGTACAAGACATCCTCGTCCACCCGGACCACCAGCGCAAAGGCATCGGGCAAGATCTGATGGAGCGCGTGCTGGACCGCTACAAACACGTCCGCCAGACGGTACTGCTTTGCGACGCGACGCCCGAGCTCGCCGCGTTTTACGAGAGCGTAGGTTTCGGCGAGTCGGCCACCGTTGGCACCGGTTTGTCGGCATATGTCCGGATCAAGGGCGCGAATGTGGTGTGAGTGTTCACAGAAGGCGTCCGAAGTCTGCTAGACTTCGTTGCAGCCCATGGAGAACTGATGCGCCCCACCCTTTCGCTTGTATTGCCCCTCTTCTGCGGTGCAGCGCTGCTGATTGCTGCCTGTGGCACGGACGTCAGCGTTATCCAAACCAACGCTGAGGGGGACGACCCGGGCGAATGCTCGGACGACGCGGATAACGATCAAGACGGGGATTTTGACTGCGACGACGAAGACTGCGCGGGTTCGGATGACTGTCGTGAAGAGTCAGACACGGACACCGATACGGACACCGACACCGACACCGATACCGACACCGATACCGACACCGATACCGACACCGATACGGACACTGATACCGACACCGATACGGACACTGGTCAGAAGCCGCCCGACAATGACGTCGATGACGACGGGTATACATCCGACGTGGATTGCGATGACGAAGACC